>Ga0209925_1000482_pt1 | contig 20435 bp, 28 predicted proteins | sample SalPonR2_A_D1_MG_FD_185702 | JGI IMG/M metagenome (GOLD analysis project Ga0209925, IMG submission 185702) | Salt pond soil microbial communities from South San Francisco under conditions of wetland restoration - Salt Pond MetaG R2_A_D1_MG... ... | reverse complement strand
GAGCATAAAACCTGGTTATTATCCAGGAGATCCTATGGAAATAGAAGAAGACTACAGAGTAGAGGTATTATTACATTTCTTGAATGAAAAATATAATAGAGTAAAGGGGCAGACGCCAAAAGACAATGGAAAAACTATAGTATTAAGAAATGAAGATACTATCCATGACTCCGAAAAACTAGATGATTTGCTAAATGACCGGTTTGCTAAATTTGGGGTTTTTGAAGATCTTTTTAAAGCCGGAAAAAATATTAAGATATAATGATATTATTAATGTTAATTATTAATGTTTAATTATGGGCGGTAAATTTGCGGGCAGGGTACCCGCAAAATTCGCCCACCTACCCGCAAATTGCGGGTGTTAGGAGTACTAAATGATAGAAGAGATATTAAATGAAATAAGAACGTCAAACTTAGAGCATATAAAACAGTTAAAACTTAGAGATGTGTGGAATGACTATCCAGTAGAATTGGCCAGGCTTATATATAAGACTTTAAAAGAGAATGGTTATGATTATGAAGAAGCATATGCTCAAGATGTAATAAAGAATGTAAAAATATCAGGTTTTTTCTTTTTTCCAGCAGATACTAATAAAATTACTTTTGACTCGGATTTCTATTTATCATTTATGTTGAAGGCGGGTGGACTAGTAGTGAAGGTTGGTTTAAAAGATCCATATTATGTCACCTCCCTAGAAGTATTTATCTCTCTAAAAAGTACAGTAGAAGAGATGCTAGATAAAATTATTAGCTTTTTGAAAGAAAATAAGATAGATGATGACGATCCTGATAAAATGAAGAAAATAAAAGAATTGAGGGATAAATATTCTAAAACTAGTCAGTATCCTAAACAGTTGACACGAATTAAGAGTTTTGCATATAAAAAACATATAAATTTAATATTCGATAAAGATGATAATGGCCAATCTATTATATTGCTATCAGCAAGGTTCAATGATATATTACCTCCATCTATAAATACAATTGATTACGAAAAATCTATGGAGCTTAATATAATAGAAAATAATTATAAATATACTTTTCAACTAGAGTTTTTACAAGAAGTACTCGATAAATTAATACCAAAAATAGAAGCTGTAAATAACTATATAGTAAAATATAACTTTTCACCAAACAGTCTTAAATTAGAAATATCTGATAAAAGTGGAGAAAGTATTGATCCACATCAAAATATTAAAATCAAGCAAATACATAATAGATTGAAAGAAAGATTGAGCGATTTAAGAAAACATGCTCCATCGTCAATAAAGGAGATGAGCTTTGAGGAGTTTAAAAGACATTCTATAAAAGTAATATTAGGAGAATAATTTATGAAAATGGTAGAAGCTTTACAAACTAAAATGAGTGACGAAATAGAATTCGATCAACAAATAACAAAAAAGAATAAGTTTGAAAAACTTATTGACGCAATTAAAAACAATAATTCACTAGAAATGACTTATGTTATAAATGCATTTCCAAGATTAGAAATAGGGGCTACGTTAGATAAGCTTAAAAAAAGAAGGAAATATAAAAAATACCCTGGATATGATGTAGCTATTTCTAAGCTGGAATGGCGAAGGAGTCATTAATTTGGTTAAGAGTAGAAAACGCAATATAGCAACAGGAATTGTAGTCCCAATAATAGTGGCTGTAATTATGATTATACCTTCTTTTTTAAACAAAATTGTTCTTAATGAAAACACAACTATAGATAAGTTAAAAGGATCTTATATATGTACTAGCAGAAAAATATATAAAGATAATAAAGAAAGTGAAACGATAAAAAGCTCCGTAGATAGATTATTAAGAATGGTAATAACAGAAGATAAAACAATGTATTTATATATTGATGGTGGAGTAATAAATTGTCTTTGGAGTATAGTAATAAGAAATGATGTAATAGAGTTATTCCCCATTGCTGGTAGCAGAGACAATCCACTTTGCAGAAAAAGAGATAAAATAGTATACCGATTAAGAAAAGATAAATTTTATTGGTTTACTGATAGTCAATTATACCTATTAGAAGAAAAATATGGAAATATAAAAAGAGTGGAATATGAATTTACAAAACTTAAATAATATAAAAGAAAAAGAGATAAAGTATAAATTAGCGGACAATTGGCTACCAAAATTAAAAGAATTAATAGATGAGAAATTAAGATTATATTCTATAGAATTTCCAGTTAAGACGCTTGATGGTATCAAGTACGCAGATCTATTATTTGAGATAGACAAAAATGATTCTCCTTTTAAAAATAATATGTTAGTTCTAGAATTAAAGAAAGAGTTAATAGGAACTGGAGTAGTAGATCAAGTTTCCAGATATACTCACTTTATAAAATTACAATTACATAGAAAAAATAAAGTTACATCTATAATAGCTGGCCCTTATTTTAGTGACTGGGAACTTAAAAAATGCAAAGATAATAATATACTTGCTTTGCAATATGATTTAAAAGGAAATATGAGGTTTTTAAATGTCTAGTCCGTTCGAACTATATGACGATTTGTACAACTGGGAAATGGATCTATTTAACGAAGTAGATCAAGAAAAAATAAATATTGAAGGCGCGCCAATGTTAATTTGGCTATTTGACTTAGAAGAAACTAAAAAGCAGAACGATTCTATTCCTGATGACGGACTTGATATGAATGATTTATATGGCGAAGCCCCTCCCGAGAATTTAATTTATACTGGCCCACACGGACCAATAAAGGGTAGTTATTTAGAGCCAGTTTGGACCCAAGATTTAATGGCTTTTGGTATAACAGAGCCCGAAGAAGTAAATATAAAATTTAATAAAAAGCAAATAGTTGATAGACTTGGTAGAGGTTTTATAATAGGGGATATAATAAAAACTTTTCATAAAAAATTCTATATAATAGAAGACGCTTATGTTTCAGATGAAACTGCTATTTGGGAATATATCCATATAAATGTAATAGCTAGAAAGGTAGATGAAAACAGTATGGATTTGCCAGGAAGATAATATGGAAATAAATTACGATATAAAGTTAAACAAGGTTTTTGACAAGAGTGAAATAAATAAAGAAATAAATAGAGTTTTAAAAAAGATTATCAAAAACATAGAAAAAATAATGTTCGTAAAGAAAGAGCAGGGTAAAATAAGTTCTGGCATGACTTTACAAGAGTTTGTGGATAATAATGCTGGGCTCTTTCTAAAAGACATTTTACAAGGATTTTTAGACAAGGGTATAATAAGTAGATACTCATATATAAGAATGGTAAATGATAATCAGTATAAAAAAGAATTGTCTTTATTGGCTAAAATAAAAGATGAGCATCAAGGAAGATTTGAAAATGCAGATATGCAATATATATTAAAACAAACAGGCAATTTAGATTCAACAACTGCTACCAGAATCTTTAATGATATCATGGGAGAATAACATTGCAAAACAATAATTATCCGATATTTGCGGAATATCATTTATATATAAAAAGATGGCTAAAAGAGGTTATGAGTCTACCAAGATATGAGGATACAGATACAAAAATCCCTGTTGTATATAGTACTCCTCGTAGAGCATTTGCTATGGGCTCATCGAGTGAAGAGCTGGGAGATGCAGGAGGAGAGCCTTTATATGCACCTCCAAGTCAGGGAAATAATTGGCTGCCTATTATTACCTTTCATATGACAAGTATGGAGCCAATTATGGGGAAAACTATCCCTTACGAGCACGTTTTGAGACAAAAAATCAAAGATAATAATGATAAGGTCACAGGCTATCGTAATAATAAACCTTTACTACCTTATACCATAAACTACGTTGCTACGTTATATACAGGTCTTATGCAAGACATGGATATATTAACTTATAGACTAGCTACTGAATTCCGGCCAAATTGTTACTTGTGGATTGGACCTGAGGATAAAGTAAACAACGGAGATTATGGATTATGGGCACATATGTTTTTAGATAGCGTAACTGATGGCACGGAATATGAACCTGGAGATATTGGAGAAAGAGTAGTCAGAAAAGATTTTTCTTGGACAATAACAGAAGCTTATGTTCCTACTACTGAAGCCAACATTGATGATAGAGTTATACAAGAAGTATACACTGATATCCTTGATACAGAAGGAGAATTATTACAAGAATGAAATATTTGATTAAAAACAAAACTATTAAAACTATAGTACTTTTATTAGATGGAAAAACAAAATACCTTTTCCCGAAAGGTGATAGACTGGGAAGAGATAAAATAGAAATTAATAAGTTAACTGGACAAGTGAAAAATGCAAAATCACTTAAATTTTTACAGATAACTAAAGTAGAAAACTAAGGAGGCTAGATAAATGGCTCATGATATTTTAAGTCCTGGTGTTTCGGTTCAAGTTAAAGATAATACAACTTACCCTGCAACAGTACAAGGGACTGTAGCAGCAACAGCCGGGTTCGCTGAAAGAGGACCGGTTAACGAACCGACATTAATACTTTCAAAACAAGATTATGCAGAAACTTTTGGTAAACCAATAGCTGATAACCCTTATATGGGTATGTTCGCAGATAAATTTTTAGAAGAATCCGTTGCATGGTTTACAAGAGTAGCAAAAGAAAAAGACTACGAAAAAGTTTGTAGTACGGTAGCTCCATCTTTGGATTTTGCGGGAGTTTCCTCTCCAGAATTCTGGATTAGGCTAGAGGATTTTCCGGTACCAAACAATGGAGTGTTCAAAGTTTCAATGACTGGCGGCTCAACCTTTACAGATTTACAAGCTTTAATTGATGATATGAATATGTCATTCGAATCTGTAACATTACCAGATGGCGAAACACTTTTAAGCAATTATATAACAGCAGAAGAGGATGAAGAAAACCCAGGAATGCTTTGTATAAAAAGTGATTATTATATAAATGTTCGTATAACAATATTATCATCTGAAAACACCTCGAATAATGTAGCAAAGACAAGTGGTGCTGGTAATATTGGAATAGCAGACGGCGCTTCTTCTGAAGACGTAGGAGCTATTTCAAGAGCATTTCATAGATTACCAGTTGGGTCAACCCAAGCAACTAATGCTAGTATAAATTCGTCTGCCCCTATAACACAAGAAAAATTAAATATGATTTCAGCTTATAATTTGATTAACTTAAAAATTGATGGTAGCTCAGCTGAACCATTAAAAACTTATGAAGATGTCAATATTACACCAACAAGTGGAACACCAGCTGGATTTCCATTTTTAGTAGCGGATAATGGACCAGCAACTGACGCAGATCTTTCTACTTCAGATTTTGATATTAGCCTGTCAGGCTTTTATGATTTTTTAGCTAGTGATGCAACTGGAGATATAAATAATACTTTTACTATAACAGCAAGCGTAGATGGAACTGGCACTGAATTCACAGTAGATGACTTAGTAAGTGACTTGAATGCACAATTGACATCGATTACAACACCTGGCGGAACATTATTAGATTACATACAGTTTGAAAAATTTGAGACTACAAAAATAAGATTAGTAAATGGTACAGCTGGTTTGGCAAATTTTGGTAGCCAAGTAAGTGTGGAAATAGCAAATGGTACAACTGGAGATATCGTCAATTTAGGTTACACTGGAACAACAGTTACTGAGTCAGGAACAGATGCAACATGGTCTCTAGTTGATGTAGCAGAAAAAATCAATAATGCTATAGCAGAAGCACAAATATCGGCATCAAGCGATATTTTAACTATACAAAGCCAAACAGTTGGTGGAACAAGTTTTATTGAGATAAATGAAGCAACTACAACAGAAGACTCCGCTCTTTCAACATTGAACTTTACAGATGGAGAAAATTCAGTTGGCTCGGTGGCAACTAATAATGGAGTTATTAATTTCGTAGCAAAAGATGCTGGTAGTTTTGGGAATAACATTAAAGTTAGAACATACACAACAACTAACCCAGTAACTGGCTCTGATATTTATAGCTTAGAAGTTTATGAAAACGATCAGAGTGTAGAGATCTATAATAATGTAAGCTGGTCAAATTCTTCATCGGATAACTTTATAAAGAAAATATTAGAAGAGTCTAATTATATTGCAGTAGATTTCGGCGCAACCGTTCAATACCCTAATACAGATACATCAATGCCACCAACAGCTCCTGCGCCAAATAACGCTGATATAGGAAACCCAGAATACTGGGAATTATCTGGTGGAAACGATGGAGTTCCAACAGACCAGAATGCTATGGACTCATTAATAGTTAACGCTCTTGATGAATATACAGACAGAGAACAATTTATAATTGATGTAATTTTAGCACCTGGTTTTGTAGGTACACCCATTATAAACAAATTGCAAAACCTCGGTGAATCTAGAAGGGATTTAGTGGCCCTAGTAGACCCTCCACCATTTTTAGATTGGAAAGAAATCATAGATTGGCATAACGGTAATTATAGCATGGGAGCCTCTAATTCTGTTTCATTGAGTTCAGCTTATACTATAGCAACATGGGGATGGCAAAAAGATTTTGATCCATATAATGAGAGTTATATCGATCTTCCGCCATCTATTTATGAAGCTGTTGCTTTAGCTAGAACACAAAATAATTATGAATTATGGGAAGCACCTGCCGGCTCGGCAAGAGGTATAGTTAATTCTATTAGCTCTTATACTAAGCCAAATCAAGCACAAAGAGAGTATCTATATAATGATGTAGATCCTGCCTGTATAAACCCTATAGTTCAATTCCCAAATAAGGGTACTTTGATTTATGGTCAAAAAACATGCTTAAGACAAACTAAGGCTATGAATAGAATAAACGTAGTAAGATTGGTAAATTCAATAAAACGTAATGTTGAAATTATTGGAGATAAATATATTTTCGAATTAACTAATCCTACAACTTGGGGAAATATAGATAGAGAATTAAGGGCTTATCTTGGAAACATCCAAGAAAGAGGTGGCCTTGCTACGTTTGGAGTAGTATTTGATGGATCTACAAATACCGGTCCTAGACAAGATCAGGGTATTATGTATGGTAAAATCTTTATACAACCAGTAAGAGTAGCAGAAAGAATATATATTGATTTAACAATACAAAAAACTGGAGCTGAAGCTGCTGTATAGCAGCTTCGGTTTCTTTAAAAATGAAAATTAAGACTTGAAACTAGAAAGATATAAAAAATTGACTTCTATGGAGGAAACTAATGGCTATTAGTTTAAGTAACGCAATATCCGGCAAAAGAGAGCCGAAAAGAGGCAATAGATGGATACTTAAATTTGAAGATATACCTAGACACGACAGAACCAGTCAAAATAGCAAATATAGTAATGGCGCTGGATCTGACGCTGAATCTCTTGCTATAGACTTATTCTCAGCAGGTAGACCAAATTTAAATGTCAACGCATCGGAAGACGTCTCTAGACTAAATGAAAAATGGAAATTTGCACATAACCCAACTTGGGACAATATATCTGTTGAATGGTATGATTTTGACTCAGGTAAATCATCTGCAACACAAATCGTATGGAAATGGATGCAAACTATTTATGATGTATTAAATGGCACCATGGGTTATGCAGCAAGCTACAAGACAGATGCTTCCCTAATTCTATTGGGTCCAGGGCAAACGTTTGCTACTAACCCAAAAACAAATATTGAAGTAATTGAAGCTTGGGATTTATTTGGATGTTTTCCTGGTAATATGCAAACAGGTGAATTAAGCTATGAAAACAACGATGTATTAAGAGTTACAGTAGATTTATTCTATGATTATGCTAACTTACATACAGAAGATGATTATGGTACAGATGGTGGAGCATGGTCAGTGCAAAGCTAATAAATACGCATAATTTATAAAAAGTGGTAATAAATTGACAAAGGGGTAAAAATGAGCCAAAACAAAAAAGATACAATAGAAATACCTGAACCTGTTAATAGGCCTAAAGAGGAGGAGAAACCAAGGGCGGAACATCCCCAATCTTCTCCTCAGCCTAGCAGTATAGGTAGACCAATTAAAAATAACAGTCCTTCTAAATCAAGGTTTGAGCCTGATCCTATTCCTGTGGAAATCCCATCAAAGGGTTTTCCTTATCGTGGTGTAATAAATGACGAAGAAGTTGCAAAAGGTATAATCAAACTTAAGCCTATGACATATAGGGAAGAGAAAATCTTAACTACAGATCGCCTAATACAAGAAGGTAGAGCCCTTGATATGGTCCTTGAAAATTGTATTAAGTCAAACATAAATCCTTATGACTTATTATCTACAGATAGAATGTATTTATTATTTTATCTACGTGGTATGTCGTATGGTTTAAAATATGACTTCGATGTGAAATGCTATCACTGTGGTCATAATTTTGTACAAACGATAGAAATTGACAAACTTCCTGTTAAAATTTTTGAAGAAAAAGAAGACGCTGAGGAGCCAATTATTATTAAGCTTCCGTATTCCAAAGCCACATTAGAAGCTCACTTTATGAGAGGAGACGAAGAAAGGCAAGCAACAGAAGATGCAATCGCCTCTAAATCTTTTAATGAACCGGATGATGTAGGGGCTACACTACTAAATACAGTTGACAATGTAACACTTGAAGATGGTGAAATATTGTCACCAAACGACAGGAAAGACTTTTTAAATAATCTCATTGGCGCAGATCTGGATCACTTTAGAACTGTAATAAATGAGTTATCACCTGGCATAAAGCAATTAAATAATATCTATTGCCCTAAATGTCGTGGAGAATTGGAGTTTAATGTCCCTCTGGGACGCAACTTTTTTCGTAGATCTAAATAGTGAAAGAAATCAAAGCCGCCTCAAGAGAATGATAAATGAGCAATATCGAATTGCTTATATATCACAAGGTGCGACTAGTTATCATGATATATCTACTATGACTACGGAAGAAAGGGAAGCTGTAATTGAAGCGATTAAAGAAATCAAAGAAGAAGAGAAACAGGCTGCAGAAAGAGCTACAGGTAAATCAGGACAACAGTATTCAGATACACAATCTTATAGTAGTAAATCTGCAATGAATTCGAAGAGTAAAGAGTAAATAAGGCATAAATATATTTAATGAAAATAATCTTATATTCTGATTTACACATCCACAATCATCATAGGCTTATGGTGAATTCCGAAACAGCTCTGGGTATAATTTCATATATAAAAGATTATGCCCAAGAGCATAATATTAAAAAAATTATATGTGCTGGAGACTTTTTTCATACAAAATCAAAAGCATATGCACCTCACGTTATACAAAGTTGGTTAGAATTAAAAGAAATAAAAAAAGCTGGGCTTGAGCATTATATGCTAATTGGCAATCATGATATGGCTGTCCCCAATACAACTATGAATTCTATTTTATTTGTATTTAGCGATTATGCAAAAATAGTTCCTGATTATATTTTTTTTGACACAAAAAACACAAGATTTCATTTACTATCATACACAAATACATATTTTAATAATTTTCAAATTGATGAGAAGAAAAAAAATGTATTAGTAGGCCACCTTGACATAATAGGATTCCAGATGAGTAATGGGTTTCAAGCTATATCTGGTTTTAAAATGGATGATTTTGAAAAATTTGATTTAGTATTATCTGGTCACTACCATAAACATCAACAAAAGGATAATATAGTTTATATAGGTAGTCCATACCAAACTTCTTTCTCGGAAAGACACCAAAAAAAAGGTTTTATCGTACTTGACGATGAAACTTTGGATTGGGAATTTGTAGAATCTCCAGATGCACCAAAATATGAAATACTAGAAATAAATAAAATCACAGATTTACCAGAACATAAAATTCCTAATAATTTTCTGAAAATAAAACTAAAAAATAATTCTATTAGTAAAACTAAATTAAGGAATAAACTTACCGAACTTGGCGCAATTAGTGTTGATATAGTTGCACCAGAAGATGCAAGAGAAATTGAAAAGTACTATGAAAACGAACTTAGTAATGATCCCGCGGAACTTGCTAGGTCTTACATAAATAGTTTATCAGATTTAAATGGATATGATAAAAGAAAGTTAGTAAAGTATTTTAATAAAATTCAAGAAGTGGCGGATAATATAACAGAATATGAACTTTAATAGCGTAAAATTTAAGAACTTTATGAGCTATGGTGATGAGCTACAAAAATTAGAATTATCATCTACAGGGATAAGACTTGTTACTGGTACAAACGACAAAGACGGTGGCAGCAATGGATCGGGAAAGAGCACGGCAGTTGTTGACGCTATATGTTACGGTTTGTTTGGTAAAACAACAAAAAAGCTTAAAGCAGATAGTGTAGTAAATTATAACACCGGCAAAAATTGTTATGTTGAAGTTAATTTTAATGTTGGTCAAAATAATTGTAAAGTAAAAAGATATAGAAAAGATGACGAGTATAATAATTCATTAATATTTGAAGTAAATGGTAAAGATTTATCGGGTGAAGGTAAAACAGAAACACAGGACAATATAGAAGCAACTATTGGAATTAGTTTCAAGTCGTTTATATCAGGCATAGTTTTAAGTCAAGAAAAGGTATCTAATTTTGCAGATGCAGACCCTTTAGAACGCAGAAAAATAATAGAAAATTTATTAATGTATGATTTTATTAGTAAATATCATAAAGCTAGTAAAGAGATTTTAAGGGTTATAACCCCTGAATTAAAATCGTTATCCTCTAGTATAAAAGATAAAAAAGAAACTATTAATACTTTAACAGAGAACTTGTTAGATTATATAAATAAAAAAGAAGAAAAAGAGAAGTCTAAATCGGAGCATATAAAGAAACTAGAAGCTGAAAAAAACAAACTTGAACAATTAGACATAAACAGTGAAATTGAAAATAGAAATAAATATAAACAACTAATTAACGAGACAAATATACTTAAAGAACAATATGATGAAATAGAAAGCCGTATCTCCGAAGAAGAAAAACTTATAAAAGCTTTAACTCCTAAAATTACAGTTAGAAAAAAAGAGATAGAGACCACTAAAAATAATCCCAATATATGTCCAGTGTGTTCAAATATTATAGATAAAGAAAAATTAGATCAATATATATCTAATAAAAAGACAGAAGTTAAGGAGCTAAATACAGAAATAAATAAACATTCAGAGGCCAAAGCAGCTGCTGAAGAAAATATAAAGCTAATTAAAGCGGATTTAATGTCTAAAGAAAAGTCAATAGCAAGATTGAAAGCTAAGATTAGCAATGAACTTAATGATAATGAAATAGAACATTCTCTAGAGAAAATAAATGACATAAAAATGCAAATAAAATACCTAGAGAGCGACAAATTGGATTTAGAGAATGATGAATGGATAAGTAACACTTCGAATAACATAGAACAGCATAAGAAAAAATTAAAAAAAATAAAAAGTAAATTAAGAAAATTAGAAGAAGAGGCAAATTATTATGATTGGTGGAAAATAGCCCTAGGAAATTCACCTAATTCCATAAAATCTTTTGCGATCAATCAAGTATTAACTTCATTTAATAAATATATAAATTATTATTTAGGGTTTTTTGGCTATGATTTAACATACTCTTTAAACGACCAGCTGGAAGAGACTATTATAAAAGATGAATATGAGACTAGCTTTGGATCCTTTTCTGGCGGAGAAAAAAGGGCTTTAGAGATAAGCCTTGTTTTTGCTTTATATGAAATAATAAGATTAAAATTACCAGACAGTGTAAATATTCTTGTATTAGATGAATTATTGTCTACAAGCCTTGATGACGTAAGAATTAATAGTTCTATTGAAATTCTAAAAGAATTAGAAGAACGGGGTTTATCGATCTTCGTTATAGATCATAAATCATCCCTAAAGGATAATTTAGATTGTAGGGCAATTTCGATACGAAAGGATGAAGATGGAACATCAAGACTGGAAACAGACTGAAAATAGAAAGATAAATAAAATGAATAATTTCGAAGCTGAAAGAACATTTATATCTTCAAAATCAAAAAACGAGGTTGCTAAAGATCTTGCTAGTGAATCTTGGCAAAAGAAAAACGAGTCTGAGTTTTACAAGGATAGAAATAACTATATAATAAAATTATATGGAAAGAATCACCCTATATGGGAAATTGCAGTAGAATCAAAAAGTAAATCTTTTTCGAAAGAAGATTGGAAACTTAGGCAAGATTTTAAATCGATAAAAAATCTTGGTAAGAAGTTAAATAAAAAGCTATATATAAATGAAAATAATAGATCAGAAATTATTCAATTGATAAATACTTTAATTGCCAATCGATATAGTTTAGTTTATAACGAAAATTATATTATATTTCTTAACGGAGATACTTTGAATATATTTAAAATAGCTGCAAGGATGAATTTAAAATCAAAGAGTAATGGTTGGTATATAGGACAAAAAAAGATTTTCTGAGGTAAAAAATGGAATTAAAACTAGGATCCATCGCTGCTATAACGAATGAATTAGCCGAGAAATTAACTGGGGAATTAACTAATAATAAATTATTAGTAACAGTTGTAACAGATAATTCAACTGTACTTCGTTCTATAAAGAATAATAAAACATACAATGTTAGAAATGAAGTTTTATTAGAAAATATAAAATGGTACGAGGATAAGATTGACCAGCGTTTTACAAATGCTGCTAATAATGTTTCTTTGCCCGAATCTGAGCCCGAATCTGAGCCCGAATCTGAGCCCGAATCTGAGCCCGAATCTGAGCCCGACAATGGTGAGTTTATTGTAATGCCAGTAGCTAATGGTAAATTAAGAATCGCAAGGGTTTTTGCTAACACAGCGTTCACACAAAATGTTGAAGATCCGTATGCAGACGATCCATATGGAGATATATATGGCTAAAAGAAAAAAGAAAAATGAATTTCCGGGTATAAAAAAGATATTAGAAGAAATGGCCCCTGTTATGAAAGAGATACAAAACAACCAAGCCCTAGAACAAAGAGATCCAAAAACTATTGAAGAAAAAGATTACAAATTGTGGATAATCAATATAATTAAGAGCATCGAAGAAAACGACGAAAAGGATTTTGAATCATATAATCTTTTAATAAAAAAATATCCACAAACAAAAGATATTACTGATGAAATGATTGAACAGTATAAGATATTTTCTGTTTATGATTTTGAAAGCAATAAGCATAATTTCGACCTTCCTGCATATTTAAGAAAAATAAGTAAACTAATTGAGTAATTATAAGAGGTATATATGGCGAAAAGAGAGTTAAGTACGCTTGAGACTAGTCTGTTGAAAAATATAAACAAGAAATTTGGCGATGATAATCCTATGATGCAACTGAGCGAAGACTCTGAATTAGGTAGGATCAGAGGTTTTGTTGACACAGGGAATCTAGCTATGAATTGGTTAATATCAGGTCAATTAAATGGAGGATATCCACTTGGTAGAATAACAGAGTTAGATGGAGATCCTTCTACAGGTAAATCTCTATTATGCGAAATGGCTATGATTGACCCAACCATAGATCTGATTGTATATTTTGACACTGAAGCAGCAATGAATATAGAGTTTCTTAAGTTTTTGGGAGTAGATCCAGAGAAAGTATTGTACATGCCTATTGATACGGTTGAACAACTGCAAGAGGCTGCACAAGACGTACTTGATACAATCGTCATGAACAAATCTAATAAAAAAGTACTCATGATAATTGACTCTATTGCGTTAGCAACAACTAATAAAGAAATAGATCCGAATGCTGGTCAAGATATGGGCAATAAAGCAAAATTGCTAAGAAGTTTCTTTAGAGTGTATTCAAGGAAAATGGAAAAACATAATATAGCTTTAATGGTTACTAACCACTATACTCAAAAAATCGGGGTTATGTATGGCTCAAACAAAACTACTACCGGCGGAACGGCACTTCCATATGCGGCATCAGTAAGGCTAGATCTTAAAATTGCCGAAACACAAATTGACAAGAAACTTGAGTCCCTCGGAGCATCTGCAGTTACAATTAAAATCAAAACTGAAAAGAACAGAGTATTTTCACCAAAAAGAACAGTTAGAGTAGTACTAGATTTTGAAAGGGGAGTGGATAAATATTCAGGATTATTTCAAATTTTATTAGATCTTGGTTTAGCCGAAAAGAATGGAGCCTGGTGCCGACTACCACAATGGGATCCTGAAAAGAAATTTTATGCTAAAGAGTTTCCTGATTTGATTAAGGAACATAATTTACTTCCTATGATTCAAGAAATGCTAGATGGTATTAGACATAAGGATATTGATGAAGAAATTGATATTGAAGAAGAAGTGATGGAGACAACAAAAGCCGTTGATAATCCAGCTGAAAAAGAAGAGAAAAAAAAGACTAAGAAAAAGAATTTACAAAATGCTGTAGAAAAAACTTCCGAGGAAAAATAATATGCCTGAGAACGAATACACGTCAAGATTAAAATCTGTATCTAATGAAATAATTGCAATGAGAAACCAAAGTGGTAGTACATCAACTACTATCACTTTCGGTACTTTGGCTTTGCTAAAAGCTAAAAATAAATTAACAGATAAAGATTTAGAAATAATTTTCGAAGTAGAAAAGAAGGGGATGTCTAGCACTCTAGACGATTACTTTAGTAAAAATTATGGAGACTCTAGTTTTCCTATTAATAATGAACAAGAATTAGAAGATGTAAGAAAATTCTGTGAAGAGTATATAGACAACATGAGAAAATTTGTTATAAATGCTGCAATTGAAATAAATCCTCCAAAAAAGAAAAAAGGTGAATAATATGCAATTTTCAAATTTTGATTATACAAAGAAAAATGGGGAAAAAAATAATTACTTTATACTGAAGATTGAAGAAGGATCAAAATACACAGAAGGAATTGTTTTAACAAAACTCGAAGACAAAGAAGTTGAAGATTTGATTGACAAGTATTTTAAATATGAAGTCAAGAAAAAAGAGATAACTAAACTTGCGGAAGACACAGGTCAGACATTTGAAGAATATCTAGAAAGTAACCAAAATATTAAAATGAAATATGACGAACTTTATATTGCTATAAAACCATATATAAAAAAGGCATATAGAAGATTCTTATCAGATAAAGTTGAAAATCCATCTCCAGATAACAACACAATTAAAGATTTGAAAGAGGCGGTTAATGCAGACATTCTTAATAATAAAGAATAATTACTTCATTATTAGTAGTGAAGAGGGAAGCTTATTAGATGGTATATCAGAAACACTAACTTTCAATGACACTTCTGCAGCTTATTCAATGGGTAGATTTAACAAGAATTTAATTAAAAAGATAAAATTTGCAAAACCAGTAAACGATTTAGAGTTACCATCTTTAAAGGTCAGTATAGGGTTTCTTCAATTTGTAGAAAGCGTCCTGGAGGATTATGAATATAAAGTAATAGATGAAAGACCTAAAATTGATTTAGAAAAATTTGTTGATTTAAAATTAGAGTTAAAAGACATTCAGCTTTATGACCACCAAAAAAATGCTATAAAAAAAGCTTTGAATAATAGAAGGGGCTTAATAGTCAGTCCAACTGGATCTGGTAAAACAGAAATATTTCTTGCTATGATAAAAATGTTAAAAGGTTCAACTTTAGTTGTGTTTAACAGGACTCAATTGGCTCAACAAACCATGGAGAGAGCTAAATTGAGAGGGTTAGATGCTGGTATAGTTCAAGGCAAAAATATACTTGAGAAAAATATTACAATGGCAACTATTCAAAGTATTGAAAAAATAGACAATATAAAAAAATATAAAAATTTGATAATAGACGAAACACATAATGCAAGCGCAAAAAGTTTTCAAAAGTTATTAAACAAAAGCCATTGGAATAGAGTATATGGGTTTTCTGCCACCGCCGTAAATCCAAATAAGATGGACCTTAAGTCAGCCAAAATAATATCTAATATTGGTCCTGTTATATTTAAGGCAGATTCTAAAAAATTAATTGAAAAAGGTATAATAGCAAAGCCAACAATATATATGATCAATGTTAATAAGCCAGACAATCTAGAAGATCTAGCATATAGAACGGCAGAAGCATCGGGTATCATATATAATCAACATAGAAATAAACTTATAAAAGCAATTGCCGATATACACAGCAATGATAAAGTATTAATAATGACAAAGTATGTAGATCAAGGAAAAGAAATACAAAAGTTAATATCTAACGCTCCATTTATTTGGAATGAGATAAAAGTTGAGGAAAGGATAAAAATCGTTAATGAATTTGAGAATAATAAAATAAAAACATTAATAGCATCAAGAATATTAGATGAAGGAATTGATATTAAAAATTTTAATGTTTTGATAATAGCAAGTGCAGGTGCTACTTTTAGAAAAACAATTCAAAGGTTGGGTAGAGGTTTAAGAGTAACTAAAACTAAATCTAGTATAACAGTATACGATTTTATAGATGACATACATAAAAATTTGTATAAACACTCAAAGCAAAGAATAAAGGATTACAAAGCATTTGGATATGACGACATTAGAACACTAGAGGAGTTAGAGTAATGCCAACATATATTTATTATGATCCAGAAACGGATGAGGAAATTGAAAAGACACACAGTATGAAAGAAGATCCGGATATTATTAACCCAAAAACTGGCAATAAAATGAAACGAAAAATAACTGGAGGGATGGGAATTATATACCGTGGATCAGGATGGACAGGGGCTAGTGCTGTAAAAAGAAATGATGAATATCACATAGATAGACATAAGGATGAAATAAGAAGCGGTATAAAAGCAGATCCATATGGTAAGTGGAGGGATAATCCTCTATAGGAGAATCAAATGGAAGATAAAAATATAATGAATGAAATAATAGTAAACAAAGTTACTAAATATTATTTTAATCAATATAAATTTGATGACATAATACAAATATTAGAAAGGGAGGCAGAGGAAGTTGAAACCATTCGCTCTAATAATAGATTAACTGAAGAAGAAATAGTAATTGATGTTCAAGAATCAATTGGGCTTAATAAAGCAATTGCAGATGATTACGAAGAGAATGAGGAATAGATTAAAATGTCTAAGAAAATCAATGGCATATTAAACGAATATAATTATAATAACCTAAATTTAAACGAAGAAATCGATATTAATAAAATAGAAGAGAAATTTTATAAAGAAGAAGTTAAGAGTAAAGAGAAAAAAATATACAATAAAAACACAAGAAAAATCAATAAGAGGTAAATTTTAATGAACAGGAAAAGAATAGTATTAGGAGCAGGCCAGTGCGGAATGAAACTAGCAAATCGATTCTTTCGTACCTATAAAGATAGTGAAGGATTAATTAGTTTAAGTACAAGTGTTGAAGATTCTGTTGGCATCCCTAAAACAGGCCTAATACAAGTAAGCAAATCAGGAAGTGGAAAGAAATTTAGTAGAGGCTCGTCCATTTGGGAAAAAAACATCAATGAGATTTCTAAAGAATTTCGTAAAGTAAAAGACTCTGATGTAATTTACTTCTCTTCTGCCGGAGGGGGAAGTGGTAGTAGCTCAATTAAGTATGTAACCGATGTATTGCTCGCTAATAATAATAGAGTATTTCTTGTTTTAGTATTGCCATTTGATTATGAGAACCTTCCTTATAAACCTAACGCATTACAGTCATTAAGCAAACTACAAGATGAAGGTTATACCAATAGAATAAGTGTATTAGTGTTTGATAATGACAAGTTGGGTAAAGATTATTATGATATAGAATACTCTGGAGATGGTAAAGAAATAAAAAGACCCAATTTAGAACATATCAATGATCATATTATTAGCACAACAAGTATAGTAGTAGATTTAGTAGAAAAATACCACTTAAAAGATAAATATTCTCCTTTTTCTATTGATGCTCTGGAGCATGAATCTGTTATTTTTTCAAATGGAATTTTAGGAGTAGATTTCAAAAAATATGAAGAGGGTCCCACAAACGTAAAATTTGATTATGGCAAAATTAGTGATGCAAAAAATGTAGTAATTGCTAAGGCAGTCAATACACATGTTAGTGATTACCAGATTGACCAAAACACTGCTATATTTATGGATGTTGTCAAGAAAATTTCAAGAAAATCTAAAAACGCTAGGGTTATATCCGGAATAATTAGAACTAATCAAATCGACGATGCTACTTATATTATCATAGGAAATAATCTCGATATAACTAAATATATAGAAAAAACAAAAAACAAAATTAGTACTTCAATTGAGAGTTACAGACAAGTAAACGAAAGGGATAAAGTCTTAGAAGAAAATGAATATGAAATGTTTGATGTTTAAGACATAATTTATATTAAAAGATTGACTAGTCTTAAATTCTATAACTCCTTGGATACTAATATAATGAAAAATAAACGTTTCAAATACTCTCAAAAAACAATTGAAAATGCTATAAAAAAGCTTTCTAAAAATGATTACAAAGTATTAGACGATGGTGAAATAGCTATTAATTCACCATTCATGCATGACACCACATATGATTGTAGGATAAATATAGAAAAGCAATGCTTTTATGATTTTGAATTAGACGAAGGTGGAAGCATTGAAAATCTAGTTTCAAGAATAGCAGATATATCTATTGAAGAAGCCCAAGAAATGTTAATGGGATTTGGCGATTTTAAAATAGAAGATAAAAAAGAAATAGTAAAACCAGAAATAGTAAATGTAAAAGAAATTGATATGCCTGCTGGATCATTTACTTTTAATCAAAAAAATAGATTCAAATCTGTATTCAATTTTGATCAAGCCATTAAATTTTTACAAGAAAAGAATGTCAATTATAACATGACAAAAAAATATGATTTAAGATGGACCGAGGCATCCTTCATATCTTCTAACGAGAAAAAGATAAATATAAGCAATAGAATAATAATCCCAACTTATGAAAATGGAAAGCTAGTATATTTCCAAGCTAGAGATTATTCTGGCTCAAGTAATCTACGTTATAAAAACCCTCCTAAAGAAATCCAGCCGAAGTCAATAGTAATCCCATTTTATGATAATATTTTAGAAAACGAAATCCTGTTTATATCAGAGGGGCCATGGGAAGCTATAAATTACTCTGGTACTTATATGTTGGGACCCAGCCTTTCCGAAAGACAAATATTTAAAATTAAACAAAAGAATCCTAAAGCTATATACCTCATACCCGATAATGACGAAACAGGCAGACGAAAATTAGCTAAAAATATAAAATCAATAAGAGCTCACATAGGATGCCCCATCTATATTGTTAAATGGTGGAAAGGTGAATATAAAGATTTTAAAGACCCGATAGATGCTAAGATAGATTTTGATGAATTAATTAATTCTGATTTCATGGAAGTAAATAAAAACTTCGAATTAAAAATATTGCTTGGAGAGTTGTAGTTATTATGGACGAAAGAGAAGCAACAAAGGGAATATTGAGAAATCAATATAAAAGGTTAAATGGGGTTATTCCAACTGGATATCAATTTCTTTCAAGCCCGATGAATTTTGAAAATAAATCACATGTTATGGGAAGACATGAAAGGATGGAAGTAACATTCATGGTTGATGACCCCGAAACAATGAGGTATTTCGAAAGCTTATTTAAACAATTATTTACTAAAGACAGATATATAGATATGTTAGTCAGGCTGAAAGATATGAGGATAACACATAATGATGTTTAACTGGACAGGAAGTGGTTTTTTATATGGAGAAAAATTAAACTTCTTCTCCATAACATCATTTGATGTAGAGCAAATATTTTATATTTATACGTCGACAATGGATGATGACGATAACATCTTTTATATAAAAAATGCAAGAAAAATAAATAAAAATGTAATTTCAATAGATGAGTATATAGATGAGAAAGTAAAATATATTCATTTAATAGAAACAGATGATGAATTTAGAAAGAATTTTAAAAGATCATATAACTTAATCAAACTTGAATGTGAGCATGATACTATAATTACTATAGGCTCATATACTGATAGTAAAGCTAAGCCAATACCTGACAATTCTTATATATTATGTCAAAGCGATTTTGTAAATGTATTAGCTGAATCTAAGTATATAGAATCTGCAGACGACATAGTTAATACTTCATTCTACGGATTGTCAAGTATTTTAAGCAAGAATGAACTTACCAAACAATTATTGAAATAGGAGTTAATCGTGGAGGAAAATTTTAATTTAGGTAACATGGAATATCTTATTCTGAATTACGCATTAAAAGATAGACCATTTTGGTTAAAGGTGTTCGAAAATATAAAGCCAAAATACTTTGAAAAGGAAACAAACAAAAAAATATTTCAATTATTTAAAGGCCATTTTGCTAAATACAACGACTTACCTGATATCGATATCGCAAAAAACGAGCTTGGGGAAATCGAAGATGGTTTTATAGATGCCATCTATGATAAGGAAATAATTGACAGCGATAACAAAAAGAAACAATATATTTATGATAACACTCTAAGATTTATAAAAGAAAGCATGATGACT
>Ga0209925_1000480_pt1 | contig 20470 bp, 23 predicted proteins | sample SalPonR2_A_D1_MG_FD_185702 | JGI IMG/M metagenome (GOLD analysis project Ga0209925, IMG submission 185702) | Salt pond soil microbial communities from South San Francisco under conditions of wetland restoration - Salt Pond MetaG R2_A_D1_MG... ... | reverse complement strand
GCAAGAGAAGAAGGACCGATGGCTTCTGGCGGGCGAGGGGAAAATGAGGGAGGGGGGGAGCGAGATGGGAGGGGGGGGCCTACCCCGGTCCGGGAAGACCTCATCCTGTCTGGGGAGGAAGGCGCCTCCTGAATCGACCAGATATATACACGGCAGCTTGTTCTGGGAAGCGATTTCCTGGGCCCTCAGGTGCTTCTTGACCGTGATGGGGTAATAGGTGCCCTGCATGGGTGCAAGGGGGGTAAGTGCCAGGCGACCACCTGCCTCCTTGGTCCTTCCGACAGTTGCGATGGGCTTACCCCTTTGACCGTGGCGTCGTTCGCCACCAGCATGCACTCCAGGCCCGCCACGCGACCGATGCCTGGGGTGTTGTGAGAACGGAGCGCGGCGGGAGGCAAGGGGTGAGACGGGGGTAAGGATGGAGTGCAGAAGGGCGAGGCAACTAGCGCAGCCTGCCAGCGAACAGAAAGTGACGCTTCTGGCATCGCTCTTGATATAAAGCCAGCAGCTCCCGCAAGCACTTGTCCACAAGGATTGTCCCCATCCAAAGCTTTGCCTCCTCCTTCCCTCCAGGCCACCCTCTCACCCGTCACGATGCCTCCTGCGGGCACTTTGTCTTGGCCGTAGAGCTCCCTTCCTGCCAATGGCGACAGCTCCAGAAAAGGGGTGCCAGGATCCACGAGCCGTTCGATGCGCTCTCGCACATAAAGCTTTCCACGCTGTTCGTGCTTCGAACGAGCAAGCTCGCCTCCACCTTGATACACCTGACCGAGAAAAACGGGTGTGTGGGGGCCTGAGCCCAAGGAATCATGTTCGCATATACACACTAGAAGACACGGACGTCTCTTACTTCTTCCAAGATGCCGTCGAGGCGGTCGACCAGCTCGTCCATTGCGGCCCTGTTGGCTTGAAAGTCGTCTGACCAGGGCTCTGCCGGATCCGTAAGGACAGGGAAGGAGGCCCAATGGGAGGAGGAGGAGCATGATAGTGACCTCCTAGCCTCACGTAGCGTTTTTGAGGTCATGTGATTTTGGCATTTGCCGGGATTTGGGGCGGTAGCAAGTACACACGTCGATGGATTTGTTGTAGCCGATCTTATCACCCTTGCTAGCCTTGCCACGGCCGCCATCCGAGCCGCGCGAGACGTGCAAGGCATAATTTCCCCGGAGTGCTGTCGATCGTCTGTCCGTTTCAATTCGTGGTAGAGTTGGAAAGGGCGGTCGTGTGAAAGTGTTCTGGAGTGGGATTGACTTGAGGTGACGCTTTCTTCTTCAGCGAGGGCGGGGAGGTAACAGGACACGGAGCGGTCTTAAAAACACAACGAGAAGTTGCCAGGCTACGAGCTGCCGCGCTATCGAGTGTAAGATGTGACCAACACGCTGAATGCGTAGAGAGTGTACCTCCGTAGAGGTCACGGTTACTAGCGCTTGACGTGGCTTGCTTCCAGGCAGGTATTTCATCACATGCACCCTCAGCTATCTCTTCATTCCCCGATTTTCCTTCCGTCCACAGCTGCACGAACAGACACAAACAAATGGCAGATAGCTCTGGAAGTGGTACAGGACAACCTGCGGTCCCACCGTCGCGAAAGCGTCCCTCTGTCCGGTACGTCAGAGCTCAGCATGAATGAGATGGTAACAACGATGTGTTCTGGTGATAACTCCGTCGTACTCTGTACTCATTCGCACAAAACTTTCTACATCTTTTGACATACAATCATTTCTCGCACAATGCTGTGTCTCATGTCCTTCCATATCTAGCAAAGGTAAGCAAAGCCATTATCGTTTTACACTCCTCTTCCTTTGTTCTGATCTCGCTTCCTATGTCCCATTTTTTTCTTTCTCCCTCCCCTTTTCACTCACACTATCACGTCCTACCATCGAATTCAACCTCTAGGCAAGGACAAGGGAGAGTCTGGCGGTGCTTCGATCGGAACCGCGACATCGGGCAAACGTCGCTTGCTGGACACGACGCGCCAGGGGGTGCGCGTGTGGCTGGTGAAGGTCCCGGTGGCGGTAGCGGAGGCCATTAAGAGCGCTCAAGAAGGCGAAAAGGTCGGCACTCTGACTGTGAGCCGAAGCCATGGCGGTGGAGGGGCAGGAGCAGACGATCTGGTAAGGAGGCGGGTGCGAAAGAGGTGATTGATGCGAAAGATGGAGAGTGTATAGAAAGCGACGACAGGAAAGATTAAGATATGGAGGAGGGGGAAGGCAGGAAGAAGAAGGCAGGAGGAATTGGAGCAAACAATCATGTGGAGTAAGAGAGAGGCACCGAGGGGGTGTCCGTCCAGCTCGATGAGCTAAAGTCGACCCGAAAAGGGTGGTGGCGCTAGAGCGATCTCCTGTCCAGGGTGCACGATTTGGAGGAGTCCTTGCGTCTATACCCCTACTCACTTGAATAAACCGTCTTTCACCCTCCCCCACCGCTGTCTTGCTTTCTCTGCAGCGCACGGAAGCCGTACGCCTGGAGGAAAGCTTATGCGAGCGCCTGGAACTGCCCCGCGACTTTACCCTGGAAGCCCCCCCCGCAGAGACGAAGATGCCCAAGATGTACGCCCTGCGCGCCGCCGCAGAGGGAGGAGGGCCTGAAGGGGGGCGCATGATGGTGGAGGGGGTGGTGAGTCGGCGGACGAGCCTCTTGCCCACAGCTTCCTTGGACTACCGCGTCTTTGCCAAGAAGAGGCAAATCCAGCACCACCGGAAAGAGCGGCGTGTGGAGCTTTTGCGGGATGACTGGGGCCCAGGAGGCGAGGGAGGGCGGGGGGCTGGCGGGGCTGTGCGGAAGATGATCGATCTCAACGCGCCCCTGAGCGGAGCAGGGGTGGGGAGGGGGACAGGAGGGAGAGACGGGCCCCAGAGGGTGCGGCTCGATCAGGCGGGCTTGCGGACGGCGCTTTTCAAATGCTTTCAATTGAAATCGGCCTGGACTGCGCGGGAGTTGGTGGCTCGACTGGGGCAGCCCGAGGGGAGCGTCAAGAGTGCGCTGAGGGAGATCTCTGACTACCAGACTCAGGGAGACTATTTCGGGAAATACTTGCTCAAAACAGAATTCAGGGGAAAAGATGGATGAAGTATGAAGTCGTTCAAATAGGTGCAGCACGTGAGACCGCTCTCTGGGGAGTGCCAGTATGCCAAAATGACTATTAATGCGAAGCAGGTCTGTCGGTGCACCGGTAGGAATAATAAGATGTATTCCTCTTCCTTTTTGATCTATATGCTGCAATTCTCTATAGCATGCATTTTCCCTTCTAAAGCTTCAATTTCCATTTACCCTTCCCTCTGGCGTCTTCTGTTTTTCATATTTTTGGGCGAATGGTGGCTACTCTTTTCCTTCCGCATACTGCAACTTTATATCATACCTGCTGCATTCTACAACTTGTCCTTCTTGCTGGTGTACTCGCAGGGTGCGGCAACTCTAACCTGTCACGTCGCCAATGTCGAGATGAGAGGTTTTATATAAATAGTTGAACATGAAGAGGGATAGTACCACAAAAATGAAGTGTATAGGTGTGACCATCTCGTTTCAAAGAAAACAGACGACAAGCTGCTGTGGTATGTAAGGGAAACTTTTGCCGTCCTCGCCATTTGTATGAATGGAGTGGGCACCCACCTGTTTATTCACATCGGCGCCTGTCGTGTCCCAAAAGTAGTGGCTTGTGAAATTGTTTTTCTTAGTCTCACAATAAAACCGCCACGTAACGGGAGTTGCAGTCGCATTCCTAAGAATGAGATTTACACGAAGACTGTATTTAAGGCCCTGGCTAAACAAGCGTCCATCTCGGCTCCAACTCCACCAGTATTTTTTAGTCCCGTCCCCTGGAGTTTCGTCTCCAAACATCATGACGAACTTGCGGGTATTGATATGAGTGAAGCGCGTGACCCGATCCTTCAAATCAAATTGAGCAGAATCGTAATCCATGTTGCGGAGCTGAATGACGAATGTTTTCGCCCGGTGTTTCGCCGGATGTGCACACGATATTACGCCGAAAGAAAGTATAAAGCGCCATTAATTATATGATCAGATTTACATCGACTTTCATATGTAAATATCCACTTACCGCGCAGTACAGAGAGTCAGCATCTCCGAAACTGTTGAGACGGACCCTACCAATAACAGCCAGGTTTTGGCCGCAGCGAACGCGCCTCTTGTTCACCTTGAGGTCACGGAGCAGGGTCATACTCCCATTATTGGCCAACGTTTGTGCCAATCCCTGAGTTTGGTGTGCAATATGTAAACAACCGAGCCCCGTGAATGACAGGAAGGATGTGGTGCTGCTCTGTGAGACGATCTATCAAAGGCAACCTTGTCAGACTTATCATCTAGACACTTACCTGGGGCACAGTCAAGGCCAAAATGACGAACAAGCTAAAAAAATGAAGCATCTGATCTTTTAACTTTCTACGGTATATATTTTGGGGGAAGGAGGATCATGAAAAGAGGACGAGATCCAACGTAGCGGTTTTTGGCTTTTTGGCCCATATTCATATTCGAGTTGTTTGTAAGCAGCTCTTAAATGTTGCAATCTACGACAGTGAACCTTTACTAATCAGCAGACATAATGAAGAAAGTATTTTTATTGGTAAGGCAATATTCGCGTGGGGCAGGTGAGTCGTCGTATCAACCGGGATCCAAGGCGCGTGCCCTACGTGTGCCGTTGGCCTCATTTTTGATTTTTTGAAATTGACCTAACGGATAACTCTTCTAAACCTCAAAATGCAGAAGGCATCTACTCATACAAATTCAGCTTTGTGGTACAAACGCTTACATCTTTTCTACCCTGACGTGCAACCTGTGCCACTTACGGCAATGGCATTCCCCTTACTGGTACGCAAAAGGATTAAAGAGTACAGAAGCTGCCGTTCAAAAAATAAAGTTTTACCTGTGAATACATGTTAAACTATTCACTTATTCTTTCGACTGAATCCACACGAGCTGTCAAGTGATCCATTGAAATTGCGTCTATTCAAGATTTAAACGAAAAACGAGAGCCTCCTTCTCTACCCCACATTAAAAAAAAATCACAAGCAACAAGTCGGTCAGAATAATAAGCACTGCTCTTTTTTACTTTCCCCCCCTTTGTATCGCTTATTCCCATCCAACATTGTATATGCCTGTTGAATTCCCTGAAAATTACTATCTATCCTTGCCAAATTGATATCTAGTAGAATCCGTTGCCTTCGACGTTAATTAGTAAAATGTAACTACTTCTGATCTGTCGTGACATTTGACCGCAAGAATGCTTAAATAGACTTACTTTCTCCTCATGACAAGAGGGACCTGTACTCGATTGTAAATGAGAGATGTCTTTGAGTTCGTGTTATTAAAAATCAAGCTTTCAAGAGGTTTAAAAATGATTACCGTGATATATTCCTGGAAGGAGTAATAATTGGGCTGTCCTGTGAGCTTTGTCTCGCAGAAAAATGCCCATGTGACAGAATCAGGAATCGTGTCCCTTGCCACTTTGTTTTTCATGCGATAAGTGTAGATTTTTCCTTCAGTCAAAGCATATCCACGAGGATCAAACTCCCTGTACGATAAATAAAATGAGAAAATGTATTTAAAGTTGCTTCAGGACAAAAAATCTGCGCAAAATTTGCACGCAGGGGAATTCGTGCTCTGAGAGGGATCGCTAAGACCGTTCGCTGAAGTCATCCCTCCCTTACCAGATAATTCGGCCAGCGGACCGTTTCTCTTTAATGAACCATTTTGCTTTTGCCATCGTGCGCTGTTGGGAGAATCGAATCCCTGCCGCGGCAAGGGCCGTCTCAACAGGCGGTGAGCCCGTTGTATTCAAGTTTTTAAACTGTCAAGCGTAGAAGGAATAAATTGACATCTTAAGTTGGTCAGATAGAGATTATGAAGGGTAGCTATTCAAACTCAAGTTGCACTATACACTCGCAGTCAAAGTTGTCACTTACTCCGCAGTAGATAAGATCATTGATCCCCATTAATTTCATATTCGCAGTGGCAGTGAGCATGATGTTTCTGCCCTTTATTTGTTGCTCTCTGTTGACCTTGAAACCAACGAACTCGATGTCTGGTTTAGTCTGATTTTGCTGGAAAGATGTGAGTGATGCACAAGCATACAAAGTAGTGAGATCTCATGGTGGAGACATTTGATCTTTATTTCCAACTAAGTAGAGACCATTTTAAAACCGCGAAGATAAGGATACATGCGAAAAGCGAAGGGCAAAGTCGGAGGTATTACTTACCGCTGTCACTGAGAGCAAGACGCATGCTCCCCAAAATAAAACCAGTCGTAGACTCATCACTCTAAGTACGATCTCGCTGACCCCCAAAAAAAGAGTCAAGGGAGGAAGAATGGATGCCCTGTTTCCATAGGAGGGATTAGAGCGTGAAAATTGGCTGCAAAAGACGGTGCATAGTAAAAGGAGGATAGGAGAGACACCAGCTGTGTGGTGTAAAATGTTCTCATTTCTCGCATGTATAAGAAATAGATCATTCCATTGAGTGCGTTAAAGGCACAGTACTTTTATAGGGGTACTCGTTAAAGCGCTTGTGCTGGGCGCGTGCCCCGACATCTTGCCGTTAAATCCGATTAACTGACAACGAGCCGTTTCTAACGATTTCAAATGAATCATGTGGCAATCACAGAACTTAACATATGTTTGCGGATAACGCTTTCTCACATAGGGAAAGCACTACTACCCCAATGATTTTCCTTAAAAGGAGATGGCTTTCTATTCGTACCAAGAGGAGATCATTGCTGAGACTTCTTAGGACCTTGCTCTTGCTTGTCTCCATGCTTCTTCTCAAACATAGAGGTGATAGCGCTTCAAAGGAGGGCATGTTCTCGACTAGGATTCCAGCTTTAGTAGCTCACGATATTTCTCCTGGAATAAATATCTCATCGTCAATGAATGAGAAGCAAATATCAGAGGGAGACATTGCGCCTTGTTGGTTTACAGTGCATAATGCAGGGGAAAGACTGAAAGCCCTCGACTTTAACATGCATCTCCCCTTCAATAGTACCAAATTCCTCGGATCAAGTGTATTTCCGCCTCAAGAAAAGTCTGCTGGACAAGAAGTCGCGTATATTGATACGGATGGCGCATTCGTAGTGAGGTGGAAGGGGTTGACATTGGCTCCTGGACAATCGCTGGTCTTCAATGTCGATTTCAGAGTCATATCAATATCTGAGACAGGTCCAATTAATATCCAGGGCTTGGTGGAGGTAATGGACACAGAAGGGATCCATGACACTTCAGAGTTAACGATTACATTAACAAAACGCCCTAAGATTACGCAGAAGCTCCTTAGCGAGCAGCGGGCAAAGCGATTTGGAAGTAATCCCGTACGATCTTTTAGTTCTGGTCACCAGACTTTTGAGCGATGCAGGAGATTGCAATTAACACCTGCCAAGGTGGAAAAATGCTTGAATTACTGCCAAAACGAAGGACAATCATGTTTGGGGTGTGGATTCGACCAGCGTACTGGCTGTGTTTGCAAAAGGAAGAAGGGAGATGACAGACTAATAGAAAGCGTCTTTCCACAGGAGGCTTGGGAGAACAGGAGTACCAAGGACTCGAAGCTTGATTTATCTGATGATAGAAGATGTGAAATTTTGGTGTTTCCCAGCCTTCTCTCTGAAGAACAGTTGAGTGCGATGAAATCTTACTTATCCGATTTAGTGCTTGAGCACAGCGAACAACGGATGATATTGGAAACAACAAATACAAGTTCGCTTCACAGACTTATTCGAGACATTTTGCCGATGTCTAACGTGCAATTTGAGGACTACGTTACATTTTCTGAAGAGAACGTGGAGGTACAGCCGCACTATGACGCCATCAAAGGCGGGGAGTCGCATAAATTGCTACTTTTTTTGGATGAAATTGCAGGGACTCGGTTTTGGGAAAGCCAGGACGATTTTGAGAGGAATCACTGTCCATTGGTGGTCAAACCATCGCGAGGGACTATTGTAATATTTCCCATGTCACTGTATCACGATTCAGCGCGCTTCGAGCCTCGGAATAGTATAAAGCGCACCCTAGGTTTACGGGTAAGGCTACCTTTTTTCGATATGACAGAAGCTGGTACAATTGGGCTAGTGCAAGCTCCAGTGCCAATCCAAGAGAAGCTATAGTCAAGTATTTCTTCAAGGAATGCAGTATTTTTTAAAGCAATTCAAGAAAAACTTTCCTCTTGAAGTGGTGATAGATACTTGGTGAGCTCCATGTATTCCTTTTGGCTGGCAATTTCTCTCCCCATTGAAGCACTGAACCGAAATAACGACCATTGTTCAATGATTTGTGTCGTGCCTAGTAGTGAAAGAATATCATGAGCAATACCTTGAATAAGAAAGTTTCTAGGTTCTTTTCTTTCTTTGTAACTCGCTTTTTGCGCTTTTCACCAGGCAGTCTTATTTCCTTGTTCTTGTGCTAATCCGTCATCCTCTTTTAAAACCATCATATGAGTGGAAACACCTTGTAGCATAAATTAATTAACGTATTCCGTCCGACAGACTCATCAGAAGATAAAGGTCGAGCAGAAGAATAGTGCCGAGCACAAATTAATGCCCTATCCTACTTTCGCTTCGCCGGTCTCATGCTCACCTGCGAGGCATTGGGAAAGGAAAGTCATGAGTTGAACGATCAGTTGCTGCAATATGCGGACGAAATATAGCATGGAGCGATAGAAGACTTTAAGAAAAAGAGCAGCCTTCCAAATCTTACCTCCATCCAGCTTTTGAAATAATACCAACTATTTCTCCCTGGAGGCTGCTTTGTCTCACAGTAAGATCGCCAGACATACTGTTTCGCAGTGGCATGACGGTTCAGCCTCAACCTTCCGAGAAGATTAAATGTCTTCCCAACAACGAGATCTTTTCCACTTTGGTCAAATGACCACTCCACTCGATCAGGTTGGACGGCCATTGAAATCCCAAAGCTTGAGGGCCGCCACAGTGGCCCGGAGGTTTCATGGGAAATATCTTGATTGATCACCGCAAACGTGGTTAAATCAGAGGTTGTATTGTAATTGCGCATCTGTATAGACAGATCAAGTGTATGTATGATGGTGAAATTTCTTGAACTCCTAGCAATTAGAAATCCCTACAATGATCCTTTAATTTACATTGTACGCACCGCGCAATACATGGATGTTGCCCCTTCTGGCCAGCTATTAAAAGTAAACTTAGTCCTCATAACAACTGTTCGACCTGCTCGGTGAACTTTAGGTTTCGTCACGAAATTGCGGTACACTATATCATTCACATTCACACCCGCGGGGAAAGGTGGGTCCGTAGGAACTGTTTGATTGTTGGGCACCTCCATCCACTTTCGCGGTCCGCGCCGTCCGCGCCTCCCCTCGACCTGTGAGTGAAATTATATGCATGAGAAAAATATTTAAGGTAAAACTTATCTTCCAGGAAAAGACATGGCGTACTCCAAAAATACATACCGAACACAGCACGGCAAAGAGGAACGCGCTCTTTACAATTAATTTGAGCATGGTGTAGAATTTCTTCAGTTGCTGTCCCTGCTATTATTTGGTCTCTGTAACTAGTAGTGGAAATGATCTTAATGTGTCTCGAGGCTCTGGCAGTAAATATAAGCTCCAAAACATTTACAAGCAAGATCAGAGTGTACAACATACCACCCACACTACTCCAAATATGGGCCCAACTTGAATTTATGTCTTCCCACGAAACAAATCACAAGTCCAGAACTAGCCAAGAATTCTTCCAGGATATCAATCTGAGAAGCACGCGCAGGGAACCTGGACACCTTTTGAGAAGGAGGAGGGCACGCGCCTCCTCTCCCGTGCGAAGACGTTTCATTTAACGGTTTCCCCGTCTTCGACGTGATTTGAGACGCTGTGAGAGCGCGAGCCTTAACTTCTACCAGAATCTCACTCGATCCCGAGACTTCATGTATTTTCATCAGCTCAACCCTACAACAGATTTAGTTTTAGGGTTAGGGCTGCGGGCCTTTCACGGAAGTTCATGTTGCAACCCCAATTTCTTCCTGACAGTTGAAAATCTCACCCATTTAGTTCAACATAGCGATTTGATTTAAAATATATAAACGTGACACGACCGTAATGATAAGACATAATCTTTAAATGTTCTTTTTACTACACTTTTTTTGCTTGAGCGATACTTTTTGAACGATCATGGAAGAAGTTCTGTGACGAAGAACTTTTCCATGAATCCGTTGCATAATTTTTCCAACAAGTTTTTTAAATCACTTCTTCACTGAGATACATCTTTAATTACTTGATTTACTGATTCATCCGGAAAACTCTCGAAATGTATGGATCCTGATCAATGAAACGAGCCATCTCGGGTATATCCAGCAGCTTGTCAAAGGTTAAACTATTCATGATGTCTTGGAGAATTTCAAGATCAACGCCTGCGGATGAATCAGGAATGAAATCATGAGCAAAGTAGATGATTGCTTATCATTACCAACCGCCACCTTTTTACCCGGATAAAGGTCCCGAGCTGCCAAATTCTTAAGTTCTAAGACTGAGGCTTCATCATTTTCAGATGCACCTTTAAAAAGATCCTGTTCATTGCGTAGAAGAGAATGTTTGAATTTTTCCTAAATTCTAACCTTAACTGCTATCCATACCTGAATCTCTGGATCATCTGACTTGGAAAGCTCCGCAATCTTCTCGTTCATCAGCGTTGGATTCTAAAATAATTATAGAGAAAAAGTCTCGGATTAGGATGTCCGTAGAAAATGGTAAGCTCCATCCTTGTGAAATATCTACTATCACACTCCCCAAAGACAAAAAACAGTACTAAATTACCAAGGCATGCTTTGCTGATGTCTTGAGCATTTCAAGGAGATTTCGAACGCCTTTGCTGAAGCCAGCCGTTGTCTGGACATGGGAAAGGAAAAATGTAGTTCTTAATTGCTGGAGATCTTGGAAGGCATGACTGGCAAATTCTATGCGGACCCACCTCTTGATCCGTCAAACGGCGCCCTCTAGCTTCACGGAATCCGCTCACAGCTCCCAGAATAGGGACTCCCTCGATAATTCGGTGCTGAATCTCGACATTTTCCAAAATGCTCTGAGGTGACGGGATTCAATTGAGTTCTAAAAATGGCAATAGCTTGCAGTACGAGGATGTTGACCTACCTCAAACGCTTTGCTCTTGAACAAGGTTTCGAAAAGCTCGACAGAATCAATGCCATCTTTCTTGACTTTCTGAAAGAAAGCGGACTTACCCGGAGAACCAACAGGATCGAATACTTGGCAGTTTGGGTAATGGAGATGATAAGGGTATTAGGAGAAACGCTTCAAATTCCGAGGAGCCTTATCATACACAGGTTTCACTGAACTACCGAACCAACGATGAATCCGTACTCACAGCCCTGCAGGGAGGACTTTACTTCTTCCGTCCTTTCCTTAAATTTCTCGCCGGCTTTATCCTTGAAATCGTTTCCTGCAGTCACAATGCTGCCCTTGTGATTAGCTGCCATATTCTTGAGATCAGAAAAGCTCTGCCCCTGGCATTGTACGCAGAAGTAGAAGCAGGAAAAGAGGAGAGCAAGAAATCGAAGCATCGCCATCGACCTGAAAAATTCAAAGGAAAACGTTTGAAATGACTTCAACTATGAAACATGGAATGAGAACGAAATAGGTGTCCAGCTTTGTCGCGCATAGACCATGGGCCTCAGAATGGCATGGGAAAAGTGTGTCGAGTTTTTGAAAAGCAAGCGTTTAAGGCGAACACGAAATGACGACATGGTTAGCGAGATGCGAGCTGGACCTTTGAAGTCGCGCGCTTGCCGTCGTATTATCTTCTTATACACTCGAAAATCAGAAAGTCACATGATTGTTTCGCATGTAAGCACACCTCACAGCGAGATTCTCATGCAAATTGTTCGAACGCGTGCTCGAGAGTGGGGGCAGAAGTGGTCTCAGGTAACCGGATGCCGGCACGCGCCAAGTCCACGCAGAGATGAGAAGAGAGAGAAGAGGGGCACGCGCCTCAGGATCAGTAGCCTCTCACCATATTCTCCGTCGCACATTTCCGCCTCCCCTACCTTATCTACCCTATATTTCCTGTTTGTATGGGCCATACTTTGTGAGCGTACCTTCGGACATGCACGCAATTTGAATGTTTAGCGATGTAGCGATGCAATGACCACTGCTTTGGCAGCAGTATCACAAACACTTGGGGCAACGGTTTTGAAGACCTATCAAAGACGAGCAAGTACAAACCTATAGTGAACTCAAAGCAAGTACAGCGTGCAACCATACGGGCAGCTGTATGGTTCAATATTCACTTGCTTGCCCAACTGCTTTGATTATCGACGCCATTCGCTTTTCAATTTGGCCCTCTCCCACATGCATTTCCCCCGGTAGTTCCGCGTCTAAGCGTGCAAATATATTTTCATTCAAGACATCTCATTTTTTTCGCTCATGCATTAGAGGAATGACGCCACAAGCAACCGATCACGGATCAGATGTGGTCTGCGTCCGGCGCCGTCGAATGGGTCTCATAGTTTCTGCAGTGCTTGTGGCGGGTATTGTAGCTGTAGTCGTCGCATTTGCTGGAAAGGTAAACATCTATATCGTGTTCTCGGTGGAAAAAGGAGATCGAAAGTTAGCCGAGTCTGGGATTTCAGGAGGCACCTATCTCACATTGTTTCCTTGAATTCCTTCACATTTTCACATTTTTCGATTATCAGACTCATGAAGAGAAACCTGTGGAAACTGCCATCGGAGCGACCCCTCTCAGTGTGATAAGCGGTGACGGAATGCTAGTCACTGAAGGGGATAAGGTGTCTCATCCGCTTTTACAAAAGGTAAAATTAAAGAGAGAACATAAAAGCAGCAGTCGAATGCCTCTGATTGTTTTCACGGGTAACAGGATACAAAAAATGAAACAATAGCCGACTCCTCTGGGCTGACGTTCAATCCACATGAGGAGTTACCGGTCTCAATGATTCACAATGAAAATAACAATAAGCAAGTTTCTGGGAACTCCGGTAATCCTCTGAACAATGTTGCGCCTCCCGAGATTGTTCAAGATTTGAATATTGCACTTGCAGTGGCTGGTGGCGGCTTGAATGGATTGCCTGAGGATGGATGTGAGGTCAATGACGGGCTTGAACTGACCGATGCGATCGAGGTGGGTAAGGAAAAGGTCTGGTGGCGATGATGGGAGACGCTCTTAGCAAAGACTTGGCGCGCTGTCGTATTCTTTCCCTAGCTCTCAGTTATTCGGCGAATGATTGATTTGCGACTTTTCTATACCTACACAATAGAACCAGTTATGCTCGATTGTATATTTGAAGGCAGGCCAGCTCTACGAGTTGGAGCGTGAGATTCTCGTGCGACGAGAGGTCATCGTTATGGGAAATCCTAGTGTACTGCCAATGATTGATGGCGAGGATGCCATTCGCTCCTTCCACGTGCTGGAAGGAGGATTTCTCGATCTTCGCTTTGTGCAGCAATTTGCAAGCGATGGAATAGTTCGAGAGCCTAGGCCCTATGAGATCTTTGCCACTACTTCTCCAAGGAATCGCGTCTGGGAGATCCGAGGAGGCAGCATCTTTATCGACGAAGGAGCTTTAGGGGGAAAATTCACAGGTGTCATATTCATTGACGATCCCGACGTAGAGGACGCTGCCAGACGGAGCATCCGAAGATCGATAGATGGCGATGTCTATCGCATTTATGGCGGCCATGTCTTCATTGTCGGTGGCCGTGTTGGTACGTTGCGGTAATCGAATGACATGAGCTGAGCGTTCAGTCCGATTCTTGACACTGTTTCTATTTGACCTCAAAATTTTCACATGACCTTCATAGATTTCGTGGGCTGCTTATTTTGGGATTTGACTTTGATCTATACGTTTGGGAATGCCTTGTATATCGGTCAAGACGTTCTTCAACTGGGCGGAGTGTTGACCTTCACAGGCTGCACTTTCTTTGAAAATACCGTATTTGGTATCGAGAACGGCGTGGGCCTGGTGAGCTTGGGAGATTATAGAGGCTAGGGGTTACCCTTAAGATGGAGATTCACTACACTTTGAGCTTTGGAATTTCCTCAACTTTGCCCGCTTTGAAATTGCGCGCAAGGTTTTTATCTCACAAGACCGTGATCTGTTTCTCTTTTCTGCACAGTTTGTTGCCCAGTTCGCGGGATTGAGCACCTACACCTTCAACACATTCATAGAGAACAATTTTGCGATTAGTGAAAACTGTCTTGGGCAGGCATTTTTAGTCGGAGGTGAGTGAAAACGAGACCTGGGGGTCCTGAGAGGAGGGGAAATTTTACTAATTTTTGTTCCATGATACCACTTTACCCGATAGGCGGCGTTATGATCATGACACACTCTGTTATCAACGAATATTCTGCCGGTTTGTCATACAGTGGCTCGGGCGAGCTTAACGTTCTTGGCGGTGCGTTCAAAATGGCAGAGTTGTACTCCGTGGAATGGACTGTTCGGGCTATGGTGCTTCGTCTCACATAGCTCATTTCCCCATTGCAGGAGTTCTCGTTGTGACGGGCATGAATAATGTTGAAGCTTTCGCGCTTGGTGCTGTTTACGGTGTTGGATTTGAGTACACAGTCGGAAGCGGTGTTGCGATCTTTACAGGAACTGTCTTCGACGAGTACAACGGCCTGCTTTTCTTCGTACGTTCTTTAAAATGCCATCTCTCGGTCCTTCTCTACCGACCACTAATTTCTTGAATATGCAAATTGCTAATTTCTTAGTCGGCTCTGGGAGAGGTCAATTTTATAGGGTCCGGCGTCATGATCGCGACAGGTAGCCCAGCGATGGAGTATATAGCGCAGGCGAGCGAAAATGGACAGGTGAGTGGAAGGTTTTGATTGAACTTGACCGTGATTAAAAGAATTCCGCTTTGCCCCTGTGAGACTGATTACCATTATCATATTTGTAGGGTGGAAATACCTTCATTGGTGCAGGGTATGCATCGTTTACGGGATGTGTGGTCCTCGAGTTTATCTCGATCGCTAATATTTTTATGCTTGGGGAATATATTGCTGTTGATGGTACGTATATGGGGTTTAAAGCATGCTTCGCTTGCATTGTTATCCCTCTGTAATCCTCTCATTCGTGTACCTTTGGGGCTTATCACTTATCACCAATAGCTGGCTTCCTTACCTGGATTGCCTCGCCTTTCATTGAAGCCGCTGCGATTGAGTATGCGTTTCAACTCGGTTCAATAGTTTATATCGGTGCCGGGGCTATGGTTCTTTGGGCCACACCTGTCGTAGAGGTTTATGGCCCCCGCGTTTCGCGGTCAGTCGAATTTTGGATCATGGTAAGGTTTTTGATCAGTGCATTCGAGAGCTGCTTTGGACGATAGTTTATGTTTAATATCTTGAATACCTTCTATAGGGAACGTGTGAGATTGAGGGAGGGATTGTCAACAATAGCACTACTGGCGGTGGCGGCGAGGAAGGAGGGCGGCGTGCTCTTGCAGTCCAAGATCGATCACTTTTCAATATCGCAACATTTATTGCCCCGTTGCAAGGCTGCCAAAAACTACGTAAGAGAACATTTACTTCTTGACATGTGATTGAATCCATTATTTACCGATATGAACATTATTCCTTCTTACCTTCGGAACCTCAGCGGACTTGTTCCTCGGATACGAGAAAGGAAACGAAGGCCCAGGGGCTGCTGAAGAAGGAGGCAGACGTGCTCGAGCGCTGTCTCAGAAAAGGCGAGGAACCGCAGCCAGTACCGCTCCAAAAGGACGACGCCGTCCAGCTTCTGGTATCAAGGCCCCAAAGACACACGTTGATCAACCCCTCAGATCTCGAACAGGCAGGACAAGCACACGCAAGCTATCTGCGGAGCAGCGTGCACTCCGTGCCTTTTTCCAAGAGGGCGGGCACACCCATGCCTTACCGCGTCAGGTACGGCGCCACGCCACGAATTTATGGGAGCGTAGCCACCTTGAAAAGCGCGAATCGCTCACAGAGGTGGATGACAGGATGCTGTCTACTTCACCTATGCAGCCTGTGGTAAGTGACTTTTGCCAGCCTAATTGACTCTCACTTGTGACTGACAGTCTATCCTCTTTCGCAGTTGGAAACATCTCTCTTGGCCATGAACGTCACTCGGGTAAATGACCTAGACGGCTCCAAATTCAAGCACCTTGTCCCGCCAAAATTTTTAGATGTGAGTGATCTAGCAAAGTTTTTGGATTGGGTCGGAAGAATATAGTTTGTAGCCATAACGCATTTTCGCCTTGATCCCTATTCCGTATCCGCGTCATTCTGCAGACATTTAAGGACATCAAGACCCAGATCGCCTCCATGTTTCCTAATGGAGAAGCTCCCAAAGCTGAAGAAGATGACAAGCCTGCATTTTATATTCACAACAAGCCTGAGGGCTTCTGCGGTTTGTGCAATGTTCCAGGGTATGATCATGTAATGCCTACAGGTTCTTTTTTGTACGAAACTGATGTTTTCTCACTTTATTTCTGGGAACAAAAATCTCTACAGCGTTGAAGGGGAAGGAGTCGATGGTTGTACTGTTGAGGACAATTGCAACGACTTAGCATTGCCAAGTGGTCAAAAAATAAACCTAGATGGTGAAGAGTAAGTGAATTCGCCAGAGAGTGTGACATTGATGGTAAAACTAAAAACCTACGTGCCTTTCTGTTCGTCTACAATCAGAACACTGGCTGAGGACGGCGAAGAATTAGATTACAAAGCGCACTACATTTTGATGGCAACTATGTCGACAACCACCGCGGAGAGTGTTGAGGCTCTAGATTTGCCTGAGCTTCAAGAGGCCGTCGTCTCAGCCGTGGCATTGTTGCAGGGACCTAGTATGGACAAGGATTCTGTACTTGTGAGTGTCTTTACATTCTCTGCCATCCCCTTGCTATATTCCTGCCTGATTCTCGGATGCTCATAGCTTTGTGTCTCTCACGCTCTGATTTTCCTACTACAGGTTAATCTGTATACTGGGGAGCGTGATTCCTTCTTCGGTGATCACCAGGCTGGCCCTGCCCGAAGCCTTTACGAGGATAGCGAGTTTTCGAAGACACACACCGTCAAGGTGGGTGAACAAGGATTGAGCAGCTTCCCTCAACATATAATTTTCTGGCCATTCCCGGTCAAATAATTTCTTACATATCTAATAACACCGGATAACACCTTAGATGATCTTCGTATCGTCCACGGAGAAGGCCATGGATGTTATCAAGGCTGGTTTTTATGGCAGCCAGGATGAAAGGAACGAAGGACCCTTGGCCGAGGCAATCAAAGCGGCATTAGCCACTGACTCGGTGTGTAAGAAGCGTTGAAAAGACCGTTCATCATCTTTCAGGTGTCGCACATTATCTTACACACGATACTTTTCATTACAACACCAGGGCATTGAGCTCGGCCACGTCTCTCTCCGGTTTGACGATGAAGTCTTTGTACCGGCATACAATTCTCCGGTAACGTTTAACTTTTTTCCTATGCCTAACTTTAATCATTTACTTTCTATCGTTTTGACATCACAAATTGACAACTGATCACTTAGGAAATTCTCCTCCCAGCTTCATTTGACTGCTCCCCACAGGTCTCTTGGCAAGCACTCAGCGGTGTTAGTCGACCCTCATCAAACTGCTGTGCCAGTCACGGACGCTAAATATGGAAAAACATATCATCTTTACTTGGAGAACTTTCCTCCGGAGAACGCCCTCCAGCTTGAGCTCCATCGGTTTAAGGTGAGGAGCTACCCGCGTAGATGAGCCGAGCATTTTTACTGGCTGCCGTTCTGGCCACTGCCCCTACCAATGAAAAAAAATCATAGCTTTTACATACGTGAAGAAAGTCTTGGTCAGAAGAAGGAGTCCTCAAATTTATCCTATGAAGTTTCTACCTGTTAGGGTTAGGATAGGTTTCAGTTGTCGGTATGGTATCGCTCTCACGTGCTTCATAATGTACTCATGGATAAAACCACAATTTTGGAACTCACTACAGGATCCTGCTGATGCAGAGCATATCATTCACAAGCTTCAAAGCGTAACAACGGATGCAGAGGGTCACGCTCGTATAGATATGGACTTTTTCGATCATATCGTACCAGCAGACTATTTTTTCAAGGTAATGAAGCATTGTATGAGCCCGAGAGTCGAAAAATTGAAGAATTGTGTTGGAGATCCTTCATTCAATCTTTTGTTATCTTCCATAAATCAAGGTCACCACCGATAAGGGCCATGTCAGCTATTCGCAGACGTACACGATCTCTCATGTTGGACAGAAGCGTAAGCTTTATGGCACCCATCAATATGCCTGATAAGACAAGGAAATGTCGGTATACTCGTCGTGAGAAGCGTTCCCACGGGCTGTTTACGTAGAAATTAAAACTTAAGAGAAATTGAAACAAGCTACAGTAGTTCTTTATTCTCGTGCTAATTTAAGGGCAGTTGCAGTGTTTCGTCGAGGTTGATGTGAAGGTGTGTAGAAGAACTCCAGGATATCGAAACAGTTAAATTCGTATATAGGGCATAAAGACAGTACGTAAGTCAAAAGAATAAAATCTATAGTAAAGTTATATTGGTGGTCGAAGCGTTCTCCAAGAATTATGAGTTTCCTTCTACTATGGTTAGGGTTAGGGAACGACTGTGAGCGGACAGTATGCGTATTTTGGGTACGTACAAGCTCAGACGATTTTTCGATTTCATTAACTTCCTCAGCTCTCTATCTTGCTGATACAATTGTCTATTCCCTCAACACAGGACTCAGACTGCACCAGGTCTGGTGGTAAAGGTGAAACTGACTGACTTCACGCGAGTAAGCGCCATCACAACGTCTGGAAATAATCTAGCATCAGCGCTTGAGAAGGGAGACTTTGCGTATTTCGGGTAAGCAAACCCTCTGTACCACTCTACAGTGATAATGTACCTTGTGTTTTCTACGCATGCAGATAAGATTCAGTATTCCCTCTACATAGGAGTGACTTTTTTCCTGGATCAGTGGTGAAGGTCAACCTGACCGACTTCACTGAAGCCGACGTCCTACCTCTCGAGGATAACGAAGGCTCGCTGTTTTCAGTGGTTTTGAGTGGACAATTTGCGTATTTTGGGTGAGCATCTTCGATAAATATCTGTGCCCCAGCGTTTAATCCTGCCCTATTGCTTCTAACCCTGGCGATCCCGTCTCCGCAGGTCGACACCGGCCTTTGGAAACCAAGGAACAGTTGTGAAGGTGGATCTCACAAACTTTACTCGCGTGCGCTTGACCCTACTTCCGGGTGAAACTTCCCTAAAATCAGCGGTTGTAAACCAGGAATATTTTGAGTAAGAGAATGCCCCGGAAAGAAACAATGTTTGGGACCACTTCATGCTCCCTCCACGAATAATCGCCCTGGCTATACCATCTATCTACCCAGATGTTCCACCACTCCAGGTATCATCGTGAAGGTGAATTTGACCGACTTCAGCCGGGTCGAAAATCTCACGCTAAATTCCGATGAAAACACGTTGCAAACGGCGGTGTCAAAAGACGACTTTGCATATTTTGGGTAAGTTAAGTTTTATCAGTCCTTCACAATCGTCTGCGGGATCAATTTAAGCTAATGAGAACATGCTCCACCAAATTGTCCACACAGAACTAATACTTCCCCCTCCAAGTGATAAGGGTTGCCATCTAGTCCTCCGGATGGAAGCTTACCCCTTGATGCCAATCGCAGTCACATACACGCGCATTCCGAGAAAGTTCCTTCCCGAGACCCTGATCTCAAATCCAGAAAGCCTTACAAGCAACCAATATGACTATTGAATTGTCAGTAATTTGACGATCGACTTCTATAAAAGTCGAACGGAGAACCATGATTATATGAAATGCTTCTAGTTATATCAGCCTCATCAAGAAAACGAGATGTTTCCGTGAATGAATCGTTTGGTAGTTCTCAAAACCCACCTGGAGGCGTGAAATGCCTGGTATCTATCTCATCGAGAAGCTATGATATCAAAGTCGAGGAGTTATACAACAAATCTACGTTAGCAGGGAAAAAAACATATCGGCTTGTTATATGCCCTCTGGAGAAAATAATTTCACAGTTATAGGATGACGGGGGAATTAAGACTTAGGAGGGGTGGGGATTGGCTTAGGGTTAGCCTTATAATAAGGGTTTGAAATCAAAGTAAGGAATATATGGCTTGCATATTTGGCTTAAGCCAACTTTTACAAGGCTCTTATAATGCTCACTTGCTTGCCCAACTGCTTTGATTATCGATGCCATTCGCTTTTCAATTTGGCCCTCTCCCACAAGCATTTCCCCCGGTAGTTCCGCGTCTAAGCGTGCAAATATATTTTCATTCAAGACATCTCATTTTTTTCGCTCATGCATTAGAGGAATGTCGCCACAAGCAACCGATCACGGATCAGATGTGATCTGCGTCCGGCGCCGTCGAATGGGTCTCATAGTTTCTGCAGTGCTTGTGGCGGGTATTGTAGCTGTAGTCGTCGCATTTGCTGGAAAGGTAAACATCTATATCGTGTTCT
>Ga0209925_1000479_pt1 | contig 20473 bp, 22 predicted proteins | sample SalPonR2_A_D1_MG_FD_185702 | JGI IMG/M metagenome (GOLD analysis project Ga0209925, IMG submission 185702) | Salt pond soil microbial communities from South San Francisco under conditions of wetland restoration - Salt Pond MetaG R2_A_D1_MG... ... | reverse complement strand
GAAGCTGCGCGTAGGGCAAGCGATCCGCGTCATAGGTGATTTCGACCACTTCCAGATGGCCGGTGCCGCCGTTCACGACCTGCCTGTAGCTCGGGTTCGGGACGGAGCCGCCGGCAAAGCCTGAAACGACCTCGATGACGCCGTCGACACGTTCGAAATCGGCCTCGACGCACCAGAAACAACCGCCCGCCACCACCGTCGTGCGGATGTCCTCGGCATGGGCGCGGTGTGGCGTGAGGAACAGCGCTGTCGTGATCGCCACGGAAAGAGCGATCAGCTTGAACGTGTCGCGAAAGGGCATCCGGGGCATGGCGGGTCCTCCAACTCTGTGCCATGGCTCGCGCGATGCAGGCCGCGACGCAAGGCAAATGCCCGTGAGATCACGGGACGTTGAAGTCGGTTACATCGCAGCGAGGGGGACGGGAAAATGAAGATCGCCATGTGGTCGGGGCCGCGAAACCTGTCGACGGCGATGATGTATGCCTTTGCCGCGCGGGGCGATTGCGCGGTTCGGGACGAGCCCTTCTACGCCGCCTTCCTCGCCGCCTCGGGCAGCGCACATCCGATGGCCGGGACCGTGACAGCCGCCCATGAGACCGATCCGGTTCGCGTGGCAGACGCCTGCGCCGCGCCGCCGCCTGATGGCCATGCACATCTCTACATGAAGCACATGCCGCACCACATGCGGCCAGAGTTCCCGCTGGATTGGGCAAAGGACTGCGTGCATGCGCACCTGATCCGCCACCCCGCCCGGGTTCTGGCGAGCTATTCCGCGAAACACGAGCAGGTGAACTACGCGGAGATCGGCTTTGCCCAGCAGGCCGCGTTCTACGAGATGTTCCCCGGTCCCGTGATCGACAGCGCCGATATCCGCCGCGATCCGGCGGGCATGCTGGGGCGGCTCTGCGCCGAGATTGGCCTGCCCTACACCGATCGCATGTTGTCCTGGACCGCCGGTCCGAAACCCTATGACGGGGCATGGGGACCGCATTGGTATGGCGCCGTGCACCGGTCGACCGGTTTCGCGCCCCCTGAGGGGGCCCTGCCGCCCGTCGCCCCGGAGCACGCGGACCATTACGCGCGCGCCCTGCCGGTGTATGAAGCTTTGGCGGCGCGGGCGATCCGGCCTTGATGAAGGGGGGACGTTCTGCAAGCCTGCCGAACGACCGACCGGGGATCCGACCATGACCGCGCCATTCAAGCACCTGCCGATCGAAACGCCCGAGACCGGCGGCGAGCGTCGCTTTACCGACGCAGGCGAGGCCGTTGCCCATCTTGTCGAGCTCTACGACGCTGCGACGGCGTTCCTGCGGGAGAGGTTCCGCGCCGTGGTGCTGGATGGCGGCATCCCGGACGCGCGCTACCGGGCCTACTATCCCGAGATCCGCATCACGACGACGACCTACAGCCAGGTGGATACGCGGCTGGCCTTCGGTCACGTGGCCGAACCCGGCACTTACATGACCACGGTCACCCGGCCCGACCTGTTCGGGAATTACCTGAGGCAGCAGATCGGTCTGCTGATCCAGAACCATGGCGTGCCGGTTTATATCGGCCCGTCGACCACGCCGATCCCGGTGCATTTCGCCGTGCTGAACGACGCCGAGGTTCAGATCCCGCAGGAAGGCGCCCTGGCCTTTCCCCTGCGCGACGCCTTCGACGTGCCGGACCTGCAGTCGACCCATGACGATATCGTCAACGGCTTCGGGTTCACCCACGAAGACGGCTCGGGCGCGCTGGCCCCCTTCACCGCGCAGCGGATCGATTACTCGCTGGCCCGGCTGGCGCATTACACCGCGACGTTGCCCGAGCATTTCCAGAACCATGTCCTGTTCACGAACTACCAGTTCTACATGGATGAGTTCGTCGCCTTCGCGCGCGAGGCGCTGGCTGACCCCGAAAGCGGCTATCGCGCGCTTGTGGGACCCGGAAACGACATCATCACCGAGGCGCATCAGCCGCTCAACCCTCCGTCCAAGTTGCCGCAGATGCCGACCTACCACCTGACCCGCGACGATGGTGCGGGGATCACGCTGGTGAATATCGGCGTGGGCCCGTCGAACGCCAAGACGGCGACCGATCACATCGCCGTCCTGCGCCCGCATGTCTGGCTCATGGTCGGCCATTGCGCGGGACTGAGGAACACGCAGAGCCTTGGCGATTACGTGCTCGCCCACGCCTATCTGCGCGAGGATCGGGTGCTGGACGACGATCTGCCCGTCTGGGTGCCGATCCCGGCGCTGGCCGAGGTGCAGATCGCTTTGGAGGAGGCGGTGGAGGACGTGGCCGAAGTCTCGGGCTATGACCTCAAGCGGATCATGCGCACGGGTACCGTCGCCACCGTCGACAACCGCAACTGGGAGCTGCGCGATCATGCCGGCCCGGTGCAGCGGCTAAGCCAGAGCCGTGCCATCGCGCTCGACATGGAAAGCGCCACGATTGCCGCCAACGGGTTCCGCTTCCGGGTGCCCTATGGCACGCTTCTGTGCGTCTCGGACAAGCCGCTCCACGGTGAATTGAAGCTGCCCGGCATGGCCTCGTCCTTCTACAAGAAACAGGTCTCGCGGCATCTTCTGATTGGAATCCGCGCCATGGAAAAGCTGCGCGACATGCCGCTGGAACGCCTTCACAGCCGGAAATTGCGGTCCTTCGAGGAGACCGCGTTCCTCTGATCGCCGGAAATCGGCAAAAAAACCTGCCAAAAACCCTGTTTTTACGCCCCCAGCGCACGCGAGGCGTTGTGTGTGCCTACAATATTCGGTTATTTTCGAGCCAACGGGCTCAAGGGCTCGGGCAGTATCAGGAGAAGAACCGACATGGCACAGAAACCCATGACCAAGACGCAACTTGTCGCCGCCCTGGCCGACGAGATGGGCAGCGACAAGAAAACCGCCGGTGCAGCGATCGACGCGATCACCGCGATCGTGACCAAGGAAGTCGCCGACGGCGGCGCCGTGACGATCCCCGGCATCGGCAAGGTCTACTGCCGCGAGCGCCCCGAGCGCATGGTGCGCAACCCGGCCACGGGCGAGCAGATCAAGAAAGAGGCTGACAAGCAGGTCAAGGTGACAATCGCCAAGGCCCTGAAGGACAGCGTCAACGGCTGATTGCCGTCCCGATACAATCGTGAAAGGGTCGTGCCCGGTCGAAGGGCGCGGCCCTTTCTCTTTTCGGGGCGGCAATGGATCTTCGCGCGATACTGCTTGGGCTGATTTTCGCCCTCATCTGGTCTTCTGCCTTCACCTCGGCCCGCATCATCGTCGAGGCGGCTCCGCCGTTGATGGCGCTGTCGTTCCGGTTCTTCCTGTCGGGCCTGCTTGGCATTGGCATCGCACTGGCGCTGGGACAATCGTTTCGCCTGTCGCGCGGACAATGGCGGGCGGTGCTGATCTTCGGCATCTGCCAGAACGCGCTCTATCTCGGTCTCAACTTCGTCGGGATGCAGACGGTCGAGGCCTCGCTGGCGGCCATCATCGCCTCGGTGATGCCGCTGCTGGTGGCCGCCGCGAACTGGGGCGTCTTTCGGGATCGCCTGCCGGTGATGGGAGTCGTGGGCCTGATCGCGGGCTTCGCGGGCGTTGCGATCATCATGGCGGACCGGTTCGGCGGCGGCGCGGATCTCCCCGGTGTCGTGATGTGCGTGTTGGGCGTGGTGGCGCTGAGCGTCGCCACGCTGACCGTCAAGAGCGCAAGCTCGGACGGCGCGAACCTGCTGATGGTCGTCGGGCTGCAACTCATGGTGGGGTCCGTCGCGCTGCTGCCGCCGGCGCTGATTCTGGAAACGCTCGTCATCGACTGGTCATGGGAGCTGATCGCCGCCTTCACCTATACAACGCTGATGCCGGGCCTGACGGCGACATTCATCTGGTTCAAGCTGGTGGGACGGATCGGATCGACGCGGGCTGCGACCTTTCATTTCCTCAACCCGGTCTTCGGGGTGGCCATCGCCGCTGCGCTGCTGGGGGAACGGCTGTCCTGGTGGGACGCGGCGGGCGTGCTCGTCATCACGGTCGGCATCCTTGTGGTGCAAAGGTCGCGCGTGCGCTCCTGACAGCTGGCACACGGGCACCTCACGGCCTCGTTGGGTGACAAGCGGAGGGTGTTGCCGCAGGTAAGGGCGATGGAACTGCTCTTCGCATATGGCGCGGGTCTTCTGACGCTGATCAATCCCTGCGTCCTGCCGGTGCTTCCGATCGTTCTGGCTGGCTCCATGCAGGCCAGCCGCTTTGGACCGCTGGCACTGGCCGGGGGCATGGGCCTTGCCTTCGTGACGCTCGGCTTCGGGGTCATCGCGGCCGGGCACCTCGTGGGGCTGACGCCCGAGATGGTGGCGCAGGCCGGGGCCGTTCTGATGATCGTCTTCGGGCTTGTGCTGATGGTGCCACGCCTGTCGTCGCAATTCGCGCTGGCAACGGCGGGCGTGTCGGAACGCGCGGATGGCGGCATGACGGGACTGGAGACGCGGGGCTGGCAGGGACAGTTCCTTGGCGGCATGCTCTTGGGCGCGATCTGGAGCCCCTGTGTCGGCCCGACGCTGGGCGGGGCCATCGCGCTGGCCAGCCAAGGGGAGGAGCTTTTTCGCGCCTTCCTGATCATGGTGGCCTTCGCGCTGGGCATCGGCACCGTGATGGTGGCGCTGGGTTACGGCGCGCGGTCCTTCTTTCAGTCCCGCATGGGCGCGTTGCGGCAGTTCGCGCAGAAATCGCGCGCGATCCTCGGCGCCGTATTCCTTTTCATCGGCGTGGCGATCCTGCTGCGCTGGCACCACATGGCCGAAATCTGGCTGCTGGATCGCTTGCCGATCTGGCTGCAGGATCTGTCGGTCGCGCTTTGACCCCGCTTGCAGGAGGATGACATGACACGACGCGAAGTTTTTCTCGGGGCCTCGATGCTGGCCCTCGCTCCGATGACCGCACGGGCCGCGGATATGCTGACCTATTCCCCGGGCCTCCCGCAGGAGCGTCTGGCGGCGGGCGAAACCGTGCTCCTCGACGTCTTCGCACCATGGTGCGGCACCTGTCGGGCGCAGAGCCGCGCGATGGAAGACCTGCGTGGTGCGAACCCGGCCTATGACGCGGCGATCACCTTCATCCGCATGGATTGGGACACCCATGGTCGGTCCGATTACGCCCGCAGCCTCGGCGTACAGCGGCGGTCCACGCTGATCCTCATGCGGGGCGACGAGATCCTCGGCACCGTGGTCGCCGACACGCGGCGGGACAGCATTCAGGCGCTGATGAATCTGGCGCTGGTCTAGGATGTCCCGGCCGAGGCGATGACCGATACGTTGTCGATCGCCCAGGCCGCGTTGGGGCCGGGCATCGCTTCGACCTCCAGCGACAGGGCATCGCCGGGCTGGTCGAGCATGATCCAGACGGCGTAATCGCCAGCCTCGCCTCGCTGCCGGATCACGGCGTTCGACGTGTTCAACGGTGTCATCTCCGCGATCACGCGCTCGCCATTGACCAGAACGGAGAACCCTTCGCCGGTAGCGTTTTGTGGCAAATGCAGGTCGAAGGCCACCCGGACCTGTGCCGTTTCCGATGGCAGATCGAAGCGTTTGGCGACGGCGCCCATGTCGAAGGGCCCGTAGACGCCCCGCGAGCCAGAGGCGGCCCGGGCCGCCGTCGTGGTCCAGCCTTGCGCGCCGAAGCTGAAATCCTCGAACGCGATAAGCGTGTCATCCGCCTGCAGAACCTCCAGCCCGCCCGAGCGGGCGGGCGTTCCCGGCTCTGGCGCCGGGCCCGTTCTGACCGTGGTGACGACCAGAAGCGCCACGGCCACGGCTGTCATTGCGATAAGCGACCAATCCACCGAAAAATGGTGAGTGGACGCGCTTGAAATATGCGGCGTGTCCATCAGACATCCTTAATTCTTCCCCAGTTCCGCCGTATTTCAGGTCAAATATGGCAAGAAAATGGCAAATGCAGGGAAGAATGGCAGCATTGTGGCGGGCGAGGAACCAGCCCTCACCGTGGGCCAAGACTGGCCCCGCCCACGCGACAGTCCGCCGTTTCGCCGCCTTAGTTGGCCGTGAGCGAGACGTTGTCCACGGCGAAGGATTCGTCGCCGATTCCCTGATCGAGGGTCGATCCGAAGCCGAGGGTCACTGTCTGACCCGGGTTCGCGATGTCGAGCTGGACGGACGCCTGCTGGTCGGGCCAGCCGGCATTGTAGCCGCTGTGTTCACGCGGCCCGGTGTCGAGCACCTCGAACGTGTAGTCGGGGTTGTCGCTGACCCATTCGCCGGTGACGCCATCGGTGCTGTGCTGGAAGTTCAGACGCGCCGCAGGTTCGCCATCGACGAAGACGATGAAGTCCTCGTTGTCCCAGCTGTCGATGGCAATCATGTCGAATGTGAAGCTTGCCACCGAGGTCCCTTCCGGGATCGCGAAGGTGGATTGGACGGCTTCGGCGCCATTCGTGCCGCCATATGGCCCGAGGACCGAACCGAAGCCGGACTCATTGCTGACTACGCCGTTGAGCCAGCCCGGCGCGCCCATGTCGAACCCGCTTGAGTAAAGCGCGTTCGCCGTCTCGTCGATGACGCCCGTGAGCGTGGTCGCAACCTCGGTCGACAGGGACGACACTCCATTGGCCACAAGCGTGGCGCCGGCCAGCCCGAGGCCCACCAGCGTGCCGGTCAGCACCGTCCAGTCGACGGTGATCGCACCGTCTTCGCTCTGGCAGAATGTCGCGAACACCTTTGGCGCGCTCCAATCGAGTACGTTTCAAAGAAAAGCATCGGCATCGATTGCGGCGAGATTTTGAGACAGGTGTGATCGGTGCGCGGCTGCATTGCGGCCTCGGCAGAGATCCGCTTACCCGATCCGTCCGCGGTTTTCGCCCACATGCCCGCGATGCAGCAGCAGGTGATCGAGCAGCACGCAGGCCATCATCGCCTCGCCCACGGGCACGGCGCGGATGCCGACGCAGGGGTCGTGGCGGCCCTTGGTGACGATCTCGGTGGCCTCGCCCGACTTGGTGATGGTCTTGCGCGGGGTCAGGATGGACGAGGTGGGTTTGACCGCGAATCGCAGCACGATGTCCTGCCCGGTCGAGATACCGCCGAGGATGCCGCCGGCATGGTTCGAGGCATAGACCGGGCCATTCTCGCCCATGGCGATCTCGTCGGCGTTCTGGCTGCCGGTCAGCGCGGCGGTCGCCATGCCGTCGCCGATCTCGACGCCCTTGACGGCGTTGATCGACATGGCGGCGGCCGCCAGATCGGTGTCGAGCTTGCCATAGATCGGCGCGCCGAGGCCCGCGGGCACGCCCTGCGCCGTCACCTCGATGATGGCACCGACGCTGTCGCCCGACTTGCGCAGGGTGTCGAGATACTCGGCCCACTCGGCGGCGGCGGTCGCATCCGGCGTCCAGAACGGGTTGCGCTCGATCTCGTCACGGTCGAAGCGGTCGCGGTCGATCCCGTGCGGGCCCATCTGCACCATGTAGCCGGTGATCTTCACCTGCGGGCACAGTTCGGCCAGCGCGGCGCGCGCCACGCCGCCGGCGGCCACCCGCGCGGCGGTTTCGCGGGCCGAGGACCGCCCGCCGCCGCGATAGTCGCGGATGCCGTATTTCTGCCAGTAGGTGATATCGGCATGCCCCGGGCGGAACTTTTCGGCGATGTCGCCGTAGTCCTTGGAGCGTTGATCGGTGTTGCGGATCATCAGTTGGATGGGATGCCCGGTGGACTGCCCCTCGAACACGCCGGACAGGATTTCGACGGTATCGGGCTCGCGCCGCTGGGTGGTGTACTTGTTCTGCCCGGGCTTGCGCCGGTCCAACCAGTGCTGGATCGCCTCGGCTGTCACCGGCATGCCGGGCGGGCAGCCATCCACGGTCGCGCCAAGGGCGGGCCCATGGCTTTCGCCCCATGTCGTCACGCGGAAGAGGTGGCCGAAGGTGTTGAAGGACATGGCATCCGTCTTTCGTTTCCTTTCCCGGGGTTATCGCCACTGGCGCGGAATGCCAAGCCATGTCGCCTCTTGCCGCCGTCGTTTCGCTGGCATAGGTCTTGAAACACCTCGGGGTGGCCGGACGTGGCCTGAGATGCGCAAGACGATGCGTGAACCCGTTGAACCTGAACCGGTTAGGACCGGCGGAGGGAAGGTTTCGGGACGTGCCACGCAGATGCACACAAGGTCTCGGCTTCACTTCGCCCGTCGCATGGAGGAGTGAACATGAGACACACCATACTTGCAGCGGGATTGACCCTGGTTTCGGGCGCTGCCTTCGCGCAGGCCCCCGTTCTCACGGTCTATACCTATGACAGTTTCATCCCAGAATGGGGCCCCGGCCCGGCCGTCGAGGCCGCGTTCGAGGAAACCTGCGGCTGCGACCTGCAATTCGTGGGCGCGGGCGACGGCGCGGCGCTTTTGTCGCGTATCCGGCTGGAGGGCGCGCGGTCCGAGGCGGACGTTGTCCTCGGCCTCGACACGAACCTGACGGCGGCGGCGGCGGAGACGGGGCTTTTCGCGCCGCACGGGATCACGCCCCAGGGCCTGACCCTGCCTGTCGCGTGGGAGGACCCGCTGTTCCTGCCCTTCGACTGGGGGTATTTCGCCTTCGTCCATGACACGAACCTCGAAAACGTGCCGGGGGATTTCGAGGCGCTCGCGGCCTCCGACGTCTCCATCGTCATCCAGGACCCGAGGTCGTCCACGCCAGGCCTAGGCCTGGTGATGTGGGTGGAGCAGGCCTATGGCGACCGCGCGGGCGAGATCTGGGAAGCACTCGCCGACAATATCGTCACCGTCACCCCCGGCTGGTCCGACGCATATGGTCTGTTCCTCGACGGCGAGGCGGACATGGTGCTGTCCTACACGACATCCCCCGCCTATCACCTGATCGCCGAGGACGACCCCACGAAGGTCGCCGCGCCCTTCGCGGAAGGGCATTACATGCAGATCGAGGTGGCCGGCATCCTCGAAGGCTCCGACCAGCCGGAACTGGCGCGCGAGTTCCTCGAATTCATGCTGACCGAGGCGTTCCAGTCCGTGATCCCGACGACGAACTGGATGTACCCGGCAGCGCTTCCGGCAGAGGCGTTGCCCGATGGGTTCGACACGCTCATTGTGCCCGAGCGGGCGCTGATCCTGAGCCCGGAGGAGGCCGCCGCGATCCGCGCCGACGCCATCGAGACATGGCAGACCGCACTCAGCCGCTGAGCCCCATGGCATGGACGGGCGCGGCATTGACCGCACTCGTCCTTCTTGCCGTGTTGGGTCCGCTTCTGGCCGTCGCGTTGGCGGCGGAGGGACCGGGGCGGCTTGGCGCGGCCGATCTCGCGGCGATCCGCTTCACGCTGCTGCAGGCGGCGCTTTCGGCGCTGGTCAGCGTGCTGGGCGCGATCCCCGTGGCGCGGGCGCTTGCGCGCCGGCGCTTCGCGGGTCGTCGCCTCTTCGTGGCGCTCATGGGCGCGCCCTTCATCCTGCCGGTGATCGTCGCGGTCCTCGGGCTTCTGGCGATATTCGGGCGGGCGGGATGGCTGAACGCGGGGCTCGAGGCCGTGGGGGCCGGCACGATCTCGATCTACGGGCTGACCGGCATCGTCCTGGCCCATGCGTTTCTGAACCTCCCGCTTGCCGTGCGGCTGATCCTGCAGGCGTGGTTGTCGGTACCCTCCGAGCGTATCCGGCTGGCCGCATCGCTGGGGTTTTCCGACGCCGACATGCGGCGGCATTTCGAGCGTCCGATCCTGCGCGCCGTGCTGCCGGGGGCCTTCATGATCATCTTCCTGATCTGCACCACCAGTTTCGCGGTCGCGCTGATCCTCGGCGGCGGTCCCCGTGCCACGACGGTGGAGCTTGCGATCTACCAGGCGTTCCGGTTCGAGTTCGACCTGGGCCGCGCCGCGTTGCTAGGCCTGATCCAGGCGGGGATCTGCATCGCGGCGGGTCTTATTGCCCTGACGCTGATGCGGGGCGGTGACATGGGCGGGGGGGGCCTCGACCGTCCGCCGCTGGACTGGCCGGGCGACACGCAGCGTGGCCGTGTCGTGGATGGCCTGGCCATCACCGGTGCAGGTGCCTTCCTGCTTCTGCCGCTTGGCGCGGTGCTGCTTGAGGGGTCCGCCGCAGTCTTTGGCATGCCCGCGCTCGTCTGGGAGGCCGCGCTTCGCTCGATCCTCGTGGCGCTGGGCTCGACCGCGCTTGCCGTCGGCCTGGCCGTTCCGGTCGCGCTCTTTGCCGCGCGCGGCCGGGGCTGGGTGGAAACACTTGCCGCTCTCTCGATCTCCGTCTCGCCGCTGGTGATGGGGACGGGGCTGTTCCTGATCCTTTTTCCGGTCGCGGACCCCGTGGCGCTGGCCCTGCCGGTCACCGGGTGCGTCAATGCGCTGGTCGCGCTGCCCTTCATCCTGCGCGCGCTTATCCCCGAGGTGCGCCGCGCCGAGGCGACGCAGGGGCGGCTGGCCGATGCGCTGGGCCTGACGGGTTGGGCGCGGCTGCGGCTGGCCATCTTCCCGCGACTGCGCCGGCCGCTGGGCTTCGGCGCGGGGCTGGCGGCGGCGTTCTCGATGGGCGATCTCGGGGTTATCGCACTTTTCTCGGCGCCGGGCGCCGCGACCCTGCCGATGGAGATGTACCGGCTGATGGGCTCCTACCGCACGGATGACGCCGAGGGTGCGGCGGTTCTGCTTATGCTGCTGGCGCTGGGGATGTTCTGGATGTTCGACCGAGGGGGGCGGGTCGATGCTGGGGCTTGAGGGCGTCGAGCTTAAGCTGGGCGTGTTCCACTTGCGCGTCGATGCGCAGGTGCCGCGCGGGCAGCGCGTGGCCGTCCTCGGCCCGTCGGGCAGCGGAAAGAGCACGCTTCTGTCCCTTCTTGCCGGGTTCCTGGTGCCCGAGGCGGGCCGCATCACGTGGGAGGGGCGCGACCTGACCCGTTTGCCGCCCGCCAACCGCCCGATGTCGATCCTGTTTCAGGACGGCAACCTGTTTCCGCATCTGACCGTGACGCAGAATGTCGGCCTCGCCCTGCGCAGCGATCTGCGCCTCACGGATGATCAGGCCGCGCGGATCGAAGAGACGCTTTCGGATGTGGGTCTGGCGGGGATGGGCGCGCGCAGGCCGGGGGAGCTGTCGGGCGGACAGCAGGGGCGCGCGGCGCTGGCGCGGCTTCTGTTGCAGGACCGGCCCGTGGTACTGCTCGACGAGCCTTTCGCCGCGCTCGACCCCGGCTTGCGGACCGAGATGGTGCGGCTGCTGACGGCGCTCTGGCACGAGCGTGCCCTCACCTATGTCATGGCCACCCATGACCTGCGAGATGCGGAACGATCCTGTGACCGCATCTGGCTTCTGCAGGAGGGGCGCGTCGTGCTGGACCGCCCCGTCGAGGGCTTGCGGGACGATCCGCCCGACGCGCTCCGCGACTGGCTCTGAGAAACGAAAAACGCGCCCCGAAAGAGGGCGCGTTTCACGAAATCGTTCAGGTTGTCGGCGGTGCTTACTCCGCCGGCGTCTCGCCCTTGACGCGGGCCTTGACCGGGGCCCAGATCCGCTTGTTGGTCAGGTAGAGCAGCACCGAAAGGATGCCGAGCATGATGACGGCGGTGAAACCCATCTGCTTGCGCGCCATCAGCTTGGGCTCCGCGGTCCACGTCAGGAAGGCCGCGACGTCCTGGGCCTGCTGCTCAACCGTGGCGGGCGTGCCGTCGTTATAGACCACTCCGTCCTCCCAGAGCGGAGGAGCCATGGCGATCCACTCGGACGAGAAGGTCTCGTTCTGGTAGAAAATGGTGCCGAACTGCTCCATATCCTCGCCCGTGTAATGGGTCAGAAGCGAAGCGACGTATTCCGGACCGCCAATGCCCCGGAACAGCGGGTTGAGGCCCAGGCCGTAGGGCCCGGAGAAGCCAGCACGCGCCTTGGTCATCAGGCTGAGGTCCGGTGCGTTTTCGAGGCTGGAACCGGGGAAGTGGTCGTTCGGCGTGGCCGACCGCCAGTCGTCGATCTCGGGATCGTAGACCTCGATGAAGTTCATCTCGATATAGGCGCGGACCTCTTCCTCGGTCAGGCCGGGGCCGCCCTCGTCCGAGAGCGTCCTGAGCGGCACGTATTGCAGGCCGTGGCAGGACATGCAGACCTCGGTGTAGACCTGCAGGCCGCGCTGCAGCTGGTTCTGGTCGAACCGGCCGAACGGACCCTCGAACGAGAAGCTGTAATCCTCGACGTAGCCGGCGCCGCCCGCGGCGAGCGCCGCCCCCGAGGGGAGGGCGACCGCGGCTGCGGTGGCTGCGCTGATGGCAAGTTTTCTGAACATGCTCATGTCGTCCTTTTCCTCACTCGGCCGGCGATGCGGTGGGTGCGGTCGCGCCGCCCTCGCCGCTGTCGGACTTGCCGTAGTGTTCCTTGAAGTCTTCCTCGATCGTGGCCGGCTGCGGCAGCGGCTTCTCGATCACGCCAAGCAGCGGCAGGATGATCAGGAAGTAGGCGAACCAGTAGGCCGAGCCGATCAGGGCGATGTAGGGATAGATGCCTTCCGCCGGCATCGCGCCCGCCCACATCAGGACGAAGAAGTTCACGATGAAGAGCCAGAACCACCACTTGAACATCGGGCGGTAACGGCCGGACCGGACCGACGAGGTGTCGAGCCAGGGCGCCAGGGCCATCACCACGATGGACCCGAACATTGCCAGCACGCCGAAGAACTTGGCGTCGACGATGCCGCCGGTCAGGAAGCTGGTGAGGATCACGACCCAGACATCCCCGTCGAAGGCGCGCAGGATCGCGTAGAACGGCAGGAAGTACCATTCGGGCACGATGTGGGCCGGCGTCACCAGCGGATTGGCCTCGATGTAGTTGTCGGGGTGGCCGAGGTAGTTCGGCATGAAGCCCACGATCGCGAAGAAGACCGCCAGGATTACGGCAAGCGCGAAGAGGTCCTTGATCACGAAATAGGGCCAGAAGGGCAGGGTGTCGGCCTCGGCCTCCTTCTTGGAGCTGCGGCGAACCTCGACACCGGTCGGGTTGTTGTTGCCCGTGGTGTGGAAGGCCCAGATATGCAGGATCACCATGCCCAGGATGACGAAAGGCAGCAGGTAATGCAGGCTGAGGAAACGGTTCAGCGTGGCATTGTCCACCGCCGGTCCGCCCAGAAGCCAGGTCTGGATCGCGTCGCCCACGAAGGGGATGGCGCCGAACAGGCCGGTGATCACCGTCGCGCCCCAGAAGGACATCTGACCCCAGGGAAGAACGTAGCCCATGAACGCCGTGCCCATCATCAGCACGTAGATGAGCATGCCGATGATCCACGTGATCTCGCGCGGGGCCTTGTAAGACCCGTAATAGAGACCGCGGAAGATGTGCAGGTAGACCGCCACGAAGAACAGCGATGCGCCGTTCTGGTGGACATAGCGGATCGCCCAACCCCCGTTCACGTTGCGCATGATGTGCTCGACCGAGGCGAAGGCCATGTCGACATGCGCGGTGTAGTGCATCACCAGGATGATGCCGGTGACGATCTGAAGAACCAGCGTGAAGGTCAGTACGATGCCCCAGATCCACATCCAGTTGAGGTTCTTGGGCGTCGGGATCATGATCGTGTCATAGAGCAGACCGACGATCGGCAGCCGTTTGGCCAGACCCTTTTCCCAGGCTGACTTCGGCTCGTAATGGTCGTGAGGAATACCGGACATGCGCGTTTCCTTCCTTTAGCCGAGCAGGATCGTGGTTTCGTCCACGAATTCCGCAACTGGAATGTGGAGATTCTCGGGGGCCGGGCCGCGGCGGATGCGGCCGGCGTTGTCGTAATGCGAGCCGTGGCACGGGCAGAACCAGCCGTTGAAGTCGCCCGCTCCGTCACCGATCGGAACACAGCCAAGATGCGTGCAGACGCCGATCTGGACCAGCCATTCGCCGGTGTTCTCGCCCGCAAAATCGGCCAAGGAGCGGTTCTCGTCGCTGGCATCCGCCGTGCCCTCGATGTTAGGATTGCGCGCGATGCGGTCCGGCAGGTCCGACAGGTCGACGGTGCGGGCCTCCGCGATTTCCTCTTCCGAGCGATGCCGGATGAAGACCGGCTTGCCGAGGAACAGGACGGTCAGCTGCGTGCCGACCTCGACGCCCGACACGTCGACGCGCATCTGGCTTGCGGCCTGCACGTCGGCGGAGGGGTTCATCTGGTTGACGAGGGGCCAGACCGCCGCGCCTGTTACGACAACCCCGGTACCGGCGGTTGCGTAATACAGAAAATCGCGGCGGGTGCCCGATGGGTCTTCTGCGTGTGACACGGTTTCGCGTCCCCCTTAGCTGGGTCCGGGCGCGGCCGGACCGGACAACAGAACAACGGTTGCGCGAAAAAGCTCGCAACCCGGCTGCAGCGGTGTCTATGACCGGTGAAGATAGGCGTCTACTGGACAAACGCGCGCAGCAGAGCCGAAATGTCGCAGGAGCAGCGGTTTTCCGGGTTTTTCCGGTCGTGTGGTCGACCGTGACGTGAACCGGTCGGGTGGGGCGCAAGCTACGCTTGCAGACTGCCCGGAGAACCCCGGGTGCGCCGATCCTGGTTCTCGTCCGCCGGCACGCCATGCAGCGCTAGTCGCATCACGCGATGCATGATCCCGGAGCCATCGTCGTATTCCGGTCCTTCCGCGACATAGCCCAGCCGGGCGTAAAAGGGGATCGCGTAGACCTGCGCCTCGATGACCGAGGCGGTGAAGCCCCGCGCGCGGGCATGATCGAGTATATGGAGCATCAGCCCACGACCCAAACCGGTGCCGCGAAACTCCGGCAGCACCGCGACGCGGCCGATCTTGGCGATGCGGTCCGCGGCAATCAGGCGGGCTGTTCCTGCGGGCCGGTCGCCATCCGTGGCAAGAAAATGGGTGCACGTCGCATCCGCGTCGTCCCATTCCTCGGCCTCCGGGATGTCCTGTTCCTCGATGAAGACCCGCCTGCGGATATCGAAGGCGGCCTGCCGGGAAGCATCGTCCCCCGCGATCCGTATCCTCATGACGCGGGCGGCGCCGTCGCTGTCATCGACGGGCGAGCGGCGAAACCTGCCTGCCATGCCGCGAGCCCCGGACGCCCTGCGCGCCAGTCGCGATCCGGAAACCGCAGGTCGAGATACCCCAGCGCGCAGGCCACCGCGATCTGACCCATGTGAATGGGACCCTCCAGATGGCTCAGCCAGCTGCGCTCGATGGCATCCAGCGCGCGTGCAACCTTGGTCCATTGCGCCTCGTGCCACTCGGGCCACCACAGCTCGGGCGGGCGGAAGCGCTTTTCATAGACGATGCTGAGCGCGGCCTCCATGATGCCGTCGGCCGTGGCCTCCAGCGTCAGGACCTCCCAGAGCCGCGCCTCGGGGTAGAAATGGCCGCCTGCATGGTGGTCGAGAAAGCGGCAGATGACGTTGCTGTCGTAGATCGTCGGCCCGTCGTTGCGCACCAGCGACGGGATCTTGCCGAGCGGATTGGCGGAATTGACCCGGTCCTCGCCGCCCATGGGGGAGGCGGCGACCTCCACATAGGTGACATCGTCCAGACCGGCCTCGGCCAGCAGAACGCGGGTCTTTCGCACGAAGGGTGACGCACCGGATCCCAGAAGCTGCAGCATCAGACGCGTTCCATCTTCAGACGGCCGAGGATCGTCGCATCGACCGACACACCCGGGCCGAAATGGCCGAACCGCACCACCCGACGCAGGCGCGCGGTTGCGTTCATCTGCCCCTTCTCGCGCCGTGCCGTCATGCCTTCGGGTGTGTCGTCCATCTCGTCCTCGACCGGCTGCGACAGGCGTCCGCGTTCCAGCCGCCGGGTCACGAGGTAGGCCGTGCCTGCGACGGCGGCATAGCGAAGGGCGAGGCCGGCGATTGGGGCGAGAGGGAGGGCCATGTCGGGTGTCCTGTCCGGTTGCGCGTTGTGAGAGATGTAAGCAAGCGCTCAGCGCTTGTCCATTTCCGCGCGCGGTCCGCCATTGCGCATCAGGTCGGCCAGGTCGGTCAGCTCCTGGCCTATGCCAGAGGAGGCGATGGCCGTCGCCGCGCCCATCCGCGCCGCTTCGGTCTTGTTCTGGTTGAGTTTCCACGTGCCCTGAACACCGGTGACGGCAAAGCGGAACGGCAGGATCTGCCGCATCATCCGGTCCATCACCTCGGGTGTCATCTTGTCGGTGGTCCATGGCGTCTTGGGCAGACGTGCCTCGAACTCGGTAGAGACCCTGTCGAGATGCGCGCGCAACCCGTCCGGTGCGGCGGGTGACAGCGCTCCGCGGAGATGCACGGCGACGTAGTTCCACGTCGGCACCTGGTCGGGCGTCCCGTACCAGTCGGGCGAGACATAGCCGTCCGGGCCAATGATGGCGATCACGGCCGGTGTGGCGTCTTTCACCGCGCGGACGATGGGGTTGGACCGGACAAGATGCATTTCCGCTTCGGTCCCCTCCGCGTTCAGGACGAAAGGCACATGGGCGATCATCGGCCCCTCCGGCCCGTTCAGGCAGAGCGTGCCGAAGCCGCGCTCGCGGGCGAAGGCGAGGTTGGCCCGGGTCGGCTCGCCGCGAAAGGCCGGGTTGGGGTGCATGGGTCGTCCTTCAACAAAGCGCTTCGGTCAGAAAACGGGGATAGGCGCGCTGGTGCGGCTCAGGCCGGCCGTGCCAGAAGCTGTCCGTCCCGCTGCCCGGTGACCACCGCCTCGACGATCCGGCCCTCGGGCTGATCGCTGTCGAAGATCACCTCGGCGAATTGCGCGGTGCGCCCCATGTGCGGGTTTTCCATCAAAACGCGATGGCTGCGCCCGACTTGCGCCGATAGATGCCGCTCGACGGCCTGTTGACCCGCAGCGCGCAGGCGCTTCGCGCGGTTCTTGATCGCGGCACCATCGACCGGCGGCATCTTCGCGGCCGGCGTGCCCGGGCGGGGTGAATAGGGGAAGACGTGCAGCCACGTCAGGTCGCAGGCATCGACAAGATTCAGCGAGGCGGCGAAGTGGTCCTCCGTCTCCGTCGGGAAACCCGCGATGATGTCGGCGCCGAAGGTCATGTCGGGCCTGAGCCGCCGCGCCTCCTCGCAGAAGGCGATGGCGTCGTCGCGCAGGTGCCGCCGCTTCATCCGCTTCAGGATCAGGTCATGGCCATGCTGAAGCGACAGGTGCAGATGGGGCATCAGGCGGGGTTCTGTGGCGATGGCCAGCATCAGGTTCTCGTCGGCCTCGATCGAGTCGATCGAACTGATCCGGAGGCGCGGCAGGTCCGGCACCAGCCGAAGGATGCGCATCACCAGATCGCCCAGACGCGGTGTGCCCGGCAGGTCGCCGCCCCAACTGGTCAGGTCCACGCCCGTCAGCACCACCTCGTTATAGCCGCGATCCACCAGCCGCCTGATCTGATCCACCACGACACCCGCCGGAACGGAGCGGGAGTTTCCCCGGCCAAAGGGAATGATGCAGAAGGTGCAGCGGTGGTCGCAGCCGTTCTGCACCTGAACATAGGCGCGCGCGCGGCTGCCGAACCCGTCGATCAGGTGGCCGGCGGTCTCGGTGACGGACATGATGTCGTCGACCTGTACCTTCTCGGTCTCGCCGATGAAGTCGGCGGCGATCGCTGTCCATGTCCCGGGCTGCATCTTTTCGGTGTTGCCGATCACCAGGTCGACCTCGCCCATGTCGCGGAAGGTCTCGGGCTCGGTCTGCGCGGCGCAGCCGGTTACGATGAGCCTCGCGTTCGGGTTAGCGCGGCGGAGTTTGCGGATCTCCTGCCGGGCCTTGCGCACGGCCTCGGCCGTCACGGCGCAGGTGTTGATGACGACGGCGTCCTCGATGCCGGCGGCGGCGGAAAGCTCCCGCATCGCCTCGGTCTCGTAGGCGTTCAGGCGGCAGCCGAGAGTGTGGAACACGGGCGCGCGGCGGTCCATCTAGAGGCCCCCAAGGAACTCGGCGGTCAGCACGCCGGAAAAGACATGCGCCGTGGGCCCTGTCATCCAGACCCCGGTCTCCCGCCAGTCCACCGAGATCTCGCCGCCGTCGAGCGTCAGACGCACGGCGCGCCCGGTCAGCCCATGCCGCGCGGCGGCCACGGCCACGGCGCAGGAGGACGAGCCCGAGGCCAGCGTCACCCCCGTGCCCCGTTCCCAGACGCGCATGCGCAGGTGGTCGGGGGCGATCACGCTCACGAACTGCACGTTGGTGCGTTCGGGGAAAAGGGGATGCATCTCCATCTCCGCGCCGCGGGTCTCGAGGTCAACGGCATCTGCATCCGCGACGAAGAAAGTGCAATGCGGGTTGCCCATGGAGGTCGCGACCGGATCGCCCGCGATGGGCAGGTGCAGCGTGTCGGCGGCCTCGGCCAGCGGGATGTCGGCCCAGTCGGTCAGCGGATGGCCCATGTTGACCGAGGTCAGGCCGCCGCCCGCGTCCCGCGCCTGCAGCATGCCGCGATCCGTCCGCAGCGTCAGTTCGGTGCACCCCCGCACCTCCATCTCGCGGCGTGCGATGCAGCGCGTGGCGTTGCCGCAGGCCGCCGAGAGCGACCCGTCGGCGTTGTAGAAGGTCAGGCGCAGATCGGCCTCGGGATCCGGTTCGATCACGGCAAGCTGGTCGAAGCCCACGCCCCGATGACGATCCGCCACCGCGCGCGCAAGCGCCGGCGTCACCGCGCACGCGGTGACGCGCGCGTCGATCACGACGAAATCGTTGCCCAGCCCATGCATCTTCGTGAAGGGCAGGCCGGAATGGCGTGCGACGTCCGACATGGGCGGGCGTATACACGGGCCGCCCGCGCCTGCAAAGTGCGCCCGGTTTCCCCTTGACGCATCTTTCCGGCCTGCGTAGGTAGCCCGCCTGAGCGGGCCCGTAGCTCAGTGGTAGAGCAGTTGACTTTTAATCAATTGGTCGAAGGTTCGAATCCTTCCGGGCTCACCACCTCTCCGCTTCACGACAACAAGCCATCGCCCACCAGCCGGCTGACGATTTCCGTCCTGCTGCGAAGCTGGTTCGGTTGCAGGTGGGCATAGCGCTGTGTCATCGCGGACGACGAGTGGCCGAGCAACTCCTGCACTTCGTAAAGGCTGACGCCGTTGTTGATCAGCAGGCTCGCATAGGTGTGCCGCAGGTCGTGTATTCGGACATCCGCGAGACCCGCCGCGTCGCGGGCCTTGAAGTAGGCGATGTGGAAGCTGTTGTAGCAGGTGCCGGTGCGCGGATTCTGGAAGATATAGTCGTCCGGGCCGGTCGGCTGCGCCAGGTCGCGTGCCCGGGTTTCGGTTCGGCGCAGGACATCGATCGCCGCCTCGCTCAGCATGACCCGACGCGAGCGGCCGTTCTTCGTCATCGGAACGCGCCAGAGCCCCGTTGCGAACTCCATGTCGCGCCATTTCGACGTCCGCGCCTCGCCCTTGCGCGCCCCGGTCAGCAGAAGGAAGCGGATGAAGAGCGACAGGTAAGGATGGTCGATGCGGTCGCACGCGGCGAGCAGGCGCCCGATCTCGTCTTGCGACAGGAACCTCTGGCGATAATCCCCGGTAGGCAGTTTGCGCATCATGGGCGGTGGACGCACGCCCTCGGGCAGCGCCCCCCAGTCGCGCACGGTCCGCAAAAGACGGTTCACCAGGAAGATGTGCTTGTTGATCGTCGTGCTCTTGAGCTTCTGCGCCACCTGCCGGCGCAGCCACGCGTTCAGCGCCAGCGGCGTCATATCCTCCCACCGCATCAGCCCAAGCGTGTCGCGCAGGTGCTTGTCATAGGTCAGAAGCGTGTGCCTGTGGCCGCGCGTCGTCGCCGAACAGTGCGGATAATAGTGGTCGTCGAAGAACGCGTTGAGCGTCTCGGCCGGCTCACAGAACGAGAATCCGCGCTCGACCGAGTTGAGCGCCAGATCGCTTTCCGCATTGCCATCGGCTAAAGCCATGTCGTCCTCCATTGGTGTTCCTTGGTCTGATGCCGCTGGAGAACCTGCCAAAAGCTGTGACAGGATTCCGGGGTGTTCAGGCGGGTTCGGATCCTGCATTTCGTCCGAGTCGAGCGGGAAAATGGATCAGCCTCCTCTGATGGAATGCTCAGCGGTGAATCGATCCGAATCGAAGGATATGCGGACCAATCGTTTCCGGCATTATTTGGATATAATGTTATCTTCTGTAGTTGAATACATGTATCTTTGGAAGTCTTCGTTCCATTTAGTGGATGCCGTTCAACGGCCAAAAAGACAATTGCAGTATCTTCGCTACGACTGCCCTTGTGGCAACTGCTGGCGTAGCATCGGCCGACATCGCGCTCAGCGGTTCGGCACAAATGGGTATCCAGGGCGGCAGCGGCTTCGCTGATAGTGACCCGAGCACTGGAGATGTTACAAACAACACCACCCAGTTCGTTCAGGACATCGACATCACCTTCACGATGTCGGGCACGTCCGACAACGGCCTGACCTTCGGCGCCGCGATCGACCTCGATGAGACGCCAGTTGCTGTCGACACCAATGACGGCGGCGTTGCGATCTTCGTTTCGGGCGATTTCGGCACCCTGACGATGGGCGACACC
>Ga0209925_1000476_pt1 | contig 20564 bp, 24 predicted proteins | sample SalPonR2_A_D1_MG_FD_185702 | JGI IMG/M metagenome (GOLD analysis project Ga0209925, IMG submission 185702) | Salt pond soil microbial communities from South San Francisco under conditions of wetland restoration - Salt Pond MetaG R2_A_D1_MG... ... | reverse complement strand
CCACGAGGATTCTTAGGCTGAGAGTGTAACCACTACTCATGTCTCCTAAGCGTAATTTCCTGTCAGTCCGACAGTACATATCTTAAGTGGCACTTGTCTTAATTTTTAATCCTTCATTTAAAATATTCAAACTTGCATTAATATCTCTATCCCAAACCGATTTACATTTAGAACATTCCCACTTTCTAATCTTTAAATCCTTAACTCTCTCATTCTTATAGCCACAGTTGTTACATAATTGACTACTAGCAAAGAAAATATCTATTTTAACTAAATCCCTACCATACCACTTTGCTTTATAAGTTAGTAATTCAATCAACTTACTCCAAGACACATTTGATATTGACTTAGCTACTTTAGAATTTTTAAGCATATTCCTTACCTGCAAAGTTTCAACTGCTATGAGTTGGTTTCCCTCAATTAACTTAGTTGACAACTTATGAAGAAAGTCTAATCTAATGGGGGAACCTCATATACCAATTATTAGAACCCTTTTCTAGCTAAACTTCTATTTAATCTAGCTATTTTTCTCTCGTATTTTTTTAATACTCTAGGTAATTCTTTAACTGCCTCTTTAACTGCTATTGAAATGAAAGGTTCGTCAGTATTGGTTCTTGCTACTGTGACATTTATTATCTCACCTTTAACCTCTTTAGATTTTCTAAATTTAATCCAACCCAATTTAGGTAACTTAATCTTGTTATCCTCGATTTCAATATGCGTAGTCCCACTTTTTCTAATAAATTTGTTAGTGCGATCAGAGCTCTTTTTATTCTTTTTGGATTTAAACTTAAAAAATCCATATTTACCTTTGCAAAAGTTCTTAAATCCCCTATCTAAATCTTTAAGTACATTAAGTACATTTTGTCAAGCAAACTTGTCTGGCTCTTTTAACCATTTTAGTTTTTTTCTTTAATTGAGTTAATTGCTTAGAACATTTAGTATAAGTTTTATATTCATCTTTTTTTGCTTTATCTAAGAAATGATTATAAATGTATCTTGCCCACCCTGCTGATTTATTGATTAATATTCTCTGTTCATTATTAGGACATAATCTAAATTTATACACTTTTTCTCTAACTGTCAAATTTCCACCTCCTGATTTAATACTATAGCATAAACTTATATAAGCTGCACCATTAATATTTAAGTATTATAATTAGTTTAGGAGGTGTTGATTATGTCAGATTTAACCACCAGAAAAAGAATTAATACTACTTTAGACAAAGATTTAATTAATAAATTAGATAATCTATCTAAAGAAACTAGAATTCCTAAATCTAAATTATTTGATGAGGCTATTAAAGATTTACTCAAAAAACATAAAGAATAAAGTCAAGACCGTCCACTCTTACCACAGGGCAAGCCATAGTGGTTTGCGAGTGGACTTAATTTCTATCACATCAGAAAATTATAATAATTCGGAAGTGATTTATACCTTTATCATTAATGAATATCAGGTACTGTTTTATAAAACCATTTATGTACTAATAATAATCGTTATTATTAAGACAAATAATTATTAGAATACTCTCAAGTACATTTAATCATTTTTAATTATTTGTCTTAAAGCATTTAATAGTTCTTGATTATTTTTTGTATTACGAATCTGTTTGATAAAAGTTTCCATTATATCATAAGGTCTGGATTGAGCAATTTGTTTCCTTAAGCCCCACATTACATCCAACTCGTCTTCATCAAGAATTAACTCTTCTTTTCTCGTGCCTGACTTCTGTATATTGATAGCAGGGAAAATACGTCTTTCAGCTAATTCTCTGCTCAAATGTAATTCCATATTACCAGTTCCCTTAAACTCTTCATAGATAACATCGTCCATTCTACTACCCGTTTCAACTAAGGAAGTAGCTAATATGCTCAAACTTCCCCCTTCTTCGATATTTCTGCCTGCTCCAAAAAAACTTTTGGGAAAATACATAGCAGAAGGATCAAGTCCACCTGATAAAGTTCTCCCACTAGGTGGAACTGTGATATTTGAAGCCCTAGCTAACCTTGTTATACTATCAAGTAAAACAACTACATCATTTTTATGTTCAACCAATCGCTTTGCCTTTTTTAGAAATAACTTTGCGACCTGTATATGCTGTTCAGGTGCTTCGTCAAAGGTTGAACTTATAACCTCTGCATCAACCGATCTCTGCATATCCGTAACCTCTTCCGGCCGTTCATCTATAAGTAATATCATTAACTTTACACTGGGATAATTATGTCTTATGCTATTAGCAATCTTTTTTAAGAGTACCGTTTTACCGGCCTTAGGGGGTGACACAATAAGACCACGCTGGCCTTTCCCTATTGGTGCTATCAAATCCATAAGCCTGGTCGAAACATCTTGTTGATTATATTCTAATCTAAGTCTTTCACGAGGATAAAGCGGGGTTAAATCTTCAAAATATGCCCTCTCAGTAGCTTTTTCAGGATCCTGATAATTAACCGCCTCAATTCTTAATAAAGCAAAATATTTTTCATTTTCCTTTGGTTCACGAACCTGCCCGGATACTACATCACCCGTTCTTAAATCAAATCTCCTAATCTGAGAGGCTGATATATATATATCATCACTGGAAGGCACATATTTAGAAGGCCTTAGAAAACCATAGCCTTCATTAGGAATTATATCCAATACTCCTTCCGCAAATATATTCCCCCCTTTTTCAGTTTCATTCTTCAAAATAGCAAAAATCAAGTCTTTTTTACGCATGGTAGTATAACCAGAAATATCCAGCTCTTTAGCTAAATCATGTAGTTCGGTTATTGTTTTCTTTTCTAACTCACTAATATTTAACAAATTGTATTACACCTCTCTTTTAGAAATTAATTAAACTCTCACATTTTTATATTTATAGCGAAACACCCAGTTCAAATAAAAGATAAAAACCTAATAAGTATACTATAAAAACAGCAATTGAATCCCAGCCCATACCCATAAATGTTTTTTTCGATTTATAAAATAATCCCGTTATAAATATGGAAGCCATGATGATTCCTATGGACGCTGTAATTAAATGCAGCATTTTAACAGAAGCCAGTATATAACCATCCCTATAAAAAATATCTGCAAAGAAAATGATACTCATATTAAATATATTACTACCCAGAACATTGCCGGCTGCCATATCATAGGCTTTAATTTTAACTGCAGAAATAGCTGTCACAAGCTCAGGTAGTGAGGTTGCTGCTGCCACAAGGATACTTCCAATAAATGTTTGATCTATCCTTGTTATAGTAGCTATCTTATCTGCTGTTATTGCTAGCCTTACCCCAGCATAAATAATGATTACCGCACATGCGGTAAATCCAAGTACTGCTTTATTTAAAGAAATGTTTAAAAAAGGGGCTTCTTCCCTTATATTATCATCAAGCGGATTTTTCTTCTCAAATCTCAATATTAAAAACATAGCAATAAAATAAGTAAGGATAAGAACTATACTATCAATACCGACTCCCATTATTCCTATACTATAATTTGTGAAGTTTGCGATTATTATGGAAATTACAACAAGCGCTGAAAGCAATATACCCCAAGAACCGGTCATTACATGTGAATAATTTAAATTGAAGGAAAGAGGAAACTCATTATTGTGCATTATATCTATTATGCCTAAGATGAGCAGATTAAAAGTGTTACTGCCAAAAGCATTACCAACTGCTATATTGGGAGCATTTACATAAGCAGAAGTAGAACTGGTTACTAATTCGGGAAGTGAGGTGGCCATTGCAATCAAAACAACCCCAATAACTGCTTGTCCCAGTCCGGTTTTATCCGCTATTAGATCTCCAAATCTAGAAAGATAAGTTCCTGATAATATAATTAATATAGCCATTATTAGAAATTCTATCCAGATATTTAGCATATCTTACTCCTCTCAATTAAATATATCAGGAAGGATATTACTTATGGTGAGAAAAAAGAAGGTGAACCTCTCCACCCAATACAGTAGCTTGGATGAAGTTTTCTTGGCTATTCTAGATAAAAAGAAGTAAGCAGGTTTTGGTTACCTCCATAAAAATATATTTAAGCTCTGTTTTCACTACCTAAAACTCTGATTTTTTCTTTGACCTTTGCCTTTATTGCATCTCTGCCTGGACCACAGTATTTCCTGGGATCATATAATTCAGGCTCATTATCTAATAATTCTCTAATCTTTGCGGTGAAAACCTGTTGAAAAGCAGTGTTTACATTTACCTTGTTTATACCCATTGTCACTGCTCTAATTACATCTTTTTTAGGTACACCTGAAGCACCATGTAAAACAAGTGGGAAATCTAACCTTGCTTTAATTTCTTTTAACCGTTTAAAATCCAATTCCGGTTTACCTTTATACACTCCATGTGCAGTTCCAATTGCAATGGCAAGCGCATCTACCCCAGTTTTTTTCACAAATTCTTCTGCTTCATCAGGATCTGTAAAACTAGCATTTTTTTCATCCACTTCAAGATCATCTTCAGCACCACCAATTTGACCTAACTCAGCTTCTACGGTTACTCCCACACTATGAGCTGCTTTGACAATTTCTTTGGTTAATCTTATATTTTGTTTTAAGGGGTATTTAGAACCATCAAACATCACAGAACTAAACCCATTTCTGATACAATCCATAATTACATCATAATTGCTGCCGTGATCTAGGTGCAAAGCAACCGGTATTTCAGTCTCTTTAACAGCCGCCTCAACCATGTTGACAACATAATCCATTCCAATATATTTGATAGCACCTTCACTAGCTTGTAAAATTAAGGGTGATTTAGCTTCCTCTGCAGCCCAAATGATACCCTGTAAGAATTCCATGTTATTAATATTAAATCCGCCCACAGCATAATATTCTTTGTCGGCCTTTTTTAAAATATCTGCCATCGGTACTAAATCCATTTTTATTCCCCCTTATATTTATTATTAGACCAACCACTTTTGGTCATACTTTTATTTTTAATAATGATTTTATCCTTATTTTTAATTTCATTTAATTGTTCTTCTGTTTCTGCAAATATGTTGAGAGTACTACCGCAATTTCTACATTTCAACTCTATTTTATTAAAATATAACTTAACATCAATATCATCACTACCACATTCGCAATATAACTTAGATAAAGTGGCTCGATCGTGCACGATATTAAATACTTCCAGTAATAATTCGGGTTTTTGATAATCATTTAATCCAAGTTCATCTGCCATAATTTCCAGCTCATTTTTTTGTTTATTTAATTCATCATCAATTAAGTCCGAAGGCCCATAAAATCCAATTTCCAGACCTGTTTCGAGACATTTAATTTGATCGATATAATGAAAAGACCAAAATTTTTTTTGATCAAATAACCTTCGGTGATGTCCATCACATAATACACAATTGTATTCAAATTGCAGGTGATTTTCACCTTTCTTTTTAATTCTGGCTTTTGCACAACCACAGGAGCATTTTAAATTCAAAAAATGACCATTACGGAGCTCAAAAATATTAATTTTTGTTTTTTCTAGTCTTCCACATTTATGACAGCATAAGGCTAACTCAATAGTTTTATCGAGCAACATAAGTTATCCTGTTTATATATAACAGGACTCACCCCCTCAAATTAATAATTCGCTGATTAGCTCTAAATTCCTCCATTATATAGAAAAAAGACAGTGCTTGAGGTGGTGAGTTATTTTTTTAAATCACAGCAATTGCTTCAATTTCCACATTTACTCCTTTTGGTAAAGCAGCTACTTCAACAAAAGCTCTAGCGGGAGGATTCTCACTAAAGTATTTACCATAAACCTGATTGATTTTATTAAAATTTGCTATATCGTCTGTATAAACTGTGGCTTTAACTACATTTGAAAAATCTCCGCCTGCCTCTTCTAATATGGCTGACAGGTTTGTTAAAACCTGTTCAGTCTGCTCTGTAATATTTGTTAATATTAAATCTCCATCTAGATTCAAAGGAATCTGCCCACTTATATAAACAGTACTACCACTTTTAACTGCCTGAGAATAACTACCTATAGCAGCAGGTGCTTTCTCAGTTTTAATAATTTTTTTCATCGCTCTCACCTCTTTTTATATAGTTAAGAATTTCTTTCCGACTTCCCTGCCAGTCAGGTTCAATATCCACTTTGGCTCTTTTTACTTCGAAATCTTCAACCAGAAAGGTTTTGATACCCAGTTTTTTTGCAACCATATCATCTCTTAAATCATTTCCAACCATCACACAATCATTGCTGGTACAGTTAAGCTTTTTTATTATCTCATTATAGTAATTTATATTAGGTTTACAGTAATGCATGTTTTCATAAGAAGTTATCAATCGGAAATCTCCTGGATTTAAATTCATCCATCTTAGTCGGTCAATAATGGCCTGTTTAGGAAAAAGAGGATTGGTTGCAATAACCAGTTCATAGTTATGGTCAAGAGCAATCTCAACAATTTGATAACCAAAATTATCTATTGTGAAATACTCACTTAAAGTAGGAAAAACATCATTATAAAAACCATGAAATCTCTCCCATATTTCTTCTTTTGAAACTTTACCTAATTCTATTAAATCAAAAAATTTTTGGTCAAAGACTTCCCTATTTGTGATTTTCCCATCATTTTTTATCATGGCAGCAGTCGCCTGATTAACAATATCAACAAAATACTCAGGATTATATAAATCCGAAAAATAGTCTGATAACAATTTAAAATAATACTGAACAAACTGATCCATATTGACAGAAAGCAATGTTCCATCTAAATCAAAAAATATATAAGTTTTGCCTTTCATGAAAATATCACCTATTTTTTTAAACTTTCTTTCATTTTTTTAATTCTTTTAATATGTTCTTCGTTTTTAAAACATTTTTTAAAACTATTGGTTTCAAATTCCTTGCCTTCTTCACAACCGTGACAGTATCCGTAGTTTATAGCATTTTTAATCAAACCTACTGCCTCAGAAGATTGCTTTGTTATTCTGTTAGCCATATTTTTGGTCTCTTTTAACAAGTCACGTGGTGTAACCAGCTTATTTACTAAACCTATTTCGAAAGCCTCTTCTGCATCAATAATGTTGCCTGTAAATAATAGTTCCTTTGCCCTGCCTATCCCTAAAACACGGGGCAATCTCTGAGTACCAGAAAAACCAGGTATTAAACCCAGAGTAACTTCTGGCTGACCAAAACGAGCTCTAGTACTAGCAATCCTCAAATCACAGGCAAGGGTTATCTCCATTGCCCCACCAAGGGCATGACCATTTACAGCTGCTAAAACTACCTTTTCGGTTTTTTCTATTAAGTCACAAATTGCTTTACCTTTGTCAGCTAACCGCTCCGCATCATGAAAATCTAAATCTTCTAAAAGTTTTAAATCAGCCCCTACTGAAAATGCTTTTTGGCCTCTTCCCGTTAATATAACCGCTTTTATTTGCTCATCACTAAAAAGTGCTACCACTTCTTTTTTGAATTGGTCCAGTAATTCTTCATTATAAGCATTTAAAACTTCAGGTCGGGAAAAGAATATAGTAGCCAGCGGGGGTGCATAATCGACCTCAACATATTGTTCTGCCATTTTATTCCTCCTAAAATTAATTATTAATACTTTATAAAATTATTTATAATTTAAAGCAGCCTTTATAAAACCTATAAATAAAGGGTGTGGCCTGTTTGGTCTTGATTTAAATTCTGGATGGAACTGAGTTCCTATAAACCAAGGGTGATCTTTAATTTCAATAATTTCTACTAACTTCTCATCAGGTGAAACACCAGACATCAACATACCATTTTTCTTTAACTCATTGCGATATTGATTATTTAATTCATAACGGTGACGATGTCTTTCATAAATAATTTCCTCTTTATATAATTTCTTGCTTTCAGTATTATCTTTAAGGCGGCAGGGATAAATGCCGAGGCGCATTGTGCCACCCATATCTTCAATGTCCTTCTGTTCCGGCATCAAATCTATCACTGCATAAGGGGTCTCTGGATCAAATTCAGCGCTATTAGCTCCTTTAAAATTTAATTTACTGCGGCTATAATCAATTACAGCACACTGCATACCTAAACAAATACCAAAATATGGCACATCATTCAAGCGGGCATACTTAACAGCCCTGATTTTCCCTTCTATGCCCCGCCGGCCGAAGCCTCCTGGTACTAATATTCCCTGCACATCTTTAAAAAATTTATCTAAATTCTCTTTTTTTTCTAGATTTTCTGAATAAATATATTTAATATTAACTTTGCTTTTATTTACAACCCCGGCATGGCTAAGGGCTTCACTTATACTAATATACGCATCCGGAAGTTCGACATATTTGCCCACAATAGCAATTGTGATCTCATTTTTTAAATGTTTCATAACATCAACCATATTCTTCCATTCATTTAAATCAGGCCCTTTAACTATATCTTCCATCTCAAGTTTTTCTATAACAATATCTGCCAGACCTTCTTTTTCCAGCATAAGAGGTACTTCATATATATGATCAGCGTCAACCACTTGAATAACAGCCTTTTTCTCGATATCCCCAAAAAGAGAGATTTTATCCTTTACTTCTTTAGTTAACTCTCTATCAGACCTGCAGATTAGTGAATCCGGCTGAATACCTATTCCTCTTAACTCTTTTAAACTATGTTGGGTCGGCTTGGTTTTGAGCTCACCAGCAGTTTTAACATAGGGAACTAAGGTACAGTGCAAATAGAATATGCAGTTTTTACCCAAGTCTCCCTTTAGTTGCCTGATAGCCTCCATAAAAGGCTGGCTTTCAATATCTCCTACTGTACCACCAATTTCTGTTATTACAACATCCGCATCTGTTTCTTTACCTACTCTTGTAATTCTTTCTTTTATCTCATCAGTTATATGAGGAATAACCTGTACAGTAGCTCCTAAATACTCTCCTTTTCTTTCTTTAGCAATTACTGAACCATAAATTTGACCGGTAGTTACATTATTATTACTAGTTAAATATTCATCAATGAACCTCTCATAATGGCCAAGATCAAGATCGGTCTCAGCACCATCTCTGGTCACAAATACTTCTCCATGCTGATAAGGACTCATGGTACCGGGATCTACATTTATATAGGGGTCAAACTTTTGGATACTTACATTTAATCCTCTGCTCTTAAGCAATCTGCCAAGAGAAGCTGCTGTAATTCCCTTTCCTAAAGCAGAAACAACCCCTCCTGTTACAAAAATATACTTAGTCAATGCTTAAATTCATCTCCTTTCTTTTTTGAATAATATCTACATCTGTTTTGGAGCATCTATACCCAATACTGAAAATAGGTTCTGTAAAACCTGTTGTAATGATAAAACCAATTTTAGCCTGGCTTGACTTCTTTTTTTATCCTCTGATATCACTCTGCACTGATTGTAAAAAACATGGAAGGAATTAGCAAGATCATATGCATAGTTTGCCAGCAAATGGGGTTGCCTACTTAAAGCACTATCTTTTATTACTTCAGGATATTGTGCCATCAGCTTTATTAAATCTAACTCTTCTGTACACTTTAATAATTCTAAGTTGGCTTTTTCAACCTCTATATCACCTGCGTTTTCTAAAATACTGTGGATACGGGCATGAGCATATTGAATATAATATACAGGGTTACTGGCAGACTGCTCTTTCGCTAATTCTAAGTTAAAATCAAAATGGCTATCAGCACTACGCATTATGTAAAAATAACGGGCTGCATCTTTACCAACTTCATCGATTACATCTCTCATTGTAACAAATTCACCTGCTCTTTTAGACATTGTTACTTTTTCTCCATCTCTGAGTAATGTAACAATCTGAACTATAATAATCTCTAAAGCTTCTGCTGGATAGCCGAGAGCTTGGATAGATGCCCTGACCCGATCTATATATCCATGGTGATCAGCACCCCATACATTTATCAATTTATCAAACCCACGTTCTAACTTATCTAAATGATAAGCTATATCAGCAGCCAGGTAGGTTAATGAACCATCTGATTTAACAACCACCCGATCTTTGTCATCCCCAAATTTTTTTGACTTAAACCAAAGTGCTCCTTCATCTTTATATATATACTCTTTTTCTTTTAAGATATCTATGGCTTTTTCTATTTCACCATTATGAAGGCTGCTCTCATAAAACCAATTATCAAATCTTATACCGAAGTACTTCAAATCATCCTCTATCTTATTTTTAAGCCTCTTAAAAGCAAATTCTTTGCATATTTTAATCTGATCAACAGTTTCTTTTTCAAGAATTTCACTTCCCCATTTATCTTTTAAACTTTCCGCAATATCTATAAGATATTTCCCATGGTAGGCATTGGGAGGAAGGTCTGCATCAACATCAAATAATTGTTTGTAGCGAATTAGTGTAGATTCAGCCAGTATATCAATTTGATTACCGGCGTCATTAAAATAGTATTCCCGCCAAACATCAAAACCAGCTTTTTCCATAATATTCGCGGTCATATCACCAACTACTGCACCTCGGCTGTGTCCAACATGGAGAGGTCCGGTTGGATTAGCACTGACAAATTCGATCAATACCCGTTGATTATTTGCAACATTTATTTCTCCATATTTGTTTTGTAATCTATCAATCAAACGTATAGTATCATATAACCAGCTATTGTTGAGTTCGAAGTTGATAAATCCCGGGCCATCTACTGAAATACTTTTAATCAATTTCACATCAATGTTTTCAATAAGTAATTCGGCAATCTCTCGAGGTGATCTTTTAAAATGTTTAGCTGTAACCATAGCTATATTTGTAGCATAATCCCCATGCTCTTTTTCCCGAGGTACTTCAACTTTAATGTCGGGAATCGGCTCTATTTTAATATCCTGTTCTTGCATAGTTGTTTTTAGAGCTGATTTTATAGCTTTTATCAACTTTTTTTCTACCCACTCAACCATATTATTTTCCATTACTGCTGCTCCTCCTTTATAAAATTGTATTCTATATTCAATTTATTAGTAGTAAAGACCTGTCCCTTATGACTTAATATGTATTCGATCACTATTAAGGTATTCCCCTTATTACTTCTGATTTCAATATTTTTGGTATCTATTAAAAATCTTAGCTTATATTCATTTAAATTATATTGGAAATTATAATTTTTATCAACATCAAATACCTGTTTCATCTCATTTGGTTCAGAGCGTTTTAATAAAATCCTGTGGGAGGTTTTATCAATGCGCAGTATGGTTTTTACATCCTTTAATCCTTCATTTTTTTCTTTATATATTAAATAATGTTTGCCATTTCTCTTGTTATAATAACCATGGCCCTGAAAATTAATCTCATCTTTTCGACCATCCGGTAAAACCTGCTTATTTAATAACTTTATAGCTACTTTCTCCATATAAAAAAGACCTCTTTAACAATTATTATTTTAAAAAACCACAGCTTTAACTGTGGCTTTTATCTGAAAAATTAAAGCTGTAGAGACTGACCAAACTCAACAGCTTCCTTTCTATTTTTTATTGCCCTGAAATCATTAACTATACAACCTATTTTTTCTAATTCCCCCATCACTTTCTTTAATGCCTTATTTGTAGCAAAGAATCTCGGTGTTACAAATGCAACTGCTTTTTGTCCCCCGGTTCTTTTACATTTTTTTAAAAATTCTGATAGGTCAGACGGAATTGATGCTCTGATAATACCTTGAGTAGGGGCACCGGCAACTACAAGATCATATGGAAAAAAAGTGACAGGTCGCTCAGAGTAGGTGGTATCAATAACTTCTGTTTCATTACCCTCTTTTCTTGCTCCTTCAGCAATTCCCTCAGCTATTTCTTTTAGTTTTCCTTCTTTTGAATAAATAATTAATATTTTATGCAAAAAATCACTCCTCAAAAGAAAAAATACAACTAATTACACCTTTTATACAAAATGAATTATATCATAGTTAAAAAATATTTTCACTATATTTGAGGGATTAAATGAAAAAAAGCAGGTAAATACCTGCTTTTCCCCATCTAATTATTATCTTATTTTAAACCTAATTTAGCAACCAACTTGTTTTTGGGAGCATATCCAACGATTCTATCTTTTTCACGACCATCTTTGAAAATTAATAAAGTCGGTATACTCATCACATTATATCTGGAAGCAGTAGATTGATTTTTATCAACATCAAGTTTAGTTACTTTGATATCATCTGAATATTCCCTGGCAATTTTTTCTACTACAGGGGCTACCATCTTACAAGGTGCACACCAGTCAGCCCAGAAATCTACCAATACTGGTACATCTGATTTTAATACCTCTCTTCTGAAATTACCGTCATTTACTTCGATTGGTTTTTTACTCATTATATTTCCTCCTTCTTGTTATTTAAATTATATTATTGAATTACTGTTTTTATTTTATTCAAAATTGTCTTTGCAGGTACAGCACCGACCTGTTCTCCTGCTCCACTATTTATAACAGTTTTTGGTACACCAGATACCTGAAATCTTTTTGATAATTCGGGAAACTCTATTGCCTCAACCATTTCACCTTTTATTTTAGGATTATGCATTGCCATTTCATGGGCAACCTTTACAGCTCGAGGACAATATGGACAGGTTGGAGTAATAAAAACCTGTAATAATATATCATCTTCTATTTTTTTGAGTTCCTCAATAATTTCATCTGTCAACTGTGTTTTCCCATTAGACATACTTACAATACCCTCGATCAAGGTATTAAATTCGTGTCCACTGGGGATCCCGTAAAAGTGAACACCAGAGTCGTTTCCACTATGGTTTGTAAATAAAATTGCCGGTACTCTATCTATACCGTATTTTTCAGTATTACCATTACCAAGTTCATTTTTTTGAATATTAATCTTATCAGATAAATCCTTTAATTCATCTAATATTTCTTCAGTGTCATTACAGTACTGACAGTCCTCTTCTGAACTAAAAAACTGTATATAAACATCATCTTCCATTTTAGATTCAAATAAATCTTTTATCTTTTCTTGTTCTTCTTCTTTGATCTTCGGCACCAAAACCACCCCTTTTTATTATTGTTACTTTTTTTTATTTTCATTAATTACAATTATATAGAAATTAAATAAAAATAAAGTAAAATATTTTACAAAAAAAATAAAAAGCCCTGTAAAAAGACTTTTTGATTTTTAAAAAGTGTAAATATATTAAGTATTTAACTATATATAACTCATGTTAAGATTTTTTAAAAAACTAAAGTACAATAAAAAAGGTTTGATTTATATTTTACTGGCCTAAAAATCTTTTTAAATTTATATTAATAATATAAAATTTAAAAGAATAATCATATTTAAAGTGGGTCTTATTAATAAAAAGTGCACTTTTTATTAATTTATATATTTATTCATATGCATTTATTTTATATTTCCCATATCATCAATATTTTATTGCCCTAAACCTTATTATATTATTGACAACAAATACATATAACCAGTCTGCCATTTTAAATTTCATCTTTTGATTAGCTATTTCTGAAATCTTTTCATTTTCTTCAATGCAAACTGTCTAATAAGACATATTTCGGTAAAATAGGCGATAAAATTTATACCTGTTGTAGGTATGTAAGATAAATTCCGCCTTCCGCCTATTAAATAAGCTCTCCCATTATAATGGACCTTTACCTAATGATAATCCTCCCAGCCATTTCATGCCAGTTTGCTCTGCAAGATTTTTGTAAATCAGTTGAGAAACGTTAATCCTACTATCTTTTGGTTAAACAAAGTACCAAAAAACGCGAATTTTCTTTTACTTTTTTCAAAAATTATCTTTAATTAACTCAAATACTTTTATACCGCTACTGAATGTTTGTCGATATAGAAAAAATAGGAAAGAATAATAATATCAGCTTCATTTGCTTTTTTTAAATATTTCAACTTTATCTTCTTCTTTATTCAATTTCTTTTGTATAAATAACTTAACTACCTTAAATTTTTCTTTATTAATATTATCTAAAATATACTGTCCCAGAGAATTTGAAATACTATGATCTTATTTTGGACTTCCTATTAATGGTAACAAATTTTAAAATCCATCGCAAACCATCACATAATTTAAAACTACAACAACTCTTTAATCTATCTCAAGGCCCTTAAAGTCTTTAAGACTGTAAACCACAGGAGAACGTTCAATATTATCTACCTTAAGTTCCTTATATTTCCAATTCAATTCTTTATAGATATCGGGCAAACCATAGTAGGTATTTTCACCGACTAAAATTTCATAAGAAGTTGTAAATTCAATCAATTCATTAATATTGTGAACAACATCACCAATAACTTTTAATTCAACTCTCTGCTTTGAACCAATATCACCTAAAATTATTTTTCCTGTATCTAAAGCAAGTGCAGGTTCTAGCTCAATATTTTCTTGTTCTATATAGTTCATGATTTCCAAAGCTGCTTTTACTGCCCTACTACGGTGGTTATCCTGTTGAAAGCCCTTATTCCAATAAGCTAATATTCCATCCCCTAAATATTTGTCAATAACTCCATCATACTTAAAGATTATCCGGGCAATATTATTGTAAAAATGGTTTAAATCTTCTATAACTTTTTCAGGAGAATTTACCTTGGAATATCTTTTGAAAGATCTGAATTCAAAGTACAATAATGTTGATGTTGATTGATTACCCTCAATCGTTAACATGTCAGGATTTTTAGTGATTTCATCTAAAAGATAATCAGAAAAATAGGACTTTAATTTTTGTACAATAGCATATTTCCTTTTTCTATTAAACAGATTCCATGTAATAAGACTACTTAGATAAATTATCACAAATCCTACAATATATATTGATATCTCTGTATATAAATAATAATATACACACAGATAATAATTTACTATACCTATTGTTGTAATCATCAAAATTAATATAACAAAGGAATAAAAGGGATGAAATTTTTCAAATAAATAAAATGCCAGCCACAATAATACAAAGGCAATTAATATGTTTCGACCTACTTTATTTACATTAATATAATTTTGGTGTAGATAATTATTGGTCATTTGAGCAAGAAGTTGGACCTGGTTGAAAGAATCATCCTCTGCAAATATAGACTCAAACTGCTTGGTTTGCTTGCCTGCTGTAATCCCGATAAAAATAATATTATCTTCGATAAACTCAGGTCTGTAGTTATCATCTAAAAAATCATGTAATGAAATACGGGGAATAGTCCCTGAAGGACCAAGATAATTAATAAGATACTCCCCTTCAGTGATTATGATATCTTCCTGTAAAGCCAATTCTGCCGCTCTTCTGGCAATAGGTAAATAAGAATTATTTCGTTCAATAAATAAAGGGGGTAATCTTCTTATTTTTTTATCTTGATCTGAAAGAATAGAAGTATGGCCCAGTTTGACCAGATTTTCAAATGAAGATATCGGTCTTTTTATGGAATTAATAACGAATTGTTGGTTTAAATTATTACTCTGAATACTATATTCAATTTCTACCGGCATTACAATATTTTTGCTTTCTCTTAAAGTATCTATCATTAAACTTTCCGCACTTACTTCCTGTGCTTCATCAAATAAAATATCAAAAGCAATAACATTATCAGTATGATTCTTTAATTTTTGTATAGATTGTACATAAAAATTCCTGTTTAAAGGTAAATCGCCTAATTTCCTTAAACTAATTTCATTTACTTCAATTATAGTAACATCACTTTCTTTATTATTTATGTTGGAAAGGTATTCTATTTTTTGATAGTTATCATATATGTAATGATCAATTTTATCAAAGTAATTATATAAATAAAACACTATTAATACAGCTATTATTAACATATATACTAGCAACTTCTTAGTACTAAAAAAATTATTACTCATAAGAAACCCCCTGAATTTGATAGGGGAGGGTCTTAACCTCCCCTTGTTTTTTAATTACTTTTCCAGGAATGTAAGATAAGCAAGATAAGTGTGGTATACATCAATTTTGCCTACAAGTTCAAAAGGAGAATGCATCGATAATACTGCCGGGCCGGCATCAATTACATCCATATTATAATTTGCCAAAAACTTTGCAATGGTTCCTCCCCCACCTTCATCGACCTTACCTAACTCTGCGGCCTGCCAGATAACACCAGCTTCATTGAAAAGGGAGCGGACCTCTGCGACAAATTCAGCAGAAGCCTCAGAAGAACCAGCTTTTCCGCGAGCCCCAGTATACTTAGTTAAAGTAATACCCTTATTAACAAAGGCTGCATTTCTCTTATCAAATACTTCTGAAAAATTAGAATCATATGCTGCATTTACATCCCCAGAAAGTGATTTGGAGCTTTCTAATATCTTTCTCAAATCTAAATCACTGTATTTTTTATAGTATTTATCAGTCATCTCTGCCACAAAATTTTCGAAAAATCTTGACTGCATACCTGTGGTTCCCATACTACCTATTTCCTCTTTATCTACAAGAATGGTAATAGCAGTATTTTCAGGCTGGTTTATATCTAAAAGTGCTTTCAAGCCAGTATAACTACAAACTCTATCGTCATGACCATAACCACCCAGAATTGCCCTGTCAAAACCAATATCTTTAACCCCATCAGCAGGAACGATTTGTAAGTCAGAACTCACTAAATCTTCTCCTGTAATATCATATTCTTCTGCTAGATATTCTAATACAGCATCTTTTATTTTATTTCCTTCATCATTTTCTTCATCATTTTTTAAGGGAATACTACCAACTATTAAATTTAAATGCTGAGCATTTATCCCTTCCGTCATCTTCTTTTCTCGCTGCTTTTTACCCAAATGAGGTAAAATATCACTAATATAAAATACAGGGTCATCTTCTTTTTCGCCAATATTTATTTTGACTTTTGTACCATCTTCTTTAATAACTACTCCCCTGAGAGCCAGCGGTATTGTAACCCATTGGAATTTTTTTATTCCACCATAATAATGGGTTCCAAAATATGCCAGACCTCCTTCTTCATACAAAGGATTGGGTTTCAAATCAATCCTCGGTGAATCCATGTGAGCTGCTACTATTTTTAAACCATCTTTAAGATCTTTTTTTCCAATAACAGACGCTATTAATTGACGGCCTCTATTAACAGCAAAAACCTTGTTTCCTGCTTTTAAGGAATCAACTTCACTGATATTTTTAAATCCTTCCTCTTTTAGCATCTGAATAGATCTGCTAGTTACTTCCCTTTCAGTTTTGTTTTTTTCTAAAAACTCTTTATACTCATTATTAAATTTGAAAACTTCTTCTCTTTCTTCATCTTCCATTTCTAACCAAGCATTCTTTGCTTTATAACTTTTATCATCTTTAGACATATATATTTACCTCCTATTATTATTTTAAACTTAAATACATTATAACTTAGAAATAAGGATAATTCAATTAAGTACTATTTTTATAAACGTAATTCTTTTATTGATTTACTAAGATAAATATGTTAATATATTTATATATTTGAATATAAAGAAATAACGTTGGTGATTTGAATGAATAGTGATTTATCTTTATTAATAGCATTTACAGCTGGGTTACTCTCTTTTTTATCTCCCTGTGTTCTGCCCTTAATACCCTCTTATCTTGCATTTCTACTGGGAGATTACAGCAATCAAAAGAAAAAAAATAATGAATATTCTATTGTCCCTGCTTTAATATTTATTGCAGGCTTTAGCAGTATATTCATATTGTTAGGACTATCAGCCACTTTTTTAGGTAGATTTTTAATGCAAAACCAATCTTTACTAAGAAAAATTAGTGGTATGGTAATTGTAATATTTGGACTTCATATCAGTGGCATTATAAAAATTAAGTGGTTGTATCATGAAAAGAAAATATCTATAACTCAAAAATCAAATAAATACCTACAGTCTTTTATATTGGGAATTGGTATCGCCTTAGCCTGGACTCCCTGTATAGGACCAATATTATCATCTATACTAATCCTGGCCAGCAATAGTCAGAACTTAATGTATGGAGCCTTATTGCTACTAATGTACTCTTTGGGATTCGCTCTGCCCTTTTTGTTCACAGCCCTGGCGGCTAAAAAAGTCTTGCCCGCTCTAAAAAAGGTAAATAAATATTTAAATTATATAAATATAGTCGGTGGTATTTTGATTATAATACTCGGTATATTAGTATTCACAAATAATTTAAATCTAATTAGTTTCTAGGAGGAAATTATGATGAATTTTTCTGATAATAAGATTACTATGACTTTGATTATAGTTGTAATTATAATCGTGGGAGCCTTTTTCTTTTTCAATAAAGACTCACAACAAGGTTCAGAACAAATTATCCCAAAAGGGTCTGAAGTTGGGAGTCTCGCCCATGATTTCAGTTTAAATAATATAAGTGGTAAAGAAATCAATCTCAGTAATTATCGAGGTGAAATTATTTTTTTGAACTTTTGGGCTACCTGGTGTCCACCCTGTAAAGCAGAAATGCAGGCAATCCAAAAATTACATGAAGAAAATAAAAATGTCAAAGTAATTGCAGTTAATACCCAGGAAAATAAGGATGATGTCCTAGACTACCTAATGGTAAATAAATATTCCTTCACCACTCTTTTAGATCAAGAGGGTAAAATAACCTCGAAGTATCTTATTAGAGGCATTCCAACAACATTAATTATTGATCAAGATGGTGTTATTGTAAAAAGGCATAGTGGGACTTTAAGCTATGAACAAATGCTGGATATGGTAAAAGAAAAGTGACCTTAGAAGGTCACTTTTTTAACTCTATTTAGATAATTTCTTTTCTGCAACCATTCCCAGCACAGCCACCGGGTCTTTAGGTGTTGAATATGGGGGAGCATAAGCCAGATCTATTTGAAATAAATCCTCCGCTCCCAGTTCTCCATATATTGCAGTAGAAATAACATCGATCCTCTTATCAACTCTATCTTCACCCTCTATTTGTGCACCCAATAATCGATGGGTTCTTTTATCAAACACACCTCTTATCTTCATTTTTTTAAGACCAGGAAAATAACCAGCATGATTGGCCCCCGTTATTGTGACTACTATTGGTTCATAACCGTTTTCGGACGCTTCAGTTTCATCTATACCCGTTTTGGCGACAGTATAATCAAAAATTTTAGTAATTGCAGTTTGAAATACACCCAGATGATGATTATTACCCTCTGCAGCATTTTCTCCGGCTATTCTGCCCTGCTTATTGGCAGTTGATCCCATAGGAATCCATACCTTTTCATCTGTCAAAAGGTTAATCGTTTCAGCGCAATCACCGGCTGCATATATGTCATCAATATTTGTCTCCATTTTCTCATTAACTTCAATTGCTCCAGTTTCGCCAATTTTAATATCCGCTTCTTTCGCTAAACTGATCTCCGGTTTAATCCCTAAAGAAAGTAGGACAAAATCTGTTTCTATTTCACGACCAGAACTCGTAATTACTTTTTTTACTTGCTGTTCTCCCTCGAAAGAATTAACCTCATCTCCTAAAATCAAGTTAACCCCTTGATCTCTCAAATGTTGATCAACATACTTTGTAATATCTTCACTAAAGGACGGTAATATCTTATCCTGTAATTCGATCACTGTTACTTCTTTACCCAGTTCAGAAAAAGATTCAGCCATCTCAAGTCCGATCAGTCCGGCCCCAATAATTGATACTTTCTTTTTATCACCTATTTGCTCTTTGATAAGATCGGCATCTTTTACAGTACGTAGGGGCTGGATATTTTTTAAATCTATACCTTTGATAGGTGGTATAATTGGTTTTGCTCCCGTTGTAATAATTAATTTATCATATTTATAGGTCCCTTCAGTGCCTGTTTCTAAATTCCTATAAGTCAATGTTTTTTCCTCTTTGTTAATATCGATGACTTCATGCCTTATTTTTATCTCTACCCCATAACTACCTTCAAATTCCTCAGGACTATTAATCACTACTTTATCTCTGGACTCGGTAACTCCAGATATATAATAGGGCAGACCACAGCCTGCATATGAAATATCTTCATCCTTTTCAAAAATAACAATTTCAGCACCTTTGTTAGTCCTACTTGCCTTAGCAGCAGCGCTTGTGCCCGCCGCTACTCCTCCTATTACTGCAATCTTCATTATTGACCCTCCTCGGGACAAGCCCACGAGGATTCTTAGGCTGAGAGTGTAACCACTACTCATGTCTCCTAAGCGTAATTTCCTGTCAGTCCGACAGTACATATCTTAAGTGGCACTTGTCTTAATTTTTAATCCTTCATTTAAAATATTCAAACTTGCATTAATATCTCTATCCCAAACTAATTTACATTTAAAACATTCCCACTTTCTAACCTTTAAATCCTCAACTCTCTCATTCTTATAGCCACAGTTGTTACATAATTGACTACTAGCAAAGAAAATATCTATTTTAACTAAATCTCTACCATACCACTTTGCTTTATAAGTTAGTAATCAAACAACTTACTTTAAGACACATTTGATATTGACTTAGCTAATTTAGAATTTTTAAGCATATTCCTTACCTGCAAAGTTTCAACTGCTATGTGAGGTTCCCCCATTAGATTAGACACATAGTTTAGACGATTTTCTTTCATTTTCGTATTCTTCTGGACTTTTATAATTTAAATAAGAATGTAAACGGTTTTTATTATAAAAAACCTCAATATATTCA
>Ga0209925_1000474_pt1 | contig 20629 bp, 24 predicted proteins | sample SalPonR2_A_D1_MG_FD_185702 | JGI IMG/M metagenome (GOLD analysis project Ga0209925, IMG submission 185702) | Salt pond soil microbial communities from South San Francisco under conditions of wetland restoration - Salt Pond MetaG R2_A_D1_MG... ... | reverse complement strand
GGGGTAAAGGTTTTTCGGCTTCTTTATGGATTATCCCGACCGGTTCCAACTTTTGACCGCAATTTGGACACTTAAACTTGTCTTTTGCCTTAACCCACTCATAATTACACCGCTTACAGCGGAAGTGGTTCACCTGGTAGCAGAGATATTCGGACATACAATTTTCAAGTTTTAATAGCATTGCCAAGACGTTAAACTTCCATAGAGTTTTATTTAAATAATTCTACAAGGGGGGCAAATATGGAACTATCCAAGACCGACCGCTGGATCCTTTCAAATCAGTACAAAATTTTAGAACAAGTACACTCCGAGCGTGCTGAAAGTTACGCAACAAAAAGAAAAGCCTTAGAAGAGGGGCATGAGATTGTTTATTCGTGGATAAGTGAACATATATCCGAAAACGAACTTTCTGAAGCCGAGTGCGCTGAAGTCCTTGACATTCTAACAATGTATGAGATGTTGCAGGTTTGGTATGATCGACTTGAAGATCCCAGCCAAATTGACGTAGAAGAAGATAGTTTAAAGTTCCCTGGCTTTGACGGAAACAGCCGAGGTAGAGAATTGGCCTTTTTCCGCTTTCTGATAGAGGAACAAGGTAAATTTTCTAATTTAGATCTTATGGATGGCACCCTTAATTCCCACTTCCCTTTTTACAACCAATACAAAAAAATGCTAAAAATATGGGAAAAAGCCGAGAAAAAGCATGAGCTTAAAGCTAAAGAGATAGAAAAAATCGTTAATGTCGAGGTTTAAAATATAGGGTGCCGGTTTTTGCCTGATGGTAGGATATTATAAGCTATAAAAAGCTTAACCTTTCACCGCGGGATAATGAGGGGGTTGCTTGGGGCTAATTCTAGGGATAATTTCCTGTAGGCTTGAAATCATATATATTTTTTAGTCTGCGGAAGTCTTCACTTTCGGGTGTTTTTATTTTGCGAAATACATACGGGAAGATATTGCTGGGTATGATTTCCCTTTATCCCTAACTCACAGAGTCATCGAAGGAGTAAAACTCTTTCCTCCTTGCGTAATATAGTTAAAAATAAAAGAACTTACCCTTCTAACTGTCTATCTTTTCTTCCTCAATAACTTTGCCATAAAAATATTTTCTATCTAAGTAGTTCTCACCTTCTCCAACCTCTTCACCTTTCCGATCATCTATGGTAGTAATATTTACCTTAAAGACTTTTTCCTCTGTTTCTACCTCTAGGGTACCCCTATGAGCCAATTCCTTAAACTTTTCCTCATCCACCTTGATCTGTGAGGAAAATATAACTCCTCTAATAAGTTTAACTCTTTCCTCTTCTCCTTCCTTAATAGTCTGCCCTCCGAAGCTCACTTTAACTGGCTCCATAACTGTACTCTCAATTGAATAATATAATTCATCAATAGATGCCAACTTTTTTTCGCTCCAAATTAATCGACCCGATCCTTTAAACCTATAGCGATTCTTTAATTCCAATCTAGTCCGTAGATCATCTATATACTGTTCGGGAATCTTGTTCAAAGTCACAAATACACCTTCATCCTTACCTAAATTGAGTCTCTCTCGAACCTCACTAGGCACACTTACGACCATACTATTGCCAGACTTACGTAACTTACCGACAAACTGTTCTTGACCTAAAGAGACTATTTTCTTCATAAAAACACACCTCACTTAAGGATATAAAATTATAGTAATAGTTCAAGTCTTATTATAGTATTATTTATATCTTACCCGGTTTACCCTAGGTGCAGTACGAGACAACCGATAGTAAGAAAGCCAAAATTGAGAAGGGAAGTAGTGGGTTCTTTGTTCTAGTCTTCTTAAATATTCAGTATCAGTAAGAAATGCTGAGGCCGTGCCCCCTTCCCTCAAGTTGTCTATCATTAGTTTTGATGTATTGTATATATGCTAAAATTATCATGTTGATGATTGATTAAAGTGATGATATTGAAAGTGCTCAGCACGCGAGAAATTGCCTCTCTAATATGGCTCTTAATTATTTTCCTATTTGCAACCTTCAAGGGAGAAGATGTTCGAATGTCCCTAGTGGGATTCTTCAAATCTCTCCTACAGACCAAAGTATTTATCTTTTTGGTTATAATGATTACTTACACTTCCGCTATGGTTTTTGTGTTAAATCACTTTGGTTTTTGGCAATTTGGTCAGATAACCGCTACTTTTCTCTGGTTTATATTTGCTGTAAATAAAACAACAAATTACACCATAGACCCAGCAAATGTAAACATCCTCCAAGACGTAATATTGTATCACCTTAAATTAGCTGCATTTGTAGAATTTATCGTAAGCGCGTACACTTTCTCTTTGCCAGTAGAATTAGTACTTGTTCCAATCGTGACATTAATTTTGGTAACGAAGGCACTATACGATGACGCCAAAGAGGGCAAAGCGGCCGCAATATTACAGGAGGCAGTAGGTGTTGGGATATTGGGATATGCAGCTTATCGAATAGTCTCGAATTATGAGAGTTTTCTTAATTTTGAGACCGCTATAAACTTTGTAATACCAGCTCTACTTAGTATTGGGCTATTATCTCCCCTCTACCTCTCTGGCCTTTACGCTTCATATGAAAGAATATTTACTCACGTTAATATTGGCACCAATAAGGAAGAGGTAAAAAGCTACGCCAAAAAGCAAGTACTTAAACATTGTCATTTCAATTTAAAAAGGGTACAAGAATATGCTTACGGAGAGCCCACTTTTATGAAGATTTACGAAAAGGATGATGTAGATAGAATCATTAACTCGTAGACTGAGTCCAGATAACCAAACACTACCAACAAACCTCTCTATCTTTTATCGCTTCCCCGTTTTTCTTCCCTCTTATTAATTTCAGTTTTACTATCAATAACTCTAGGAATCGCAGCTATAAGCACACCTAGATAAAGATAACCTATAAAACCTTCCAGTGCTGCGGCAACTTTATGACCAACATTCAATAGAGGTTCATCTCCGAAACCAACTGTAACGAAAGTCGTAATGCTAAAATAAAAAGCCTCTCCACTGTTAGGTAAACCTAGCCATATATAGAGTCCTCCAAAAAAAGTTACTGGGGCAATTACCGCAGCTACAAAAGCTAAGAGAAAGACAAGAGGTGTTCTTGTCTCTTCATGCCTGATTATATAAACCAAGACTACCGGAGCTATTAAGGTTAATAAGCCCGCCATGACAACACCAAAGACAAACAGAACTTGGGAAAATATTCCAGGAAATAATTGGGAGGTAACTATGCTTGCTACAACTAAAGCATTTAATATCGGAATAGACCAAAAAAGTTTTGGGTGTTGTCTTCGCAACTCCTTAAGAGCTTTCCTTTGTATAACCGCTATATCTGCTAGAATGCTAATCGCTTGTTTAACAGCAAGTAACATTCCATCCATACCCTCTACAATCTCCTTATAAAAACCCAATGTAGCTACATCAAAGCTTTTTACACCATCCCTCAATGCATCCGCTAAGTTCTCAAGAAATTTTTTTAGCTTCTCCAATTCTTTCTTGTTCATAATAAATCAATGCACACCACGAGATTCCGTTGTTAAGATATTTTAACAAATATAATTCTTCTTCTGAAAAAACCCCCTCGCCGCCTCCCGCCCGGACCGGAACAATTTCTCCTTATCTTCTCTCGACAGATTAAAAGCCAACGGACTTATCCCCTTAGAAGGAATCGGAATCGTTCTCACTGTGTTGTGGTCCTCTTGATGTTCGTTATCGTGGGCTTCCAGCATCGTATAGAACATCTCTTTGAAGAAGGTTATTGGTCCGGTTATCGGCTGGTCCTTTTCGAGCAGCTTGAAGCCGAAGGTTGGAAAGCGTGGGTCTTCTTCCTGGTCAAAAAGCCAGACGGGAAAGTTGCTCAACACCCCTCCATCTATAATGTAAGAGCAGTTTAACTTTTCCGGCTTGAAGAAGCCAGGGAACAATATGCTCATACCCACTGCCCGAGCTACGGAAAGCTGGTCCGGATCCTCTCCGTACTTCTCGATTTCCTGAGGGAGGACGACCATGTTCCTTTTCGAAATGTCTGAAGCAATTACTCTTAGTTTATATTTGTATTTTTTCTTCTCAGAACCGGTTCGCAAGTCAGCAAAGGTCTCCACGCCTTTGTCAGCCAACTTATCTTCCAGCCACTCCTGAATTGGATGGCTTTTGTTTGCCCCGTAGTCCGTTAAAAAACCCCAGACCGTGCCGATGGGGTAAGCCAAGATATCCCACCAGCTCGTATAATCGAGCAGATTCGAATAATCCATATTCATCATCATTTTCTTTATATCGTGGGAGTCATAACCGGCGGCAAGCAAAGAGGCAACTATGGCGCCGGCGGAGGTGCCGGCGACTCTCTGCCAGTTCTTGTATCCTTCCTCCTCAGCTACGGTAAGGGCACCGACCAGACCGATACCTTTAACTCCCCCACCCTCAAATACGCCGTCTGCCTTTTTCATTACCGATCACTAGTTATTATCGGTTATTCCGAAATCTTTTCCAAAAACTGGAGGGTATCAAGGGAATGATAAACGGCTTCACTGTAGGATGGACCGGGATAGATACCGACCCTCTTCAAGGCTGATCTGACCCCACCAAGGCTCAGACTATCGGATTTAGCATAGTCACCCAACTGTAACTCTTTTTGCTTATTACGGTAAAAAACATAAATCAGGTAACCACCATCTTTTATCCGATAGATCTCCGTCGAGTGCCTGTAAAAATCAATGGGCTCCCTTTCTTCCGAAGAACGACCAAGGGGACTACCTTTAAAGGTAATGGTACTTGTATAGCCTTTTTTGGTTTTGATCTTGAGTTCGATCTCTTTAAATTGCATCACATAACTATCTTTATAGCATCATATAAGTTATTAATCGAAAATACCTTCCACTGGACACAAAAATACTCCAAAGCTAACCTTTCCCCCGTTGCCTTCAGGTAGTCGTTTGACTTAGGGACGTTACCAAACGGTGGTAATTTGAAGTGGCCTTGTGGGCTCCCAAGATTCATTTTTGTTAAAACAAAGTTAAAATATAAGGGGATTAACACTGATCATCCAATAGGTCGTTTAAGTCTTTCTCTTGCTTCTTTAGGTGACGTTTAAGTAAATCGGTAAAGTAGGCACTTCTACTTTTTATCGGATCCGCTTCTGGATCATGGCTTCTCATCTGGTCTTCGGATTTGGTTTCGGAGAGACACTTTCTCACCAATCCCTCCGATACTTTGTTTCTAACTACTAGCTTTGCAAGTTTTTTGTAATAGCCCTCGTTATTTCCTTCTTCATCGTTTAGCTTTCTGCTAAGCTCGTTTACCCACGCTTTAATATTTATCTTCTCGCCTTCGGTCAATGCCGGCTTGCCTTTGTCTTTTGCAAAGTAAGGTGGTCCGCCAAACTCCTCTATTTCATCCTCTGCCCGCTGGCCAGGCAGGTAGTAGATATACCAGTCTTTTTTTTCGTTTTCTAGCCCGCTCCAGTTTACGTTTGCGAGAAAGTTCGTCTCCTTCAGTTCCTGGTGGGCCGGGTCCAGAATGTGCTTTGCCTTAGATAAATACTTTTGTTTATGAAGAGGGAGTAACTGGCATAAAGTGGAGTACTTATACCGAATGAATGGCTGGTTGCTTTCGTGGATACCGTAAAACTTTACACCCAAAAGCTCGTAGAGTCGTTGGGCTATGTTGGTTTCCAGGCTCTTGTAGTAGTCGAAGTTAATTGGTTTGAGGTACCGGGAGTTGATGTTCTCGAGGTACCAACTTCCCAAGTAAAGTAGGTTAGTCTCTGCGACTTCTCCTCCGGGCATCTGCTTACCTTTAAACACCACTCGGTCGTAGAGATGGAACTTATCGTCTATCCACTCGTTTCCACCTTTATAGTAAAAAGCACCCTTTGATTCTATGGTTGTGGCTATAATACGCTCCAAGGCTTCTTTGATTTTCTTGTAATTAGATCCACCAGTACTAACTCCTAGTATCTGGCATAGTTCATAAATTGAAAATCTGATCGGGTTTTCAACCGGAAACCCGCTCCTTTCAACAATTTGCTCAACTGCTTTATGAACCTTTTTAGTGAACGGTCCAGGGTAGCCATATTCCTGATTAGCTGAAACCTTCCATGAAACTTTTAACCTCTCCTCCCGCCTTCTAAGCTCCGTTTTAAATTCAGATTTACCTCGACTAAATATATCTTTGCTCGTTAAGGCGAAGAATGGATAGATAAGTAGGTTGACCTCCGACCTGAGTTCTTCAAAAACGTTTATCTTCTCAAGGTGGGTTTCCAACTTCTGCCCCCGTTTTTAAGGTTTTAATTGTTTATTAACTCTATATGGTAAATATTTATTCTATTAAGGGCAAATAAAGGATTTTTGTTGTTTTTATTTGTAGTTTAAATTTGTTCGTTTTCTAAACGTTAAAATACTTAAAATACGTTTATACTACTTGAATTTTGGAGTATTTGGGTTGTGCAGTACGTTATTGACGATAAATTTTCAGTAGACTGACGATAAATTTTCAGTAGACTGACGATAAATTTTCAGTAGACTGACGATAAATTTTCAGTAGACTGACGATAATTTGAATGTTTCCAAAATCTCTGCTATTTCTATACTAGTTCTCTCTCATATTTTCGCCAAAATCTTGAGACAAATTTCATCTTAGAAGTTACCGGTTGAGTTTTTACACCGTTAAGAAAATTACATAATATACGCTAAACACTTCCTTAACCTACTTTATGGAAATCTAGCAGTTAGTCCCCATAATATTTATAAGAGCTCCAGCTTTTTACCTTTCTTTTATTGTCTCCTTTGAAAGTGTTTTTGCTGGGGCTTTCCTTTTTCCGGTAACTAGAAAGTGATCCAAAGTTCCCCTAGTTCGCCATAATACCCTTCTGCAACTGGTAACCATGCTTATTTCGCCGTTGCTTTATTTGCTCAATTACTTCCAAAAGCTCTTGATGGCTATCCAGCCAAATATAGTTCTCCTGTTTTCTGCAGCCAATCCTTCCCCACCGTTTCACCAAAACTTCTTCACCCCAGAGATCTTCTCCTAAGCTTATTGCATAAAAACGGAATCTATTTTCTTCTGGCGTTACCGAACGCCAGGACGCAATTAGCTTTTCCATGGTGGAAAGTTATCTACTTTTGTGTAACTTCGAGCTCTCCAGACTCGTCCTTTGCTACTTTTAGGTTTTCCTTTACTGCTTCATTAAACCCCTTGCCGGGACTGAACTTCGGGATTACCTTTGCCGGGATGTCTATTGACTCGCCCGTAACTGGATGAAACCTCTTGGTTGACTGTCGCGGCGCCGGTTCAAACACTCCGAAATTACGCAGAGTTACCTTATCCCCCTTTGTTACCGCTTCTGCTATCGACTCCACTACCCGGTCAATCACGTGCCGACACTTCGACTTGGTGAGACTGTTGCCTTGGTAGAGCTTCTCCACCAGCTCAGCTTTGTTCACCTGTAGAACCCCCTGTTTACTTATCTATTTAAATCTGAGCTAACTTAGCCCGTTATGTCATCTTAGACGTCTAATAAGACGTCTTCGACCCTTTTACCTTCTAATCCAGCTTTTATCACTGCTGGGTAGAAGTCCTTGTTCTTCTGGAGACCTTCTCCGGTTTCTTTTTTTGCTTTGAGATTTAACTCGTCGAATTTTATATCCAACTCTCGGTGAAGATCCTCCGGAATGTACATCAACACTGAAGGACGGTCCTTTACTGATTCACCTTTTGACTTCTTGGTCTTCTTACCTTTGTCCCTCTCTAGCCGCTTTTTTAACCTATCCGATCTTTCCGATCTATCGTTGTCATTCATCTGTATCCACTCCTTCAAGATAATTGGCTATCTCCACAAATACTTCTTCCATGTCGCAGTCTTCGTTGTGGTTAAAGATGGAGACGCCATTATTCCAGGCGCGTTTGAGTGCCACCCTCTTCCTAACCTCGTAAATTGGGAAACGACCCCCAAAGGTGTTATGAAACCACTTCATCATCTCTTTTGCTTCGTTGTCCTCTTCCACCCTGTTTGCTATAAGGGCCAGCTCTTCTATGTCCTTGCCGTAAGTTTCCTCAAGAGTGTCGATTTGGTCGAACAGGATTTCGAGGGCTCTGATGGAGGTACCTTCCGCCTGGGCAGGAATGAGCACCTTCCCAGAGGCCAGCAAGGCGTTGTCTGTCAGGTTTCCCAGGGAGGGTGGACAGTCTATCAACACGTAGTCGTAATTCTCCTCGAGGGAGTCCAGCGCCATGGAGAGCCTCTCCCTATTTCGCATGGAGGTTGTAAGTTCCGGCTCGGCATTGAACATGTCTATGTTGCTTGGAACCACACCGAACTCCTCGTGATTAACTATTAAATTATTTATGGTGGTTTCGCTGTCTAAGTTAACTAAGACGTCATAGAGACTTGGCGGCTCCTTCTCGTATTTATCCTGTAACCCTAGTCCTTCCGTCGCATGCCCTTGAGGATCCAGGTCAATTACCAACACTTTCTTGTCTTGTTTAGATAGTGCTCCCGCAATGCTGATTGTTAATGTCGTTTTGCCTACTCCGCCCTTTTGGTTTGTTATCGCTATACGTTTTGTCATAGTGCTTGGTATCCTCGATAAAAAATGAATTTTATAACTTAACAGGATAGTATAGGAAAGCTAGCATAAATTCAATAACCAATTAATCAAGTTATACCGTCTTAGATAGTTAGGAGGGCAAAGCTGGATAAGTTATCTAAGTGGATTTAGCCCTTCTCCTAGACGTTTACCTTGCCCGTATTCCCGTAGCTAAGGCAACGCTCCCTGGCATTAATTCTTCTTGCGAGCTTACGCAGCATAATGAGTAATACTGAGAACAGAGTAGGCAACTAAACTATATTAACCAGCGTGTGTTGATTACGCTCGTGGAGGGCGCGATTAACATTCTGTAGCAAATGTTAAAAATTAGCTCATATTACATACTTTACGTTCGCTTCAAATATAAACCTCTAGTCGAAAAAAGTGTGAAAAAATAAAGGCTATTTTAATACATAAAATCCGGACTTAAGGTCCGTGGTACTTATAGTCCTATCTGTCTTATAAAGTATTAATCATGACTGATATTGAACAAAGGTTTGGAAAAAAATTGCGTGAAATCAGAAATTCTAAAAATTTGTCGCAAGAAGCCCTTTCTAAGAAGGCGGGGCTCGATCGAACCTATGTTGGCAAGATAGAAAGAGGTGAGAAAAGCCCTAGCCTCCATACTATAGAAAAGTTAGCGAATATTCTGGATGTTGAAATATTCGAATTGTTTAAATTCTAAAAATTTGCCTTTTTAAGAGGAGGGAAGTTGAAGAAAGAAATAGAGAGATTTCGTGATGGTATATTCTCTTTGTATACGAGACGTTTTGGTAAAATGACTGAATTGATGATTCAGCAGTTTAAAGGATTATCTGACCCCGACAGTAATTCCTATGATTTGTACGATCAGAATCAAGATAAAAAGGTAGAGGTAAAATTTTGCACTGCTCAAACAAAACACGATGCCTCAATAAGCGGTTCTAATATTTTGGAGGCAATTGCAGGTTCGAGTATCCACGAGAGGATGTTCCCCAGCGATGAATGGCAAGAACATCAGTTCGATTGTAATATTCAGCAAGTTAAACCTACTGAATTTCATGTGCTTTATTATGGGATTTTCTTTTCTGATATAATCCAAATTTTTAAGATAACATCTGAAGAAATAAATAATAATCCTGCGCTAATAAGCTATAGTAATAAACAACATAGAGGAAATGTTGGCGAAGGTCAATTCCATCTAAACAACGACACTTATCAAATTCACCTAGACCATTTCTTAGAGAACGAACTTAAATATTCCGATCTGTACGAACTTTTTTCAGAGCTTTAAACCCCTAAACTGTCCCCCTTTACAACAATTTCTTTTGGAAGCCGGAGGCCTCATAAGGATCCTGATTTTGCCATCCTTCTAACCCTGTTTCCCGGTAGTGTAATAATCGCTTAACTGTAAGTTCACAGAATTCAGGATCATTGTCCATCGTATAGCACTTACGATTAGAAATCTCGCTCTGTAACAAGGTCGTCCCAGAATGACTAAAAAAATCTATAACTAGGTCTCCTTCATCACTACTTGCTTCTAAAATTCTTTCTATTGCTGCTAAAGGTTTTTGAGCATTACATGGGGCAACATTCTCTTGCATTTTGTAGAAAACTTGTTGGATATCATACCAAACATTTCCAGGGCGAATTGTGTCGGACTTGCTCCTTTCTAAATTCTCTTGAACTTCCCCATCAACCTTTTTGTAATAACCTGATGTTTTTTTAGGAATATCAGTATACTGAGGGGTAAATTCTGGTTCACCTTTCATGTAGTAAAGCAGTTCTTGTCTTACAGCCATCCAATTCTTCTGTGTCCCATAACCCCTTTGATTTCGCATTGTGAGAAAACTTCTACCCTCAATCGATTTATCCCTCATCATGATCATAAAGTCGGGTAAAGGTTGAAAACCGTCCCGTTGGTCCGCTCCTAACCATACATAAAAGGCTGAATCGTTTTGCAACGCTTCGATAGAGTTATCAACCCACTTTTCTGACCAAGTAATATATTCTTTTATAGGTCGTTCAGTAAAATCCACATGATTATATGGAGGATCGTGAACAGCTAAGTTAGCTTTTTCACCGCCCATGAGTTTATCTACATGGTCTTTGTTAGTGGCATTCAGACATCCTACTTTATGCTTACCTTGAGGATCTTCCCAAACGTCACCAAGCTCAAATTCCATAAAATAACCTCCAGCAGGTTGAGAATATTTTATCTGTATGAGATACTAAGTTACTCCGGACTAATAGTCAACATTAAAGTACATCAACGTTTATCGCGAAATCTAACGCTCCTTTTGTACAGATGAGAAATGGCTTAAAACTTATGGACATCCAAATCGGACTAGTGTGGAACCAATCTTTAGATTTAAGGAAGAATCAAAGGTATCATGGTCAAGAAAAAAAACTATTATTGTAAGCAGCTAAGGGAAAATAATTTTAAACTTACTCCGCAAAGACTAAGGATTATACAGATACTTTTAGAGTTGGATCACCCCACTGCACCAGATATATTAAAGGAACTTCAGCAAGATTTTCCTAATACTCAACCCCAAACACTATACCGGACCCTAAATGTGTTAGAAGAGATTGGAGAGCTTGTACCTATGACTGCTTTCTCCCCTACTAAATATGAACTTACTTCTGTAGCCCATCCCCATTTTGTGTGTGAAGAGACTGGGGAAGTTAAAGATGCTGAAGGTCCAGAGATTGAGAGTAAACTAAAACAAATTAAAGAATTAGTGAAAAAGGATGTCAATAAAGTGGAATTATATATTTACCATTCGTGCATCGATGATATAAGTCATGGCAAATAGGTCGAATAAAGTGAAGCTATCTCCGAAACGACTTCATTGCCCCCTCAAGCTCCTCGTCCACGATGTGAGTGTAAATCATGGTAGTAGAAAGATCCGCGTGACCCAACGCCTTCTGCACCAACCGAATCTTCCCCGTTTCTCGGTATAAATCGGTCGCGAAGGTATGGCGTAGCGTATGCGGAGAGATATCCTTCTCGATTCCCGCTTTGTCAGCGTAAGTTTTTAGCGTCTTCCAGACCTGCTGGATACTCATTTTCTTTCCGGCATTACCTTCCCTTAATGTAGAGAAGACCCATTTGGGTAACTTAACCATCTCCTCCACCTGCCTCTCTTTCCACTCACCCAGCTCATCCAGCTGACTCTCATCGATCCAGAGGGTCCGATCCTTCGCTCCCTTGCCCTCCCGGACCATTAGCTTACCGGAAGTAAGGTTGACGTCTTCCCACCGCAAAGAGACGGCTTCTGATACCCTCAAGCCAGTGTTAAGCATCAACTGAAACATCACTTTGTTTCTGTGGCTTGTCACGTAACGCTCATTGAACTGATCCAGCAAACTTTGTTGCTCCTCTCCGGTCAAAATTACCGGTATTTGTCTTTTGCCCATTTTTGCCCCCATTTGAGGATAAGTAGTATTATTGCATCTTCTTTCAACTTATTCACGGACTAATCGAGGGTAAGTGGAGCAAGAGGGAATTGCAAGTATTTATTAAACTTATTCACTCGATTTTCTCAGGTTGAAGTCGGGGAAAATTGATCAAAGATTCTCGCACTGCTTACGAGTGAAGACAAAGGCTGGTGGAACCTTAATCACGGTATCCTTTATAATGTGTTTTAGCCCCGGTAGTTCAATGGACAGAACAGCGCGCTGGCTACGCCGCAGATCCGGGTTCGAATCTTGGCCGGGGCGTTACTATAAGGTTGCTTAATAAGTCGTGTCAGCAGTAGTTGACAAGTGGTACTTTGTGCTATATTATGAGATTAGCCAGCGCGCACCAGGAAATTATCCTGGATCTGCGAGCGTAAAGTAATGCCGAAGCCCCTGGGTAACTGGGGGCTTCACTTATTAAAGCACATTTCTTTATTTCCTCTCGTTTTATCCCTACCCAAACCCCGACGGTTAAACCAGACCCGCAAAGAATGGATTTGAGATCATGCTAATTTCCGGACAGGTTGGGAAGCCAAGCCATATAAAAAGATTAACTCCTCGCCGGAATACGAGGGGTTATTTTGGGCTAGAATTAAACCTTTTGTCGAGGTTAAGCAGATAAGACCCTCTTTTTATGTCTGGTTCAGATACATAACAATTATAGAGAAAGGTTGGCCTCAACTTAACGATAATAATTACAATTTAACCCTGCGTTATAGCGATTTTTGGAATTAGCGAAAATTTGCGTGAGACATATTTTATGCAACACTTTAGGTATGAATGTTGCGTTTAAAGATTTCGTTTTTTAGGTTCTAGCATAAAAAACTTACAAGGGATTGTTAAGCTAACTCTTAAAACCTCTACTGCATCTTATATGGATTACCGGGAACTTGATGATCATGACGACATCTGGCTGAGTATTTCTCTTTTCCTCCAGGCTGATGAACCTCTTCATCATAATGAGCAGGCTCACCGTCAATTATCCTCTGTGAACGCGTGGCAAAAAGGCTATTACACTTACTACATACTGCGTGTAGTTTTTCAACTCTATCAGAGGTAGCAAGCAAATCCTTCATGTGAGAATACGGCTCCCCGCGAAAATTATTATCTAACCCTCCAACCACTACCCCAAACCCTTTATTCGCTAATTTATTACAAACTTCCACAAAAGAGTCGTCGAAAAATTGGGCCTCATCTATAAATACTATTTCTGACTCACAACAGCTACCGCTAGAACACTCTTCATATATCTGGTCAGAGTGAGAAACAATCATCGCATCCTGCTTATTGCCTGTATGGCTAACCACTTTATCAGCTTTGGTGTCTCTTTTTCCATTATTTTTTATATTAGGATCAGGGAGGAAAAATGAATACCTTCGATTTGCCACATCAAACTTTCTGGCCATTGTAAGAAGTCTTTCTGTTTTACCTGAATACATACAACCAGTAATTACATGCAAAAACCCAAACTTTTTATCGTCGGGGGACATTCCATAGCTCACTTTTTTACCTGGAATAAAATGTTTTCTACATCGAGCCTGAAAGTCAGCCCCTTTTTCATTATATGCCTCGCGTTTTACTACCGGTCTTCCGTTCTGTAATCTCTGTGTCCGCGTAGCCCGAGGAAAATTATACCCCTCACATAAATCACAAACTCCAGTCTGCTTGACAAGAAAATCCGCGGCACACATGAGCTTTGCGGTTGTGTCGTTCACTTCACCTAAATAATCGAGCTCCCATCCAGCAGCTCGTACTTCAATTCCGTGATCAGCCATAAAATTACACACCCAGACAATTGCTTCATCGAATTTCTCTACGTCATCAACAATCACCATACTGATGTCCTTATCTTGGCTTATTTCTTCAAGTATCTCGTAACTGTCACTAATTTCATCATTTCTAGGTATCCTGTCGTGCTCCATAGGTATATGCGTTTCGGTTCCTTCGTAAATGAAAGCTCTATAGTTTATATTTGCATCTATGGCTCTTTCGGCTGCGATTTTCAGCTCATCACTTTTACCAGAACACGTTGGGCCTGTATACAGAAGAATTGAACCACCAACCCCCCAACCACCCGGCCTGCCTCTTTGATCAATAAATTGCTCCTTTAGCCGTTTTTCGACGTTCTTCTTTTGTCTGCGAGATGGCATAAACAATCTCCTCCTCAGAACAACCTATCAGTTGCTGGTTTAAAAAACCCTAACTCTCCTGCCCAGTTCTTAGGACACGCAAATACCACGATAAAATTCTTATAAGTATCGACGGCCAATTTTACCGTCTGCGAACTTATTACATCATGTTTACGTCCATCTGAATAATCTGACAAAATTTGATAAATTACAGGCCATGGTTCAGCAAATTGTTTTTTCTCCCAACGCTCTAAAGCGCGCTCATAGTCTTGAAAATCTCCACCGAAATCGGATAGCATCGGCTTGTTTTTGTGTGGAACTAAAGGGTTAGAATTCTTCCCTTTAAATTCCTTGTAGGAATTGTAAAAATCCTTATGAAACTCGAAAAGTGCGTAGTGGGTTTTCGCTGAGTGATAGTGGTTAAAATCTTTTGGAAAGGCCTTAATCAAATTATCATCAGATATCTCTCCATTCAGATTAAATATATAGGCTGAAAGTGGTATTGTAACAAGATTACATATTCTTCTAGTTAATGAATTACCTCCTGCTTCCGGAAGCATCCGGGCAAGTTCATGAAAATCATGCGTGCCCAAAGCTTCAAGAACCTGTTCTCGAGGCATTAATATCGCAGCAGAAAATTTGTTTGCCCACGCCTCCACATCATCTTTATGCTTCCTTTTACTTTTTAGGTATTTGTCAGAATGAGCAATCTCCATATTTACTTTTCTTTTTGTATCAAGAGGAGAAACCTTATGCCCAAATTCGTGACCTATCAAGAATCTCTTCTGAGCTTCACTGTTATACTTATCTTCTTTTACACTTATAGGGAGAGGCTGCTCGGCATCTTCGTCTTCCCTGTAAGTGTATGCGGCAACATCGCCTTTTTCGCACTCAATGCTAATTCCAAAGTAATCAGTGACAACTTGATAAATTGATTTGCTAACCAAGTGCGGAAATTTTTTATAAAACAGTGCTGCTGCTTCTTCTGCACTTAAATCTTCTTTTTCTACCTCCCTCCTTAAATCCATCAATTTTGAAAAATTGCCCCCGGCCATGCTATCACCCCCCCTCAGGGCTCTTGGCCGTTCCCCTTTGCTAATACCCGTAACAAATTTCTATATGTTTTTAGTGCTTCTATACTCGCCGTATTGCTGTCTAAATCATCAAAAAACTCGAGCTGCTCTGCATTTACTTTTTTTTCTAAATGTTCAATCTCTTCTTTTAGTTCAAAGAACTCCGGCCCTAAAATATATTTTCCAAAGCTTCCTGGTTCTTCATCCAATGCAACAGCGAGCTTCCAGATTACTTTTCCGGAAGGATTACCAATTTGGCCAGCTTCAATTTTTCTAATATACCCTTCACTCAACTTAGTTCTTGTGGCTAGTTCTCCGGCAGTATACCCTTCTTCATTTCTCTTTCTCTTAACAAATTCTCCAAGAGACTCACACATTGTTAATAGTACCTCCAAACTTTCAGATATTATTGTCTTCGCATAAGTTACTTTACTATATTATTGTTTTATTATCAAGTGATGTATCTAATTAGTCATATTATAAATGTACTTTTAAGTATACTTTTATTATAATAAAGAAACTATAGTATCTTATTGATTTTAGTATACTTTTAGTATAGTATTAAATGATATGAATACAAATAATTTTAAGTTTGCAGATTTAACATGGTTGCAAGAAAAAGAAGGAAAACTAAAAGACGAAATAAGTAAATTAAACGTTGGGTCGGCTAATTTTGGGCAATTAGCTTTCGAGCTTTTTAGCCTGCTCGGGTATATGCATAGTTACATTTCTAACCATTCAATGCTCGGATTATACGGAACTATGGGCTGCATTTGTTTATTGATCAAATGGGGTACTGTGCGAATAAAAGAACATAAGTTGAAAATTAAAAAGGAAGCTAAGTTAGAACTCATTAAAGAAATAAAGAGGGAGCTTATACACCAATTATTAGAAAAAAATTTACCTGATAATTTTAAAAGTTTATTATTGTCTGAATACAAAGACGATCACTCTTACTACTAAAACTGGACTCTATATCCTTTATCTCAACTTATTACCCTTCTATTAGTCATAAATATTTTATAGAAAATTCGACTTTTTCCTTTTCAAATTGCCCCCATACCCACCTAAATAGCAAAAACACTATTAATATTACCCTACACAACTATAGCCGGACAAAGAAAAACCGCTTAGAATGGCTCTGAGAGCATGCTAATTTTGCCGATGATAGGATATTTCAGCATATCACCTAATTTCCCGGAAAATACGGGAAATTCAACCAATTCGCCGAGCTAACCTTCCCATTTCTGAAAGTTCAGCGCCGCAACTGGCACGAGAAAACCCGGTATAGTTTTTTCGCCAAAATTTCTGCTGGGGCGGAAGATCAATTTCGACCGACGAGCCACTAAAAATCCAGCGAGGCTGCCTAGGGGTGAGCAAACCGAGCGACGAGAGGCGGAGGGGGCTCCGCACAAAGCGGGCTGTAGCTTTGTTTGAGCGACCAACCGGAAAAGAAGGGTGGCAGATAGGGTGGCTGTGTTCAGAAACGGGACATACTGGCGGAACGTGAAACAGGTGAGGAAAGATACTTGCCCCGTGGAATAGACTGTATGGGGATGATTCATAGTATTCCACAGGGCAGGGGTAGAACACAAACAAGTATAGGTGCGGGGAATGCAACAGACCTGAGACTAAAGACATACCTTGCCCCAGCTAGAGCTTGAAGAGGGCAGGGAGCAAGTTAGCGAAAGCCCCGTGGGCGGGAGCCCCCGTAAGCCGAAAACGAGGACTGACGATTGGAGCGAACCCCCGTCTGCCGTTGGGTCTAGTACAAAACTTACGTCCGACCAACAGCAACCACGTCAAATTAACGCGCAACAGAACCAACGTACACACTAACAAGGGCTAGTGCTACACAAAGACTAGGGTAAGGACACCACGGGGGGCACCTGCTGCACAAGAGCGCCCTACGGAGAAAGCATAAAAAGGAGAGCGGAAGAAGGGCGGTCGGGTGTACCTAGCGGAGTCTGATAAATTAGAAGAGCGATCGAAAGGAAGCGAGCGGTACCCTTAGATTGATCGCCGAGGAGAGAAACGAGGATACCTGAAGCAAACCACCTCCTCCGAGGTGGTGAAGCTGAAGCCGAGGAACTCTCTGAAGGCACAAACGAATGAAAGTAACAGGTGTCTAGCTACCGCATCCAGTGTGCAAACCAAAGCGAGCGACTGAAGAGAGTGGAAACTGGCGGAGCGGAGGAGCCTCCGGCTTGCGGGACGCCTCTTACAGAAAACAAACCTTCTGGAGTTTAGCTTTTTTAACAAAAGCCCCCCGATCGTTGAGCCGAAGTGAGTCGTCCGGATACAGAGTGACCAACTAAAACGGGAGAGCTAGTGGATCCGTAGAAAGTATTTGCAATTGGGTTAACGTGAGGGGCTTTTGTTGTAAAAAGGGGATAAGCGAAGCGCTTACGCGCGGAGACGATAGTAGAGATGAGGCGGTGCCGGAAGACGAGCAAGCGGGAAGCTCCGAAGCGTAGCCTGCCGGGCAGTGAGGCTTGTTCGGATAAACGAGCGAAAATCTAGCCGAATTTAGGCTAGAGCAGAGCGAGTAGCCCTAAACAAAGGGAGCCGGAGCAAGCCCGGAGCAGACCTACCGGGATTACATCAGCCGGAATTGTGCTCGGGGCGAAGCGAAGGCTTACCGGTTTAGTTTGTTATCAACCATACCGAAGCTCTGTCTTCGAAGAAGACTGAGCGGAGGAGCCATTACATGCTAACTTAGCCGCTCATATACAATAACCGACAAACTCAAACTCCCAATTTGTTTTTTGCAATTCGGATAAGCTCTTGATGTTTATCCACTATTTTATCGCTTTGGCTATCTAATTTTTTCATAATCTTTTGGTGTTCTGGAGGATTAAGCTTGTATTTTTCTACTAATTTAACTTCAGGGGTGCCATCAGTATTCACATCTGTAACCATATTCCCACCAATGATTTCGAAATAGTCTTCTACCAGTTCGAGTAAGTCTTTTTTCTTTCTTTCAAGCTCATCGTCAATAAATTCATGTTCTGCATCTCTCCAATTTTCATCAAAGTTTCTAAGATCTTGTAATTTCCCTCTTTTAAAACCTATCGCTATACTATTTCTCTTAATAAATTTTATAATGCCGTCTGAAGGCACCGTTTCTATAAACTCTGAATATAGTTTTTTATCAGCTTCATTAAGCGTCTTCTGGTATTTTTCTTCCGCAGTGTTCCAATTTTTCAAAGTTTTGAATTCAAGCCCTATTAAGGCAATAAAGAACCCTAAAGCTGGTAACAAAGACTTCCAGCTTGCAAAAATATTGTTAGGGTCAAAGTTCCTAACTACCCAAGCAAGAGACCCCAACACTGCAAACCAATTTAATATTTTAAGAACAGCATACCGGGTTATTTCTTCTCTAAACTTTCCAGAATCATCATTGAGTTTCATCAACCATTTCCTCCAACTCCTCCGATGGATTAAATTTGACGGTGAAATGCTCCGGTATGGTTATCATCTCTCCGGTCTGGGGATGTCGGACTTCCCGTTCTTCTCTCTTTACCTTCTTGAAGGAACCGAAACCCCGGAAGTAGACACGCTCTCCGACCATCAGGTCCTTCTTCATCTCCTCCAGGCAGAACTTGAGGATCCGTCGGCACTCTGCTTTAGGCAGGTTGAACTCCCAGGCTAGCCGCTCGACCATCTCGCCCTGGTTCATTCTTTCTCCTGGTCTCTTTTGGCTCTTATTGTCTCAGCAAGCCTTAACATGTCCTCCGCTGTCAGGGAAGCGATGAGGTTGACTATCTCACCCACTTGTGGTGCGGTCTCCTCGAGGACGACACGTTCCGCCTTAACAACATCACGCCTCAAGACAGTTTTCCGATCGTCCTCCCGGGCTGAGTTGCCGGCGGCATCGACTAACTCTACCGCCAGCTCATCGAGTATTCCTATCAGGTTGTTTACTGCCTCCTTACCGCTTCTTAAGTCAGTACGGTTTGCTATCTTCTCCTTCAGATTGGACTTAACTATTACCGATTCATCTTCACTCATTTGTTGATATACCTCCTCTTATCCTGACAAGAGCCCAGCTATCTATAGCATCTGCTATAGTACCCATCTGTCTTCTCTTCCTTACTAGAGGTGTAGTGGAGACGTAGGGTTCTATGTTTTTCCTGATTATCGTTTTCATCCTCGGGGCGGGAATGGCATCTGCCTCAAAGCCGTAAAACTTCCTGCCTATCCCGCCTCCTTTCTTTGCCCACTTTCTGTTGATGGAGCTTTCCGCACCGCCGGGTAACCTGTACTTGTTCTGCTTTATCTCTTCTTTAGTTAATTGTTTCGGGCTGACCAGGGGTGTATGCTCGATACGGCTCATCCCGTAGAAGTTAAGATCGGAGATGAAGGCGTCTCTTACTATCCAGCCTGCCGGGTCGTAATCAGTCACGCTGAAAAGATAGAAGTTCTTCTGGAGGTTAATCTCTCTTTCCCGTAAGTCATCGACGAAGTACTCGGCGGTCAGGTTTGATGGCTGTCCCCCGAAAGCCAGTATCGTGACACCGGTGGTTTCGTGGATCTCGCGCAGGATGGGCCAGTCACCTTCCTTTTCGGCAATTAGAATTACTTCCGGCTCACTTCCGATCTTGCGGTACTCCTTGCTTGCATCGCCAAAGCCTAAATCCCTGTAGCGCATCAGGTCCTCGCCACGGACTAGTCTAGCCAGCTGATCTATTACCACTTCGTACTGATCGAAATCGCTGCTTAGGGAGTCGGCACGCTGTAGGGTGGGTTTGACATCGGAGTACCAAAAGGAACGGATCAGCTTCTCTACTGGCGGTCTCTTACCTGCTTCTATTCTTTCCTTTGCCTGCCAGATGAGGTTTCTTATGAGAACTGAGACCACCACCGGGTAGTGAGTTCCGGGACCGAACTCAGCCTTAAGCCAAGCTCCGGGCTGATCCCGGATGGTTTTTTTGTAGGGTCGGATGCCCAGACGTCTTAGTGCCTTCCGTCGTTGGGTGATCATAATTAGAGCGATTTTAGGTAAAACAAGAAGATAAGGCAAATAATACCCAAATCAGCTCTTTAGAAACGTATAATAACCTTCTACAGAGAAGTTTTAACCGATAGAGAGGGGTGGGAGCAGGCTAGCGATGAATCGGCTGAACTGCCGGATGATCGGTCTTGTTATGGGGAAGTTTGGTGGGTTGCGTAGAGGACTTCGGTGCTTTCGTCAAGCTTCCAAATAAGTCGGAAGGATTGGTACATGTTTCCAAACTCTCGGACGGTAATCAATTGCCCTGTTATCGGGGGTAAAGGTTTTTCGGCTTCTTTATGGATTATCCCGACCGGTTCCAACTTTTGACCGCAATTTGGACACTTAAACTTGTCTTTTGCCTTAACCCACTCATAATTACACCGCTTACAGCGGAAGTG
>Ga0209925_1000473_pt1 | contig 20634 bp, 28 predicted proteins | sample SalPonR2_A_D1_MG_FD_185702 | JGI IMG/M metagenome (GOLD analysis project Ga0209925, IMG submission 185702) | Salt pond soil microbial communities from South San Francisco under conditions of wetland restoration - Salt Pond MetaG R2_A_D1_MG... ... | reverse complement strand
GATATTCATAGGGGTAATTACAATATTAATCCTTATATATGTGATATTATCAATCCACGTAATTACCGGAAGGTTATGTAATAGTTGTTGGACAAGTAATGCGTGCAGTTGGTAGTTGTGTGAAATGTTTTGTGCTAAAAAAGGAGTGAATATGATACCGTTTCCCGATAAGAAATACCAAATAATTTATGCAGACCCGCCGTGGAATGTTAAAGCAGGGCCAGAATGGAATAGTAATGGTAAGTCGAGAGACCTTGTTTATCCTACAATGAGCATAGATGATATTATAAATATGCCAGTAAAAGAAATTTCCGATAAAAACTGTCATTTATATTTGTGGACGATAAATAAATATTTGAAAGAAACTTTTGATGTTTTAAAAAATTGGGGCTTTTCTTTTTCATGTATGCTTACGTGGTGTAAACCACCTCACGGAATAGGTCTTGGTGGTACGTATGTTCAAACTACGGAACATTTATTTTTTTGCAGACGTGGAACATTAAAAGCAAAAAAACGGGTTGATACTACTTGGTTTGAACATAAAAGGCACGCCCATTCAGTAAAACCTCAATTTTTTAAAGATATGATAGTTTCCGTTTCTGGAGACCGCCCTCGCATAGAACTATTTGCAAGGCAAAAAACAAAAGGATGGGATGCATGGGGAAGCGAAGTTTAATATACGCACAAAACACATCACACAACAGCCGTTATAAGGTTCACTGCGTTCACCCAAATTGCTACGCAACTTCTTATAACGGCAAACGTTGTGTGAAATAAGTTTTTAAGGAGATTTAAATGCAAGACATCAAAAAAGATTTAGATTTTTTAAAGGAAATGAAAAGTCATTTTGAAGATATAGAAGACACATCACAGTATGAGTATGGCATAAATATGATAAATGATTGGATAAGTGAGTTGGAGGAAAAACTTACTACACACAACAGCGACTATCGTTGCACCCCTTCGGGGGACATTAAAACGTCCGATAGTCGCAAACGTTGTACGAAATTAAAAAAGCGTGGATAAAATAGCAAGTAATATAATACTACATAACACTGACTGCATGGAATACATGAAAGATTGTAAAGACAATCAGTTTGACCTTGCGATAGTTGATCCACCTTATGGAATAAATGCCGATGTAAAGAATTCTGATGAAAATAAAAAGTGCATAAAAAGTGCCACCAACAGCAAAAATTACGGTAGTCAAAGATGGGATAATAAGATACCCGATGAAAATTATTTTACAGAGTTAAAAAGAATTTCATCAAAACAAATTATTTGGGGTGCAAATTATTACGGTCTTATTGGAGGCATGTTGTATTGGCATAAAAATGTAACAATGCCAACATATAGTACAGGGGAATTGGCATATTTGAGCTGGCTTAATAAAATAGATTTTATCAATTTAACTTGGCACGGAATGATACAAGAAAACATGAAAGAAAAAGAAATAAGGATACACCCTACACAAAAACCAGTAGCACTGTACAAATGGTTATTGCAAAAATACGCCAAAAAAGGATATAAGATATTAGACACGCATTTAGGAGGTGGCTCAATAGCAATAGCATGTTATGATTTCGGCTATGATTTAATTGGTTGCGAATTAGACAAGGAGTATTATGATGCAGCGGTCAAACGGCTTGAAACACACAAAAAGCAACTCACGCTTTTTAAACATCGCACAACAGCGACTATCGGCAAGCCCTGTGGGACATTACTTCGTAACGTCCGATAGTCGCAAACGTTGTCAGAAATAAAATTGACAGGAGAAAAGAGGAGCGACAGTCAGATAATTTTATCGATACACGGTAATTTGCAGGTGATTTAATGAGCGAACGTTCACGAATTGTCAAAGAAAAACCGGACTGGGAGCCAGAATGAAAGAATTAAAACGAGTTATAGCATACACAGTTTTTGCAGTCTCAAAAATGCTGGATAAAAAAATCGATATTGTAACCACAGCGAAACATATTCACGGACGCTGGCTGGCCAACAACAATCGCTCCCGACCGCAGTTATCACTATACTGGGCGGCATGGCTGCCGGCAATAATTGAGAATTGGCCAGAACATCTGGGAGCAGAACCCAAACCGGAAGATTTGCATTATCGATTGAAATTCTGGTTCTGTTATAACCACCGTCCGGATTTGTTTATTGAAAAATATGCCCTTGTGAGCGGCAATAAAAAAGAAAAAGTTTTTTTACCCTTTTCTGCCGGGTTGGGTAAAATTAAAAAAAGGGATTTTAATGAATATATGGATTTTGTAATTAAATGGACAACGGAAAATATTGGTTTTGATTTAAAGTTATTATCATAAACTCACCCGCTTATTAATCCAGCCCCGAAAAAATACAGACTGGGAACTATCATTAATTATAATTGATTTATAGTGAGCGTACAACTCACCGGACAGACATTTTATCAAAATATATTTTGTAATACTGTCCTTTTTTATTGCGCTGTGTAATGCGCGTAGGGTTTTCGGCCCTGTCCGACCGTCTACAACAAGCCGTTTTCGTCCTGCCAGGTTAATTGATGTCTGTAGTATTTTTGATGCCTTGACGCCACCAACATTGACAGACATGTCGAACACATACTCGGCAATATCAATATCTTTTATTTTGTGTAAGTTGTTTTTTTTAAAATAATAATTGTAATAAAAATGTTTTACCTTTTCCCGTAATGATGGAGACGATAATATTACCTGCTCTATGTAACCGCGTTTGATATATTTTTTTTTAATTTTATCAATCAGCTCCCAGCCTAACCAGTATGGATGGTTGTTACGGCTGATACCGCACACAGTCTCACCTCCGCGGTCCGTCCTGTGGTTGCTGTACGCTCCCTCTTTTTCTAAAAGCCTTTCGAAAAAAAAATCGAAATTCATTTACGTTTGAAAAAATATTTTAACAAACTCCAGACCCGCACGATTTTAGAAAATACCATATCATCTTTTTTAGTTTTGGTTTTATAAACTATTAATCCTGAGATAATAATTACAATACTCACTACGGCTATCCAATTATCTGCGTACCAACTCCAGTTACCAATATTGTTAAATAGCGGCCTACTTTGATCTATCACATTGCTAATATTTGTTTTCATGTTTTCATCCTTTTAAAAAGTTTGTTGGTTTTTTTTTGTATTCTCGCTCAATTGTTTTATCGCGAAAATCGAAAAAGCCCCTGTCTGTTTTGCGGGGCGGACAATAATAATACTCCCGTGGACGCCATAGATGATACATATAATCAGATGCGCCGAATGGTCCTAACCTAACACCTGTCGGTTTGGGCTGACAGCTAAAACAGTAATGGCTGCGATCCTTATGTGCGCCAACCGCCCAGCTATCTACAAGTCCACCGTCAAAAACTCTGTGCGGTAAAATATCACCTTCAAAACGTAGCCGGACGCGTTTTAAGAACGGATTAGAAAAAGCCATTAAAACAGCCTTCCAGGGAGGTATAACCTTTCGGGAGATACGTTGTAATTTATTACCCCCATTTTTATATATACCATGTGGAGATATATAATATGCCGGTATTTCCTGATGATAATACTGCCCGCTGCCGTCGATATCAAAGTTGGCCAGCAACTTAATTCTGGCCTGTTTAACTTTTTTTATAAATCCTGGAAAACTTTTAACTTTGATAATATCAAAAGCATCTTTACCTAACGCTCTAATAATATCTGACTGTTTACATACACAAATATAGGCGTCGTTTGTTCTACGTAGAACACTCTGCCACGTAGGAAACTCCGATTTCAGCATTTTTACACAACTCGGCGAGAACCGGCGTTTAAGTCCTGTATAGTATTTGATAAACATGAAAATTTTTTTAAAAGGATTTTTTTCTTTTTTAATTTTGCGGTCGTAATTCATTATGTCATCACCCCGCAAAGCCTTAAATAGCTGTTTACCCTTTTCCGGAGGCATATTTGCCATTATGGGTATCCCGAATACAGCACCGGCAGAGGACATACTCACAGTATCAAACGTAATATTTTTATTATATATTTCCTTCCACAGCGCCCAGTATCCATGCCCGTCGGACGCTCCTCCAGATATAGCAATTCTTTTCATAATCGCTCCAATATTTCAAGTGATGCTAATATTATCGCTACCACACCGCTACCACCAGCAAGCCATTTCCAAACAGATAGCTGCCCCTCAAACAGGTCAAACCGTTCGCACAGTCCACGTCTGCCGTTGCCGAACATTTTTTTATACAGCTGTGTAGTTTTTTCAGCGTTGACATCAATTTTTCTGTGCAACTGTTCTACGCTTTTAAGTAAATCATCAAGTTTGTTGTTCACGTTAATATCCTTCATTATCTTTATGACTAAAATCACTCTTGGCACTCGACCAAATTATTAAATCATCCATTGGGCCGTCAGTTGGTCGTCTATCAATACCACCTATATTATTAGTCCCTATCGCCAATCCATTACTTGCACCACTATTCACGGTATCAGACGCTCCCACAGTACCACTATGTATATGTAGTGTACCATTTATATAAAAATAAACTGTATCATCACTGTCGTCAAAAACAAATGCAAAGTGGTTTAAGGAGTTATCTGAAAACTGGACGGCTGCTCCGCTTTCATCGACGTTACTACATGTATAATTAGTGCCATTAATGCGCATACGTACCTCACAGGCAGGGTTTCTATCTGATCTCCAGTTAACATTTATGTCACTACTGTTTGTAAAACCTGCTCGATTAATTGAAAGGTTAGTTGAAGGATCGTTTGTTTCGTTGTCTATATCTGCTCCGTCGTAAGAAAATTCACATTTTTGCCAATATTCAATCGTAAAACTCCCCGCTCCAGCTCCCATACCGGAATCGAAAATCGATAAATCATCCAGGTTCCACTTGACATAATTAGAGTTCGACGTTTGTACGCCGTTATTATATTTCGCTGCTTCATACGTAGGGTTGCCCACCACCACACCAGCGTTACCATAAGTAGGAGATTGCACATCGCTATCGCTTTCCAGCTTGCAGTATAGTACCAGGTCATCAGGAATAGATACACCAGGGATTGGAAAAGGATTAATAAAACTTGTTTGTATCATATCGAGTCAAGTTCCTCTTTGGTCTCCGCCTTACGGCAATCGGTAATGCGCTTTTGCGCTGTAAGTACCTGGTTAGCATATAAATCTTTAACTGCTTTCACTTTATCAACCGTATCGATAACAAAATCTGTTGTAGTCTCTATAGGTAACCGTGCTTCAATCTCTGTATCACTACCGATTAACACCGGTGCCAAGCGTTGTAGGTCGCAGAATGAAATAACAACACCGTTAAACTCCAGGTCGGTTTCCGCTTCATCCCGGATACGGCCAATTTTGCGGTTTTTTAACTGCTGTAGTGTAGGTTCAGGAGGGGGCATGTAGCTAACAATTGTAGCGTCAGGCAGTGCATCAATAATTACCGGATTAACTATACCGGTTAAATCTTGCCCCTCGCTAAATATCGTAGCTTTATTACGTGGCCCAACCCAGCGTCCATTATACCAAATCTTATAATCATTGCTATCGTTAACATATATTTTTTGTATGTCCATATTAAACCGCCTTAATTTTTAACAAAACAAACGCATCGGCGTTATCGCCGTTTGTGACCACTGTATAATCAAAATATAAATAATCACCGGTGTTGATAATAGAGCTATCGGTTGAATCAGTCGCTACATCATTCTGTTCCCAGGTGCCGTCTACATCCGGAAAACTAATCGTACTGTCATTTATGTTATGGCTATTATTTCTCTTAATATCGAGTGTTGGTTGTGTACCGCCAGTGTCAGCCGTGCCATGACATACGTATATATCAGTAACCTCAACATCACTTCCGCGCCAGAAAAATATAGACCCCCAGTTGTCCTTCCACAAATTTGACGTCGTGCTATCAAGAGTATTGAAATATAAAATAATTTGTGATCGTTGCGCCTCGAGATCATCTAACCGGTCAGTGAAAGCATTAGCTACTGTGATACGACGATAAACACCGGCCGTAGATGTCTCTACAAGTATCTCTTCGGTTCCTGATAAACTGCTTGTTGTTGTTTTATCATTTATTTTAAAATCTGCCATTAAGCTCTCCATTCATATAGTTTATTATTGTCATGATCAATTAAATAATTTCCATTACTGTCAATTAAATATTCAGCCAAGTCCATTATCCTCAAAGTCAATTGCATTTGCATTTTTTCAATATTCATTTTCGTTTTAACTATTTGGCATTTAGTTAATCCAAGGATGTCCTTGTTAGGTAAATTCATGTCGCAAGTTACCCAATGTCCAGAACGTAAATTAATAGTGTCAGCGTCTAACTGTATAACTATTTCAACAGTATCCTTGCTGTTTCCCGTATAAAATGAAATTTTATCAGCGTAATCATCAACATCATCCGTATCTGTTAATAATGTTTTGAAATCTTTTTCTTGACGGGTATTATAATTCTCCAATGCTGCGTTCAAATTGTCATCATAAATCTTAAATTGATATTTTTCATCTTGGTTCCATTCTTTATCATAACCAATCCGGTACTTTGCAAGAACCTCCTCTGGGTCCTGCTTAATGACAGGGACATAATTTTCTGGTATAAACTCCCAGCTATTAATATGATGCTGGATAGTTCGGTCATCATTATCAACCCACTTTACCTTTAAGTTAGGTGTTATTTGTAGATATCCTAAGCAATCAGTTTGTATTTTTTCAAAAACCTTATAAATTGCTTCCGGCTCCGCTATATGCAATCCAATATGATATGATGATGTTGTTTGACCTAACCATTCTATCCCATTGTCCCAATACACATCATCAAAATCATAGCTGTAAAAATCTTGTAATATGTATCTTATAATTTGTAAACCAAAACCAGAAGAAAACGCAGTACCGAGCGTGTATCCCTGTACATTAATCGAAAACTTATCCATATTCTCATAACTGACAGTGTCATCCAGTGTGCCGCTATCGGGTCCTGCTGCTTCCAGCTTTGCAAAATAATCCTTGTCAATTTGCAAAACATACGCATTATTAACCTGCACTATTGTACAGTCAGATAGGGTTTGAAAACTCCCTATTTTTTTATTATTAATATAAAAATCTCCAATTTCAGTTGTATCAATTTCTCGGAAATTATCACACAACAAAAAATCAAACGTGTCTATTAATGAGGCATCGGCTTCTTTGTTAAGGCAAAAACAAGGTATTTTTTTACAATTTCCATAAATCAACGGGACAACCGGATCTTCATCCTCACCGCTTTCACCGTAGTTATTGCCAATTAAATCAAAAGTTTTTTCAGGGATTTTTTTATCAAACTGTTTTCTTAAATCAGTCAATGATATTTCTAACGTGCTACCCTCATCGATTTGCGCTAAACGTCCCTGGTATATAGTCTCAAAATCATTAGCATAATCAATACTGTCAATATTATCACCAGTATAGTTTTTAATTCTTGCTAATGCCCCGAATTTTTTTTGAGTTAAATTACGCCCTATATTATAATTTACGAATCTATAATCAGCATTAGCTATTGATACCTTGTTACTTTCGAATTTTGTTTTATTGTTAAATAGGTCATCCAGGCTTGTCGATACATTGTATACACTCCTTAGTCTGGGATAATACTGCTGGCTCTGTAATATCCCATTGAAATTAGCGTAATTTGTTTTATACGTGCCAAAAATTAAATTAATTTTAACGGAAACATCTGAAAATGCTCTGGGGGATAAATCACCATTAAAATGGACATACAGTATTCTATTTGTAGTATCAAAATAATATGTAGATGAATTGCCTATCACATCATGTAACGAATAAACCGGTCGATATATTTTCTGACCGGCGCTTACAGAATTAATTGCGGCTTCGTTAACATCTAACCCTATACCGGAGGGAGACCAACCGGAATAAATTAACCCTGAATAATTGTTGTCAAATTGCACCATCCAGGTAAAAGCATAATACGGAAAAAAACTCCGAAAAAACTCTGGCCTATCTATCTCTACGGTATACAGATATTTCATACTACCACGCTATAGATACATCCCAGTCTGCTGCGCCGCCGCTTGCTGCCTGCTGTGCCGTACTTGTCCAAGTTATATCTTCAAGTCCACGCAACTCAATGGTACTACTACCAATGTTTATAGCATGAGATACATATAAAACATTTTCAGTATCCTTCTTAACAGCACCCGTTACACGAATTTTGTCTCCAGTGTTAGGGATATAGGAGCTTAGTGATGTATATAACTGATTACCAGTAAAATTACCATGAGAAGTTCTGCATGGCAGACCCAAATTAAAATTTGTGTTTTGCGTAAATTCAATATTGGCAGCCGTTCCCCCCGTTTGGTTATTATCAAACTTGACATAGTCTTCAAAGGTGGCATCATCATTAAACTGTGTAGTACCAGTAATAATGGCTGGAGTATTGTTTAGGGTTATATCTCCATCAAGCTCAAAGTCCCCTTCAACATCGAGTTTATCCCCGACGATTAAATCATCTCCGACGCGTAAATCAAATTCTATGCTACCCTGTATACAGCGCAATGTAGGCCTACGTGTAAAATGATAAAATCTATACGTACCCGTATCATACTCATCCAGAAATCGACCAATAACCTTAACTGTACCGTAGTACCAACCGCCTTTACTATCATCCCAAGTGGGGGCATCGCTTATCCAACCGGCGGTGGCTGTTCCATCACCGTCTTCCGATATACCCAAATAACAAAATGTTGAACTGGGTGTACCGCCAGGGGTAACATCCCCCCCGTCGATTATATATAGTGTGCCGCCAATTTCCTCAGCGGTTCCAGCTGTTAATGTTGGAGAATTGCTTATGTAATTGTTAATTTGCATAGGCATTTTTACGACGCCCTCCACAAAGTCTGTATTAGTTGTCATATCTATTTTAATAATATCTGCAGCCATTATTTTGCCTCCCTTGCAATGAAATCAAAATCTATTAAATCTTGACGTTCATTTTTAGTGTTGTAATCTTCAATTGCGGCGTAATACGGCGGATATTTTGTAGGTTCATCTTCATACAAGACAAAAAACTGATTGTCGGCCGCTTCCGGTTCACCTTGCCAGTCTCGCCAGGTATCCCAGTCAGACTGTGGATAATCAGATATGCTGATATTAGTTTCTCTATGAGATATCCCGGCTGTTTTAATGATTTGTTTAGATACTGTATTGTTTATAATATCCTCCCGTGTTTTGTTAGCAACGCTCCCCGGGTCTATGTAATTAAACTTAAAACGATCACCAAAATAAACGTAATTAATGTATAAAGCCCCGTCTCCGCTTAGTGAGATTTTCAAAGAGCTTTTACCTCCCAAAGAAGAAAAATAACCCCAAAACCAGTTATTATAAGACGTGGTGATGCTTTCTGTAGCAGTAACAAAATCATCAACGGTAACCGTATCGGCATTAGAATTAATAGCCACAAATAAATTTGCGGGCGTATTTTCTGTTAATACAACATTAACAGTAGCCGTGTATAGTGTTTTTTCAATTAAAATATTGTTGTAACAGTTGTTTAGTGGGTATGAGTCATCCTCGTTTGTCATAGTTAAGGAATCTAAATAATATCTTAGATAGTTTTTTTTTGTTATTATCATACCACCGCCTCCCTTGCTATTTTGTATCGTCCATCCTTAGATGCTTTCCACTGGGCCTCGTATAATTTATCACTGTCTAATATCAAAGACAAATTAATGTCTTGCCCGCTGGTTCCCTGGCCGCCAATAGTCGTCTTACCTCTACGTATACTGTCTGCCGTAATTGGGTCTAACACCATCTCTCCCTTATGTACCGTTGCCTCCTGATCTCGTTGTATATTAGTAGCACCTTGAGCAAACTGCGGTGGGTGCGGTTTTGAATCTTGCATAACCGAAAACTGCTTAGCGGCAACCCCCATAATCAAGGGAATTTGAGCGATTTTGAAAAATGTACCAACCGCACCAGTAGGGAGCCCAGCCATCAAATTCATCACCGCTAAACTTGCATTAGCCCAGATCATTGCCTTATTCATTTTCCATTCTGCAATTTTCATATTATATGCTGCCTTAGCTCGTTGTTTTTCAATGTTTTCAATCTGCTTATTCTTAAGTATTTCAGCCTCCACTTCATCGATAGCTTGTTGAGTATTAATAGCCGCTGTCGTCTGAGCTGTTTCTTTTTGTTTTTCCAACATACCCTGTAAATTATTTTTTTTTGCTCTCAATAAATCATTTTCGCTTTTTTGTATTTTACTTGCGGCATTCTCGGCAGCTTCTACACGACGATCATAAACTGCTAATTCATTGTTCATGGCATCAATATTAGCCTGTTGTAGACTCTGTATACTGGATATGGCAGCAGATACAAAGCCAGTTATCCCGCTATAAATCTCCTGGAAACTTGCTGTAGTTTCCTCTCCGGTGTCCTTAGATTCACTTTTTAATTCTTTGAGTTTTCGTTGTAGGGTTTCAACCGCATCAGAGGTTAGTGGTATACCATTCTTATAAGCTTGTATCAAAATAGAATTAAATAAATTAATCTTTTCAGCGGTTACATCAACCTCATCCCCTAAATATTTGTGTCTCCCCTCAATTTCCTTTATGCCAGATAATGCAGTTTGTAATATTTGTTGCTCAGCCGTAAAAGCCGATTCAACATCCTCAGATGCTGCCGCGAGTTCCTTACGCCGTTCAATCAAAGCTTTTAGTTTCTGTTCCTCAAACTCAATGTTTTCTATGTGTTCTACTAAAGTTTTATTTTGTTTGATGAGAGCTCTTGTTTCGGCCTGTGTTAATTCATCTTCCTCCGCTTTGAGTTGTATTCTGTGCGTCATCCAATTAACCTCAGCCTGTTTGTACTCGATTTGAGATTTTGAGCTTTCTATACTGTTGTCTATAGTATCTATATACTTCTCAAGCTGACGACGCGCTGCTTCAATATTATTGTTTTGCGTTTGTAGATCATCCCCATAGTTTCTCACTAATTTTCCACTGGCATTAATTGCCATACCCCAGTCATTAAAAGAATCTCCCAACCTATTATGCAACTTACCAGTTTCTTTATAATATTTAATGCTATCTGATAAAATACGGTTCCAATTCTCATTTGTCTGCATAGCAGCTTTTGTAGCTTCAACCTCCTCCCAAATAGAATCAGCTATTTTTTGTGATTTTAAATCTTCTTTACGGCTCTGCCATTTTGCAATAGATCTACCTGCTGCCACAGCAAGTCCCACAACTGCTATTAGACCGGTTTTAAATCCGCCGAGCCTTTGGGTTGCCTTTTTAATTCCCGAACCAAATGCTATAAATGCCATTTTTGCCTTTTTTAGTGCGGATGCAATTCCGAGTATTTTTCCAACAACCAGAGCCAAGGCAAATACGCCCAAAGAGGTGATAACAGTCTGTATCACCGGCGGTAAGCCGCTGAAACCCTCAGCCATCCCCACAAGTGCATGTAAGAACTTGGTTGCTATTGGTAATAGTTTCTTCCCTAATGTTTCAAGTATGTCCTTAAATCTTGACTTGAGTTTTTTCATACTATTAGCAAAACTGTCCTGCGACCGCCCCCAATCACCTATGGCGTTTTGTGATTGTTCTACCGCCAATTTATAAGTTAAAATTGCCTTTTCACCCTTGGTCATGGCCTCATAATTCTTTCCAGCGTCCTCAGCGAACCTTTTAAGCCCTGACTCAGTTATTGCAATGCCCAGCTGCTTAACCGCCTCCCGTTCGCCTAATAGCGCTTTAGTTAGAGCGTCGGAAGCTCTGGCAGACGATACGTTGTTAAAGGAACCCAAATCAACTGCCAATTTTTGTACGTTGTTAGATAGCTCCAGTGCCTCCCTTTTTCCAATACCAAAACCGTTTAACAAATCCGCTGTACTTGATAGGAGTTCCTTACTTTCAGTTTTAGCAAGGCCGTAATTTTTGGCTAAATTGGATGCAATTTTAGAGCTTTCTTTTTCAAGCCCCTTAAAAACAACATCAAATTTGTTCTGAACCTCTTCCGCGTCGGAGGCGGCTTTTATTAAAGATTTTGTTACCTTCGTAACGCCAACGGCCACAGCTGCAAAACCAATAGCTTTAAGCGCCCCCTTGATTTTCCCTGCGAACCCCTTTACTTTTTTTTCACCTTTTTTTAATTCGCCCTGTAGTTGCGAACTATCACCTGTAATTTTATAAAATAAAGTCCCGAGATTCATTTTCTTATAGTTTTACGAGATATTTGTAATCCCTTTTTCCCTTTGGTTTTGAAAATCCAATCCTTTAATGCCTTATGTTGATCCTCAGTCAACTCTGCCGCCATCATCGTCATAGCATCAGTCGTCATTGGTGTGTCCATCTTATGCCAGAAATAATCTTCTGACATAGGACGCCAATATTTATTAAGAGCAGCTATCAACCGCTCATAATCTACTCCCCCGTCTGTTTCTGACCGCCGGCAGAATTGTCTTTTAGAACCGCAGTTATTAAAAAATCCATCTGTTCAGAAGGCTCCACACAATCATCCCAGAATTTATCATCAAATAATTTTTTATCTTTTATTCCGTTTTGTTTCAAAATAGTTTTAAGTAATTCCACCCGCTCCCTGGTAATTTTTTTATCATCATAAGCGCGCAGGTCTTTTTCAAGTTGATTCTGTTCATCGGTCAATTTTTTAATTTCATCTTTCCAATTTTCTGGACGGCTAACTAATAATTCACCACGATCTTGTAAACACCTGGTCATCCTGTCATACTTTTTTTTAAATTTAGTTATCTCAGTAACTAAATCAGAGTAACGATTATTCACAGAATTTGAAATAAAAAATATTTTCATCTCTTGTTCTTTTTCTTTGCCGTCCTCAACGTATGACAATTTATATTTAATTCTGTTTCTCATTGGTTGCCCTCCTAATGGCGGGCGGGGGGAGGGATACCCCGCCCAAATGTTTAGTCTGATGTACCTAAAGCTGTGTCTTTGATAATTGCTTTAAAAAGCCCCTCTCCATCAGATTTGCTGGTGTCAACGTTACCGGTAAACGATACTGTAATCTCTGACAGTCCATCGTCTTCGGCGCCCTTGAAATTAAATTCCATCCCGCTGTCCATCTCTACACCATAAACTTCAAACTCGATGTCATAATCAGTTTTGGCTGTATCGGTGTAGTGACGTAATCTGGCATAGAATCTGTCTAATGTAGTAGACGTGGAACCGGCTTTTATAATGTAACCTGCGCTCGAATCAGTTGTTGAGGTTATAAGACCACCTGAAATCTTTTCCAGGTTTTCCGCATTCCAACTCCATAATGCGCTGGGCGCAAGTGCTATGGTCTCATTCTTAACTCGTGACCTTATCGTACCGTTATTACCGGACACAATTTCGCTTTTATCATAATTATATGTACAAGTTGCTCCGCCTCCTAAGGTACCTAAGTCTGTCCAGGATGTGCCATCATCAGTGCTGACCGATAACTCCATACCATCAGGAAATATAAATTTTTCCTCTGTTGTTTGTGCTGGCATCTCTATCTCCTATATTGATTTAATCATTATCTCCACCGGTGCGTTGTAATTATCCGCTTGATCTGCCGGTGGTATAATCGCTAATTTTCTGCAAACAAAAAATGACTTATTATGCCGTTTCCTGTTTAGTGCGGTAAATACCGCGTCCTGTATTGTCTCCGCGTCATACTGAGTATAAGCCCTGCATGAAGCTGAATAGTTTAAAAAATGTGGTCTTATGCCGCCTCGTACAGGATCAAGGCGGTAATAGTTAATTGTTTTATCCTCAAGTGTCGGCGTATAATTTCCCGCCGTTGTATTGATTGTCACGGGTATAAGCCGTGAGTAAAATATCATATAATATGTACTGCTCTGGTATTCATAGTTACTGACCGCAGATTGTACGCCGGTATCATTATACAGCTTCCTATGTAAATCAGTTTCAAATTGCATCAGTACTTATAAACCTGTATATTGCCTTTTTTAAGTTCCTCTTTCATGACCTTGTTTGTTATCTTTTTGACATCAGATAACTGCGCCAAGTCTGCCGCCGGTCTCATAAACGGCTGCGCTTTCATTTTTTTTGTGCCAAACTCAAGATGGGGCGCGTACGGTGTATCTGTGCCAACAATAGCAGAGTCATCACCATCTTTTTCAACCATAATGGATGACTTAAGGCGGCCAGTATCTACTGGCGATAATTGCCGGGCCTCTGCCTGTATGCTGTAAGCCATCTCAAGTACTGACTCAAAACCAGCCCTTAAGGCACCACGGAAAGCACCCTGATTAAACTTCAATACAACGTCTTTCATTTAACCAACTCCAAAGAGTACTGATAAACGTCTCCAGCGTAGCCAATATTATCTTCATATATAACACGGTATCTCCCCTCTGTGGTGCTTACGATATCGTTAGTATTTACGCTATCTGTGTCCAAAATTAAAACAGCGTCCACCTGGGGGCGTATCTTATCAGCTACAACCTGTTCTGCCATAGACCCCCGCCAGAATATCTCTGTACCGCTATATGCTGTCGTGGTGGTTACTGTGCTTTTGCCCGTGGTTGGATTATAAGTGTTTGTTTCCCGATATACAGTCACGGGCGTTGTTTTGTCTTCTTCAAAATCGTCCAAGAAAGTCATGTCAGTATAGTAAGTTGTATTTAGGGAGACTATTAAGCATCCGTACAGGATACCCGTAAATGCTGTCAATTTGTTCATTGGTGTATGTTTTACTTATTGGCCCCACGGTTTTAGACTTCAATAGCCGCGCTTCCGCATCTGTGGTGTTGGAATTGGCTACTTGATACCACACCATTTTAGCCTCTGTTAAATAAACACTGATCGGGATCGTTAACCATAAATAAGAGGCGTCCTGTAATGCTGCTGATGATAATGTTATTTCTGCATTATAGGTATCAATATCTTTTATGTACGTGCCGTGCGTAAAATAATTGGTACGCTCAATAACTCGGCCAACCTCCAGCATATCATGATCGCTTGAATAATCAGCTACTGTCTCACCCACTGAAATTGATAGCCAAAACTGTTGCTTAAAATTATGGTTACAAATAGACCTAATGTCATTTTCAACGCGCGGTATAGCATTTTCTATGCTTGTATCGTATGCGCTGTCTGATATATTTAACTGGTCCTTAACTTGTTCAACGGTCATCCAAGCCATGCTAACTCCGTTAATAAGGCGAGTTTTACCCCGCCTTATATCATTTACGCGTTTCTTGAAACGAAAACGTCAATAGTACCTGTATCGGAGGCGCCACCGTCTAAATAACACTTGATATATTTTTCATCACCGTTATTTATAGTGTAACGCCCTATAACCTCACCCGCGCTGTAGGTTGTGCCCGAACCCCCGGATACACTTATAAATGTACCTCCCTGGATGTCTGCGTAAGCGTCGCTATCTGCATCGTCGCTCGATTCCTGGAGTTTCACGGTAAAAGTACTGCCGTTTTTAATGTCAACCGCGCTATGTGCTACCACAACAACCTCCAACTTTCCGAGTGTATTACCCACAAGCACACTGCCCTCGTCGCCAACTGTAGAAGATGACGGTATAGACTGTTCACTGGCCAGGTAATCATTTGCAGCCGCGAGTGGCTGAGATATTTTCTTATCTAATGGATTTGAATATGACATATTATTTCTCCTTATACACTGGACTCAGTACCGTCAAGAAAATTGTAAGACGTGATAATGGGAATACCATTCCAAGTGTCCACAACTCGATTAAGGTTATTATCCATGACGCCCATTTGCATAGCGTCGCTTTTAAGTGTATATAGTTTTGATTTCATTTTGGGGTGCATATACAAAACAGTACTGCCCACCTGGCCGCGTGCATCCGCTACAACATCATCCATCTGCACTGCAGTTGGGATGTTACTGCCATTAGCATTTAGTATAGCAGACACGTACCGAGTGTTTGCCAACTGAATACCAATATGAGATTTATAACGAATACCATAAACCAGTATATCATCACTGTTCGTATAAACAGCTCCATTGCTGATCGGCGTGATGTCCATCAATGCACCCTCGCCGAAACCATCCGGATTATACAACCCGCTGATTTCACCGCTGCGCCAGCTCACACAAAGAATTGAATAATCAGTATTAGCACTTGAACCAGCATCTAAATAATTGCTGTTATCAATAGCATACTGCCGGATATTGCTATACAATATAGACTGCTCTGCATTCTGTCCTGATTTGCGTATAATTTTATCCTGCTGGTCAGCAAAATATTCTATATGACCGCCATAGGCGTTAGCCTTGTCTTCGCCGATTTCGGATTTACCGGATAAGATTGACAAATCAACCTGACCCAGTTTAGTGTTCGCGCTGACAGCGGTCGGTGCCGCGTCTGCGTCCTGTATATCCGCGCCAGTAATACTATCAACCTCCTCATATACATTATGCAAACCGTGTGTTGACGGTTGCATAGGCATATCAGCCAGTATAGGCGCATCTTCTGTGACTGCGTCTACCATTTGCGGCTGTTTATCGGATAGTTTGATTGCTACCTCACGAAATAAATTAGTTAAAGCCATGCTTTACTCCTATTAAAATTATTTTGCTCCAATTGGAGCTTTAAAACTGATATAAATTACAGTAACTGGAGGTTACCGCTGGAGTGTGTTACCCCGTTAAGATTTTTGAGCCTGTTGAAATTTTTGTTTCAAATAATCAACCTTACTCATTGGTCCATTGGTCGCCACCTGATTATTAGTCGGGGGTGTATTATCAATGCCCTTATATTTCTCAATGACTGCCTGCTTTTCTTTTTCTATAAAATCGTGCCAAGTGTCGATTTGAGCCATAGCTGAATCCTTACCCATGGATGATAGGTTGGATGCCATGTCTGGGTCTACCCCTTTATCCTTAGCGTATACCCTTAATTCGTCCTTCAATTGATTCTCTTTCTGTTTAGCGTCTCGTTCCGCCAAATCCTGTTCCAATTTTTTAATGCGTTTCTGCTCGGGCGTTTCCTCTGGGTTAACCTCAGTTTCAATTTTCTTGCGTTCAGTTTCAATAATTTCCGGAAGTTTTTCTTCCTGAAACCGCCGATCATAATCGGCATTTTTTTTGCTTAATAAACTCTGAAACTGTGCATTCAAAGCTTTGTTTTCTTTAAGTAGTTTTTCAACATTTTCCGGAGATTTAATTTCATTCAAATTAACATAACCTTCAGACGGTTTAATGGCTTGGTCGATAAACTCCGCCACGTCTGTTTGCTGGTCTTCCGGAATTAATTTTAACAGCTCTTCTTTAGTCATTGATTCCCTCCCGTTTACCAATAAAGATTACCCTATTAGTAAGTAAGTATTCATTCATTAATGATACTATAACATAAGATTAAGTTTTTGTCAAGTACTTTTTATTAATCTGCCGGATTTATTGTACTTCAAGCCCTGCTCTTTAGCCCAAGTATTAAAATCTCTATACGTTATAACCTCAGTTTTACCGGTGGCCGGATTACGCATACGACGCAGTTGTTCCTTTCTACCGGGAAAACGTGTTACAACTGTACAGCGTTCATTAATATCATATCTATTTATACCTGACTGTCCGGGGTATCTGGCAGTTGCGCCATTGGGATAAACAAACCGACCGTTCTTGTTTTCCCGCTGCCCGTCCATTTGTGCAGATTGTTGACGCGTGTTAGTATCAAGCGTCGCTGTCCAAACCCTAAACGATTCCGGCACATTTTTCTTAAACTTCTGATCTACTGCATAACCCCCGGCATTTAATGTACGGTTTGTCTCAGTTCTTATTATACGCATGATTTGATTACTGCTGGATGATATTTTTCCGGCAATCTCTTTTTTTAATTCGCTGACTCCAGACCCCGCAACAATAGCTGAATGTATCGACTGCTGTATCGCCGCCACCTGTGGTTTACGCCACTTACCAAGCAGATCAGCTAATGTCCCCTTCGCGGGTGAATAATTATCCAGCATAACCCGCTTCTTTATAGCGTCGCCATACGCCAACAAAAACCTCTCATTCTGGGTAACGGCATATTTCATAAAATCAGGGTTTAAGGCTTGGAACGTAAATGGTGTAAACTCTGTCAATGATACCACTGAATGTGCAAAATGCCTACGATAATACTCATTGCTATACGCTAACTGTGATGATTCCCTAACCACTGCGGATGCACTCCGATGAGCTCTCTGAATAATCTTACCTGCAGCGTTTTCCAACGCCTGTAGTCTACCATATAATTGCATTATTTCAAAATACCTTGATGGATTAGCCGTTGTTAAATATTTAGCATAATTATCGCTAATTTTTTGTGCGATTTCTCGCTGAGCTGATTTATACAAAACAGGCACCCGCTTACTGATTTTATTAATATCATTCTTTGTGAGGCGATGAGCCTCCAATTGCAACTGTTCGTAATCCATTAATATATGGGTATCTCTACACCATCATCCATTTTCAGATGATCAATTTGACTATCCTTCCAAACAATCTCAAACGCTCGATCAGCGAAATAATCCAGCTCATAATAATAACGTCGCAAGGCAATCTCTAACTGAATTACGTCCTCAATTGTTAGATTTTTTTTGAGTGCTATTTCGCCGTGGTTCATTTTTAGATTTTTTCACTGGTTGATTAACTTTAAAAATTTTACAAAACTTTTTATGTTTCTCACAATAAGATTTGTATTCCGATCTCTCTAATTCCCGCTCTTTAATTTGACCGCACAAAGCACACCTATATTTACTCATTTTCACCTCCTAAATTTTGAATACTATCTGCCATTACACTACGCTCTTGATTTAACCGTTTTGCCTCCTCTTCTGGATCAAAGCCCGCCTGCTCTGCCTTGGTATAATTAGATAAAAATACCGCCTTGTTGACAGCTTCAACACGCTCCTCCAAATCATCAGGCAATGTACGCTTGTAGACTATATCAATATTCTTATAGTCCTTGCTTTTTTTGGTAATGGCGTTGAACAATTTAATGCGTTGATATTGGCCTTTACGGTTATACATCTCAATCCGATTAGCAAGATTCATCATGTCAATATGTCGGTATTTCAGTGCTTTACCGCTTTCACCACCCAGCAAATTAGCCTCCGGATTCTGATAGTCCAATATGTGTGTGTGTTTGTGTATCTCTTGCACAAGCGCTTTATAGTACCACTCGATATATTCAAACTGTACTTCTTTTGTCAAAAACTTCGTGGCGTCTGACTCCTCTTTACTACTGACGGACAACACCCGCTTGTTTTTCATGTTGTTCATGTCACCCTGTTTGAACTTGCGCATTGCAACCAGAATAGCCTTGGCGTGTTTTTCTATTTCATTCCAGGTGCCAGTCAGGATTGCATCAACCGCGGCTATATACGGTTTAACCTTTTGGAATACGGAATTAATAACCATCGGGTCAAAGTTGTTGTAATAATACTCAAGCGGCGGCATACCGTAATCATTAACACGTGTATCGCTAATTAATTTAAAATCCTTAATGCGGTTCACGTTTTCAATCTGCCACTCCTCGATAATGTCATTATAATACACTTCTACATAATAACCTTTTTTAAGTGCTGTTATGTGTAAAAAACACTGTAGTATGCTGTTAAGACGTGTACCGAATACCGCTATAATAGTTCGGGGGTCGTTTATCACCTCAAACCTGTAATTGTTACCGTTAGGTGTTTTGTCTACATAATGGATGGCATATGATAACCCATAACCAAGCTGCTGCTGTCCTAACCGATAGTTTTTAATATTACCATCATTGGCATACATAAACTCATTAAAAGACCTAACATATTCATCATCATCCTGGCCCTTGTATATTACGTCTGAAAAGCTAAAACCAGCCGCTGTGTCTGTTAATGTCGAGGCATAGGCAGAGGGTAACACATGGTTAGGTTTAACACCTTTTGCGGCGTTCTTCGCATAGGCTAAGCCGATGTCCGCATTCTCCCCGGCATAATACCTCATGTTATCGGTAATCTCTACCCTTTGAAACTGGCTCTTTAATAGTGTCTGTATCTGTTCTTTTGTTAATCGTCCGTCAATTAAATCCATCTGTTCATACATGTTATAATCCTAATTGTCCTATATTTATATCTTGGTTTCCCGATCCTTGCCATGCTTTAGCCAGTGCGTAACGCGTGGCGTCAATGTAATGGTTGTGTTTATCCTCTATAATCGGTAACACATCATTCGTTAATTTATCAATCTTGCGACTGTATAACTTAAACTCCTCAATGACCTCTGTTAATCCCGGCCTGATATATATATTATCAAATGACCGCATATAACTTATGCCGTCCTCAATACTGCCCTTGCCCTTTTTTACAGACCTAATATTATACCCCTGCCGCCTTAAATAACTAATGGTATCCGGCCTTGCACTGTCTGCGTATATCGGATAATCCGGTATAGCCACCTGATTAATAAGCTGACCAAGCTCTGTATAATCAATCCCGTGCCCACCCGCTGCCGCGTCTATATAAAGATCGTCTCCGTCAATAGCGCATTTAACAACGGTTGACGGGTCTGGGTGAAAACCAAAGTCCATGCCATGGTAATATTGACAGTCCTTTGATAACTCGAAATCAGCCACTTTCCACTTA
>Ga0209925_1000472_pt1 | contig 20662 bp, 19 predicted proteins | sample SalPonR2_A_D1_MG_FD_185702 | JGI IMG/M metagenome (GOLD analysis project Ga0209925, IMG submission 185702) | Salt pond soil microbial communities from South San Francisco under conditions of wetland restoration - Salt Pond MetaG R2_A_D1_MG... ... | reverse complement strand
GAGAGGAGGACCAGGGGGAGGAGGGGAGGGAGGGGAGGGGGAGTGCGAAGGCGTCAAGGGGTGAGATATCAGTGGAAGCGAGGAAAAAAGATTCTGCTTCTGCTTGTCGAGTCGAGACCCGAACGCTTGCCCCCACGACATGTGCCAGACGAAGGACAGCATTGAGCCCCGTTTTCTCCATCTCTCCTCCCCTCCTGGTTTCTATCCCGCACCCCTACTTTCTTCAGTACCTGTTCATGGGCAAGCTGCAAGGACCTGTGAGAAATCCGATGCACGCTGTGGACGAGATGGGTGATCGTTTCTTCCTGACTTTTCCCGTCTTTCTGCCGAATCGGGCTCGACTCCCCGCCTGCGCTGGAGGCTGAAGGGAAGCGTGGAGGGAGGGAGGGAGGGAGGGAGGGAAGGAGGTGGGCGGTTGAGGGAACCAAAAATCGTGAACGTCTTAACATAGTGCTTATCATAACATTGTCCTCATCTCGGGAAGGCGCCTTTTTCCTCTCCTGATTCTTTTGCACGATTCATTGGTCTCTCCGTCCACGCTTTCCTTCCTTTCGCCCTCTCTTCTTACCACTATGGCCGCTGCCCGCCCTCCGGGCCATACGAGGCATGTCCAGGAAGGATTCATCGAGGGCGATGCTCTTTCTATCCCAGGCGAAGGGGTCTTCGGCCGAGACGGGGAACAGGACCTGGAGTGAGGAGTTGGGGGGGGGGGCAGGGAAGAGGAAAGAAGGTTGGCACGCCCGATGCTCGGCTTTCCCTCGCCCTCCTTCCTTTCCTCCCGCCGGACCGTCATCTCGTCATATTCTGGCACGTCGATGTCGTTGTCGTCGCTGTCCCCAACGAGCAACAGGTGCGTGAGCTCGACCGTCCAGATGGCCAGGGCCCCCGTGTAGGGCTTGAAGACGGGGCGGAGGTGGGAGTTCGATGCCTGCAGCGAACGTGAAAGGCAATGGGTGGGAGGCGCGTGGGGCGCGGGGAACAAGGGCGGAGGGGATGGGGAATGCTTACGACAGAGAGTAATAGAAAATGCTAGAAAGCAATTGAGACACGAAACTGGACAAGGACAAAGGAACCATGGAGAGCGAAAGGGAGTGGGGGAAAAAGACGACGGGCTGCCCCTCTCAACCCACTTGCAACAGCGGCGAAGCTCTTGGACCGGCCAGGACCGCGTGATACAGCGGCGAGGAAGAGGGAGGACGGGCTCTTTTCAGGTACGCGCTGTGAAAACGCGAGGCGACTGTGGAGAGGAAAGAACTAGAATAGGAGGTGGAAGAGGCGCCCAGGGGGGCAGGACGCGCGGGGCCGTTCGCAGAGATCGCCTCCTCGCCACGCGGGAGCAGGCTGATCTCACAGGCTCTGTCCCTTCTTTTCCCCCTCTCGTGTCCCCCACCCTCCCCACCACCCACTGGCTCCGCTGCTTCCATGGCCGCTGCGTCTTGCCTTCCCTCCTTCCCCACCTCCCGCCCGGGCGCTGGGGGATCCCTCCCCTGCAAGGCCGACGCGGGTAGAGGGGGAAATCCCTGTGGCCCCTGATGCTGCGGCGGTACAGGCTTGCTTTCATGGTTGCGAGGCTTCCTCCTCTCGACCTCCTCGTCTCCGGTCGTCTCGTGCCGGAGTCGGGAGAAGACGCGAGGAGGCTTACCACGACCCGGCGAGATTTCGTGGCTGGCGGATGAAGAGGAGAGGAGCATGGAAGGAAGGGAGGAGGAGGAGGAGGAGCAGAGGGATAGCGAGGGAAGGTGGGGGGAGACCTGGGGCACGGTGTTGAAGCCGATGATGTCGGTGTTTAATTTCAGGTCCACGCGGCAGACGACGGGTCGGTGGTCACTGTCGAAGAGAGGTGGGGATGTGGGGAAAGGGAAGAAGATGCTCAGTCCGGTGGGGGCTCGAGTCTTGGTCCGTCATCCGCGACACCATTCAGTCACGCCTCTTGGTTCGAGCGCTCCCTTCCCTCCTTCCTTCCCGCCCGTCGCCCTTTCCCTCCGCCGGACCTGCCCGTAATGGCGTCACACATGTCGTAGCCCTGGATGAAGACCCGGGGCCCGACGTCGGGCAGAGCATGGAAGAGGATACGATCTAGACAGAGAAAGGATAAGGGGGGGAAAGGGGAAAGGAAGGGAGAAAAAAGGAGGCGATGAGCGGACAAGACGGTCTGAGACCTCTGGCCCCGTCTCTCAGCTTCCCCCCCCGTTGGTGCCACCTGTGTAGGAGGGCGGACGCGGTGTCCATCCGCTTTTCTTCGAGAAGGCCTTAAGAGTAAAGCATTTCTCCAGAAGGGAAAGCTGGGTGAAATCCCCCGCGCTCGCACCGGAGACCCATCGAAAGGAGGGCGGGAAGCGAATGGGTGCCTGACACGGTGGGGGGAGGGAGGGAGGCGGAAACAGAAGGAAAGAGGATGACGAAGTTGTCAGGGTCTTGTATCCGGATATATACAGATAGCACCGTCAGCTAATATGGCCAGATGCTCGGCTTTGCCTTCCCTCGCCCGCTCCCCTCCTCCCTCGTGCTCCGCTCTGTCTCGCGACCACACATCGTTTCAGCGCCATACAACACTCCTGTACCCTTCCTTCCTTCCACCCCCCCCATCTTTCCCTCTCCGTCTCAGCTACCTCGTGGAAACCGAAGAGCAGGTCGCCCGTCTCCATAGCCCGAGAGAGCTCGTCGCACTTCCCGATCCACGACCAGGCGTCCATCAATTGCCTCTCCTTCCTCCCTCCTTTCCTCCCTCCCTTGCTCCTTCCTTCCCTCCCTTCCCCCTCGCTCGCTTCTCTGGACAGGTAAAGGGCCTCGGCGGCCGTGAAACTGATGTGACGCTGGCGCTTGTTCGCGAGCCTAGACGGGGCAGGGAGCATGGACGATGGAGAATCGGAGGGGTAAGCGGAGGGAGTGAGGTCGCGGCCTGCGGGAGAGGAGGGTGCTTCCTGCTCCTCGGCGTCGGCTGCGTGCGTCTCGCTTGGAAGGGAAGTGACGTGGTGGGGAAGGGAGGCGGGGGGTATGTCCACGGGAAGAAGATAGTTAGGTTGGCGGGTGGAGTGCACGCTGCTATGATTGCGAGTGCATCCCAATACATCCACAGGCTGGCTTTGCTCGTGCTGGCAATGTGATTCCTCTTTTCCCGGCTTTGGAGAGCTTGGCTCCAGGAAAGCCTCCTGCTTGGAATCTGCCACATCCCTTGCGGGAGAGGTTGGTGCCTCGACCCCGTCTCTGTCGCTGCCCGCGCGCTCCATTTCCTCTTTCCCGCCCTCCTGCCACTCGCTTTCTTCCTCCGCTTCCCCGAACATCAAGCTGCGGTACCGACAGTCGCGCCAAGTCCGATCCCTCCCTGTGCCTATCCCTTGGCGTTCATTTCCACCCTTGTCAAGCGCTACCGCCCTGGGCCTTTCCCGGTCGCGTCCTTTTGGCGACGCCGTCTGGCTCTGCCACCAGGCGGCCTCCACGGCGGCGGACTCGCTCACGCGTCGGAGGATGTCCTGAGGATGGCAGGGAAACCAGCAGGGAAAGAGATGAGAAAAAGAGACGAGAAAAAGAGGTGAGACATACCCCCAAAGAGGCTGGGACAACATGGGTTGTCTGAACATGAAGCGGTCTTAAACGCTGACATGGATCCTACCAGAGGCTTGGCCGTGAGCCGGTAATTCAGATCCCCCAGGAGGATGGCGACATCGTGTTGCAAGTGCGCGTCGAAGTCTTCGTTATCGTAGGTCAGAGAGAGCTGCTCGTGGGACAGGGAGGGGAAAAGGGAGAGGAGCCAAAGAGAGGGGCTGTCAGTTGAAAGAAGGGTAGAAAGACCTAGCCGCGCAACCACTATTTGGCTTTTCCAAATAAGGAACTGCTACAGGATTCCATTACAGCTTACCAATGGAGGGTCAGACCTGAATGTACACGTTTCATTTCTGTTTTCCCTCACATACCCTTCCATTCCCCTCAGCTATCCACTCTCTTGCCCCCAAGAGCCTCACCTCTCGAAGCGTCTGCACGGCGTCTTGATTCCGCCTTGTCACGCGAGAATGACCGTGCTTGTCGGCGGCGAAATGGGCCGTGATGCAGGCGATGGACAGGTCATGGTACCTGCAACGCGAGCAAAGGAATCCGAGCGAAGGAGTGAGACGAGGCGGCAAAGGATGTGGGATAGACGCCTTACGTGTCATCCAAGGGATGAGACACGTGGAGATGGAAAAAGATCTGTCTGTGTACGTTCCTCCCCTTGTTCTTGGTCCACACTCGCCGCTCGCAAACCTGGCTCCTATGTGATACGCTCCCCTCCTTTTCCCCCGCGTCCCCCCCGTAATTCCTTCCCTCCCTCCCCTCCCTCCCTGCATACCTGACTGACAAGCCAACCGTGCCCTTATTTGCAGCGCGGCCCATAATGCCGAGACTCATACCTGTATTGACGGTTCCTGAAGCTGAACGAGCTACCACCACGGCGCCTAATGAGCGGGTAGGGAAGGAGGGAGGGACAAAGGGACGAGGAGGAAACATGGAGTGTCGACGCAAGTTTTCTTGTGCCATGAGGAGGAAGGGAAAGGGGGAGAAAAAGGAGGGGTTCAGATGGCATACCCCGTTGGATGTCGACCGTGCGGGCAAATATTGTGATGGCAATCATTCCTGTCCGAGAGGCGGGCGAGACGGGACCGTCATGTGAGCCTAGTCAGTCTTCTTCCTTCGCATTCACAAATGTGCAAAGCAACATCCTGGCTCCCTTTGCATGCAAGTGACGCGAGACGATCGACGTGCTCTTGACTAATAGGCCGAGTCTAGCCGTCAGTCGTCCTCTTCCCCTCCACATAACCCGCCCTACCGTTCAGGATGGTGGCGTCTCCAATCTCCCGGCAGAACATTTCGTAGACCGCGGGCCCGCCCAAGTGGTCGTGGAGGGCGATGCGCAAAGAATCGAGGATGAGGGCCTCCTGAACGAGGGTAGGTGAGGTAGCGAGGGGGGGTAGGACGGAGATCGAGTGGAGAGAATCGCATGGATGAGATATTGTATCGGGAGGGATACAAAGCTTGAACGACAGATAAACATTAAGTCATGCAGTCGTAGCCAACATACTTTTACCACCCTCTCTCTAACACTTCCTCCCTCCCTCCCTCCCTCCCTTTCTCCCTCCCTCCCTCTGCGCTTTCCGACCTGAAAGCCCAATATGTATAGATCGTAGCCTCGGGGAACCCAAGCAGGAATAGGGCCAAAAGACCGCACATCCGAGCAACCCCCTACGTTGCAGGTGCTGATGAAGACCTTTCCCCTCGCGAAGGAAGGAGAAGGAACAGGGACGGGGGGAGGGGGCGGGGAGAGGGCGCCGTCTTGAGAGATGTCAGGGCTTTGAGAAAGGCTGTCGAGGGAGGGAGGGAGGGGAGAGTGGACCGAGCGCGACGGAGTTCGGATCAAGGGACTCATAGCTTGGTCTTTGGGAGGGGGAGGGACCTGGGGGGAAGATAAAATAGGGGAAAAGCGACGGGTCAGGCGAACGAGCAAGAGTGGAGGGGAAGGATAGCGGTTCCTCGATGCCCTTCTTGTCCCATCGTCCTCCTTACTTGGACAGACCTCCTTCTCGATTCGTTGCTAAGCTGTTTATCCTCCGCCATATTCCTTTCCAACCCCACACTCCATTGATCTAGACTCGGTCATCGTACACTTTCCTTTCCCTCCCTCCCTCTAATCACCTCCTCCATACCCTCTTCTTCGCCCGACGGCTCTGCGCGATCTTCCCGGAAGCACCCCCCTGCGCGCCCCCTATCACTCCAGGTCGTTCTATATCCTCCCCTGTGTCTTCCTCCTCTTCGTGCATCCTCTCTCCTCCAAGCTGCGATGTACTTCGACGGTCCAGGCGCCGAGCGCGTGAGAACAATCTGCCAGAAGAGCAATGTTAGCAGACACAAGCACGAGAGGAAGTGAAAAAGGAAGAAAGGAAGACATGGCAAAAAGACGACTACACGTACCCAGAGCCCACTTTGCTCATGCTCTTCTTCAAATTGCCGTCCAAGCAGACATCGAAGGCCCCCCTATGGACATGGGAGAAAAGCGAGGGGTAAGCGCACATGGTCCCGATGAGCAGAGGACTCCTTGTGTGGACGTCGGTCACTCCTTCCCCTCCTCGCTTCTTTTCGCTCCCACCTTCCCCTTCTAAGCCGATGGTCTCTCTTTTTTCTTCCTGTCCTGCTCTCCCCCTCTATCGATTGTTCTATTTATTTCCTGACGATTCTTTCTCGTTACCCGAAGATTAACGCGTCCAATAGCCCAATCGAACGAAAGGCCGCAAGGCGGATGAAGGTCACGATGATGCTCGTTTGCCCATGGCCCTCTTGCTGCATCCACAGCGACCTAAAGAAGGATACCAGGGGGGGTGGGAAAAGAATGCGTCAGCAGCATGTAGGTGCCTTTTACCCTCGCCCTCCTTTGCCTATCGACGCGTCCGTTCTGAGTCCCCATGAGCATCGTGTCCTCATATACGTCTTCTCCCCTCTTGCCCCTTAATTTAATTGTGAAGTCTTCAGTCAGCTGGAGTCTTTTACCGGGTGGAGTCTACGCTCCGCCTCTCTCTCTATTGTCTGCCATCTCTCCATTTTCATCACTAAAGCTTTTCTATTTCTTAGATCCCTAAGTTTCCTCCCAGATCTCCATCTCCTGCCTCCCTCAATACCAGTGGATGAAATCCATCGCCGATCCGATTGACAGAGCTGAAGGTATAACAATAGCCACAAGCATGAGCTTCCGGCGAATTCGCGCGTAACGACCTGAGAGGAAGGAATTAGGATCATCCGACGTAGCGCGCCTGGTGTTGAAGGAGGAGGGAGAGGAAGGCAGGCAACGAATAGGGAGCAGGACAACAGAATATGAGATGGAAGTTGTGGATTCAGAGCCGTCATACGAAGGCATATGGTATCTGATAATATTCGGACCTCTATCCTGATCCCGTCCTGAGACACCACCCCTCCCTCTCTCCCTCCGTCGCTCCCTCTCCGCACCCCTTGAGCGCCCGCCACGTCAGCCAGTACATGATCAGCATGAAGACAATCGCCGGGGGGAAGGCCAACAGGTCCACAGCGAAGCCGGCGATGAATATATGCCTGTCGATGATCCGAAAAGCGCGAGGGAGGGCAGGAAATGAGAACGCATCCTGTTTCCGGGAAGGAGAAGGCGATTCTGGGAAAAAGGACCACACGCCCGGCCCATCAAAGGTTTCGTGCACACGAGGTAGAAGGAAGATAGGTTGCTGGGAGGGAAGACAGGGACCTGAAGGAATCGTGGGCTACGGCGTATTTCCACAGGACAGTCCAGAAGACCCCGTACAAAACGACTCCCAGACAGGCAATAGCCAGCATCTAGGAGGGAAGAGAAGGAGGGATGGCGTGGAAGGGAGGAGGTAACAAGATAGGGGGAAGAAAGTGGATCGCCAAGAAGTCTCGGGCACTCTCAGCGACCGCCCACGACGTTCGCCTTATCCCCAGCGTCCTCCATCGGCACCTTTCCGGTGTCCCTAGATTGGTCACATGTATGATCACCCATCCCCCCCCAGTCCCCGAGCCTCGAACCTTCTTGGGGGGCGCGTCCCGTTTCAGGCGCGAAAGAGAACGGCGCCGGCCGATGAAGGAATACATGATGTAGGAGATGTAGCAATGGGCGAAGGCATTGAACATACACTGGGCCTCCAAGAGCTCCACGTACAGAATGGTGTTGACCGGGCCTGCCGGGGGGGTTGGGAGAGTCCAAAGAGAGGTGTCACGCAAGAGGCATCCAACCCGACCTCCTTTGCGAAAACCAGGAGCAATGGCGGGCCAAGCATAGCACGTCTCTCCCTATTCGCGCAATTTTACATCCTTCCCTTTGTGATTTCTAATTCCCTCCCCTTCCTCTCCCCACCTCGCCGCTCGGGGTCCCAATACTTGAGAGGGAAAGCATTAGTGTCGAAGACGTAAATATACTCAATCAGAGAGCCGATGAAGTCGATGATGAAGAGAATGATCACCTAAAAGTGTCGAAAGAGATTGATGAATTGCGATTTGTAGGGATAGAGAGGCAGCAACCTGCAAAGCCCCTCAATTTGGTCATGAGTCCTGTCCCTTCATCTCAATCCTTGCCACATCTCTCGAGCCACGTTCTCCATCAGCACTATGAGAGGATCAAAGGTGTCACGCAGGATACGTGAAAATACCAGTTTGTCGAAGAAGTCAGCTAAAGTCCGCGTCCGCCGGGGATCCTCCTTATTGAGTCTTCGTCGCTTTCGCCATATCCATGTACCCACCACGGCCGAGGCAACCACGCTGCCCAGAAGAGAAGAAAGGATGCATCACTTGAGTCAACGAAATTTCCTAAGGAAGTAACGAATTCAACATCCAAAACGGAGAAACCGCCGAAAACGACGGACGGAGCCTCAGACCTACCTAGGTGTCGTCACAAGCATCTTAAATGTATTGTAGAGGCACCAATTCTCGCCTCCACCCTCCTCTAGAGGAGGACCAGGACAGAACCAGGACGCTGAAAACGTCATGATTGGGTTTCAGTACGGAAGTGAAAAATGCTACCGTCTCCCAGAACGGCGTTCAGTGACCGGCCTGCGGTTAAAGCGGCATCCCTCTCAGACAGCAGACGAAGCCATGGAGTCCTACTCATGATCCTAGGTCAGCAACCGCGCGGACCGCACATGTTGCCTGTGTCCTGTGAGACTGTTGAGGCGCGATGTGCGATGATAGATGAGGTATTGTCCTAGCCGTACGAGAATAGCTCGATCCGTGGAAAACCGTTGCTGGTAGCGAGGAGAGGGGGAGGGGAGGTTAGCGGGGAGAGGCAGGAGACTGCACATGCCTCATTATCACGAGGGAAAACACAACGATTGCCCAGTTACGTGGCCGGGAGATCTGTACATGTTTGGAAAGATACCTCGCTACAATCATGGCCAGGTGCTGTACCAGCGGAGACGGTGGAATGTACTTCCTGGACACGATCTTCCACGCCGGAGCGCGTATTATGCCAGTGTATCATGGCGACAAAGGAATGATGAATCTCGCGGGTTGAGGTCTTATTTCATTTCACCTCACTATCATAGAGATTATCGGCAAAGTACCAACCTTAGCTATCGCATTTCAAATGTTTGCGGAAGGAGGGAGGATTTATTTGCGCCAGGTAAGGTTCAGAGTAAAGTGGGGGCCACCCTTCAACGCATTATGACCAAATGCATTATGGTGATACCCCAGAAAAGGCTTCTAAGACGTTTCCGCACGATAACCATGATGATCAAATGTAGATGGCAGATTGCTAAATCGTCTTCGACGCTTTATGCGCACAACAACTACCCAAACTTGCCGCGCCGCGAGGCCGGCATAGTTGTCTGACCGTGCTCAAATTGAGACTCTTTAATGACCTCATGTTCCATCAAAGTGCTCTCAATCTTTCATGTGAAAATAGCTCACTTGTTTTCTTTTTCGAATGGAAAGCTGGTCAGATGTGTCCTTCCGCAGGTTTATGTCCTGCACTATGAAACAGCCGCCGGGTAGTCGCGGGAAGTCCGTAGCTCAACGCACGATCGGCGGCGCTCATCTACCAATAAAGGGAGACGAACGGGTGACGTATTTGAAGGATCTGGAAAAACAGAAGGAGCGAGGAAGACTAGTGGACCGTGAAACACAAAAGGATGTTTGCGTTGGGAATGGAACTTTCCCAGTGCCCGGGTCAAACCTGAGATTCTAAAAAGAGCTTGTCACCTTTGCTGTTAAACAGAACTTACACTGAAAATTAAATATAAACATAATCGAGTCTCACTGCTTCCTTATTGTATCCATTTACCATTACAAACAGGAAGATCAGGTACTAATTAGGCAATGTTCGTCTCGATAGCAAGCCATTCTTTGTAGTCAGTATTGGACACGACAAATGCGTCAAGGCAAAGATCGCAAGGTATTGTACTTGCAATAATATAGCCTTCCGCATAGTCTACGTAAAATGTTGAAGAGGAGATCTCCATACCGAAGTCCATTCATGGAAATGGAAGAAATGATGTCGGAAAAATGGTCGAGCCCATGGCAAGCCATGACTAGAATGGAAGAGAAATTATCCTAGATCGGCAACGAACTAACCAACCAAGCGTAGCGAGAAGACTTTTGTGAACGGAAGGATCGTCCAAACAGATAAGAATTCATCAGGGAATATACGAACGAATCGACATTCTTAAGTCTCGGCCAAGGGGCTGTTAGCCGAGGGTGGCTTACGGTAAGCGAGTGGGGACCTGTTAAAAATGTCCTTCCTGTTTAAATAGAGAGACTGATGATGTCCTCGATAGATGGATGTAAAGGCGTACCTTGGGCGCCTGCCCAGGGCACCTGCCTAACCGAGCCTTCATCTATACATATCGAGGAAAATCAATCTCTCTCTTTTAGCCGACAGAATATTTTTAACAGTTCCCCCTTCGCTGGGCGTAAGCCGCCCTTCGCTCCCTATGCCCCCAATTGAAGTCTAATCTGTTCGGTCGCTCCTTCTTAGGGTGCTCACCCAAAAAAATCTTACGTTCATGAAAGAAGTTATAGCTGCACTAAAATATTGATTTCATAGCCGATCTAGTGAAAATTCTTTTTATTCTGGTCATGGCATGCCTTAAGCATGCCCAAATCTTCGATTCCTGGGAGTGGGCTTCGGTCCGGAGACTTCTTCTGTCCAAATTGCACTTAGACGCCTCTAGAGGCTGAATAGTTGCAAGATCGAAACCTTGCGATCTTACCCTTCAATATCTTGTCACCTGGGTTACTTCTCCCGATTCCTCGGGCAGCCCAACTCCGTATTGAATTCGCAAGGTGACTCCTTGCCCCGGTCTCGAAGAGCCTCTTGCCGCTCTTCTCGCGACGACAGAGGGTCTGGATTGTAGTAGTGAGGGCTTATCCGGACAGCTTACTGAAAACTCTTTTGACCGCAGCGATTTGATGGACCCGTTCAATCCTCAAGATGTTAGAAAGCAGCCATTCGTCCGTCAGCTGCTCTGCTGGCACTTGTAGAGGACCGGTCAGAGCCTTCCTGTACCTTCCAACTAGACAGCAAGCACGAGATGAAATAAAGTACCCAAAAATTGGTGAGATGCGAGGTTATCTGCCTGTGCCTTTGTCTACGGGAATTGGAGAAGCAAGACCTCCCGGCATTCATTTATTACTCAGCCGTTTCTCAAATTTGAATTTAACTCACCAAAAAAAAACGGAAATCCGGAGTGAAACAATGAGCAATATCATCGATCACCAACATTTGATTGATTTCTGACTTACAGATGGGAAAAATGGGATATTAATTTTTGAATGCTGATTTCGATCGTAGCCATACCCCTTATGTCTGCAAATGATCAATCATTTAGTGCTGACATCAAGAAATTTGTTCCATCTTTAACAACACCACCATTCTTTTCATACTATCGTACCGCAGGACAGCCCACCCACGGCGACGTCTAGGGGGATTCCATGCGGCCTCCACCGCACTTTATACCTGATACCCCACATCGACGGAGACGGTCTGCAGTTTTCACCTCAGTAGCATTATGCTTCATTGCTCCATTATTCTACATCGTCTGTCTCATATCGTACCACATGGAGGGCCAAGACGACGTCCTCAAGTTCTCTATTTCCAATGCCTTTGCTTCTTCAAAACCAAAGAAAGAGAGCTTGATTATCAAAGCTGCAAGTTCGAAAGGCGGAATAGGAATCCCCCTTGTACAAAGCAAGGAGAACCATCGTACCTTCAGCACTATAATTCGGCATGCCCTCAAACCTTTAGTACCGGGTCTAATGATCGCTGCGTCCCTTGATGAAGAAAGTATGAGTGTACCTTCCTCCCAAGGACGGGCACTAACAAGGATGCAGAGCTCGGAGAGCCCAATGCCAGTAAAGGAAGAAGAGGAACGTTCCTCTGACGACTTCAGGCGGCTGGCCTCGGGCCCGGGGGGAATCAAGCTACAAAGTATCTCTGACGCGCAATACGTTGGGATGGTAGGTCTTGGCACACCGGCTCAATACTTTCGCGTCCTATTTGATACAGGATCAACGGATGTTTGGGTGCCCGCAGCGAATTGTCCGTCGTGCGGTCCGGGCCGGCGGGGATTTCATCCTGGGGCTTCTCGTACTTACCGGGACGTATTGGAAAAGGATGACGATATGGAGGACGACGATGGAGTCCTGCCTCGGTTGTTCGAGGCGATGTATGCCGATGGAATTGTTGCGGGAAAGAAGGGCGAGGATACATTAAGAATTGGAGATGTTGCCGTTGAGGGCATAAAATTTGGTCAGGCAATCTATGAAGATGGAGAGCTTACATTAGCGTCCTGGGATGGTGTGGTTGGCCTGGGCCTCGGTAAAGCGGGGGAGATTAGCAAGCCGACGGTGCTGGAGGCGTTGCGGGAGCAGCATCCCGATCTGCCTTTCCATTTCTCTGTCTTCTTGGCAGCAGACGACCGGGGATTGGTCGAAGAATCAAGCTCGGAGCTACGCTTGGGAGGCTACGACCTAGACAAGGTAGGGCAAAACGCTTCTTGGCACTTCGCTCCACTAATTCTGGACGAAGGAGGGCGTGCAGGGAAGAGCTGGGGATGGAACGGGGAAGAAGAGGAGTCGATAAGCATAATGAGACAAGGCAGGTGGTCCGTCGGCGTGAATGGCGTGGAGGTCCGTGCACGCAACCACCAGCAGCCGGGCCGAGGTGAAATTTTGCGACTTGAAGAAAAGAAGGAGCTGAATGGAGGCGGTACAAATGAAGCGGGATGGGGTCACGGCATCGCCATTGTGGACACAGGCGCCTCCCTCTTCATTCCTCCATCGACGGAATATCCCCGCCTAATTTCTCTCATCACGCAGGGCCTTCACTGCACGGTGTCCAGTACGTATAGCTCCACGAAAACTCCCTCGTCTGGGTGGCTTCCGACTTGCTACGGCGTTTCCGTCTCCGATTTTCCAGATTTGGTCGTTCGCTTCCAAGATGGACCCTCCCTGCCCCTCCGCGCGGAAGACTATGTCTCGTGTTCCCTCAGCATCTGTATCCTGCTCCTACAAGACGTCGCTGACAATCCCTTTTGGGTCCTGGGCGAGATCTGGCTCGAGGCCTATTACACGCTCTTTGACGTTGCAAACCAAAGGCTTGGCTTTGCCTGCCCTCGGGAAGGTTGCGCAGGAGGGTCCTGGCATGGAGAACGGCATGCATATGGGCCGTTCGTCTGGGCGAAATTGGCGCCGTTCCTTGCGATCTTGTTGGGGATTGTGGGATGGCAGTGTTGGGGTCTCATTTTTGAGGTGGTGGAATTCATTTTTCTCGAGGAAAGACGGGTAAGAAGCGTCGAAGGGAGGGAAGAAGAAGGGGTGGAAAGAGAGGAGGAGGAGGAGGAGGAGGAGGAGGAAGAGGAGGGGGAGGAAGAGGAGGGGGAAGCCTCTCGATTTTGGTTCAATTTACTCAATAGGCATGACAGTCGGGGCACACAACATTTGGAAGAGGAATCTGGTGATGAGGAGGTTAGCTTTGCTGTCCTTGATTCGAGAGCTGCTCGCCGCGCGGTGTCGGCTTTAACGAGCGTGCCACAGAGAGGATTTCGGTGGATGTGGGGTGAGAGAGACTCGATATGGACGACCTCTTTTGTTAATAGATGGTGGCCTTCAGCAAGGCGGTCGTCGCAAGAGCGTCGGAGCCGGACCATGTCTCTGGTGACGTTTCAATCCGATTCAGGCGGAGAGAACGGGGGCTCAAAGGACGAGGATGAGCTGCTCCGTCACGATGGAGAGGAAGATGTTATATTTAAGGAAACAATGGACAAAGGAGGAGGAAACGGATGTCATGGAAGCCAGCGGCGTCGTGGGTGGTCGTTAGAAGGTCTCTATCCCCGCCCGCGGGGTCGGACGTCGAGCAACAGCCTTACTGTTATACCAGCTTCGGAGACTCCCAATGGAGAGGAGATAGGTAAAGGTTGGTCTTAATGAAAAAACATTACTGAGGACCGCCTCTCATGTATATTTCAAACATAATTTTTGGGGTGTACGCCTCGTATCGTGATCATGCCGGTATTTTAAATGTTAAAAAAAGTTACTTGGAAGTATGATGATTTATTGATATAAAAAGAGGTCGTGCTCGTGATTGCCTTGTATGAACTTTACTGTGGGCTGATGCCTATCTTCAGACAGGAGTGTTGGGACCTTGGTCTGTCTAGGAGCGTGGGTTTTCATAGGGAATGGAGTGTGTGAAGGGAGTGTTTTCTTTCTTAGCTCGAAAGTTATTGCGAGAGCGGGAAAAGGGGGTGAGTGTCACCTTAGAACTATGGGAGTCACGGCCTACTATGTTCCTTGACCCGTCTTGGAAACTTTTCATACTTTCACAGTTAGAACATAAATGGTGTCTTGATGGCAACATCTCATTTCAATTCTCGACTCGCGACTCGATTTTTTTTTCATATCTTCATATTCCTTTACCCAAGCACAAATACGTGAGGTTAAAAGCCAAATGTTGTTTCAATTAAAGTTTCTCTGAACTGGAAGGAGAAGAAAATAAAAAATAGAAAATCCCATAATGTTTTAGAAAAAGTCCGGACCCACACGGATAGGAGACAAGCCCGGTCCTCTCACAAAGGAGCGCCTCGCCGCTCAAAAGGCAAACACGCTAGCAGAGCGCCCAGGAGTCCACCAAGTCAAATTCTCGTATCTCAATCTCACTGGTTCATCTGTTGCCACAGATTAGCTTGATTTTGCGGTGTCAGTTGAGGAGCCATGTCTGAACCTCCTGGCGCTCGGTCTTAGCCTGAGGATGCCCAGACTGAACGAGTACTGCCTTGGATCGAAATCTCAAGCCGACTATCCTATAAACAATGCATTCCATATCATGTTTCAAATGTGCGGGGACGGGTCGCGTGCAAATTAAGCGAAAGGTCAAACGATCTCATTGTGCTCAGGACAGTCCCAACGACACTCCTCAGTCGTTGACGCCCCTACCAAAGTTACAACTGGCTGCGGACGAAGCCCTGGTAACTAAAGGCAACCGCACAGCCCAAATCACTCGAACGTGTCATGTTTGTCAGGGTCGAGGAGAAATCGTCTCGACTAAAAAGCGGCGGGGGATGGATAAGACCGGTGTCGTCACGATCCCTCGCCGTCCACCTGACTTCAAATTACGCGGCCCCTTACGTCCTTCGTCTATGACAAGCCCGCAGCCTCAAGCAGGAGAAGCTCTATGCTGTCTCTCAGGAGATTGGCGGATCTTTCAGCCCGTGGGAGGTCATCGGTACTCCACGGACGATGTAGTTACCGCCTGGATCGCGGGTGAAGAGATGAGACGAGGCTGGGGACGTGAACTGTTGCGAGGCGTCGAATCAGACAAGGCTGATGGAGAATGCGCGGGCCTTTTGCTGATCCGTGGTGGAGGAGAGAAGCAAGCAGATGGTAGAAGAGAGGAAGTCGTTCGGGGGGCCCAGGAGCAGGGCGAGGGCCTTCGGGGATTGGACTTGGGCTGTGGGTTGGGCAGCGTCCTGATGATGGTGTGCTGGCAGCTCCCTCGCCTTCACGCAGTCGGGATTGAGGCACAAGCAAGCTCGGTGGAGCGTGCGCGCCGCTCATTACTGGTCAACGGCTGTGCCGATCGCGCGTGTGTCCGCCATGGAGATTTTCGAAATTTCTTCCCTTTGTCGTCGTCAGGCAGCGCTGCTGCCAAAATCCGAACATCCCTCCCTGCGCCCCCTCCACCTCTTTCTCCTCTTGTATCCTCGTCCTCGTCTCTCTCTTCTCCTGAACCGAGGGCTTTCGAGGCCCGCACTTTTCATCTCATCACAGGCACCCCACCCTACTTCGACGGCCATGGTGCCCCTGCTCCCTCCCACCCCGCAGATCCACCTATTTCTGTCACCTCGCTTTCTTCCTGTACCTCCTCCACGTCCTCCCTGGCCCTCCAGTCTTCTCCTTCCACGACCTCAACCGTCCTCAAAACCAAGAGTGGAAAAGCCCGCCTCCGTCCCTCCTTGTTGCCTGCCGCGGAAGACCAACGACCATGCAACTTCGAACTGCGAGGCGGTGTCGAAGCGTACATCCAGACGGCCGCGGTCGCTTTGAGCGGCAGAGGGATATTTGTCATGTGTGCCTCGGATCTACCGGGCGTCGAGGCCCGTGTCTTGCGAGCAGCAGCGGCGGAAGATCTTACAGTTTTGAGGAAAGTTGAGGTGGAACCGAAGGAGGGGCAGCCGAACCTGTTTGCCGTCTATACGATGTGCCATGCGAATGTATCGCCCATGGCGATAGAAAAGAAGAGGAGAGGTCAAGATGGGAAGGACGGAAGTGTTGAGAGGGGGGAAAGCATGACGCATAGACTCAAGGGAAGAGAACTGGATGAGGAAAATGGAAATGGAGCCATGCTAAGCACGGGACACGAATGTGGATTTGATATGGTCGCGTCAGAACCAGGTATGGAGGGGCAGAGAGTGAAAATTTTAGGAGGTGTGGAGACTGGCAGTGTGGGTTTGGAGGGAGATGCACGAAAGCATGTATCACGGCAAAGAGAGCATGCGACGCGCCCATCTATTAAAATACGAGAGCGTTTGCCAGTTCGGAAAGCGATGCCTTCGACTTTACAATCAAACCCCAAAGCATCTATCAATCGAAGGACGTATGCCTATCGGCGGGTCCTTCATGACATGTGCATGCCTGACAACGAAATATGATTTTGTGACCCTCTCGTGCGTGAAATAATAATTTTTAATTTTTAATTTGTAATTTGGTGGGTTAGATTCAATCTACATTCTGTTGATGCTAATCTACGTTATGAATATCGTGCGTGGATCTAGGAAATAATGCGTCAGGGTTATCAGTCTTGGATTAAATTTTTTCTTTATCATTTATTTGATCCGTGAGCGAAAGCCTTCCGTTATTTTCCTCATTTACGCAGTCTTTGAGCTCTCTGATTCTACAATTTTGTCATGTATAATCAACTGCAAACTCGATTACTAGATACATTTCTTAACCTTTGCATGTCCTATAAATTACCGCTAGCCTGCGAGCACGGAACTATCTTCCGCAAAATGCCGTATAAGTGAACATGAAATCGCAGCACACAGGATGCGTCCACCAACCAAAAAATTGAGAATAGAAGGAGCATTTACTGCCAGAACAGTATGAGCCCTAGCGTAAAACAGAGGGACATATTTTTCGTTCAATATAATTCAGTCGTCCTGCTTGATTTCAAATGGGATCCCGTTCTTAAGTGATACCGGACCTGATGGTAGCTGGTCTGCGCCAGAGAAAGAAGTCACTTTAAATAACGAATTTGTGTGACCTCATGGACTGTGAGAATATAATTGCTTCAAAAAGAGGTACCTATCGAAAGATATGGACGATCGATTGCGTTTTTCTCGTAGCCATGCATTCTTTCAAGACTTTTCTGCATGACCAGGAAAATATTCTGCGAGGGTTTTGAACACAAAAGATGTGCAATGATGGAACATGAAATCATCAATATAAGACAAAACATACAAGTCACTCAGAATCTGGTCCTCTGCGGTGATTTGACTGTTCTGAAAACAGGAATCCTTGTGGTGATACTTTGAATTAGGAATAAACGGAATTTCAAAATTCAAGAACCAGTGCTTACCGAAGATGCGAAAAGGCAGTCTCCTTTCCAGATCTTTGCAAATTTTCCGTATAGTATTTCAAGACACGAAAGACAAACATTTTAGAACACATTAAATCCTGCAGCAGGTGACCCTATAGTTTTGAATGGTAGCGTATGGATACACAAGTATTTCATCTCTGGATCTGTTGTCGTCCCTCGCCAAAAAAAGTTAGCGAGGAGTCCCTGGACCGCAGTTTCTCATTAAATACCATTTGGTTTTTATCATGCGAAGGATATTATGGATTAAATTATCGTAGATTAAATCTCGAAAATGCTTGACCTTTCAATCTGGCCTGAGAAACGATAAACATCTATCACAAATCGGGCGCTCAGGGCGCTATGACACTGGGAGGCAACAATTCTACCCCTTTCCCGGACGGGTATGATTGGGCGAAGCATTCTGCAAATCTTTCCAGGCTCTCATCAAGAACGGAGATTCTTCAACCTATTTGCATGATTAATGAAAGTAGGAACCGTACCGCGACTCCTGCAACGATGTCGATCAGCAGTGGGGCTATCAGTACGACGAGCATGCCTTGGACACCTTTATCCTCACCTTTATCCTCATCACCCAACGCCTTGAACAAGACAGACACGATGCACTCATTCCCAGGTAAAAATGCATCGCATTTGTCATCAAGTTCTATTCCATTTAAAGCATTCTCCTTCGGCGTCGATTGGGAGCAGCACGGCCCCGCCTTTAATACTACACCGATGGGCTCGACAAGGCCCGCTTCGGAGCTAAAGCTTCCCCCAACTCGTCGCCAAAATATAAATTCCAAAAATACACGTACGACCGCAACTGCTTTAATGCCTTTCCTTCTTCCCCGACTCACATACTTTCTCAGCCTTGTGGAGGTGAACATCTTCCTGCAAGTTTCCAAACGGCATCTCGCGGCTATGGCTTGCTCTGATGCAGTTCAAGGAATCGCTGTCCGTCATCCCCGAGATGGATGCACCAGTTCTCATTCCTATCAGTGGTGTAAGAACACAAGCAAAGTGAGAGATGTCGAGAAAATTGAGGGATGTGGACGTGATATGGATTCACACACGATCGCTACAGGGCAGTGGGAAATCCATGATCCAACAAGCGAGATCGAGACGGCACATCCCCTGCTTGCCCTCATTTCTCGTTACCAGAAAGGGCTAAGGTCTCTTCGAGTCGCTGATCTCAGGGTGTTTGCCCCTACACTTGTCGCCGCAGGGCAGGGTCTTCTATCTAATTTGACGCATTTGAGTCTCGCGTATGCAAATATTCAAGACAAGGAGCTTACAGACATTTCTATTCTTCTTGGACGATATGATGGGCTTCTCCATGACGGAAATAGCACTCAAGGAACTTCCTCTTGGTCCACTTCCTCCTCCATCCTCTCCAGCCGCTGCCTTCCTTCTCTCCTCCCTTTCCTTGAGTATCTCACCCTAGCAGGAAACCGCTTCGGCGATCCAGGTGTTATAGCTTTTGCTGACCTTGCCTTAGGCCAGGGTGCATTACCGTGTCTTCAATCGCTTAATTTGGGCGCAAATGGATTCACCCCGTCGGGACGAGCCCTGGTAGCTCTGGCAAGGGCTTTCGGAAACAGACGAACGAGATACCAGGGGGGCAATCACACGAATGGGACAATGTGTGTTGGCTTGAAGAAGCTTGTGATGGGCACCTGGATGTGGGACCGTCTAGCGTCGCATGCTCGTCTCTCGTCCCTTGCCATCCCTCCCTCATCAATCACCACTGCCTACTATCAAAAGCCCTATCAGCCCCGCCTTCACGAGCATCCTTTATACCACCTTTTCCTTTCCTTAGCTCCCACGTTGGAGGAGCTCGATCTAACGGACGTCTCCCTCCTGCCCAACGAAGTCGACGCGCTCGTGAATGCTTGCCGGCGGGTCGCTCTCCCAGCTATACCCTCGTCCATCCCGCATGTGCCTCTACAAACTCTCCGTTTTTCATTAAGCTCTGGAAATCAGGACCATGTCGGGGAAAAATCTGGGAATTATAGGCCAAAGGACGGCCTCCGTGGCATTATATCCGCCTTTCAAGATGGTGTATTCCTTTCCGTGCAGAAACTCGACCTCTTCAACTGCAATTTAAGCGGACCTTTTCTTTTGTCCCTCGCACAAGCCCTGCGGGGCGATGTTCTACCGTATCTTCAGCACCTGCGTCTCGCACACATGGGACTGACGTCTCAAAGTTTATCGAGCCTCTTATGTGCCCTGCGCATGGACACGCCTCCTCGTCTTCCTTCCCACTCGTCTCTTGTGGGCAATGGGAATGCTCTTAAAGTCCTCTCTCTGGAGGGTAATGCCTTGCTGGGTCCAACAGGCGCAAGAATCCTGGCCACATGTGTGCAAGACGGTCGTCTTGGCGGCTTACAAAGCTTGAATTTGAACGGTTCCAGATGTAGGTCTCGGCGTGGAAAATCACGGGTAGAAAGGATGCAGGCAGGGGGGAACTTCTCGTTGTCCGGTTCCATGTCATCTCCTTGCTTGTGCCAACATTGTTCTCTTTTACATTTCTTCTGCACGATATAGCCTAACACTGGTCATCTTGGCGTGTATTTCAGTCGACCTCCTTTTCTTTCACATCCTGACGCCAGCTTCATCCAACCCTCTCTTGTCCTAGGCGCTGATATCGGTTTGCGGGAGCTCATCCAAGCCTTTGACGGCAGGGAAACATCGCTACCTTGCTTCTTAGAACACTTACGATTGCGATATTACCGCTCAAGGAGTCGCCTGTCTAGGGGGTAGCTTAAGGAATGGACGCTTTCCTGAGCTCGAGACGCTCTCTCTGGCCCTAAATCCGGGCGTGAGGGAGGAAGGAGTGCGATGTCTGGTAACCGCATTGGAAGACATGGGCGGTGCTTGCAAGTTGAAGACGCTTGACTTATCTTGGACGAACATGACTGCAACAAGTGCCGGTACGCATGGCAATATGATCCCTGCTTTGACTTGCTTCGCTTTCTCCCCCCCTTAAACCTCCCCTTGTCTCCCTTCCCACCCAACGGGTTCCCCATCATGTGTTTGGCGTAGAGGATATGCAAGATGCTTTGTCTAGTCACCCTCCTCTTCCCCCCCCCCCCC
>Ga0209925_1000469_pt1 | contig 20684 bp, 17 predicted proteins | sample SalPonR2_A_D1_MG_FD_185702 | JGI IMG/M metagenome (GOLD analysis project Ga0209925, IMG submission 185702) | Salt pond soil microbial communities from South San Francisco under conditions of wetland restoration - Salt Pond MetaG R2_A_D1_MG... ... | reverse complement strand
CCCATACCTGGGGCAAGCGCCCTTACAGCGAAGAAAACACCGCTGTCGACAACGGCCTGGTTGCGCTGGTGACCTGGGGCGAGGGTTATCACAACTATCATCACGCGTTCCAGGCCGACTACCGCAACGGCATTCGCTGGTGGCAGTATGATCCTTCGAAGTGGCTCATCAACACGCTGGCGTGGACCGGCATGGTCACCGAGCGCAAGCGCACGCCCTGGTTCCGCATCCAGCGGGCCCGGCTGATGCTGGAATTCGCGAAGCTCAGGCAGCGCGCCGAAGGTGAAGGCGTGCAGGAAAGCTGGCGCGAGCTGTTCGAGCGCGAGTACCAGCAGTTCCGCGACACCATCGGCGAGTGGCAGGCGATCCAGATGCGCAAGGTTGAAAACGGGGCGGAGGTGCTGCGCGATCGCTGGCACCAGACCGAACTGCGTACCTCGCTCAAGGAACTGGAATTCCGGCTCAAGATGCAGCACAAGCGGCTGCGTGCGCTGACCACCATCATCACGCCCGAAACGGCCTGACAGTCTCGACAATTGCGGCGGCCCGCGCCGCCGGATAGGCCGTTATCACGAGGCCGTTGTCGGGGCGTCGGGCAAATCGAAGAATTTTCTTGCATTGGCGCTGGTCTGCGTGGCCAGCGTCTCCGGCGATATGCCTCTCAGCGCCGCCACCGTCCCCCCGATCCAAGGCAGCCAGCACGGCTCGTTGCGATGCGTGCGTGCCTTTGGTCTGAGGTTGCGCGGTTTCAGATAGGGTGCATCCGTTTCCAGCATCAGGCGATCAGCCGGAATCTCGGTCACGATTTCCTTCAGTGGCCCGCCGCGGCGTTCGTCGCAGATCCAGCCGGTGACGCCGATGTGGCAGTCAAGGTCAAGGTAGTCGAACATCGCGCGGCGGGTATCGGTGAAGCAGTGCACCACGACCGGACCCAGGCGGTCCCGAAACTCGGCGAGCATTGCGCGGAAATCATCGTGTGCATCACGCTGGTGCAGGAACACCGGCTTGCCGGATGCCTCGGCCAGCGCCAGTTGCCGCTCGAAAGCACGTTGTTGAACAGGGCGTGGCGAGATGTCCCGGAAGTAGTCGAGTCCGCATTCGCCTACCGCCGCGATCAATGCGTCGGCGTGCAATTGCTCCAGGCGTGCAATGGCGTCGTCGTCCACCTCGGCGGCCAGGTGCGGGTGTACCCCGGCGGTGGCGCGCAGGCGGTCCGTGTTCTGTCGCGCCAATTCCAGCGCGCGCTCGCTGCCGGCCACCGATGCGCCGGTCAACACCAGTTGCGCAACGCCGGCGTCCCCGGCGCGTTCGAGAACTTCGCGCCGGTCTCGGTCAAAACTTTCGTGGCCCAGATTGCAGCCGATATCGATCCATTGCATTTGTTTTGTCGGTTGCCAGGTCAGTCAAAAACCGGAGCGGAGTGTAACAACGCTGGTGGGCAGGTACCGTTCGCTGTTGTCGGCGGCGAGTCCCAGCCCCAGCCATGTGCCCAGCGCGCTTCCAATGCTGGGTGTCGCGGCAATGACAAGAAAAGCGCCGGCGCCCGGCAGCGAAATCCATGTCAGCAGCGCAGCCGAGAGCGAAAGAAACAGCCCGGTCGCGTGCCCGCTCAAGCGGCTGCGCCCGACTAGTGTCGCCATCAGTCCGCCGAACATACCGCCTGCCGTCCAGGCGAGCAGCAGGGGCAGCAACCAGCCGTCGGATAATGGCGCATCGGCCAAAGCATGGTTCAGGGATTGTCTCGGATCGAGCACATTGAAGGCGAGCCAGGTGCTCTCCTGAACAATCACCGCGATACAGATACCTGCCGCAAGCGCCTGTGCTGGCCTCTTGATCATGCTGCGCATTATGGCACCGTGGGCGGGTTGAGCTATACTCGACAGAGGTTGCTCCACACTCCAGGCGCTCAGGCAGACGCGCCCGCGTGAAATTCGCGGCCGTGCAAGCGAATGACCCATGAACCGTTCCCGACGTCACATTCTCTACAGCGCGTCCGGCAGAGTGCCATGGCTGATCGCCGCTGTTCTGCTGGTATTGCTGCTGGTGGCCACCATCATGCTCAGCCGAACTTTCAGGCAGGCCGAAGAGCGCGATATCGCGCGATACTTCGATTCGATCGCGACCCACATCGAGACGGATCTGCTCGATAGCGCGGGGCAGCACGGCGCGATCCAGAGCCGCATGGCCACGCGGCTGGCCTTCGACGGTCCCTTCGATCAGGCGGCATGGCAGTCCGATGCGGCTGCGCTGATCGCCGATCATCCCTATTACGAACTGCTCGCCGTACTCGATGGCGACTTCTCCGTGCGCTGGATCCAGGGCGGCGCCGGAGAGAGCATCGCCGTCGGCGAAGTGTTTCCGCTAAGTGCCCGGGCCCGTGCGCGATTGGCGCGACAGCCTACGCCAGCCAACACCGTTGCGCTGGAGCCGCTGGGCGCGGTCACGCCAGAGCCGGCACTGCTGTTCATGACGCCGGTGGTGGTCGATGACGAGATCGTCAACTGGTTGGCAGCGGTCATGCTGGTGCCGGATTCCATCCGTGCCATGCTCACCGGCTTCTACTTGCGGGATGTCATGTTGTCGGGTGATTTTGGTGGCGTCAGGTTTGCCATCCCGGGCCTCGAGGCCGCGGAAACGACCGATTCGGCATTTCGGCGAACCCTGGCATTCCAGCTCGGCAACGGAAGCAGCGAGCTCAGAATCGATGTGGCGCTTCGGCCCGAAACAGCCAATCAGATGCATAGCGTTCTGCCGCAGTTCATACTGGTTTTCGGCAGCCTGATGGCGGTACTGCTGGTGATCGCCGCCTTGCTGGCCATGGCCGCCGCGCGCCAGGCGCGCGTTCTGTCGGGTGCGAACCGGAGTCTCAAGAACGAGATTCGGGATCGCGAGCTCGCCGAGCGCGAGCTCCAGTTCCTGATCACCCACGACTCTCTGACCGGGCTGCCCAACCGGCAGGGCATGCTGCGACATCTGGAGCAGGCTATCGGCGCAGTCGACGAAGGGCACAGGCTTGCGGTGTTCTTCATCGATCTCGACCAGTTCAAGGATATCAACGAGACGCTGGGTCACCATCTGGGCGACGAACTTTTGCGCCAGATACCCGACCGGCTTGCACGCGAACTCGAGGACGAAGATCTACTGGGCCGGCTTGGCGGCGACGAATACCTGGTCGTGGCCCAGCGTCGCGACAGTGAACGCATCACGCGCCTGGCCGACCGCTTGCTCGGTGCCCTCGACGAGGCCTTCAAGATCGAGGAGCACCAGCTGTTCGTCAGCGCCAGCATTGGCCTGGCGTTCCTCGAATCGTCGTCCGCGTCGGCGGGCGAGCTGATCCAGAACGCCGACGCAGCACTTTTCCGGGCCAAGCAGCTCGGTCGCAATCAGCACGCCATGTTTACCCCGGAAATGTTCGCCCAGGTCGAGTACCGGCTGCACTTGAGCAGGGACATTCGGGAGGCACTGGACCAGGAGCAGTTCCGCATTGCCTATCAGCCGATCGTCGATCTGGAAACGCTTGAAATCTGCGGCGTCGAGGCGCTGATGCGCTGGCCGCACAAGGATGGCTACAACGTCCCGCCGCGGGATTTCATTCGCGTTGCCGAGGAGACCGGCGTCGTGCATCGTCTGAGCCAGTACGCGCTGTCGCGCGCGGTGGGCGATCTGGCCGGCTGGCAGAAGAAATTCGACAATGCCCCGTGGCTGGCGGTCAACATTTCGGGCGCGCAGTTTCGCGAGGCCGAATTCGTGCGCGATCTGAGTGTCTTGCTGCACCAGCACCGGATTTCGCCCGATCAACTGCACCTGGAAATCACCGAACAAGTTCTGATCGAAAACCTGGTGCGCAATCGCGACGTGCTGGAGCAACTCGATGAAATCGGCATGCCTATCGTCGTCGACGACTTCGGCATTGGTTACTCGTCGCTGGCCTACATAAAGAACTTCCCGATTTCCACGATCAAGATCGATCAGGGTTTCATCCGCGGCATCCAGGACGATGCCGACGATCAGGCCATCACGCGCACCATTTGCGACCTGTCACACGCGCTTGCGTTGAAGGCTGTTGCCGAGGGCATCGAGCAGGCCGGCCAGCTGGAACTTCTGCGTCGATACGGCTGCGACCTGGGCCAGGGGTTCCTGTTCATGCACCCGGTATCGGCAAGGGAAATCTCGCGCCTGCTGTCCGGACCACCGCCCTGGATCGGGTTGCTCAATGAGCGGGGAGAACCGCGCGATTTTCTCGAGGAGCGGGGGAAAGCGCCCTGAATCGGCCGCCGATTCTGGACGAGCGGGATCGGAGGCGGGTTGTTGTTGTATTTGGGCGCCTGTTCGACCATAATAGAGGGCTGACTTTCCACCAAGCATCAGGTGCGCCCAAATGAAGGCTGAAATCCATCCCGAATATCGCGAAGTCGTCTTCCAGGACCTGTCCAGCGACTTCTCGTTCAAGACTCGCTCGACAATCCAGACCCGCGATACCATCAAGTGGGAAGACGGCAACGAATACCCGCTGGTCAAGGTAGAAGTGTCGAGCAAGTCGCACCCGTTCTACACCGGCCAGCACAAGATCGTCGATTCCGGCGGTCGTGTCGACCGGTTCAAGCAGCGTTACGGCAAGAGCAAGTAACGCCGGCAGCGCGCGGTCAGCAATGGCCGCGAATTGTGACATACTGAATATACGCAGCCGTATGGTTGCGGCCGAACCCATGGCGACAGGCCTGTCGGCAAGCATTCGGAATTGCTCAACGATTTTCCGACTTCCGGCTCAGCCTGTTGCAGACTGCCAGGAGTTGTGCCGTGTCCGATCGTAAACTGAATCTAAGTGATCCTGAATCCGGCAAATCGCTGGACCTCCCCGTCGTCTCCGGTTCGGAAGGCGATCCGACGCTGGACATCAGCAGCCTGCACAAGGAGCTGGGCTACTTCACGTTCGATCCCGGTTACGGCACAACCGCAAGCTGCAAGAGCGACATCACCTTCATCGATGGTGAAAAGGGCATCCTGCGCTACCGCGGCTACCCGATCGAGCAACTGGCCGAGAATTCCTCGTTTCTCGAAGTGGCCTACACGCTGCTCTATGGCGACCTGCCGGGTCGCGACCAGTTTGCCGGGTTCGAGCGCGACATCACCTATCACACGATGGTGCACGAGAAGCTCAACACCTTCATGCAGGGCTTCCACTACAACGCTCATCCGATGGCCATTCTGTCGGGTGTGGTCGGCTCCATGGCCGCGTTCTATCATGACAAGCTCGACGTCAATGACGCCGAACAGCGCGAACTGGCCGCCAAGCGGCTGATCGCCAAGATGCCGACAGTGGCCGCGGCCGCTTACCGGCATTCGATGGGCTGGCCCAGCGCTTACCCGAAAAATTCGCTGCCCTACAGCGACCGTTTCCTGCACATGATGTTCTCGGTGCCGGCCGAGCCGTACGAGATCAACCCGGTTGCGGCCAAGGCACTGGACCTGCTGTTCATCCTGCACGCCGACCACGAGCAGAATGCGTCGACTTCCACCGTGCGGCTGGTGGCCTCCACCGGTGCCAATCCCTATGCCTGCGTGGCCGCCGGCATTGCCGCACTCTGGGGGCCGGCGCACGGCGGCGCCAACGAGGCGGTGCTGAACATGCTCAATCAGATCGGGTCGGTCGACAATGTGCCGAAGTTCGTCGACAAGGCCAAGGACAAGAACGATTCCTTCCGCCTGATGGGCTTCGGGCACCGGGTCTACAAGAATTATGACCCGCGCGCGACCATCATTCGCAAGCAGTGCCACGAGGTGCTGGCGGAGCTTGGCAAGAAGGACGAGTTGCTGGATCTGGCCATGGAACTCGAGCGGATCGCGCTGGAAGACGATTACTTCGTCGAGCGCAAGCTGTATCCGAACGTCGACTTCTACTCGGGCCTCATCTACAAGGCGCTGGGCATTCCGACGTCGATGTTCACCGCGATGTTTGCGATCGGCCGCACCGTTGGCTGGGTCAGCCAGTGGCTGGAGCAGGCAGCCAACCCGACCCGCATCGGGCGCCCGCGACAGGTTTACACCGGGCCGACCGAGCGAAACTACACCCCCATCCAAAAACGCTGATAAACGCCGCGAGCACGCGCCTGACGGCGTCCGGCGGTGCTCGAAATCCTCGTGTACAGAATCGTACACTCCGGTTTCTGCGCGCCGGCGGCCACCGTCAGGCGCGCGCTCGCGACGTTTAGCAGCGTTTTTCCGTGGAAGACATTCCTTGCAGCATCCCAGGCGGCCACCGTCAGCCACCCGCTCGCTGCGTTTTCAAGCGGTCTTTCAATCAATGACTTGCGCGGGCGCCTGGCGGCGTGCGGCGGTGCTCGGGTTCTATAGGTCCGGTTCGTTGATGAGGCGTTCGATTTCCTGGGTACCGGCGCGTCTTTGGGCGCGGCCGTCGACCGGGTCGGGCGGGGGCTGCTTCCAGCTGCTTCCGGCCATCAGGCCAAGTTCGAAACACTGCCCGTCGGCCTCGATTACCACCAGCTCGAGGTCGCGGTAGCTGTTGTCGTGCCAGCGGATCCGGCGGGTCTCCTGTTCGAAGCGGATGTTGTGCGAGAGCAGGAACGCGATCACCTCGTCTTCCGTTTCGCAGAAAACGTGAAGCGAGATCCGCGAATACTGGTCCGAGGTGCCTTCCAGCACCGGTCCGACCAGCTTGGGGCGGAATCGGCGGAAGAATTTCATGGCTTCCAGCGCGGCCCGGCGCTTTTCGGTCAGGTCGTCGATCAGCGCCTCGCCTCCGTACATGGCCTGGTAGCGCTTGAGTTCGGCTTCCACCTCGGTGTTGGACGGCAGGCTCGAGCGGCCTGAAAGCCCCAGCCTGTGGGCCGCTTTCTGTTTCGCCTGCCCGTAGTTTCGCTGTCCTTCGGTGGCCAGGATGCGCGCCGCCTCGGCCGCGACCTCCTGGCGGATGCGGTCATTCTGGCGATCTCCCCTTGTCGGCATGACCAAGCTCCTTGATGTCGGACGCGCCACCCGACGCGGCGCAGTGTCTTCCTGATGCGGATCAGAAAATTTCGTAGGGGTCGGTCTCGTCTTCGACCTGTTCGCTTTCCTGGTTCTTCAGCGGCGGCAGATTGTCGGCCGGGAACCACTCCCGAACCGCACCCGGCGTGCCGGGACGCACGCGCAGGCCGCTGTTCGGATCGATGCTGGCCTCGACGATGCCGATCGGCACGGGGTCGGCCTGTTCAGGCACACCGTCCAGCGCGGCCTGCATGTAATCGACCCAGATCGGCAGCGCGGTGCGGCCGCCCTGTTCGTATTCGCCGAGCGATTCATTGCTGTCCAGACCCACCCAGACCGTTGTCACCAGCGCGTCGTTGAAGCCGGAGAACCAGGTATCGCGCTGGTCGTTGGTGGTGCCGGTCTTGCCGGCCAGGTCGTCGCGTCCGAGCGCGAGTGCCCGGCGGCCGGTGCCCGAGGTGATCACGTCGCCCATCATCGAACGGATCAGCCAGGCCGTCTGCGGCTTGACGACGCGTGCGGCGTAGACGGGAATCGGCGGTCCATGAAGCTCTTCGGGTGTTTCATCGCCGGCCAAACGTTCGTCCTGGCCGCCGCCGTCGGTTGAATCATCGTCGCCTGCCGGGGTGTCCAGGCCAAGCTCGAGCTCGCGAGGCGCTTCTCTCTGCAAGCTGCCAAGCGCTCCCGGTCTGGAGCCGGTGGTCCTGCCCGCGCGGTTGTCGGTGGCATAGCCGTTGCCGTCGCCGCAGTCGCGACAGGCCAGCGGCCGCGGCAGCAGCGGAAGCTCACGATCCTGATCGTCGATGATTGCGTGGATGAAGTAAGGGTCAATGTCGAAGCCGCCGTTGGCAAACACGGCGTACGCCGCGGCCAGGTCAATCGGTGTGATCGATGCCGAGCCCAGCGCCATCGACGGGCCGTTGGGAATCTGACTGCGCTGGAACCCGAAGTCGGTCACGTAGTCGATAGTGGGCTGGATACCGATATCCATCACCAGGCGGACGCTGATCAGGTTGCGCGAATGGATCATGGCCTCGCGCAGACGGGTCGGGCCGAAGAATCTTTCGCTGAAGTTCATCGGCTTCCAGGTGCGTTCCTGCGACGGATCGTCGAACACGATCGGTGCATCGTTGACCAGGCTGGCCGGCGTGTAGCCGTTGTCGATGGCCGCGGCATAAATAAACGGCTTGAAAGCAGAGCCGGGCTGGCGCCTGCTCTGCGTGGCGCGGTTGAACTGGCTGGCCCCGAAGTCCAGCCCCCCGACCAGCGCGACCACCGCGCCGGTATCCGGTTCGAGTGAGACAAGCGCCGCCTGGGCTTGCGGAACCTGCGCCAGGCGCGGACCGTTCTCGCCGCCGCGCAGACGGACCAGGTCGCCGGGATTCAGCACTTTGTCGACCGTCTCCGGCCGAGTGCCCAGCGCGTTCCGGCCGAGATGCTCACGAGCCCATTCGACATCGGCCAGTGAGAGTTCCACGTCGCGGCTGTCGTCGTTCAGCAGCGTGGCCGATTCCGGCCCGGCTGTGAGTACGATGGCCGGTTCCAGGTCGCCCACCGTGCGCGTGTTACCCAGTTCCTCCAGCAGGGCCTGGCGGTCGTTCAGCAGCGCGGGATCGAGTTCGCGCTCCGGGCCGCGCCAACCGTGCCGACGGTCGTAATTGTCCAGTCCTTCGCGCACGGCGCGGTCCGCGGCCTGCTGCAGGCGGCTTTCGACCGTCGTCACGATGGTGTAGCCGCGTGTATAGGCCGCGTTCGCGCCAAACCGATCGACGGCCTGCTGGCGCGCAATCTCGGCGATCCAGGGGGCGTCCAACTCCGCCTGCGGACCGTGCAGGCGGGCGCGGTCGGGCTCGGCAACGGCCGTTTTGTATTCGCTAGCATCTATGAAGCTTTCGGCCAGCATTCGGTCGAGCACGTAGTTGCGGCGGTCCAGCGCGAAACGGGGATTCGTCACGGGATTGACTACCGAAGGCCGCTGCGGCAAGCCCGCGATCATGGCCATCTCGGCGATCGTGAGTTCGTCGACGGTCTTGCCGTAATAGATCTGTGCCGCGGCGCCGACGCCGTAAGCGCGGTGACCCAGAAACTCCTTGTTCAGATAGAGCTCGAGAATTTCATCCTTGGAAAGTTCACGCTCTATCTTCATTGCCAGGAATATCTCGCGCACCTTGCGGGTGACCGAGAACTCATTGCTCAGGTAGAACCTGCGCGCGACCTGTTGCGTGATCGTGCTGCCGCCCGGTACGCGACGCTGGCCGAAATAGCGCACGTAGCCGAATACGCCGCGCAGCGTCCCGCGCCAGTCGATACCGGGGTGGCCGTAGAAGTTGTCGTCCTCGGCGGCCAGGAAAGCCTGCTTGAGCGCGAGCGGTATTTCGTCTATCGTCAGCGGAATACGGCGTTGTTCGCCCACGGTCGTGATCAGCCTGTCGTCGGCCGAATAAATTCGCAGTGGCACCTGCAGTTCAACGTCCCTGAGGGTGTCGACCGATGGGAGTGATGGGACGATAATCAGCCACAGTATTGTGAATCCGATCACTGCTAAGACCAATCCGAGCAAAAACAGTCGGATAGAAAACTTAATTAAAGACTTTATTTGTGGCATGGAGTATGATACACCTTGCATCCGAGATCGATCGACGCGGGAGCATGCTTGCCGAAAGGCCGGCAAAAGCCGAAAATTGGACCGCGGCACTCGCTGAACGATCCATTTTATCGGCATCCGTTTGTCGAGATTGCCAAGAATTGCAAGGTTCGAAGCACGACACTGGGGGGGCGGACCGGCGTTGAGAAAATGAACCGAGAGGAGTCCGGGGATGAAGTGCAGTACCGAAGTCGGCCTTGAGGGAGTGGCGAACCGACGCCTCGAGTCGTTGCCCGGTGACGGGCGATACCAACAAACAACCATCGCAGCTATTGGGGAACGGCCTTGAATATCTTCAAACGATCCGCGCCGCCCACGATCGGGGTGGATATCGGCACCAGCAGCGTCAAGGTGCTGCAACTCAGCAAGGCAGGTTCCACTTATCGCGTGGAACATGTCGCGGTGGAGACACTGCCGGAAGGCGCTTTTGCAGAGCACAGCATCAGCAATGTCGACGAAGTCGGCGAGGCGATCCGAAGCGCGGTCAAGCGCAGTGGTACCAAGGCCAAACATTGTGCCATGGCCGTTTCGGGATCGGCCGTCATCAGCAAGCTCATCCATCTCCCAGGCGACCTCGCAGAAGAAGAAATCGAGGGCCAGATCGAGATAGAAGCCGGTCAGTACATTCCTTACCCGCGAGATGAAGTGAGCCTGGATTTCGAAATCCTTGGACCCTCGGCGCGCAACGCCGACGTTACCGAGGTGCTGCTGGCTGCATCCAAGACCGAGAACATCGAAACGCGCGAAGCGGTCGCCGAGCTTGCCGGGCTTACAGCCCGGATCATAGACGTCGAGGCATTTGCGATTGCCAACGCTTTCGAACTGGTTCGCAAGCGCGACGGTATTTCGGACTCGTCAGTAATCGCGGTGCTCGATATCGGCGACGTGCGTGCTTCGCTCAACGTCCTTCGTGACGGCCGTTCGATCTACTACCGCGATCATCCATTCGGCGGGCGGGAACTGATCGAGGAAACCATGCGCCGCTATGGGCTGGACGCCGACCAGGCACAGTTCTGGAAGCGCGGCGAGGAACCACCGGCCGGGTTCGACGACGAAGTTCTTGAACCTTACCGTCAAAGCGTCATCCAGCAGATTGGGCGGGCCCTGCAGTTCTATTCGTCCAGCCGCGAGTACTCCAGCATCAACACGCTGTTCCTGGCCGGTGGCGGAGCAACAGCCGAGGGCCTCGTCGAATCAGTCAGCGCCGAGCTCGGCATGAATGCCGAATTGGCCGATCCGCTCAAGGGGCTCAAGCTGGCGCCGCGCATCAATGCGGCTTCGCTCGATCTGATACGACCATCGCTGGTCACGGCAAGTGGCCTGGCACTGCGGGGAGTCGAATAATGCGCAAGATCAATCTATTGCCATGGCGCGAGGAATTGCGCCGCGAAGCACAGCGCAACTTCATGATCCTGCTGGTGATTGCGGCCGTTGCGGCGGCAGGGGTCGTATTCGCGGTCAACCGCTACTTCGATGCGCAAATCAGCAACCAGAACCAGCGTAATGCTTATCTCAATACCGAGATCGCCAAGCTTGACCGCCAGATCGCGCGCATCGAGCAACTCGACGAGACGCGGAGCCGGCTGCTCGATCGCAAGCGGGTTATCGAAGATCTCCAGGCCAACAGGACATTGATGGTTCGGCTGTTCGACCAACTCGTGCGCACGGTGCCCACGGGAATCCGGCTTCTCAATGCCCGCCAGGTCGGCGACCAGATCACGATCACCGGCACCAGTCAGTCCAATGCGCGAGTTTCGACGTACTTGCGCAATTTGGAGGCTTCGATGGTTTTGCACAATCCGCAATTGAGAATCATCGAGGCCGAGACCGAAGAGACCGATTCGCAGATGCCATACATGTTTACGGTGGCCGCCACGGTTGCACCACCCGAGACGGTTGACGACGATGAAACCCAGCCCGGAGCGGAGGCCGCAGAATAATGGATCTTCAGGAAATTCGCGACCTCGACTTCAACGACCTGGGCCGGGCCTCGCCCGGCGCCAAGGCGTTTCTGCTGATCGTCATGGCGGCGCTCATCATCGGCGCCGGCTATTGGTTCGTCATCAAGGATCAGCGCGCCGATCTGGCCAACCACGAGCGTCAGGAAACGCAGCTCCGTCAGGAATTCCAGGAGAAGCAGCGCAAGGCGGCTTCGCTGGAAATCTACGAACGGCAGTTGTCCGAGATGCGCACCATGCTGCGCACGCTGCTGCGCCAGCTTCCGAGCAAGACCGAGATGCCCGATCTGCTGGTCGACATTTCGCAGACCGCATTGGCCGCCGGCATCGATACCGAACTGTTCGAGCCGCGTGCCGAACAAATACAGGATTTTTACGCCGAACAGCCCATCTCGATTCGCATGACCGGGCAGTATCACCAGTTTGGTAATTTCGTCAGCGGCGTGGCTTCGCTGTCGCGCGTCGTCATCCTGACCATGCAGGATATCTCGCTGGAACCGGTTGAGGGCCGGCCCGGCATTCTGCGCATGGAGGGGACGGTTACGACTTACCGTTACCTGGACGAGGGCGAAGACAGCCAACTGCTGGAAGGAGAATCCTGATGCGCCGGATCATGATGCTCACGATGTTCTCCATGGCTCTGCTGGCAGGATGCACCGGCGGCCAACAGGACCTCGAACAATGGGTGCAGCAAACGCTGGCGCGCCCGGCGGGAGAGGTCGACCCTCTTCCGCAGGTGCAAACGCCTGAGCCGGTCGTTTACGACGCCTACGACCTGCGCGATCCATTCCTGAGCCCGCGCCCGGATCTGGAGGAAACCGCTTCGGCCGGCAGCGGGCCGCGGCCAGATCCGGATCGTCGGCGAGAGTTTCTCGAGCGCTTTCCGCTCGATGCGCTTGAAATGGTCGGCACCATCTCCATCGGTGAACGCACCTACGGGCTGATCTCGGACCCCGAGGAGACGATTCATCGGGTCAGCGAAGGCAACTACCTGGGACAGAACCACGGCCGGATTCTGCAAGTCACGCCAACCGCCATCGAAGTGATGGAGTTGGTGCCCGACGGGGCCGAAGGCTGGATGGAACGCGAAGCGCGCATTGCGCTGCCCGACGATGACGAGCAGGGATGATGGTGGACGCTATGAACAAACAAGAATTTGGCACGGGGATGCAAGTTATGAAAACCCATGAAGGGAACTCAACAGGGAGCCCGATTATGAACCGCACGAAGCGAATCCTGACCCTTCTGGCCGGTGCGATCTGGCTATTCGCCGGTCCGCTTTCGGCCACGGTCGTTAACGATGTCCAGGTCAACGACGACGGCACTCGATTGAACTTCATCCTGTCCACCGATGAGGCTCCCGGCGAACCAACGGTATTCACTACCGATCAGCCACCGAGAATCGTGCTTGAACTGACCGACACCACCTCGAACGTGGCTGCCGCCCAGGTGCCCGTGGGCGTTGGCCCGGTGAGAAGCTACATGACGCTTTCCTCCGGTGGTCGGACGCGTCTGGTCGTCGACCTTTCGCGCAGCGTAGGATACGACGTCGATGTGCAGGGCAATCAGGTAGTGCTGAGCCTCGAATCGGGCGGCTCGGCCGGACGTGTCGGCGGCGTCTCTTCCGGTGACCGGAACGAGATCGAGGGAATCGATTTTCGTCGAGGCGAGAATGGGGCAAGCCGCGTGCTGATCCAGCTTGACCGGCCGGGCGTGGACATTTCAGTTGATGAGCGCGCCTCCGCGCTGCGCGTCGACCTTTACGACACGTCGCTGCCCGATGATCTGATGCAGCAACTGGACGTGACCGACTTCGCCACGCCGGTCCGGACGATCACGCCGGAAATCCGCGGCGCCAACGTGCGCCTGAATCTCGACATTTCAGGCGCCTATCAGCACGTCGCTTACCAGACCGACAACCAGCTGGTCATCGAAGTGACCGAGCCGGATCTCGAGCCGCGCATGACGCGCGAACTGGAATTCTTCCAGGATCGCGAATACGAGGGCGAACGCATAACACTGAATTTCCAGGATATTCCAGTGCGCTCGGTGTTGTCGCTCATCGCCGATATTTCCGATCTCAACATTGTCGTGTCCGATTCTGTCGGCGGTAGCCTTACGCTGCGCCTGACCAACGTTCCGTGGGACCAGGCGCTGGACATCGTGCTCGAGACCCGCAACCTTGCCATGCGCGAGTCGGGCAACGTGCGCTGGGTCGCGCCGCAGGGCGAGATCGCCGCGCGCGAACAGCAGATTCTGCGCGCGCGCGCCGAGCGTCAGACGCTCGAGCCGCTGCGCACCGTGATGATTCCGGTCAGCTATGCCGATGCCAGTGCATTGTCCGAACTGATCCGTTCGTCCACTGCAGTCGGTAGTGAGGGCGAAGGACCCGGCGCCGGGCTGCTTTCCGAACGCGGCTCGGTCACCATCGACCAACGCACCAACACGCTTCTGGTCACGGACACCGCCGAGCAGATCGATCGGGTGCGCGAACTCGTCGTCGAGCTGGACCGGCCCGTTCGCCAGGTGCTGATCGAATCGCGCATCGTCATCGCGCGCTCCAGCTTCAACCACGAATTGGGCGTTCGCTTCGGCGTCAGCGGATCCCAGCAGGCCGGCAACAATCTGATCTCGATCAGCGGTTCTGGCGAGGCCACCGACCGCATGAGCAACGTGGGCCTGGCGCGCCGGCAACTGCTTGGCCAGCGGCCCGGTCGGCCGACGTTCCTCTCGGACGCTGACCTTAATGATGACGGTACGGTCGATGTCGGTACCGAGGGCATTGCCGTGCCGGCGCTGGCCGATCGCCTTAACGTGAACCTGCCGGTGTCCAGCGCAGCCGGCGCATTCGGCATCAGCTTCCTGACCAGTAACTACCTGCTGGATCTGGAGTTGTCGGCCCTCGAGGCCCAGGGTGAGGGCGAGGTCATTTCGACCCCGCGCGTGATTACGGCCAACCAGAACGAGGCCTTCATCCAGCAGGGTGTGGAGATTCCGTTCGAGGAAGCCACCAACTCCGGCGCCACGAACGTGGAATTCAAGGAAGCCGTACTCGAACTTCGCGTTACGCCGCTGATCACACCCGACAACCGGGTCCAGCTCAGTCTTGCGATCAAGCAGGATACGGTGGGTGAAATCTTCCAGACGGGGCGCGGCGGTTCGGTGCCGTCCATCGATACTCGCGAACTGGGTACGCGCGTGCTGGTCGAGAACGGCCAGACCGTTGTCCTCGGCGGCATCTTCCAGGAAGAACGCAACTTCAACACCACCAAGGTGCCGTACCTGGGTGACGTGCCGGTGCTGGGAACGCTCTTCCGTCGCCGGGCGACAGCCGACGAGAAGCGTGAACTGCTGATCTTCATCACACCCAACATCCTGGACGACCAGATTCGCATCGACTGATTCGAATCACGGGACAACAAGGGCCCGGGCCGGAAACGACCCGGGTCTTTTTATTGGATGAGCCCGGGTTAGCGCTCTTCGTGTCCTGCTTTTGCTTCTGCCCCGGTTTTTGCAGCGGCGCCGGCGGCGGCCGATACACTTACAATGACCCGATGACAGATCGACCCTGTTCCCCGGCTGCCGAGCGCAATCGCGAACCGATTCTCAAGGTGTTGCGCGCATGGCTGCCCAAGTCCGGACGCATGCTCGAGATCGGCTCGGGCACCGGCCAGCACGCGATCTTTTTCGCGCCGGCCCTGCCGCTGTGGCAGTGGCAGCCCAGCGAGCATCCAGACGAGCTTCCCACGTTGCAGGCCGGACTTGAAGGACACGGTGTTGCGAACATCGGGCATCCGCTTGCGCTGGACGTGACCGGCGAATGGCCGGAAGAACAATTCGACGCCGCGTATTCGGCCAACACTGCGCACATCATGCATTTCCCGGCCGTCGAGGCCATGTTTGCCGGTGTCGGGGCGCGGTTGAACTCGAATGGCCTGTTCGTGCTCTACGGCCCGTTTGCCCGCAACGGCCGGCACAACGCAGCCAGCAACGCCGAGTTCGACGCCAGCCTGCGTGCGCGCGATCCGGGTATGGGCATACGCGATGTCGAACAACTCGACCAACTGGGCGAGGTGTGTGGTCTGGAGCGAATCGCGGAACTTCGCATGCCGGCCAACAATCACATCCTGGTCTTTCACAAACCCTGAATGAAGGCAACAAGAATGGGCTCTGTTCAAGCACAGGCTTTCGAGTCGTGGGATGGTCTGGCGCAGCAGGCGCGTGGGCTTCTGGCCGGCGAAAATCACCGCATCGCCAACGCCGCCAACCTGGCCGCGCTGATATTCAACAGCGTTCCCGATCTCAACTGGGCCGGATTCTATTTCGTCGAAAACGGTGAACTGGTGGTCGGGCCGTTCCAGGGCCAGCCGGCCTGCGTGCGCATTGCACCGGGCAAAGGGGTCTGCGGCGCGGCGCTGGTCAGCCGCGAGACGCAGCGGGTCGAAGACGTCGAGGCTTTCGCGGGGCATATCGCCTGTGATCCGAATTCGAGATCGGAGGTCGTGGTGCCGCTGATCCTGGATAACGAAGTCATCGGCGTGTTCGATATCGACAGCCCGAAGCCCGGTCGCTTCAGCGACGGGGATGCGCGCGGATTCGAGCAACTGGCCGCGATCTACGTGGAATCTCTCACGCGATGAGCGTGCTGGAACGGGCGGGCTCGACGTATTGAATCCGTCGGGCCGAGCCCAATGAATCAGTCGGGTTCGAAGCGCGCGGCGAGACGGATTCGGCCCTGGTCGCCGAATTCGAGTTCAAATATGCCCCCGGTGGGCAGGGGCATCAGCTGTCCGGTAAGTGCGCACTGAACCTGTTCCAACCCGGGGTTGTGCCCGATCAGCACCAGATTCCCCGGCTGTTCCCTGACCAGCGCGGCCAATGTCGCGGCCGTCGCATTCCAGATGCGAGCCTCCTCCTGAAATTCGCCCATGGCCTCGTGCAGAACCAGCTCGGCGGTGCGACGCGCCCGGGCCGCGGGCGAAACCAGCACACTGACCGGTAAGTCGTTGCCCATGCGTTTGGCCAGCCAGTCGCGCATCCCGGCGCACTGGCGCTCGCCGCGGCGCGTCAGCGGCCGGTTGAAATCCTTCTGTCCGGGTTCGGCGTCGGCGGCCTTGGCGTGCCGGATCAGCCAGACGGTGCGTTCAGCATGTTCCATACCTCGATGATGCCCTCATGTACGAAGATGTTTGAGCAACGCGCCGATTTCCAGATTGCCGCCGGAAAGCACAACGCCGACGCGCCGGCCGGCGAAGCGCTCGCGCACCGCCAGCACCGCGGCCAGCGGTACCGCGCCTGAAGGCTCGACCACCTGCTTCAAGTGGCGCCAGGCGAGCGTCATGGCTTCGATGATCTGAGTCTCGGATACGGTGATCACCTCTATATCGTGCCCGGAAAGCACGGCGAAGTTGCGCGTGCCGATCAGTGCCCGAAGGCCGTCGGCAATCGTCTGCGGATCGTGGTCGGAAACGCGCTTGCCGCCGGCCAGCGAGCGTGCCGCGTCGTCCGCGCCGGCAGGTTCGGCGCCGGTAACCCGCACATGCGGCGCGACCTGCGCGGCGGCCAGCGTGATGCCGGACAGCAGCCCGCCGCCACCGATCGGGGCGACGATATCGTCCAGATCAGGCGCCTGGGCCAGGAATTCGAGCGCGACGGTGCCCTGGCCGGCGATGATGTGTTCGTGGTCGTAGGGCGGAATGGCGGTCTTGCCCTGGTCGATCAGCCTCTGCAGCCCGGCTTCGCGCGCGGCCTGGTTTGGCTCGCAAAAATGTACCGTGCCGCCGTAGGCACGCACGGCCTCGATCTTGCTGGCCACCGCGTTTTCCGGCATCACCACGTCGGCCGGGAAACCGCGGGCCGCTGCGGCCGCCGCCAGGGCCGCGCCGTGGTTGCCCGACGAGTGCGTGGCTACGCCCGGGCAGTCGCCGGGCAGCTGCGAGACGGAAAAACTGGCACCGCGGAACTTGAACGATCCGGTTCTCTGCAGCTGCTCGCACTTGAACGCGAAATCGATCCCGGTCAAACGATTCAGCGACCCACTGGTCATAGTCGGAGTTCGGCGAATCTGCCCGGCGACGACCGCGAGCGCATCAGAGGGCGTGATATCCATCACATGCTGGTATGGAAGTTCACGGGTTGATTCGGTGTTTTTGAGCATCGTCGTATAATACTTCCCAACAGTCATGGACAAGGGACGTACATGAAAGCAATCAAAGGCGACGCACCGCGCACGCCCGTCGACCGCGCCGACTATCTTCCGCCGGCCTGGTTGATCGACACGGCCGTCATCACGCTCGATCTGAATGCCGACACCACCTGTGTATCCGCGTCTCTGCGCGTGCGGCGCAATCCCGACTGTGAAGATGCCGATGCCGCGCTCGTGCTTTTCGGCGATGACCTGGACACCGAATGCGTCGCGATCGACGGTCGCGAACTCGACGCCGACGCGTATCGAATCAGCGCCGGGCGGCTGAATATCGATGGCTTGGGTGAATCGGCCATTGTCACCACCCGCGTGCTGATTCATCCGGCGAAGAACACTGCGCTGGAAGGGCTTTATCCATCCGGCTCCAGCCTGCTCACCCAGTGCGAGGCCGAGGGCTTCCGCAAGATCACCTGGTTCGGCGACCGACCCGACATCATGACCCGCTTCCACGTACGCCTGGAAGCCGACAGCAAGAAGTACCCGGTCTTGCTGGGCAACGGCAACCTGGTCGAGACCGGCTCGCTGGGCGGTAATCGTCATTTCGCCGTCTGGGACGACCCATTCCCCAAGCCGTCGTATCTGTTTGCGCTGGTCGCCGGCGATCTGGGCTGCAAGGAAGACACGTTCACCACCGCCTCGGGCCGGCGGGTGGCGCTTAAGGTCTACTCCGAGCGCGAAAATCTTGGCCAGCTCGAACACGCCGTCGAAAGCCTCAAGAAAGCCATGGCCTGGGACGAACGGCGTTTCGGCCTGGAATACGACCTGGACGTCTACCACGTCGTCGCCACGCACGATTTCAACATGGGCGCGATGGAGAACAAGAGCCTCAACATCTTCAACGCACGCTACGTGCTGGCCGATCCCGACACCGCCACCGACGCCGATTTCGAGGCCATCGAGGCGGTGATTGCGCACGAGTATTTCCACAACTGGACCGGCAACCGCGTAACCTGCCGCGACTGGTTCCAGCTGACTTTGAAAGAAGGCCTGACCGTGTTCCGCGATCAGGAATTCTCGTCCGACATGCAATCGCGCGCGGTCAAGCGCATCAGCGACATCAAGGACCTGATGGCGCGCCAGTTTCCCGAGGATGCCGGCCCCATGGCCCACCCGGTGCGGCCCGAGCGCTACGTCGAGATCAATAACTTTTATACCGCGACAGTCTACGAGAAGGGCGCCGAGGTCGTGCGCATGTACGACACGCTGCTGGGCACGGATGGCTTTCGCCGCGGCATGGACTTGTACTTCGAGCGCCACGACGGCCAGGCCGTGACCTGCGATGATTTTCGTGCCGCCATGGCAGACGCCAATAACGCCGATCTGGACCAGTTCGAGCGCTGGTACCGGCAGGTGGGCACGCCGACGGTCACGGTCGAGAGCGACTACGACGAGCGGGCCGGCAGCCTCGAGATTCGGTTGACCCAAGCGGTGCCCGACCACCCGGACAATGCCGACATCGGCCCGCTGCATATTCCATTCCGGCTCGGCCTGCTGACGGCAGCCGGGGAATCGCTTTCGTTATCGCTGAACGGATCGGGAGACGCGCGCGAAACCCACCTGCTCGAACTGCGCGACAGCGAGACCATCGTGAGCTTCAGCGGGCTGGACGAGAAGCCCATTGTCTCTTTGCTGCGCGGTTTCTCCGCGCCGGTAAAGGTCAAGGCCGAGGCGGACGACCGGGAGCGGGCCGTACTGCTGGCCTTCGATCCGGACCCGGTCGCGCGCTGGATGGCGGGGCGCAAGCTGTCGGCGCGGGTGCTCGGTAGCGCCATCGAGGCCCATGCCGCCGACGGCGAAACCGAAGCGCCGACCCAGCCTGAATTGCTGGAATTGCTGATAAAGGCCTGGCGCAAGATCGCAGAAAATGCGGGCGACGATCCGGCACTGGCCGCGGCGCTGCTGCAGCTGCCGACCGAGCCCGAGCTTGCGCAGGACTACACGCCTGTGCCGGTGGACGCCATCCATGCCGCCCGATCCGGGCTCAGGCGCCGCCTGGCCGAATCGCTGGCAGAGCCGCTGCGCGAGATTCTCGACGATAGCCGCCCGCGCGGCGGCTGGCGCTTCAATGCCGACGACATCGCAGCGCGCAGCCTGGCCAATACCGCAATGTCGCTGCTGGTGGGCGCACGCGACGAGGAGGCCGCCAAGCGCGCGGTGGACGTATACAAGGATGCCGACAACATGACCGATCGCTTCGCCGCGCTGGGGTCGGTGGTGCACGCGCGGCTCGATGCTGCCGAGGTGTTGCTGGCCGATTTCGAAAAACGCTACGCCGACAATCCGCTGGTCATGGACAAGTGGTTTGCCGTCCAGGCCCAGGTGGCCGCCGACAGCACCGTCGACAAGGTCGAGCAGCTGATGGAGTACCCGGCCTTCTCGATGAAGAACCCCAACAAGGTACGGTCGCTCATCGGCGCGTTCGGCATGCACAACCCGTCGGCGTTTCACCGCAAGGATGGCGCCGGCTACCGCCTCATGGGGAACGTGGCGCAAAAACTCGATTCACTCAACCCGCAGGTCGCGGCCAGACTGGTCTCGGTATTCAATCGGTGGGCCGACTACGACGAAGACCGCAAGCGCCAGATGCGCGAGCAACTGCAAGCGATCAAGGCCGTCGACGGCCTCAGCCCCGATGTCGACGAAATCGTCTCGGCGGCGCTGAAGCGGGAATAAAGTTCGACGGTTTCCGGTTTCCGGTTTCCGGTTTCCGGTACTCGGTTTCCGGTAGTCGGTAGTCAGCAAGAATATGCGCCGCGGAGGCCGGCTTCTGGATCATTGAAACGCTTGCGGCACCGAAGCGAGCTGACTGCTGTAGGAGCCTGCCCTGCAGGCGATGCTTTTCCGGAAACCCGAAACCGGAAACCCGAAACCGGAAACCCGAAACCGGATCTTC
>Ga0209925_1000467_pt1 | contig 20731 bp, 19 predicted proteins | sample SalPonR2_A_D1_MG_FD_185702 | JGI IMG/M metagenome (GOLD analysis project Ga0209925, IMG submission 185702) | Salt pond soil microbial communities from South San Francisco under conditions of wetland restoration - Salt Pond MetaG R2_A_D1_MG... ... | reverse complement strand
TAAAAATATTGATCGCAATGAACAGAACAGATGATGCAAAGAGTACATTCTCAGATTTAAAAAACATACATCCGTCTCATGAAAATCTTGAAGAATTTGAAAGTCAACTCTTCTGATCTGTAAAAAATGTCTACACTTTTAAAATTTATACCAATAAATAAGGATGCTGTCAGAAAATAAACTACTAATACAAGTCATTACGCTGTTGTCTGCTATCATAATTTCGGGCAGCTTAAGTCATGCATTTGCTCAGTCTACCTCGGGTGAGCCAACAGTTGATGAACAATTTGAAATTGCCAGGGAAGCCGCCTTTAATCAGAGTGATTATGATGAAGCCCGACGGCTGGCATATATTGCACTTGAAAGCAGTCCGGATTATCATGGCATTAGAATATTTATTGCACGTCTTTACGGCTGGGAAGGAAACTATGATGAATCCCGTCTGGAATTAGAGAAGGTTCTTCAAGCTGATCCGGATAACCGCGATGCTTTTGTTGAACTGCTAAATATTGAATCTCGCTCAGGCAATCTCAATCAAGCTCTTCAGGTTTCAGACAGGGTTTTAAATCGCTATCCACGGGACGAGGAGTTTTTACTCCAAAGAGCAGACATTCTATACTCGTTTGAAAATTATGAGCGGTCTGAGCAGGTTTATAAATCAATTCTTGATATGAATCCGTCAAGTGTAAATGCACGGGAGGGGCTTGAATCTGTGCAACTAAAGCAAATGAAGTATTCGGTTTCATTGTCGTTTCGTCACGATAGGTTTGGTGAGATTTTTGATCCATGGAATTTCTATGATTTGCAGCTTAGTCGGCAAACAAAATATGGATCAGTGATCGGACGGTTACAGTACGCCAATAGATTTTCGATCAACGGAGTACAGTTTAATCTTGATGCGTATCCTTCAATTGCTAATGGACTTTATGCATATCTCAACGCAGGATACTCTGACGCTTCCATATATCCCGGATACCGGTTTGGAGCTTCACTCTATAAATCACTTCCGCGCGCATTTGAGATAGAAGGAGGGTTTCGCTATCTCAACTTTTCAACATCAGAAACATACATATACACGGCTTCCCTCACAAAATACCGAGGCAGCTACATGTTTACAGGCAGGACATATTTCGTGCCTTCGTCAACTGGTAATTCGCTATCAGGTAACTTATCGGTGCGACGTTATTTCGGCAGCGCCAGAAAATACGCAAGTATATCCAGTGGTTATGGATCTGCATCAAATGACTTACAGTTTGCGCAAGAAGTCAACACGCTCAACTCCTGGTCGCTTTACATCGACGGACAATATCCGGTCAACAACCGACTATTGGTTTATGGAACAACAGGAATTGATTCAGAAGAGTTACAAGCCTACACAAGAGACCGATTCAGCTTTAAAGTGGGCTTGTCATACCGGTTTTAGGTTTCATAATCACTCAACCTCAACCTTTTCTGCAATGGCATCCTTGCCCCGCAACATCGACAGAATTACTAAAGGCAGAGGTTCTGAGTTTCCGTATCCCACAGCCTCAACCTTCTCCGTAATGGTATCCATGCCCCGCAACATCGACAGAATTACTAAAGGCGGAGGTTTTGAGTTTCCGTATCCCTCAGCCTCAACCTTTTCCGAATAGGCAATAAAAATTTCGTCAATGACAATGTTACTATACGTTAAGACTCTTCGTTTCAACCACCCAAACCTTAACCTACTGCCTGATCCACTTATAGATATCCTTGAATCCAGCTGAACTGCCGTAACTCAAAATTCCCACCTTATAGATTTTTGCACTCAGCCACATCGTCCCTATAAACGTGATAATCATCAAAAATATAGCAAGTGCAATTTCCCAGAAGGGAACTTCGCTTATGGCAATTCGGGTAATCATAACAATAGGAGAGAAGAAGGGAACGAGTGAGCCAATAACAGCAATGATTCCCTCAGGATTTCGGACCGCCTGGAACATGATAAAGTATGCAATGAAAATAGGCGCCATAATCGGAAGCATCAGCTGCTGTGTATCAGTTTCTGAATCGGCTGCAGATCCAACGGCAGCAAATAGTGAACTGTAGAGGAAATACCCAAGGAAAAAGAATATGATAAAGTAAATAACTATTGATGTATCAATAGCCGGAATTTCAGATAGGATGGGAATGTCGGCTTGAGCCGCGGCCTGACCTACCATTTCTTGCGTATTTTGATCATTCAAAAAGGTTCCAAGCAGTGGCGCAGCCAGTAGGCCTAAACCAACTATGGTAATAGCCCATATACCAATTTGTGTGAGTGCGAGCATTGCCACCCCGAGCATCTTTCCGGTTAGCAATTCAATGGGTTTTACAGAGGAGGTAATCACCTCAATAATCCTGTTTGATTTTTCCTCGATTACACCCCGCATGATGTAGCCCCCATAGCTGAAGATAGCGACAAATATTATGAGGCCCATTGCAAATCCAAGACCCGACATGAAAGCCGTATCATCCTTCTCCTCCTCACCGGTTTCGGTGAGCCGTCGGGACTCCACGCCAATTCGTGTCTCGAAAATCTGTTGGATATTATCGGAAACGTCAGCTCTCCGCAGTTTTTCTTCTCTGATCACGTCTCGCATATCCGACCTGACGGTTGAAAGAAGCTGAAGTCCGCCAGACCCACTGTAAATGAGTTCCAGTGATTTGTTATTTTCAATATTCTCTTCGTTTATCTCTATATAGCCTGTCAAATCGCCGCTTTGTATCATTGAGCGAAGGGAGTCTACAGGCAAGTTGGTTACATCCAGATAGCTGTCAGGGCTGCGTTCAATCAGCTGATTTACAACTGAACCCGTTCTGTCTGCAATACCAACTTCATAGGATACATCACTTTCCCAGATGATTACTAAAAATCCTATTCCATAAATGGCAATAATTCCTATTGGGACCAGCAGCGTGGCTGCGATAAATCCTTTGCTCTTAACCCGGGTTAAATATTCGCGTTTTAACACAAGTGATACTTGTCGCCAGTTCATATAGTCGCCTCTTTTTCGGTTTTGATATTGTCTTCGCCTACGGTTGAGATGAATATTTCATTAAGAGAGGGTTCCACCAGTTGAAATTTATGAATATCAGCATGTTCTATAGCTGATTTCAAAATTTGTTGCGGATCCTGATCATCAAGGATACGAATCTCAGCAAAATTCGTTGACCGATTGTTTACCCGCACATTCGATAGATTATCGATAAAACTCCCATCACCTTGAAACTCAATGAGTACTGTGTTTTTTCCAAAGTCTTTCTTTATCTGTCTGAGGTTACCATCGAGTACCATCTTTCCATTGTTGAACAGGCAAATATCGTCGCACATCTGCTCAACCTGCTCCATTCTGTGGGTTGAAAAGAGCACTGTTTTACCTTTCTCTCTCAGTTCAATGATAATCTCTTTCAGAAGTTCACTGTTTATGGGGTCGAGGCCACTGAAAGGTTCATCGAAAATATAAATAGAAGGATCGTGAACTATCGTTGCAATAAACTGAATTTTCTGGCTCATTCCTTTACTAAGTTCACCTACTGTCTTTAAATGCCAGTCAGCCGCCCCAAATCTATTCAGCCAGTATCTTATTTGAGTTTTTGCATCTGAAACACTCATGCCTTTAAGCTGTGCAAGATATATGAGCTGCTCGCCCACTTTCATCTTTTTATAAAGCCCGCGCTCTTCCGGCATATAACCAATCAGGCGCTGAGTGTCTGCACTTACTTTTTGATCATTTATTAATATTGACCCCTCATCAACCGGAATAATGTAATTGATCATCCGGATCGTAGTGGTTTTTCCAGCGCCATTCGGTCCAAGTAGTCCTGTAATCCGGCCTTTTTGCACATTAAAAGAGACGTTTTGTACAGCTTTAGTTTGACCAAAGGTCTTACTCAGGTTATCGACTTTTATTGTGTAATGTTGGTCTGTCATAGTAGAGATTTAACTGTCTTTTTCTGATAGTCTTCTATCAGCTTTTTTGAAAATGCTCTATTTTTGCTGTCTTAATAAAGAATCTAAAATTCGAAATTTATTTCACAATCTCTTTTTGTAGATTGAATATGTTAATTAGCTGTAGAGGTTAAAAAAAAACAAGCTTAATTACGCATTTATTTTTCATTAAGATTCATCATCAATGAATATTACACATATTTCTGCTGAATGCTATCCTGCTGCGAAAGCTGGTGGTTTGGGTGATGTAGTAGGTGCGTTGCCGAAATATCTGAATGAGACCGACCATGAGGCGACGGTCATTTTACCACATTATCAAACAGATTGGCTGAAAGACGTAGAGACAGATTTTATTTTTGAGGGATCATTTCCATTTGAAGGAAAAAGCCTGAAATTTTCAGTGCATCGTGTCGCAAAAGAGGTGCTTGGTTTTGAGCTTTACCTGATAAACATCCCCGGTCGGTTCGATCGTCCGGGAATTTACATCGATCCCTGGTCGGGCCATCCTTATTGGGACGAAATGGAGCGTTTTTTCTCTTTTCAGATAGCTGCTTTGGAATGGCTCAATAACAGGCAGGAGAAACCGGATATCATACATTGCCATGATCATCATACCGGTCTTATACCATTCCTGATGAAGGAGTGTTTTCGTTTTGACAAATTTAAAGAAATTCCCTCCGTACTAACGATTCATAACGGAGAATATCAAGGGAGGTATCCAATTGATGTATACGAAAAACTTCCGGCCTTTAACCTCGAGAATCTTGGTATTCTGGAATGGGATAACCAGGTAAACTGCCTTGCTGCAGGAATAAAAACAGCCTGGAGGGTAACAACCGTCTCTGAAGGCTACATGGAAGAATTACTCGAGTATTGCAATGGCCTCGAGTATCTTTTAAGAGATGAAGAACAAAAAACCGTCGGAATTATAAATGGAATCGATGTAAATGTTTGGAATCCAAAAACAGACCCGCTGCTTGAAAAAAATTATACGGCACGGTCGGTAGAAAAAGGAAAAGATATAAATAAACATGCGCTCTGTGACCAATTTTCTGTTCCGTCGGATCGCCCTTTATTTGCATTTATCGGGCGGTTGGTACGGGAAAAGGGCGCTGATTTGATACCAGATCTTATAACGCGCTGCCATGAACAAGGAATCGATGCTTCGTTTATAGTGCTTGGTACCGGAGATCCTGCGCTTCACAATTTATTCAGAAATCTTGTCGATAGTCACGTTGGTTATTTTGATTCCCGGCTCGAATACAATGAAAAGCTGGCTCATCAAATCTATGCCGGAAGTGATTTTCTAATGATGCCGTCGAGGGTTGAACCGTGTGGCCTTAATCAGTTCTATGCTATGCGTTATGGATCAATTCCTGTTGTCAGAAATACTGGTGGACTTGCAGATACTGTAGTTGATATCTCGGAAAAGAATGGCTACGGAATTATTTTTGACAAATTTAATCTGGAAGAGTTTATTGAAGCAATCAGGCGAGGCGTAGAAGTATTCAACCAAAAAGAATTGTTTGGGAAAAATCGTAAGAAGATTATGGCACTGGATTTTTCCTGGAAGCGTTCAACAAAGAAATATATCGAACTGTACAAATCTCTAAAAATAAAACAACCTTAATCTATGAATTCATCTACTATCGCTGTTATACTGGGCGGTGGGCGGGGAACCCGCCTGCATCCACTCACAGGACACAGAAGTAAGCCGGCTGTTCCGGTAGCTGGAAAATATCGATTGGTTGATATTCCAATATCCAACTGCTTGAATTCCGACATAAGGAAAATCTTTGTCCTTACTCAGTTCAACTCAGCATCACTCAACAGACACATCAAGAACACTTACAATTTCGATAACTTTAGTAAGGGGTTTGTAGATATTCTTGCTGCAGAACAGACACCCAAAAGTCAAAATTGGTTTCAGGGTACAGCAGATGCTGTACGTCAGTCCATTCATCATATGGCGAATTATGACTACGATAATGTAATGGTACTGTCGGGTGATCAGCTCTATCAAATGGATTTCAGAATTGTGATGAAACACCATGTAGAATCGGGATCTGATTTAACAGTAGCCACTATCCCTGTCGACAGAGAAGATGCTACAGGATTTGGTATCATGAAAACAGATGAAGATTCTATGGTTCAGAGCTTTATAGAAAAACCGTCACTTGATGAGCTTTCTGATTGGAAATCATCTGTATCAGACGATATGAAATCTCAGGGGAAAGAATTCCTGGCGTCAATGGGAATTTATATCTTTTCAAAAGACGTGATGATAAGGCTGTTTGATGAGAATCCGGATGCAACAGATTTTGGAAAGGAGATTATACCAAAAGCGATAAAAGAGGGGACCAAAGTCTCGAGCTATCCATTTACTGGATACTGGACTGATATAGGGACAATCAAATCATTTTTCGAAGCCAACCTTGCCCTTACAGATACACTCCCGTCTTTTAACCTTTATGACAACGAACAGCAGATTTTTACCCGTGCCCGATTACTTCCTGCTTCAAAACTTGCAGGCACAAATCTTGAACGAGTAATAGTGTCAGAAGGATGCATTATTGAAGCTAGCCGTATTGAGCGATCTGTTATTGGGATACGTTCGCGAATAGGAAAAGGAACCAGCATTGAAGAATCTATTATTATGGGTAATGATTACTTCACCTCCCGCGACGACATACAAAACCGGAGATCAGACAATCCTCTAAAGGGTATAGGAGAGCGATGCTACCTCAGCAAAACTATCGTTGACAAAAATGTAAGAATCGGAAACGACGTAAAAATTGTAGGAGGAAATCATCTGGAGGATGGAAAGTTTGATAACTACCACGTGGTTGATGGTATTGTCATTATTCCGAAAGGCGAAGTGATACCGGATGGGTTTCAGCTGGGATAGTAACATTTATAAATAATATTAAATCAATAAAAAAGCCTCTTTGGTGTAACCGAAGAGGCTTTTTGTTGTCAACCGATATTATTTTATGAGCTAAGAAATCATCTCTTTTAGTGTAACACCAATATCAGCTGGACTGTCAACAACCGTGATTCCCGCATCTCTTAGTGCTTTTTTCTTATCCTGTGCAGATCCTTTGCCACCGGAAATAATCGCACCTGCATGACCCATTCGTCGGCCGGGAGGGGCTGTACTTCCTGCAATGAAAGCTACCACAGGTTTATCTACATTGTCTTTGATATAGGCCGCTGCTTCCTCTTCAGCAGTACCACCAATTTCTCCAATAAGAACAATTGCTTCAGTGTCAGGATCTTCCTGGAAAAGTTTTACGGCATCAAGATGAGTTGTACCAATAACAGGATCACCTCCGATACCAATGGCAGTGCTTTGACCCAGTCCGGCCTTTGTCAGCTGATCCACCGCTTCGTATGTAAGTGTTCCGGATCGTGATATAAGGCCAATATTACCGGGTTCAAATATCATGGCGGGCATAATACCTATCTTGGCTTCTCCAGGAGTAATAACACCCGGACAGTTAGGCCCGATCAGTGTGGCGCCATGGCTGCTTACAATTTGCTTTGCCTTAATCATATCAGCAACCGGGATTCCTTCGGTAATGCAAATAATTACTTTAATACCGGCAAACGCGGCCTCAGAAATTGCATCTGCTGCAAATGGCGGCGGAACAAAAATGACGGAAGTATTGGCTCCCTCAGATTCTACAGCATCGGCCACCGTATTAAAAACCGGAAGCCCGAGATGCTTTTGTCCACCTTTTCCAGGAGTTACACCACCTATTACGTTAGTACCATATTCAATCATTTGCTCAGCGTGAAAAGTCCCTTCACTGCCGGTAAAACCCTGTACAACCAATCGGGTATCGTTGCCTACTAATACGCTCATGAACTATTTAAATTTGTATTAAAATTAGGTTAATTCTTCCGGATAGAATATACCATCATTGTATAGATTTGCCAAAGTGCAAGAACACTGAATTACCTTATTCTGAAGGCAATCTAAACAAAAAAAGCCCGGCGATTGGCCGGGCTCTTTTATAAATGAGATTATTTATTTTAGAAAATCTTACAGAGCACTTTCCATTTTCTCATAATCGTATCCTTCAGCTTTACTCATTTCCTGAGCAGCAAGCGTCAAGAAGATACCGTAAATCACTTTGGAAGCAACGTCAGCAATAGTATATGTAATATGACGTGCAACAACTGCAGTTTCTGTCAGCGCGGGGTCTGCTGAAAGACTGAAGAGATATGGCATTAAGTATGCGCCTGGATACAACATCCAGCTAAAGAAGAAGAGCGTCCAGATTGCTCCAAGATATTTCTGCGCTTTTGCTGGAGCACCTTCTTTTCCTTCATTAATTACACGCTTCATAAGAATAAGGATGTGAACAAAGAAGAGTGTAGAGATAAATCCCCAAACAAAGAAGAGGGTAGGGCTGGTAACTTCATAGTATTGTCCAACATATCCAGTTAAAATCATCCCTGTTCCAGAGAACCAGAATTGATTTCTTATGGAGCTAAAATCACTCTTAGTGAGTGTTACAACAAAGAGAATCTGGAACAAAAGCATGGGAACATCAATAAGCCAGTTCAGATAGCGATAACCATTATTGAAGAGATCGTTGCCGCTGCCAAGAACATATCGTGCTGTATCAGCATCATAAACCATTGCGCTTGTCCAGTTTTGAGACTGTACATAGAGCAGTAAAAATGCAGACACCATAACGACTACAGATAAAACAGAAGATGTTCTGTATTTCGGTGCTACGGTTTTAATAGTGAGGATAAAATAGAGAAGGGCAGCCAGCATAATGGCATATCCCAGTGTTAGTACGTGGGCAGACATTTGATAAGCCATTTCAGTGTACCCTTCGGCAGCACCGACATAGTTTTCAAATGTGGCATTACCCAGCATTTCAATTAAAGCTTCCATAGTTGTTTGTTTAGTTAAGGTTTGAGTGGTACTCGGTGCGCTAACACACCAATATTTGAGAAAGTTCATTACATATAAAAAAAATTGAAAACTTTGAAAACTAAGATGTTAGCGCTTTTCTATAGCTTTCGGAGCATTGGTTCCATTGAATCAATTTTGAATAACAATTTGAATTATTGTCATTAAGTTCCCGATTTGATCTATTTATCAGTCGTATATTTTATTAGTTTAGGTTGGTAGCTTTTAAAATCCCGAGATAGTACCGTATGAGATCTGAAGACAAAAAAGAGGAAGTTCGCGACACAGCCGATATTGTTGAGGTGGTAGGTGATTACGTTCGGCTCAAAAAATCAGGAAGTGGTTTTGTCGGTCTTTGCCCTTTCCATGATGAAAAAACGCCTTCTTTTCATGTCACACCGAGATTAGGTATTTATAAATGTTTTGGGTGCGGAGCAAGTGGCGACGTTTTCAGTTTCATCATGGAAATGGAGGGAGTCAGCTTTCCTGAGGCGCTCCAGTCTCTTGCTGACCGATACGGCATTGACCTTCCGGATTACTCAGGAAATGATGAAAGTGAGGAAGAAACAAAGAAACGTGAGGGCATCTATCATGCTCTCAAATTTGCCGGATTATATTATCATCGTCAGCTGCATGAAAATGAAGAAGCATCTGTTGCCAGGGAGTATCTGGATAAGAGGGGATACGATGAGAAAATTATTCGCAAGTTTGGTTTGGGATACGCTCCTGGTGGAGGATCGCGTCTCTTAAAAGCCGCTACGGCTGAAGGCATAGAGGAAGAGTATCTTTTTGAAGCCGATCTTATCAAAAAAAGTAATCGTAGTGAGGGTTATTATGATACATTCAGGGACCGTCTGATCTTTCCCATATTTAACCCTTCTGGAAAATTAATTGCATTTGCCGGCAGAATCCTTTCTAACAGCAAGAAGACTGCTAAATATGTAAACTCAGCCCAGACACCTGTTTATAACAAGAGCGAAGTTGTCTATGGCATAAATTTTTCAAAGAATGATATACGACGTCACGAGGAAGTAATTTTGGTTGAAGGCTATACTGACGTAATTACCCTTCATCAGCATGACATTAAAAATGTGGTGTCTTCTAGTGGTACATCTCTTACATCACAGCAGATTAACATCCTGAAGAGGTATGGTAATAAAATTACAATGCTGTACGACTCTGATGAAGCCGGACAAACTGCAATGGAGCGTGGAATAAAGATTGCCTTGAAAGAAGGGATGGAGGTAGATCTGCTTGAACTGCCTGAAGGTGAAGATCCTGATTCATTTGTGAAACAATTTGGTAATGAATCATTCCTGGAACTCAAAAAAGATAAATCCAAGGATTTTGTCACTTTTACAATCCATAAAAGTGAAAAGTCCGGAGCCTTGGAAAAACCAGGTGAAAGAGCCAGGCTCATCAATAAAGTTCTGGAGCAGATAGCAGAGATCCCGGACCAAATCCAGCGGCAGGTTTATGTACAACATCTTCATCAGCAAACACAAAAATACCGAAAAGGCAGTGATCGTGAGCTCTTCCAGCAGCTTGATAAACTTATAGCTGAAAAGAAAGAGACCGAGAAAAGACAGGCCAGGCGAGCTAGAAAAACAGATGAACGACCGGCACCTCCACCAGAAACAGGTTTTGCAAGAGTATCCGCACCGGAAACAATTGAAGATGCGTCCTCAAAAAAGAAAAAGCCACATTATGAAAAAGAAGTTATTCGCCTGTTACTCCAGTATGGCGAAAAAATGCAGAAATTTATAGGGCACAATGTCGGTGCTGACCATTTTGAAGACGATCAGCTAAAAATATTTTACGAAGATATCATGACAAGGCACATCGATCGTAAAGAAATTTCAATTGAACACTATTCGTCTCGTGAAAACCCATTCCCTAACCTCTTAAGTGATATCTTGCTTGAGCGGCATAGTATAAGTAACAGCCATGCTAAAGCGGGCGATGATTACAAGAAGGATAAGTATCCTTATAAAACAGCAAAATCTACAATGAAACCGCTAAGACTTCACTTTTATGAGCGGAAGAGGCGAGAGTTATCAGAACTCCTGAAACAGGGCGAATACGATACAAGAAAGAAAATGATGAAAATGATTTCAAACGTGCAAAAAGAGATCTCAAAAATACAGAATTTATCTGCAGATGAGCTGTTTGATGACCCGGTTTTTGAAAAAGATAAACCCGATGATCCGAAAATAAACAATGTGTTTGAGTATAAGATGAAACATGAGCGAAATTAGCGGTTTAAATAATCGTGTAAGCGACTCAATAGCGGCATACATTACGTTTTAAATATTTTATAATAGTGGCAAAACCTACGAGCATCGACCATTTTAAGGAGGCCAGAGCAAGTATCAGGTCTCCTGAAAACAGAAATCCCATCTACTATTTTCACGGTGACGAGCGATTTTTTATCAATCGCCTTCAGGAAGAGATTGCTAAACTCGTTCCTGATGATCAGAAAGATTTTAATTATGACCTTTTATACGGCGGAGAAGTGTCTCCCGAAAGTGTTCTTGGAATGGTAAAAAGCTTTCCAATGATGTCAGATTTACGAGTTGTCATAGTTCGGGATTTTCTCAAACTGAAGGGAACAGACCAGGGGGGAGGACACATTCGGGATTTTGAACACTATGTAAAGAATCCAAATCCATCTACTATACTTTGCCTGATAGATAAAAAATCTCCCGATGGTAGAACATCGCTTGGTCAGTCACTCAAGGGAAATAAGATAAAACATGTGGGCAATTATGAGTTTCAGCCACTTCCCGATTACCAGCTTACCGATTGGGCAATCGATTGGGCATCGGCACAACATGGCAAGTCACTGGATAGCCAGGCAGCACAGGTTTTGTCACAGCTGGTTGGTAATAACTTGCAGCTATTGTCTACAGAAATAGAAAAAGTGTGTACTTTTGTAGACAGTCAGGAGAGGGTTACAATTGATCATGTAAAAAAAATCGCCGGGTCATATCGCGAATATTCGGTGATTGAGCTTAAAGAAGCCATATTCCAGCGAAATCTCGACAAATCGCTTGGCATTGCGGAACAGATGTTGCTCAAGAGTAATGCAGATGCGGGTGAAATAATTAAATCCGTAGGGTTCTTTTACAGAGTGTTCGCAGATGTTTGGCAAATACGCCGGCTGATGGAAAAGCAACTTTCCAAATCTCAGATTCAATCTGAACTTGGCATACGTAATAGTTACGTATTCAATTTTAAATGGAAAGATGCTTCTCAATACCAGCTGGCAGAAATGCCCCGCATTTTCGAAGCCTTGATGGACGCCGATCGCGCCGCAAAAGGCTTCAGCACTCTAGATGTCCCTTCGATTTATCTCCTGCTGATAAAGCGCATCATCGGATAAGTTCTTTCGGTGGTGCCGAATCTGCAACTATAATCCGGGGTACCACCATGGAAGCAACAACTAAAGTAAACTTGCAATCATTATCAGACGAAGATGTAATGGAGCAACTCCAGGATGGAGTGATTCAGGCGTTTGATATCATCGTTCAACGCTACAAAGATCGTTTGCACAATTTCCTTTACCGATACACTCACAATCATCAGGATTGTGAAGACCTTGTACAAGAAACGTTTCTGAGAGTATATAGAAGCCGACAGTCATATGTACGTATCGCCAAGCTTTCTACATGGATGTATACCATCGCACTGAACCTCGCAAAGAGCATGTATAAAAAGAAGCAGCGGATGACAACAATATCCATGCATGCTGATCCGTCTGATCCTGATGATCGCGAATTTGAAATTGAAGATTCTGTAATTCTCCAGGATGAAAAACTGCATCAAAAAATGTCGGTAGGTGAGCTTGAAAAAGCATTAATGAAGCTTAATGATGATTTTCGTGAAGTTATTGTTTTGCGGGATATTCAACAGCTTACCTACGAAGAAATTGCCGAAATAACAGATACGGCGATGGGAACTGTTAAGTCGAGAATTAACCGTGCCCGGCAGCAACTGCAGTCTCTGATCGGAGAATACGTAAATCCGGAAACAATTTAACAGATTCGAAGTAGCAGTAGTGTATATATGAAAAACCTGCCTCGCAAAAGACATTGATTGTAATACATACAATTACGTGTCAGCAGAGGCAGGGAGTTCATTGTCTCCAATTAAAACGGTTACTTCGATATGAGCTATACACTACCATCAAACCTGCTGGACAGGTTGATCAATGATTATACAGAGGGAAATCTGTCAAATCCTGAACTCCAGGCATTTTCTGAATTGATTCTGACAGATACTGAGATTAGAGAAACCGCTCAGGCGGGAATAATGATTCGAAAATATCTCAAAAATTTGCAGCCCGTGACTTGTCGTCCTGGATTCGATCAAAGAATGGCAGCAAAATTTGCTCTTGAGCTGGAAAGGGAAGTTGCTCAGAAAAATCTGCAGCGGAATTCTCAACCAGCCGTCTCTTCCTGAGTGTCTATCACTTTTTGTTTCAATTCAATCAGATCGGTATTTCCGCTTTCTACAGATAGTCCGTTATTTATATATCGCAGGGCGTCGTCATAAGCTTTTGACCTAAACAGAATCCAGGCGATATTGTAATACGCATCCACAAACATCTCATCATTCTCCAATGCTTTTTCATAGCATTTTGCGGCCTCAATATGTTGATTCTGACGCAAGAAAAAGTTTCCCAGATTAAAGTGAGAAAGCGCCGTATCAGGCTGCAGATGCGTTAAATAATGAAAGAGTTCATGAGCTTTATCCAGTTCGCCAATATTTTCATACTCATCTGCAAGATTATTCAAAGCCCCAATATGTCCCGGATCTGTTTCTAGAACTTTTAGAAATGAATCTATGGCTTCATGAGGTTTACCAAGACCTGAATATGTATTCGCCAGGTTAAATTGTATACCAGGTGAATCCTTTTTTTTGGCTGCTTTCTTGAGATAGTCCAGCGAATGCTCCAACTCGCCAAGCAAGTAATAGCCAACACCGGCATCATTTAGTAATTCTGCTGACGAAACCCCACTACTGAGCTCCGACTCAATATCTGATAATGTATTGCGTATATCGCTTTCTTTCATTAAAACTTATATCCAATTTGTAGTTCGGCAAGAAATGCGTTTTCTGTACTGGATGATAAAATTAGCTCTATCGGGCCAAGAATCGTTAATGCGCCAACACTCAGGCTTGCTCCATGAATTATATTATCTGTTGAAAGAGACCACTCATCCAGAAATCGTCCGGCATAATAATCGATATTTATGAACCTGTGATACAGAGGTTCAAATTGAAAGCCTGCCGAAATCATTTGAAGATTACGTGTATTTAACTCGTAGCGGCGAATACCGCCAAAACGGGTAAAACCAAACATAGGGTCGAGTCTGTTCAGAGAAAACCATGATGTCCAGGGAAGTTCATCTCCGCTCGTGTATCCGCCATAGAACAAATTTCTGAAGCTTATCTCTGGAGAAAATGGGATATAATATTCAAAAAGACCACCAAACCTTGAATATTCCAAAGAACTAAAAGATAGCTCTCCGCTGTAATTTCCGTTTAGAATAAATCGAGTCCCGCTCATCGGGTAAGCGTTACGATGAAACTGATCATTAACAATTTTGAGATAATACGATTGGTGATTCAAAGAAGAGCTATTGATCTGTTCTCCATTTATAACATCACTTTGATATATAAAATCTCGCCTGACACCACCAGCGACAAGAAATTTAGAACTTAAATAATTACCAAAAGAAAGCTCAAGACGGGTTAGATTGTTTTTAAAACGGGCATTTCGATTATTATTATCAAACTGCTCGATGTTTTCAGATTCATAAACAATCGACAGGAGCATACCAATTCTGGATCCAAGCGTACCGTAGTAAAGCATATCGGCTTGAGCTCTAATTTCATCACCTAATCGTAAATCAAATCTGGAACTTGAACCATTAAACGGAAAGTTTCTGAATTCTGAAGCTAAAAGTATTGAAGCGTTTGTTTGTGTTTCATATCGCAGACCAACACGAAATACATCGGTCGTATTTTCACGGACATGAATATGCAGATTGTAGAAATAATCTTCGTCAGGCAGAATGCGATAGGTTATCAATTCGAAGAGTTGTGTACTGTAGAGCTGGGATATTTTCTCCTCAATAAACTCAGGTGTTAATAAAAAACCTTCTGAAAGCTGAAGTTCGTTGAGTATAAAGTCATCCGATATCAGGTCATTACCTTCTATTACGACTTCATTTAATGGCAGGCTTCCAAAGTCTCCAACACCCTGACGTTCTAAAAGTGGCTCAGATTGACGTTTTGCCAGGTTTTCAATATCATCGATATATTTGCCAACGGCCTCGTATCCAATCGTTATAAGCTGATCTACCTGATTGAAATCCAGAATATCAAATGAATTGACTTCTTGGGGATTGATATAAATGTCAGCCAGTTCAATTTGGCTCTCGATCTTTTCGTTTATCCGGTAGTTCACAACCTGATTTAAAACTTCTGCAAAGGTATTTAAACTGTCTGTAGGCAATACAGGTGCAGCTACATTAACAGCGATCACAAAATCAGCACCCATTTCTTTCGCCTGTTCAACCGGAAGATTATTCGAGACTCCGCCATCCACATAGGCAACACCATCAATCATGTGCGGCCGCATGAGCGAAGGGATTGATATACTGGCACGTATTGCGTCCGGAAGGTAGCCAGACGTAAATGTTTTTGCTTTACCTGTTGAGAGTTCAGTTGCAACAGTAGCAAATGGAATAGGAAAATTTTCGAAACTCTGAGTTCCGTGTACGGGCCACGTATATTTTGAAAGAAAAGAGTAAATATTCTGGCCACTTATGATACCCACGGGCAGGTCGAGGCCTCTGTCAGAAATTGGGAAAGAGACAAAAGTTCTGTTACCAAAGGTACGCTCGTAATTGGAAATAAATGTACGAGATGGTTTCTCAGTAAATAACTGATTCCAGTTGCTCGATTTAGCCAGCTCGGTTAGCTGTGATGAAGAGTATCCGATTGCATACAGAGCACCCACTAAACTTCCCATGCTCGTACCGGTTATATAATCAATACGAACTCCGGCTTCTTCAAGGCGTTTTATAACACCGATATGCGCGATACCTTTAGCGCCACCACCACTTAAAACCAATCCAACACTTAGTGAATCAGTCTCATTAACTGATAAGCTTTGTAAATCGGAAGTAGCTGCCTTAACAGGACTATGGAAGAGAAAACACAGGGAGATGAATAGTGTGCAAAGTCGTGATATCATAAATGTAAAAATACTATGATTTATCACATGAATGCCAATTAATTATCCCTTATTTGAACTTACTGGTCAATTTATATGATGAAGGCTTAAAAGTTAAATCAAATAGAGTTGGCGGGAGAGTAAGTTTCAAATTAATTATATGATGTTATATCCCTCTTTTTCAAGTATGGATTTAATTTTATCAGTGTGAGATCCATGGATAATAATGGTCTTTCCTTCCGTATGACCACCTGCGCCACAGCTCGACTTCAGTTTTTTTTCGAGTTTTTCAATTACCTGGGGGTTATGAGTTATTCCTTGTACAACGGTCGTTGGATTTCCTGTTCTGGGATTTCTTTTTTCTAAAATCTTTACGTTCATTAGAACTGATTATTTGTTAACTGAGATAATATTTGTTTTGAATACGTTTGAGTAAACGTTTACGACGTTTTAAAGATAGTGAGTTCATACTGCTATTCGTAATTATTTGTATGTTTGTTTACTTAAGGATTCACTAACAGAGTAGGTGATACAAGAAAAATCATTAAGTAATTTATGTGTGTTCACCATTTATGTGATATAACAAATACCGGAACTTTAAGAGTTTAAGAGATAGTTGAAATTCCTTAACTTTATAACAGTTAAAACTAACGCACACTGGAGAAACCATTGCAAAACATTGAAATGGATATACTTGGGCTATCAACGAGTCCGAGCAGCGGCGGGGCCTACGCCCTAATTCTTACTGAAAAAGACGGAGGCAGACGACTACCCATTATCATCGGAACATTTGAGGCACAAGCTATTGCTCTTGAGCTGGAAAGTATAAAGCCACCCCGGCCAATGACACATGATTTGCTCAAAAATATTATCATGAGTTTTGATTCTGCGGTTGACTTCGTTTTAATTAATGAACTTTCTGAAGGTACCTTTTTCGCAAAACTTGTTTTTTCGAATGGTGATGAAAAGATTGAAATAGATGCGCGTCCCAGCGATGCTATCGCAGTAGCCATCCGGTTTGGTGCTTCGATATTTGTTCATAAAAGTGTACTTGATGAAGCAGGTATTGAATCTGAGGATGAGAAGGGAGAAAAGGGGAGTGCTCAAACTGTGAAAAGTAGTGAAACAAACGAGTTGAGTGGTATTGAAAAGCTTGAGCAGGATCTTAAAATGGCCATAGAGACTGAAAATTATGAGAAGGCCGCAAAGCTGCGAGATCAAATCAACCGATTAAAGGGGTGAAGTGAAGGTAAATAAAAGTAGCTTTGACACACTGCCCTTTTCAAAACTTTTTAAACATTATACATCAGCCAACGGTACAATCGACACGTTTTTTGAAACGCATCCTTCTAACTGGAATTCAGTCGTAGATTCTGTTGATACTTTTACTTTTGAAGGCGACCGTAGTTTCAGTTTGTCGATACTGGAATCATTCAATAATGCATATCTCGACGAAGAAGTTACACGCTCACAAATTGATAAGATAAAAAAAGAAGATAGCCTCACAGTGGTAACGGGCCAGCAGGTTACACTTTTTGGCGGTCCTTTATATACGGTCTACAAAACAATTACAGCCATACTTTATGCTAAAAAACTGGAAAATGAAACGGGTCATCCCGTGATTCCGGTTTTTTGGCTGGCAGATGAAGATCATGATATTGATGAAGTTTCAACCATCACCTTTCCGGAATCTTACGATACCGTTTCGATAGATTATGAGCATAAAACATATAAAAATGCACCAGCAGCAAGCACTATCGAGCTTGGCGAGGAATTAAATAGAGTTTGGAATAAACTTGACAAAACTCTGGATGACACTGATTTTAAGTCAGAACTTCTGGACAAGCTCGGTTTATGCTATCAATCAGACGTTACCTTTGGGGAGGCATTTAGTCAGTTACTAATGTCATTTTTTGGTAAACATGGACTAGTCCTTGCAGGGAGCCTTGATAAAGCTGCAAAATCTCAGACTAAACATTTAATGAAAACGGCTGTAAAGTCTCACAAAGAGATATCAGAGGCTCTTGATAATACAACGTTTTCTCTTAAAGAAGCAGGCTATCACGATCAGGTTCAGGTACAACCATCAAATTTATTTTATCTCACTAATAAAGGGGAAAGGATTAAAATTCAGTTTACTGAGGGTGTTTGGAATATTCCTGACAGAAATTGGACTGAAGCTGAGCTTTTAGATCATATTGACAAAGACCCTCACCGGTTCTCACCTAATGTCTTTCTACGGCCGATTTTACAAGATTACATCCTTCCGGTTGCCGCATATGTTGGCGGACCGGGAGAAATCGCTTACTACGCCCAAATGAAAGATCTTTATGACTGTTTTGGTTTTAAAATGCCGATAATTTTGCCAAGGTTCAGCCTTACAATCTTTGAATCATCAATAGACAGAATTCTGGAAAAACTGCCGTTTGAGTGGCAGTCATACCTCGAACGGATTGAAGACCTGGAAAAAAAATACGTAAAAGAATCAGAGACAGTGAATATTGAAAAGCTGTTTGGTATGTGGAGGTCTCAAATAGAAGAGTTATCAAGAGCCAAACGTGATGAAATCGGAGACATTGATCCATCCCTTAAAGGAAGTGTTGGTAAAGCGAAAGCCACCTATTTTTCGGAGCTTGATAAGCTTAAAGGCAAAGTTTATCGTAGTGTAAAAGATCAGGAAAACGTACAATTGGACCGCATAAAACGAATAAAAACCAATATTTTTCCAAATCAAAATTTACAGGAAAGAGAAATAGCTTTCATCTACTACATGAATAAGTACGGCTTAGACATCTGGGACCGTGTTATTGTTCAACTGGAAAATGAAGAACCTTTCGAACACCTGAAACTTCATTTGTAATGAGTGGTTTAATTGCCCGTGACAAAAGCCGTAGAAGGATTCATCATCACATTCTAAGACAGTCACTTAGAGAAAGTGAATGGAAATATTTGAGCAGTAAAATCATTGATAGATTGGTGATGACAGAGGAATTCAAATCAGCGTCTTCCATACACACCTATGTATCCATGAAGAAAAAAAGAGAAGTATTCACAATAGATCTGATTAATGCTTGTCTCGACTCAGATAAAAAAGTTATTGTTCCAAAAATAAAGTCTGAAGGTATTCTTTCACATCATCAGCTTAGTACACTGTCGTCTTTATCGGAAAACAAGTGGGGGGTGATGGAACCCACATCAGATATTGAAGTGGATTTACCGGATGATCTGCTGGTTATCGTTCCAATGGTAGCAGCTGATTTTATGCGAAACAGGCTTGGATATGGTAAAGGGTACTACGACCGTTTTCTTAATTCATTGAGCTTTACAAAAATAGGCCTCTGTTATTCGATGAATATGAACTGGACGCCGCTTCCTGTTGATTCGTTTGATATCAAAATGGATAAGGTAATTTCAGAACAGTTTATCTTATAGATTCATATTTTGTAGATGTAAAAACCCGCTGATTTGAAACTCAATAATCTTATACTCGTAAGGAATTTATTAAGAATCATCTGAATCAAAAAAGCTCATGAACCATGGCTGAACAGACAAAGTCTCGTATGCACACATCAACAATCAATGTAACAGACGAGGATCTGCAAAATTCGTTGAAGTCTTTTCTCGAAACCAGCGAGGAAAAGGAATCTCATTCCATCTGGAACATTAAAACGATTTCCGGGCTCGCGTTTGTCTTCGTCTCTCTGGCATTTATTGGCCAAACCATTGGAGCTGAAATAATGGGGACAGGCGGTGTGCCTTTTCTTAATACTGTGATGCAGTTCCTGCCTTATCTTGGAGGCGCAATGCTTGCCGTTATAGGTATCGGATTCATGAAACAGTCCAAATCAGAAAAGAAAAAAGCAACCGTTCGGGAGTCACAAAACAAAAAAACGTATGACAAGCTGGATGATTTTCTCTATTCAGATGAAGAAACCCGAAGCCGCACATCTAAAGCATCACGTTCCGGTCGGTCTGGCAAGCGTTCAATAAGCAACAAACTGAGTTTTTCCGGCGGACTTACACGATCTCGCACAGACAGTAAGCTGTTTGGCGTTTGTGGCGGCCTGGCCAAGTACCTTGGAATGAATTCTACTGTATTGCGCATCGGCTTTTTAATTGCGTTCTTTTTAAGTTCTGGAAGCTTCTTTCTTCTTTATTTAGCGATGGCAATCGTTATGCCGAAAGAATCAATTGACGACATGGATGATTTCAATTAATTAAACTGAAGCTTAGTGTTTATTACGTTTGAAGGTATTGATGGAAGTGGGAAATCAACTCAAATCAACTTACTTAACTCTTATTTATCTAAAAAAGGAATTGAGTGCCACGTATTCCGCGAACCGGGAGGTACAGAGGTATCTGAAAATATACGATCCCTTTTACTGCACGATACGGAAGAAATGGACCCCGTTACAGAACTGTTGCTCTTCTCTTCAGCAAGGTCCCAGCTTATCGCTGAGAAAGTAATTCCATTGCTTAATGATAACAAAACTGTAATTCTTGATCGGTTTTACGACTCAACAGTTGCTTATCAGGGGTATGGAAGAGGGTCGGCATCTTTAGATGACATAAAGGAGCTTAACAGAATAGCAGCTCA
>Ga0209925_1000465_pt1 | contig 20768 bp, 13 predicted proteins | sample SalPonR2_A_D1_MG_FD_185702 | JGI IMG/M metagenome (GOLD analysis project Ga0209925, IMG submission 185702) | Salt pond soil microbial communities from South San Francisco under conditions of wetland restoration - Salt Pond MetaG R2_A_D1_MG... ... | reverse complement strand
TGGAGCGGATCTGGACACGATCCGGCCGTTGACCAGCAGGAACATCTGGCGCGCCACCGACGCCACGAGCAGCTCTTCCCGGTAGTCAAGATCGAACATCAGATCGGCCGGCATGCGATTCTCGATTTCCAGGTGCACGACCAGCCAGCGGCGCCCGGCCGGCGCCGGTCGGTCGTCGATCCGGTCTGCAACCTCGAGTTCAGAGACCGAAAAATGCATCACCCGGTTGCAACCGGTCAGGCTCAGCCCGGTATGCACAACGGGAAGCTCGAGGTCGGTCGGCGCCGGGGCGCCGGCCGCGAATGTTGCAGACGAAACCGTAAGCAGCGCAGCGACGATTGCACTGACGATTGCACTGACGACCGGAATGCCAGCTGCAACGACGAATTCCATGCCATTCGTGCGAGAGGGCTTATCCATATTCACTCCTATCCACATGGGTCCGGCATCAGTCCGTCGACGATGATCCCGTTGGCTTCGCCGAACACCGAGTCGAGCGCGGCCAGGTAGATCTTCGAGTCGATCGCCGCGCTGGCGATCTCGCCCCACCGGTCCGACAGCTTGCCCAGTGCGTTGCCGGCGGCGACATCGAGCCCGGTCTTGACGATGCAGCACTGCATGCCCGACGGCGAGGGCCGGGTCAGGATGCAGTTCCAGATCGCCTGGACGGTGGCCACTGCCGATACCGCGTTGTCGATCGAATTCATCAGCGTCAGAATCTGCTCGGTCATCTGCCCGCGACCATCCGGACCCATGCCCAGCGTCGAGCCGGTCGCCGGATCGATGCGCCACCAGCCGGGTCGGTCCGATACCCCGCCGTTTTCCGGCATCACCACCCAGTCGCCGGCGGCCAGCGCCTGGCTGACGTACGCGGCCACATCGGCATCCAGTCCGTCCGGCAGGTCGGCCGCATCGACAACCCGCCAGTCGGACCCGGCCTCCAGCGCGCGGGCAAACTCGATGCTGGTGTTTCGCGCCGCGGCGCCGGCGCGCATCAGCTCGGCCTCGAGTACCGTATCGAGCACGCCCTGGCCCAGGCGCACCCGGCGTGCGTCGTCCCCTTCCCTTGTGCGAACCTCGATCCGGTTGTCGATGATGTCGAAGCCCCGGGTCACGGCCGGTTCGCCATCGACCAGGTCCATCCGTTCGATAGTCGAAAGCAGGTTCAACCGGGTCAAGACGATGGCATCGCGGTGCGGGCTGCGCGCGTGGCGATGATGCGCGAGGGCGATCAGTTCGATGCCGGAGGCCGACAACGACTCGATCGCCTTGCCCATCAGCGCGGCGCTGTCGCGGCGCACCGCGTGCACGGCGCCGAGCGCGGCCTTGCGGTTTTTTAGTGCCCCGTCGAGCAGATGCCCCATGGTGTAGCTGACCGGCCACCAGTTGCCCTGGGCAAGAATCTCGGTCGACGACAGCATGCCGACCGCGCGAGCGGCACGCTGCGCGTCGGTCAGCGCGAAATCGCCGATGGCGCCGGCCCGCCGGGCCGGTCCCAGCACGTCCATCAGGGTGCGCTCGTGCTCCACCGGATCCGCGCCCGGCGCGCGCACGGTCAGGCGCAGGAACACCGCAGTCAGTTCCGGCGAAGACGCACTTTCGTCGCCGCCGCGTCGATCCGCCAGAATCCCTCCCAGCATGCCCGATGCCTCTTCCAGCGCTTCGGCCTGGGCGGTCGCGGCCATTGCAACCACGCGACCGTCGGCCAGGATGCGCTTGTCGTATTCGGGCGCGCCACCCGCGGTGATCAGCGGCATCCAGTCGTCCTGCGCACGCACCCGCTCGGGAAAACGCGAAGGCTCGTTCCCTTGCATACCGCCCAGCAGCGCCTCCGGGCCGGGCAGGTCCATCGGGTGCAGGTCCACCGTCACGGTCCGGCCCAGCAGATCCGGCGCGGCCATGGATCGGGTCAGCGCGGTGTGCTCGCGCAGGCGACCACCCGCGAGCTGCTCGGCAACGATCTCGACGGTCAGTTCATGGATCGAATCATCGGGTACGTCTTCGGGCCAGAAGGTATCCGATACCCCATCGGCCAGGCGATCGCCGGCGCGGTGATCGGGCCAGGCAGGATCCAGGTCCTGCCATTCGTTGTCGATCCGCACCTGGACCCACCAGTGATCGGCCAGTGACGCGGCCAGGCGACCGTCGTCGGCATCGACCGTCGACGAAAAATCGAGCCGATCGATCAGCGCCCGGCTCTGGGTCTCGACGCGCCGGACCACGCGTTGCTGCAGGTTCTGTGCGCGCCGATCGGCTTGCCGCACCCGGTCCTGTATCTCTTCGGTAGTCACGCCCAGCCGTGCCGCTGCAGCGTCGAAATCCGAGTCCGAATCATCCGGGACTTTGCGTTTCGGGGCAGCACGCGCTGCCGTCGGCAGGCGTGCCACAAGCCGGTCCACCTTGTCCCGGGGAAGTTCGGCCCGCGCGATGCGCGCTTCATGTCCGGCCGATTCGAGCAATGCCGCGAGCAGCAGGGCGCGGTCGGCATGGCTGCCGTAGCCATCCATCAACGTGCCGCGCGGCCCCCGCAGCACGCCGCGATAGGCGACCCAGTTGGTGTTGTCGCGGACCCAGTCGAACAGGGCCTCGGGTGCCTCGCCGATCGCCCGCTGGCGCACCGGTACATCGAAGTCGTGCGTGGGGATCATCGCCAGGCCGTCGCGAATCGCCGCATAGGTCTCGCGCAGTTCGGCCTCGGCATGGGCAAAGCGATCCTGGCCGGCGATCTCGCATTCGGACGTTGCGAGTGCGGGGGCCGAGGCAACAAGACCCGCGATCAGCGCCGTGGCAAACACCGCGACAACAACCACGGCAGGGATGGGTGAAGCGTCACGATTGTGCATGGCGGAATTTCCAGTCATTGATTTGAATCGTCGGGCGCGAGGCGAACAGTTTCCGACGCACCCGGCCCGATCCGAACCTCGCGGCGCCTGTCGCCCTGGCCGGTTTCGACGACCAGTTCGTAGACGCCCGGCGGTAGCTCGACTGCATCGCCGCCGACACGGCCGCGCACGACGACATCGCCCAAGCCGTCGATGACGCGAAACGGCGCGGCCAGCGCGCCGGTCATGTCGTCGGCCAGATCGCTGCCGTCCTGACTATCGAAGTATTCGCCGCCGCCGAGCGCCGCGAGCTTTTCGAAATCCGAGTGCAGTTCGTCCTGCTCAATCTGGAAGCCGACAATATTGAGTCGAATGTCGATGCCCTTGTCGACCAGCGATTCGACCGCGGCCGCCACATCGCCGTCGCAGGTTTCTTCGCCGTCGGTCAGCATCACGACCAGCCGCGGCCGATCCTCGTAATCGGCCAGGTCGTCGAGCACGGCGGCCAGCGACGCGGCCAGCGGCGTGCGCGCGAGGTTGATGGCGCTGAGATTCGTTACCGCCCGGACCACGTCGCCATGACTCTTTTCCGCAGGCGCAACCAGCAGCTCGGTCTCGCACGAATGCGGCTCGGTATGGCCGTAGGCGCGCAGCGCGATCGGCACCGTCGGCGGGATGTGTTCGGAGAGAATTTCGAGTACAGTTTCGCGCGCCACGTCGATGCGACGGCCGCCCTCCATGCGTCGCAGCATCGAGCCCGAGGCGTCGAAAATCAGGTGCAGTGCGCCGGCGCCGACCACCGGCCCGTCCTCGCCGACCACGCGCAGCGTCCCCGGTCTCGGCGGTTCCTCGTAGTCGGTCGACACGTCGAGTTCGAACCGCGTCGGCTGGCGCACTTCGCGCATCCCGGCCTCGAACCCGCGAATCAGTTCGGTGCGATCGGTGGTGTAGCGGTAGCGGCCGTTGTTGACGTTGGCCCAGGACTTCATCAGGTTCTGGTACCAGCGGTTCTCGCTGGCTCCGACTTCCGTTCCGTGGCTGATCTCCAGCGTGAAGATGCGCGGGCGCACCTGGTCCAGATGCTTCCAGACGTCCAGTTCGCGGTTCGTCAGCTGCGCGTCGGTGATCAGGAAGATCACGTGCTCGCCATCGCGCCGGGCCAGCGCACGACTGGCGGCGATCAGCGCCGGCTCGGAGTTCGATGATCTGGGAGTGCCGGTAAAGCTGCCCAGCGTGGTCGTGATCTCCGACGGGTACTCAGCCCAGTCGTTGATCAAAAGCGGGCCGTCGAGCGGCATCACGTTGGCCACTTCCTTGCCCGGCCGCAGGCCGTCGGCAAAACGTCCGAGCGCCTTGAAGATTGCCGGCTGGTGCGCAGCCACGCTGCCGCTTCCGTCCCACAGGAAAGCGATCGAGCGCGGCGGCATCTCGACGTCCAGGCGATACGTGCCCGGCCCCAGGCCGACGAGCCGGGCCCGGCGCTCGCCGTCCACGCTTTGCAGATCGAGCTCGATGTCCTGGTTCGCGTCGTCGACCAGGCGGGCGCGAAGCCGGCCCGAACGGCCCTCGTTGACGACGACCTGCAACGTATTGTCCGGGTCGTTCAACTCGACCCGATAGCTGCGCACGTCGCCGGGTTCGGCCAGTTCGGCCAGCACCGGGCCGTCGAGAACCCAGGGATCGGCCGGCCCGCTGCGGCGATCATCGACGGGGCGCGGTTCGACGGCATCGGGCTCCCACGGCCCGTGCTGGTCGTCCATGCCCCAGTAGGCGAGTGCCGAGGTGGCACTGCCCAGCGTGTCGGCCTCGATCGCGCGGATATCTCCGGGAATCCGCCAGTAGCGGTGCTCATCGCTCTCGGGCTCGGCAAAGACCAGGCGCAGGTAGCGCGCGCGCGGCGGATCGCCTTCAAAATGGAAGCTGGCCTGGAGATCGTCGTTGCGTTCGAGCGGCCAGTGGCCGTGGTCCACCCACGGTCCGACCGGGCTTTCGGTACTCGTATACACGCGCACGCGCTCGACCAGCGCGCCCTCATGCGCCGGATCCTCTTCCCACACCAGGCGCTCCAGGCGCGCCACCCGGTGCTGCAGAAAACCGAACGCCACGTCGACCTCGCGTCCGCGTATACGCTGATTACCGCTACTGCGCCCCCGACCCCAGGGAAAATCGACCTGGGTGGCGTCATCGGGCCGGGTATAGATCCAGTGACCGCCCAGCTGCGAGTCGAGCAGGTTACGCTTCTCAGCGGCCAGCGCACCGGCCGGTTTTGCCAGCGCCCGGAACAGACCGGTACCGGTTTGTCGAAAATCACCCCAGGCGGTCAGCGGAAGAATCTGCACGTAGCGCGCATCGACCGGCGTGTCGAGGCCGAAGAACTGTTCGCCGTCGCCGGGAGACAGCTCCACGCGCATCCGGTTGGGCAGGGCGTCGGGGGCATCGCCCCAGCGGATTTCGACCTCGCGCCAGCGCTGGCTTTCCGAATGCTTCGAGCGTTGATTGAACATGAATGCGTGCAGTTCGCCGCCGGATCCGGCCAGCTCCAGCGGGGGCAGCGGCTCGCCGAGCCGTCCCAGCCACATCATCGAGCTGCCTCCGGCCGCCATGCCGTCATTGAGGTACTGCAGATCGGCGGTGCTGCCGGCGTACTTTTCGGTCACCGCTTCACCACTTTCCGGATCCAGGAAGCGCCCGCCCAGGCTGCTCCAGGCCAGGTCGACCAGGCCGTGAAAGCGTTCGGCCCCGCGCTGCGGCGACTCCGCGCCGACCGGCTCGATGGCATATTCGATCTCGAGCGCAGCGCCTGCATTGACGCCATTGCCGCCGACAAATACGGCAAACGGCGTGTCGTCCGGCAGGTCAGGCGGGGCCAGCACGTGGAACTCCATCGTTCGGGTTTGCCCGGCGGCAAGCTCGACCGATGCATCCAGGCCTTCGAACTGCGTGCCGTGATGGCTTGCGCGGGCATCCAGATCGAGCGCCACGGCATCGTCGGAACCGTTGGTGAGCACAAGCCGCGCAGGCACATGCTGCGCGTATTCCGAAAACGCGGCAATCGCTTCGCCTGCATCGAGGGTCAACGTGGACGTGATGCCATCCGGCAGGGCCTCGGGCAGGGCCGGATCATCGAGCCGGAATTCCTGATCGCTTGCCCCGGCGCGAAGTTTCAGAAACACCTGCGTATCGCCCGGGATCACGACTTGCCAGGTATCTTCGGTGTCGGTTTCGCGCCGTTCGACGCTGTTACCCGATGAATCTACGAGTTCGAATCGGCTGTTCGAAGCCTCGATCGAGATTTCGCGATCCTGGTCGGTGAGCGGCAGGGCCAGGTATTCCTCCCTGGAACCCAGTGATCCGAGCTGCTTGTGGTACCGACCGTCGGGCGGAAAGTCCCTGGCCAGCGACGGCGTCGGCATGAACGAATACGCATCCCCGATCTGCCACGGCGAGGCAAACCCGACGGTCAATTCATACTCGGCGTCACGCGCGCCGCTGCCGGTGACTTTCAGCTGAAAGTCACCGGACGGGAGGATGCTGGTGAAGCGCGCCGGCTGGTCGATTTCGGGGGTCAGCAAGACCCGTTCTCCCGCCCAGGCCACATCGAGTCGGGCCTGACCATCCGGGGGTGGGACCAGCTCGAACACAAGCCGGTTGCGCCCGGGCGACTGCAGATGAAAATGATCCTCGTCGTCCGGGACGTGCAGCGTGCCGCGGATCGGTTCGCCGACCGACATCGGGCCGGCGCTATCTCGATCGTCGTTGGGCTCGAGCTCGAAACCGGGCTTGGGCCGGCCCAGCGCCGCGGTCGAAAGTCGATAGTCGGTGTCCTGGCCGAAGATCCGGACCTGATAGCGCCCGGGCAGCAGCCATTGACCATCAAGCAACAACGCTTCGCCGGCCTCGGAACGGCCGGTTTGACGCTGTTCAACCCGCGCAGCGCGTTCGCCGTCGCGGTACAGGCCGAGCCGCTGGATGGATTCCCCGACCGCCTCGATCCGCCAAAGTTGCGGCTCGCCGGCCACGTGCCAGTCGAACCAGGCCGCGCGCCGGGACTTGATCCGTCCCTCGACCGGGTCTTCGGAGCGCAGCGGCGCGGCCCAGGCCCGTTCGTCGTTGGGCTCCACGGCGCGGCCTGCGGTCGCCGATCCACTGTCCCGCACCGCGGCCGAGATCGACGCGGTTTCGTCGCGCCCACCCAGCTGCAGCGACAGGCTGTACCGGCCCGGATCGAGCTGCATGTCGTAGAACATTTTCCGGGCCGAACCATCACGGCAGATGTCGGCGCGCTCTCCGGGGCCCGACAGACAAACCTCTACCGAAGGCTCGTCCGCGCCCGTCAGTTCGACATCCAGCGCGCGCCCGGCCTGCGCCGGGTCGACTTCGAACGCCAGCCATACGCGTTGACGGGACTGCAAATCCAGATCGACCGGTTCGCCGATATCCAGCCAGATCGCCTGCTCCTCCGATCCGGCGACCACCTCATCCGCCCCGGCCGCCACGTCGTCCGACCGCGTCCCGTCGGGCACCAGCGCCACGCCGATGCGACCGATCGCTCGGTCGTCCAGGCTCCGCACACGAAGGCTGCTGCCCAGACCCATTGCCTCGCCGGACCATTGATGCCGGATCGGCGAGCCACGCACCGGACTGCCGACAGCTTCGCCGTGTGCGTCTGCCAGCATCACCTCGAGATCGCGGCCGAGCTCGGAGAACACCTGAACCCGCCACAGCAGATCTTCGTCGTCGACACCCAGGTCGAATCGGTGTTCGGCGACGTTGATCTGGCGGATCGTCGAGCGGCCGACGCCGAGCTCGCTCGGCTCGGCGTTCTCCGGACCGACGCTGCCGCGGATCCGGGCCGGCCCGCTCTCGAGAAAGCGGAGCCGATAGTCGCCTTTGCCGGATCCGCCCGTGATTCGCACCAGATGCTCGCCTGGCGGAACGATCAGTGGCTCCGATTCCGCCGATGGTCGCCTTGAGGCAATTCCAAGCTCGAACAGCACGACGTCCTCGGCGACCTCAACCGACGATTCGGCGCCGAACTGCTGTATGGCCGCCGGCTCGGCTTCGGTTTCGGACGGCCGGACCAGTTCTGCCCGGACTTCGCTGTCGGTCTCACCGGTCAGCTCCAGCGTCCAGAGGCGATCCGACTCGGCATCGTCGACCGACCACCGGTACACATCGACATCGTCGCCCGAGAGCGTTCCAATCAGTACCGCCTGACCGCGAAATCGTTCGGAATCGTCGCCGCTGTCGTTGGGCTCGCGGTCGAATACCGCGCGCGGCGACGCTGTCGCGATTTCGAGGAGCAGCAAGCTGGCGAGCGAAACAATGGCTCGAACGGATGACGACATGGATGGGCGCGCTGCCGAGGGTGAGTGAAGCTGTATACGAACAATACCACCGAAACACGACAATTCAGATATCCCCCAAGGCCCGACTCCGGACTCTGGCTCGTTTTGCCCGTCAGTTGCATGCATTTCCGCCCGCGTGAAAACCGGGCCTTGTATTTCCCAAGCGTGCCTCGGCGTTTTAATCCGCAAGATCATTCATTTCGTGTCAAAACTCGAATAACCGGCAACGACCCTACAGGCGCCGCTGCTATGGCTGAAAATACTGCGGTTGATTCAAACCACATTTTTTCGGTCCTCAACCTCGGCCGGGCGATGTGTTATGTTGTTGACGGGCACCGGGTACTCCAAGGGTGTTTCATCGCTTCTTGCAAGCATTGCGCTCATGGTTGGTTGGTGTTTTTTGATTCACGATCCATATGCGCAGCCTGAAGATGCGTATTCAACGGACGCCTTCCTCCATTGGGACAACAATCTTGATCAAAAAACTTCTTAAGGAATCTCTGAACAACTCTGCGCGGAGCGCGTTTCAATCGGAAAAGCCGCATCCGGCAACGGCACCATCGCGCCGTTGCAAGATTATCCAGAGGTTCCTTAACGCTCATGCAGCAACGCTCGCTGGCGCCGCCTTTGCGCTGACGCCCGTAACAGCCGTTGCGCAAATCGCCGGAGATGGCGCCGATGACAGCGCCTGTCGATTCGAAGCTTCCTTGTCCGAGGGCGCGGAAAGTTCATACACTTATGCCGATCAACAGGGCGGGCTTGTGCTCGCACTGGACGAAAACGGTTATACCGGCATCCGCTTTTTTGGCGTCGATGCAGACATGTCCAATCGAACCATGATGCTCTGGACCTTCGACAGCCCGCTGCCTATCGGCGGCACCGGCCCAGCCGGCGTGACGATCGAGGCCTCTCTCGGATCGGCTATCGGAGGTCAGTCCTTCTCGTCTCGTGATACGTCCAACGGGGAACTCCTTGCTCCGCTCGAGGTAACCATCGAGGAACGTGAACTCCTTTCGTCCGGAGATGAGAATGCCGTACGGTTGGCCGGAACCGTAACGGGCGAAGTATCCGTCAGGAATCGGCCAAATCCGCCCGTGACCGCGTCACTGAACATCACGTTCCACGGCAACTTCACCTTCCGCCCGCCGGGGCCCTACACATTGAACTGCGACAGCATTTCGTACTAGCGCACCGCTGAACAACCCGGCGCGCATGGCCGAAAATGCGCTTGACCAGGGAGAGGCGTCATTCGCCCCGTCCTGCGTCGCCGGCTGACCGAAAGCCTCCGGATTCCAGGCCAACCCGAAGTCCGATAGCGGTTCCCAATCCTGCCTTGCGGCTAAATTGTCTATTGCGACACCCGATGCCGTGGCTATCGGGATTACGAAAAACCGCTTTTCGCCGGACGTTCGCGCAGTGTCGGGCAAGTCGATCACGACCGGCAAATCACCATAGCGCGCAACGGCGGCGGAAAACCCTCGACGGTTCGCTCGCCTTTCTCGACAAGCGCGTTTACCAGAGAATGGAACGGCATCCATTCCGTCGCACGCTGCTCTTTGAAGGTCGTCGCCGTTACATCGACGATTCCTGCATTGGAAAAGCCGGCGTCCGCCATCCACCGCAACAGCCGCGCCTCGGTCGGCAGATGATGCACGTTGCGCATGTTGGCATAGCGTTCGGGTGGATCGAGCTCGTCATCGCCGGTGCCGGGAATGATCAGGGTCTCGATGACGGCCGTACCTTTTGCGCTCATATGATCGCGGATGCGCTGCAGGTGTTCATGCGGATTCTTGCGGTGGTAGAGCACGCCCATGGAGAACACGGTGTCGAAGTCGGCGCGAGGGGGGATCTGTTCAAACTTGAGCGGCAACACCAGCTGCATTGATTCGCCGGCGAAATGTTCTATGGCTCGGTACTGCATGTAAAACACCAGCGTCGGGTCGCAGCCGACGACCTGGGCGGCGCCGTCGGCGAGCATGCGCCAGCCGAAATAGCCGTTGCCGGCGCCGATGTCGAGCACCCGCTGGCCTTTCAGATTCACATGCGGCGCGATGCGGTTCCATTTCCAGTCCGATCGCCACTCGGTGTCGATGGCAACACCCCCCAGATTGAGCGGCCCCTTCCGCCAGGGGATGAGTTGCTTGAGCTTTTCGGCCAGCGCTTCGGGATCTTCGACCGGTTTGCCGGCGACCAGGATGCCGTCTTCGATATGCCAGCCGGTTTCAACCGCCGGTAGTGCCTCGAGGCCAGCCCGCCATTTCGGGAGATCGCCGTGACGGCCGGGTTTGAGGGCTTCGGCACGACGGGCTTCGAGAAAGGCGGCCGGTTCCGGGTCGAAGAAGGAGAACAGGTGTTGGTTGTTTGGTTGTTTGGTTGTTTGGTTGTTTGGTTGGTTGGCTGTTGGCTGGTTGTTGGTTTAGGGTTTAGGGCTTAGGGCTTAGGGCTTAGGGCTTAGGGCTTAGGGTTTAGGGTTTAGGGTTTAGGTTTTACGCAGTCAGGGATTGGCGGTTTGGTTGAAACGGTTTCCGGGCGAACGGAGGTCCGTTGTTCCTTTCGCCTTTCACCTTGATCCTCTCCGCTTGACACCTTCCCCTCCGCGTCTCGGCGCCTCTGCGCGAAACCGGAATTTCAGCGCACGGCGGCGATGCACGTGAAGTTGAAGCACTGGAACCAGTCATGGACCTGATCGAAGCCGGCGTTGATCAGGCGTTGATGATGGGCCTGGCGGGTCTCGGGGACCAGCACGTTTTCCAGCGCCTGGCGTTTGCGCGCGATTTCGAGGTCCGAGTAGCCCTGGGCGCGTTTGAAATCGTGATGATGGGCGTCCATCCATGCTTGAGCGGCGCCGGGTTCGAAGGCGATTTTTTCGGCCAGGATCAGTACGCCGCCGGGGACCATGCCGCGGGCGACCCTGTTCAACAACTCGTCGCGCGCTTCCAGCGGCAGGAACTGCAGCGTGAAATAGACGAGCACCACCGAGGCGTTCTCGATTTCGGTGTCGCGGATGTCGCCTTCGAGCACTTCCACCGGCACGCGCGAGTTGTCTTGCTCGACAAGCGTGCGGCAGCGGGCGACCATTTCCGGGGCGTTATCTATTGCGGTGATTGATACGCCGGGTTCCTGCACCGCGCGGCGCGCGGCCAGCGTGGCCGCGCCCAGCGAACACCCCAGATCGTAGATGCGGGTTTCGGCCTGGACAGCGCGACGGACGAGAACGGGCGTGAGTTCCAGCAGCAGGCGGTAGCCGGGCACCGAGCGCTCGATCATGTCGGGGAAAACCCTGACAACCTGTTCGGAAAATTCGAACGGGCCGGCCGGGTCGTTGTGCGCGCGGTAGATTTCGTCTTTGGTCATGGCTTCATCGTTACTGCGGTCGGCGATATTGTTGGGGCTTGGCGCGTTCGGGCAGCCATGGCTCATTGTGACGACCATTATGGGCGATGTGCGGGCCGCAGAGCCGCCGGGCCCCGGTTCAATGCCGGGGTGACAGGATTGGGGCTGCGGTGGCGCGGATGACGAGTGGAGATGTGCGGGATTCGGGTTGGGCTGTGCGTTTCGGTTCGCTCGACGCATCGCACGCGGGCTTCGGCCTCCATGATCTTCCTCGACGATCAATCGTCGAGGATTTCTTCGACCGCGGGGGCCAGCAGCCCGGCGAGTTCGATGACGCCTTCGAGCACAGCGACCGAATCGGTACAGACCACCTGCTGGACGCCGGCAGCGGCCAGCGTCTTTCTCGATGCTTCGCCGAACAGGCCGTGAACCACCACGCAGTGCGGCGTGGCGAGGCCGGTCTCGACCAGCACTTTTACAGCGCCCGCCAATGTTCCGCCGGAAGAGACGATGTCGTCGACCAGCACCGGCGTGTGCTCTTTTAGACCGTCCAGATCGGGCGCCGCGATGCGCACATCGTGGTCGCCGAAGCGTTGTTTGCGCATCACCCGCCACGCCAGGCCCGCCTGGCCGGCGACGGCTTCCACCCACTGGGCGCTTTCGGCATCGGGGCCGATCACGACGGGGCGCCGGACATTCGTCGAAATCCAGTCGGCCAGCGCGGGCGCGGCTGCCACCACGGTCGAGGGAATGGAATAGATTTCGTCGAGTCCGTGGTAGCGGTGCAGGTGCGGGTCCACCGTCACCAGCCAGTCGAAGACGTTCGAGATCCAGCGCGCAAAGCTGGCCGAGGTGAGTGCCTCGCCGGGATGGAATCGGGTGTCCTGACGCATGTAGGGCAAATACGGCACAACCAGCCCGACGCGGGAAGCGCCGAGGTCGCGGACCAGTTCAGCGGCAAATAACAAGGCGGGAATCTTCGGATCCGGCCGGGCCAGGCGCGCGACGATGACAACGCTGGCGTCGTCGAGTGAGTCATGGATTCGCAGGTAGCTTTCACCGTCCGGAAAACGACGGTACTCCAGCATCGCGACAATTCCGCCCAGCGATTCTGCGAGCGCCTCGGCCAGCGGTTCGTCGCCGGGCAGGGCGATGAAGACCGTCGACTTCATGATTCAGGATCCAGCCGGATGATGTCGCCGTTGTTGCCGACGAACTCGCGCGCGTATTCGAGCTCGCCGCGGGTTTCGGCGTGGATGGTGTAGAGCGGATCGCCCGCCTCGACCCGGGCGCCGAGGTGCACGTGGAGTTCCACCCCGGCGGCCGGCGCGGCCGGCGCCCCGGCCAGCTTGGCCACACGCCCCAGCCGCCGGTTGTCGAACAACCCGACAACGCCGGCGCGCCGGGCCGCCACGACATCGTGCGCACGCGCGACCGGCGGCGTGCGCAGCCCGCCCTGGGCTTCGCAGATCGCCTTGAACTTGCGCCAGGCGTCACCGGATTGCAGCGTTTCTTCTGCCAGCGCTTCGCCGCGGCCGGGTTCGGCGGCCCCGGCCATCTCGAGCAGCTCCGCGGCCAGCCGAATCGCACGATCGCGCAAATCCAGCGGCTGATGTTCCTCGCCCTGCAGAACGGCCAGCACGTCGTGCGCCTCCAGCGCCGGGCCGATGCCGCGTCCGACCGGCTGTCTGCCGTCGGTGATGACGGATCGGGTCTTCAGGCCGAATGCCGCGGCAGTCGCTTCCAGCCGGGCAGCCAGGGTTTTCGCCTCCTTGTCACTGCGCACCTTGGCCGTGTCGCCGACGGGCAGGTCCAGCACCAGGTGGGTGGCGCCGGCGGCGATCTTTTTCGACAGCACCGAGGCCACCAGCTGGGCTTCGGCATCCAGGTCCATCACGCGCGCGACCCGGATCAGCATGTCGTCGACCGGCGATAGTCGGACCGAACCGCCCCAGACCACGCAGCCGCCTTCGCGTTCGACCACGCGGCGCATGCTGCCCAAGTCCAGGTTCACCGGCGCCAGCATCTCCATGGTATCGGCGGTGCCGGCCGGCGAGGTGATGGCACGCGACGACGTCTTGGGAATCACCAGGCCATTGGCCGCCACTATGGCGACGATAAGCGGGGTGGTGCGGTTGCCGGGCAGGCCGCCGACGCAATGCTTGTCCATGCGCACCGGGCGGTTCCATTCGAGCCGCTCGCCGACCTCCACCATGGCGCCGGTGAGCGAGACCAGCTCCTCGTCGTCCAGTGCTCGCGCGGCGATCGCGGTGAGAAACATCGCCAGTTCGATCTCGTCGTAGCGACCCCTGACGATATCGCCCATGACGGCGTCGAGCGCCGGTTGCGAAAACCGCCGGCCGTAGACCTTGCCGCGCACGTGGTGAACCGACTGAAGCGGGCGCGGGTGCATGGCGTGCACCTGGTCGCCGTCGCGCACCTGCAGCTTTTCCCAGGCTGCCGTCGACAGCCCGACCTGGTCGGCTTCGAGCAATTCCGAGCCTGTCTGGAACAGTTCGACGATCACGTCGCCGTGCGCCGATTCCAGCCGGATGCGGGCGTGCGCGGTGAATCCTTCGGATCGGCACAGCGGGCTGTCCTTGCGCAGGACGGCAATCGGTCGGTCGCGCGTGTCCAGGTCCATGCAGACGGCGCGAAGACGGCTGGGCGAGGTTGAATCGCGTCCGTCGGTCATCGGCCCGGCAGATCGTAAGGCTGGGCGTACTCCGGCACGCAGGCGTTCCATCCCAGCTCTTCTCCGATTCGATGGCGCAGCGTGTCGGAAGCCTCCGCCTCGCCGTGAACGACAAAGGCCCGGACCGGCGGCGTCTGCATGCCCGAAAGCCAGCCCATGATCTCGTCGGCGTCCGCGTGGGCCGACAGCATGTCGAGGTTGTGCACCTCGGCGCGCACCGGCCAGTACTGACCGTGAATCTTGATCTGCTCGGCGCCGGCCACCATGGCTGCGCCGCGCGTGCCCCCGGCCTGGTAGCCGGCGAACAGGATGGTGTGCTCGGGATGCGGCGCGTAAACCTTGAGGTGATGCAGCACCCGTCCGCCGGTGGCCATGCCGGAACCGGCGATGATGATCTTGGGCATCGGATCGTGATCCAGCGATTTCGATTCTTCCGGGTCCTGAACGTAACGGGGCAGACCGCATGCGGCCTCGGCCTCGGCACGGGTCAACCGGTGGTCGTCGGGATGATCGGCGAACACGTTGGTGGCGTTGATGGCCAGCGGGCTGTCCAGGAAGACCGGCAACGGCGGAATGCGCCCGCTGTGCTGCAGCCGGTTGAGGTGATGCAGCAGCAATTGGGTGCGGCCGACCGCGAACGCCGGCACGATGACGGTGCCGCCGCGTGCGGCGGTCTCGCCGACGATCTCGGCCAATGCGTCTTCCGGATCGGTGTGGTTGCGCTTGCGGTTGCCGTAGGTGGATTCCACCAGCAGGTAGTCGGCGGCCGGAATCGGGTCGGGCGGCGGGATGATGGCGCTGTCGGCATGGCCCAGGTCGCCGCTGACCAGCAGCCGCATAGCGTCGACCTCGAACAGCAGGCTGGCCGCGCCCGGGATATGGCCGGCACGGGTGCAGGTGACTTCGATGTCGTCGAACAGGCGGGTGGCCTGGTGGAATTCCAGATCGCGAAACAGTTTCAGGCAGTGCAGCGCATCCTCGCGCGTGTAAAGCGGCCGCGCGGGATGGTGCTTCGAGAATCCCTTGCGATTGGCGAATGCGGCGTCCTTTTCGTGGATGAAGCCCGAATCCGGCAGCAGGTAGCGGCACAGGTCGCGCGTGGCCGAAGTTGCGTACACCGGCCCGTCGAAGCCGTTTTTCGCCAGCAGCGGGAGGTAACCGGAATGGTCGAGATGGGCATGGGTGAGCACCACGCAATCGATGTCCGCGGGACTGACCGGCAGCGGCTTCCAGTTGCGCTCGCGAAGCTGCTTGTAGCCCTGGAACAGACCGCAGTCGATCAGGATCTTTCGACCTTGCACCTCGAGCAGGAATTTCGACCCGGTCACGGTGCCGGTGGCGCCGAGAAAGCGCAGAACGGGTATGTCGGCGTTCGAATTCATCGGTCACCTGCCTTTGATCTGGCCATTTACTTGCTTATAAGCAAAGCCTAAGGCGTTTCGGGCTCGAAGCCATTGGCATGGATCAAATCCGAGTATGCGACAACGCGCGGCAAACCGGCCCGGCCGGAATCGTCCACGGCGGTTACGAATAACACGCCTTCGGCCGGGAATGGCGTCGGCAGCACGACATCGAAGCTGATCTGGTCGGCCGGCACGTTGACCGGGAACACCCGGGTGACGTTCGCGAGGTGTTCTGGAAGGCCGGGCGAGACGCGCAATTCCACTATGTTGGAGACCGGGTCGGCCGGCGGCTCGGTAACGCCGCCGTTAAAGTAGCGCGTGTCGTCTGCCGTGCCGGAAACCCGCATCGCGCCAGTGGAAAACTCGGCTTGAAGCGCGATGATCTCCGGTCCGGACGGTGCCTGGTACGGTCGGCGTGCCGCCTTGGTCGCCAGCAGCAGGGCGTCCCGGTTATCGGGCCACACCGTGGACTCGAAAGTGGCGCAGGATTGGGTGAAGCTGGTCCCGACCTCGAAAGTATAGGCAGCCACGCCGAATTCGCCGTAGGCATAGTCGACCAGTGTGCCGCCGGCCGGGCCCAGAAGCTGCCAGCGACCGACGGCGTAATCGTTGAGGAATCCGAAACGACGTCCCAGGATAGCGAGGCCGTCATGGTTGGGTGCGTTGTTTTCGTTCTGCCCGCCCAGGCCCTCCCACGGAAACAGCACCATTTCGGAAAACGAGTGGAGCGAAATGAACACGCCCTCGGCGTCGCCCGGCGCCGGGCTGATCAGGTCGCTTGCCGGTCGCTGGGCGTTGAACACCGAAGCCAGATAGTTCTGCATGGCCTGGGTTTCGGGCTCGGAGGCCGAAACAGGCCCGCGGTAGGTCTGGTCGCATGGATTGCCGGAAGAAAATTCGCCCCACAGAAAACTGCTGTTTCGATTCAAGTCGATGCCGGGCCAGGTGAAGGACAGGTTGCCGAGCGGGCATGCGGATTCGTTGTGGTTCTTGCGCCATAGCGACGCACCGGCCTCAACCTGCCGCCGCCCGTCCGGATTGGCCTGGGCGATGATGTGGATTTCGCGGTGATCCAGCAGCCATGCGATATCCGGATCAGCGTCAGGGTTTTCGAGCAGAAGTTCGGCGAACCGGGTTGCGATTTCCGCGGTGGCCAACTCGCGCGCGTGCTGAGCAGCGATGATCACCAGCGGCGATTTGGCGTAAGGCGAGTTCTTGTTGGTAATCACCAGCGCAAACACCGATCCCCCCGGCTCGCTTCCGGCGCCGGCCTGCCAGGTGTCGCCGATATCGAGCCACGAGGCTCTATCGGGGTAGATCAGCGCCAATCCGGCCAGCGCGGAATGGGTAGTTTGAACGGTCCGGTAGCATGCAAACCCGGGGATGGCGTCCGCGCCGCGCTGGAGCGGGGTGCGATCAACGGCGGCCCGCCAGTCCTCCAGCTCCCGGGTGCGGGCAATATCGGTTGTGACGTGAAACCCGGCCTGTTCCAGCCGCCGGCGCTGGACCGGATCAAGATCGAATACCGCATAGCCTTCGCGCCAGTCGACGCCCCAGAAATCATGGCGGTCGCGAAGCGCGGCCAGTTCGTCCGGGGCCAGGTCGTGTATGCGGACCACATCGCCGCCGGCGATGGCCGGCAGGCAAGCCAGTAGCGCGAGGACGCCCAGCTTCATTGCTGATGCGTGCCGTCGATTGCGGCCAGTGCGAGCTCGGCGAAGCGTGCGAGCAAGGGGCGCCCGTTCGGATTCTCGTCCAGCCCGGCAACCAGACAGGCCGGCTCCTGGCCCTCGGCCTCGAGCGCTTCAGCCCGAGCCTCGATGTAGGACTGCATGATGCCGCGATCGAATTCGGGATGAAACTGCACGCCCCAGGTCAGATTGCCGAAGTGGAGCGCGTGGTGTGGATCGTGTGCGGCAGTGCCGATGATGCGAGCATCCGCCGGCGGCGTCAGAACCACTTCCACGTGGCTGAGGTTGAACGCGGACTGAGCTGCGAAAGGGCCGGTCAATGGCTCCTCGGCATTGGAAAACGCCACCGTGACCCGGCCCATTTTCCGGCCGTTCGGATTGGCCCCGACCTGGCCGCCCAGCGCGTGGGCGAGAAGCTGGTGGCCGTAGCAGACACCGAGAATCGGCAGGCCGGCGGCGTGTGCTCCGGCCAGCCATTCCGCGGTTCGTTCCGACCAGTCCAGTCTTTCGCTAACCATGGAAGGCGAACCGGTCACCAGGATGGCCGGCGGATGATCCAGCGTTTCTACTGGCGGCAACACATCGCCATGATCGACCCGCAAGGTGCGGAAGTCGAAAAGGTCGGACCCCAGGCCATCGGCAAACCAGTGTTCGAAATCGCGACCATCTTCACGTGCCTCGGGTACGGCCTGTCCGGTCTTGATGATGATGAGTTCTGGTTTCTGCATAGGGGGCGCTTTGGTCGGTTGTTGGTGGAAAATGCCGGCAAGCGGTACAGGCGCAATTCAATCAGAACACAAAACCTTTCCGTGTGCACCTGCATCAGCCCCGCACCTGCATAATGATCGTCTTATCAAGCAAATGACAGGAGTCGAACCATGCAGACCATAAAAGCCTACGGTGCAGAGTCTGAAACCTCGGGGATTGCCCCTCTTTCGATCGAGAGACGCGCGCCGCGCCCGGACGACGTCGCGATCCGAATCGACTACTGCGGCATCTGCCACAGCGACCTTCATTTTGCTTATAACGACTGGGGGTTTACCGTATATCCGGTGGTGCCCGGTCACGAGATCGTGGGCACGGTGACCGCGGTCGGCGATTCGGTAGAGAACTTCAAACCCGGCGACCGGGTGGGGGTGGGCTGCCTGGTGGATTCGTGTCGCGAGTGTTCGGCCTGCGACGAAGGCCTGGAGCAATACTGCGAAGCCGGGTTCACCGGGACCTACAACGGCGAAGACCGCCACGACGGTTCGGTGACTTTCGGCGGCTATTCCGAAGCCATCGTCGTCAGCGAGCGGTTCGTGCTCAGAATGCCTGAGAAGCTGGATGCGGCCGCGGCGGCGCCGCTGCTGTGCGCCGGCATTACCACCTACTCACCGCTGAAACACTTCGGCGTGGCCGAAGGCGACAAGGTCGCGGTGGTCGGCATGGGCGGCCTGGGGCACATGGGCGTGAAGTTCGCGCGCGCCATGGGGGCTGAGGTCACCCTGTTCACGCGCTCGGAAGGCAAGCGCGAAGAAGCGCTGAAGCAGGGCGCGCATAACGTCGTGATATCGACAGATAACGACCAGATGGAAGCCGTTGCAAGCACGTTCGATTACATTCTCGACACGGTACCGGTTCAGCACGACCTCAATCCGTACGTGAATGCGCTCAAGCACAGCGGCACCCTGATCCTGGTCGGTCTGCTCGAGCCGATCGAACCGCCGCTGAATGCCGCAGCCGTCGTGTTTCGTCGGAGAAGCGTGGCCGGTTCGCTGATCGGGGGCCTGCCCGAAACCCAGGCCATGCTCGATTTCTGCGCCGAACACAACATCGTCTGCGATATCGAAATGCTCGACATCCGCAACATCAACGAGGCCTATGACCGGATGCAGAAGTCCGACGTTCGCTACCGATTCGTCATCGACATGAACACGCTGAGACGATAGCCGGCCGATTTCCGGATTAGAAAACTGTTCAGCATCCGGGTGTCTTGGCTGCCCCGGTGATTTGCGGCGCGGCGCGTCCTGATCATCGGAGTCCTTTCAAGTGAAGGAGGTGTCGGCCGCCACGACGCGGTTGCGTCCGGCATTCTTGGCCAGGTACATCCGGCGGTCGGCACGCTGAATCAGGGGGTCGAGATCGTCGTCTGCGCGCAGGCTTGCGCACCCCAGACTGGCGGTAACCGGCACGCTCGTCCCGTTGCATAAAAAGGTCCGACTTTCCAGCGCCTTGCGTAACCGCTCGGCGACAGCCGCCGCCTCTGCTATTCCGGTTTCCGGGAGAAGAATGAAGAATTCCTCGCCGCCGACGCGTCCGAACACGTCGTGCGCGCGCAGTGCGTCTGCCAGCGTTGGGAGCAGGTGGGCCAGGATCGTGTCGCCGCCCCGGTGGCCATGCGTGTCATTGATCCGCTTGAAGTGATCGAGATCCATGACGATCAGCGAAAGAGGATGGCCGTTGCGCCCGGCGCGCGATAGTTCCGTCCGGGCGCGCTCCATGAAACCCAGGCGATTCAGGCAGCCGGTAAGGCAATCCTTCCGGGCCATGAACGCCATTTCCGCTTCCACGTTTTTGTGCGCGGTGTTGTCGCTGATGAATGCGCTGAAAAGGCGCTTGCCGTTAAGTGTTCCGGGCAGGGCAAAGGCCTTCAGTTCGATCGACACCCTGTTCCCGTTTCGCTGGACCATCTCGAACTCGCGCACGTGACCGAGAATTTGCGACTCGCCCCCGCGCTCCAGAAATTCGCGGATATAGCCTGCATGCGCGGCAGCGAGCCGGGGCGCCATGAGCAGGCTGATCGGTCGTCCAACGAGTTCATCGGGCGCATGACCGCTGAGTTCCGAAGCGGCACTGTTTGCGAACAGGATCGTTTCGGTCTCGTCGATGATCCAGACCGAAACGGTTGCCCGATCCAACAGGGCGTTCAATATATGGGGTTCGAGGACTTTGGACGATACTGTCATTCAAATCGGGTCCCGACGCTGCAGCCACAACGGCATGCGATTACCGCCTGGAACCGTCGAAAAAGGGTCCTGCTCCCGGTTCGGCGCTACGCCTTCTCGTCAATATTAAACCGATTACATATCGAAATGCTAATGCTCTTCTGTTCATCGGCCACTGCAGCGCGGGCCTGCTGACCCCGGCGGGCACCGAAAGGTATACTTGCGGCTTCGCACTTTTTGGGCTCAAACCCGTGAATTTTCAGGATTTCATTCGCGCGCTGGATGACTACTGGGCCGCTCGCGGTTGTGTGTTGACCGCGCCACTGGATCTCGAAGTGGGTGCCGGCACCTTCCATCCGGCAACATTCCTGCGATCGATCGGACCGGAGCCGTGGAATGCGGCCTACCTGCAACCCTGTCGCAGGCCGACCGACGGGCGCTACGGAGAAAACCCCAACCGCCTTCAGCATTACTACCAGTATCAGGTGGTCATGAAACCATCGCCGCTGGATTTTCAGGAGTTGTACCTGGGCTCGCTGGAGGCGGTCG
>Ga0209925_1000464_pt1 | contig 20800 bp, 16 predicted proteins | sample SalPonR2_A_D1_MG_FD_185702 | JGI IMG/M metagenome (GOLD analysis project Ga0209925, IMG submission 185702) | Salt pond soil microbial communities from South San Francisco under conditions of wetland restoration - Salt Pond MetaG R2_A_D1_MG... ... | reverse complement strand
CCCCCGCCGAGGACCCGGCCAATTGGACCGAGCACGCGGGTCAAGACGGGAAGACATACTATCACAACCGTGTCACAAAAATCAGCACATACGATAAACCAGCTTGCCTAGAACCTCCCCGCAAGCCCGCGCCTGTGCCCCCGGGGCCCCCGCCCTCTCTCCCGCCGTGCAAGTGGAAGGAGTACACGACGCCGGAGGGGAAGACATATTACAGCGACGGCAAGGAGTCTCTGTGGGAGGAGCCGGCTGAGCTCAAGGCGCACAAGGCGGAGCAAGCGGCGCTGGACGCGGGGGAGGTAGAGGTGGTGGTTGGCTCGGCCGCCGCCTCCCTCCAGGCCCAGCAGAAGGCGGCGGTGGAGACGATCGAGATCTTGGACGACGGGGCCTCGGACGAGGAGGTCGGGAAGGCGGGCCGGGCGGGCACGAACGGGGTAGCGGCCGCCAAGAGTGGCTTGGCGGCAGTCGTCTTGAAGGCGGCTGTCAAGCCCGAGCCTCCCGACGAGAGGGATGGCCCCCCCAGCTTCGGCACTACCGAGGAGGCCGTCGCCGCCTTCAAGCAGATGCTCTACGACAAGGGCGTGAGCAGCACGGCCAAATGGGCCGACATTCCCAAGATGCTGAGCAAACAGCCCGTGTGGAGCGCCTTGAAGACGGGGGAGAAGAAGCAGGCGTTCGCAGAGTACCAGACCAAGCGGATGAAGGAGGAGAAGGAGGAGAAGCGGGCGCGGGCCCGGAGGGCACGGGACGGCTTTTTGAAGATGCTGGCGGAGTGCGTGCAGATCGACTCCCAGTCACGCTGGCAGGAGGCGGAGGAGCTGCTCAAGGAGGATCCCCGGTTCAAATCCTCGGAGCTGGCGCTGCACGACAAGGAGGACGTCTTCCACGACTTTGTCACCGAGTTGGCTAAGAAGGAGAAGGAGGAGAAGCGCCTGAACCAGAAGGCGTTCGCGGGCTTGCTTCGACGCTACGCGGGCTTGTCGCCCCCAGGGGAGGGGGAGGAGGGGGCGGCGGAATCAGGGGAGGAGGGGCCGGCGTTGAGGCGGGGTATGTCGTGGCGGGAGGCTCAGGCGGTCTTGGATGTAAGGGCGCGCGGGGAGGAGGAAGGTCGGTTGCGGGAGCTGGTGGAAGAGGTGGATCAGAAGCATGCCTTTGAAGACGTGCTGGAGGAGCTGGAGGTGGCCCACCGGGAGCAGAAGCGCTTGGAACGGGAAGAACGCCGGAAGTTGGAGGAAGGGCGTCGGCGGGCGTTTCGGGAGGTGTTGGAGGGGCTGGCGGAGGACGGGGTGGTGGACATGAGGAGCCGATGGAAGCACTTGAAGCCCGTGATTGAGAAGGAGGACGCCTACAAGGTGATGATGGGACAGGGAGGCCTGACCGCCGCGGAGTTGTTCGAAAGGTTCGTGGACGATTTGAAAGGGAGGTACGCGGAGGACAAGCGCCGGCTGAGGGATTACTTACCGCGGGCGGGGGCGGAGGTGACCGCGGAGTGGGACCAGGAGACGTACGTGAATGCCATCCTGAAGGCCTTGGGAGGAAAGACGGAGGGGAAGGAGGAGCGGGAGAAGTCGGAGGAAGAGGAGGAGGAGGAGGATAGCGGGGCGGGGTCTAGGGGCTTGGAGAGTGGGAGGCGGACCTCGCGGCGCCTGCAGGAATTCAAAGAGATGTTTGCTCGTCGGCCCAAACACGTGGAGGCGGCTTTCGAGGAGCTGCACACGAGGGCAGTGGAGATGCGGGAAGAGGAGGCGCGACGGCGGGAGAAACGACGGTGCCGGTACCGGGACCTTCTGCTGGAATACTACTGGCGCTCGGACCACGTGGACGTGACGTGGGCGGAGGCGCAGGAGGACTTGGAGAGGCACTCTGCCTACAACGACTTGGAGCCGGAGGAGAGGAAGGCCTTGTTTGAGGAGCACATGGCCATGCTGCAGGCCAAGATGGAGAAGAAGAAGAAGAGCCAGAAGGAGCTTCTCCAATCCAAGGAGAGGGAAAGGGAGAGGGAGAAGGACATTGGGTCGGAGAAAGGGAAAGAGAGTAGTGGTGGCAAGGCGGCTCCGAAGAAGAAGCACGAGGAGAGCAGTGGCAGTGACAGCAGCAGTGAGAGCAGCAGCAGCAGTAGCTCCTCTTCTTCCTCCTCCTCTTCCTCGGACGATTCCTCCTCGAACCAGTCGGACTCGGAAGGCGAGGCTGGGCATGGCGGCAAGCTCAAGAGCGGTTCCCGAAGCGGCGGAGGAGCGAAAGGGAGGGGCCGGAGTGACAAGAAGGGAGCCGTGAAAGCGAGCAAGAAAGCAGGGAAGAAGGAGCCCAAGGAGAGGAGGAAGCGAAGACGCGGAGGGTCGGATGACGGAGAAGGACAGGATGGGAGGGGCACCAGGAAGAACCGAAGCCGGTCTAGGAGCCGTAGCCGTCAGAAGCCGGGTCGAAGCCGTTCCAGGTCGCGGTCGCGCAGTAGAAGCAACGATCGTGCTGGCAAGCGGAAAAAGAAGGCACGCGCCCGCAGTGGGAGTCGATCGGATTGAAAGATGCGTGTTTACGGGTGAACCAGTGTAGGAAAGCACACGTGCGGTGTCTCCACGCATGTAAGGGTTCATACTGGATCCATGCCGCAAAAGAAAATTGGAAGCTGCACCTCAGGCTTGAAAGTGTTCTCTTCTCTGAAGACTAACGTGATGCTTAATCTTTTCTTCCCGATCTGTGAGGACGGCAAAGATGTCTGGCTTTTGTCCGGCAATCTGATGCCAAACTCCTCCGTTAAATAATTTAAACGCTGAATACTCTTACAGAACTCTAAACCTCCATGAATCGGTATGGAAGGTTTCCCCCATTGTGTATGGGCCTTTCCCGCATTGGCTGCCAATCGGGCAATGTATGCAAGGCTCGATGGGCGCTTTTAAACGCAGACTTAATTGATCGTATCCTTGAAACATCTGTGACAAATCTTTTTCATGTCTAGAAGTGGCCGGGACGAGGGAATGTAAACAAAAGGCAGTCTTGGGTCAGCTTTTGTCGTGTCCGGGATCAAGGAGTCTCCGAGCCTGGCCTCCGTAATCCCTTGCACGCGCGCTTGCTAAGTGAAGTACGCCCCCAGACACACTTCCACGCCCTCCTGCGTGAAAATCTCGGGGCAGAAAGAACGGCTGCGAACTTCACGACCGTTTCCCTGTGGACTTGTCGAGCGTGGTTCGGGTGTCGCTTATTCATCCCCCTCTCTTTTGGAGAGAGCTGTCGCTCGCTGCTGCTGCCGCTCCATGTCTCCCAACCGCTCGAAGCGGGCGCTTGGTGGCTTGACCTCTCTGTATGCCCACTGCGCATGGCGTCGTGTCTCCTGAAACATACAAATACCTTGTACTGAATGTCATCAGTACAAACGTCGCGGGGTGACTATTCTGTCTACCGCTGAGCCCGGATGACACAGACCCTCAATCCTATCTTATCGCCTCACCCTTTCCTCTCCCTACCACTCACGTAATTAGGGCGTCCATACCCTTGAAGGTCCCCCTCTCCTTCCCTGCCGTGTAAACCAGGGGGAAAATTAGGAGAGTAGCCACGGGTGTGGCGAGCGAGGGGCATATCAAGGCTAAGTGACGTGCAATCCCGGGCATGAGATCGCTAATGAGACGCGGTCAAGGCAGAAGGCCAAGAGCAACTTTTTGGGTGTGGAAATATTTCCAAGCAGTGATATTTTTGTTGCTGGGACAGCTTTCAATCTCATCGTCAGTGTTAGGTGCGTAGTGCGGGGCTGAAAAGGAAGTGTACGCGGGAAGGATGGGGGCTGCTTCCGGTTGCCCTTTCGATCATTTTATCGTGTTTCACAATCCAGAAGACACTTTCATTTGAGTTCCGTGTGCATTCAACTCTGGCAACACCGGAAGAATGTGGAGTTTCCACCCTTCCGGACCTAGCTTCTCGTTAGTTAATCGTGCAGGGTGGGCACTTCAGCTACCTTTAATGCAACATGCCACCCCTCTCCACTCACCCGCATGTACACGCACGCACAATGAATGCAGATCCCAATGATAAGCTCTACAGTATGGCGAGTAGGGTGTTGTCGACAAGCGACAAAGGATGGCTGTTGACTCGGGCTTCTCAATCTGCCAATGCGATAGCTCGTGATGCCTCATCCCTGTTGCGACGTCGGGGAGGCGCGTGGAATTTTATAAGAAGAGAAAGGATCGGACCGGCCAAAGTTTTGGCCAAAATCACTCCTATGAAGAAAGACGTGGTCAAGGAAAGCGCGAGCATGGCCGCAGGCAAAGACAAAAAAAACAGGGCGACGTTGCTGACCTGTAAGGAGGCTCCCAAATTCTTCGCCTTGAGCCTGATGATGTTTTGCATCATCTACGTTTTTACTATGACCCGCGATACAAAGGACACTCTTATCGTTTCCTATTGTGGCGCGGAGGCCATTGCCTTCCTGAAGGTGTATGGGGTTGTCCCGGCGGCAATGGCCTTTATGGTGGGTTACTCAGCTGCCGCCAACTATCTCTCCAAACGCGCCCTTTTCTACGTGACCATCATCCCTTTCTTCGCCTTCTACGCCCTTTTCGCATATGTCCTCTACCCCAACCGTCATAACCTTCACCTAGAGCAGTTCGCACCCTCCCCCGGGGCCAATCTACCTTACGTGCGGAACTTGTTCAGGTACTGGATCTTCTCCCTATACTATATTACCTCGGAACTGTGGGGCTCGGCTGGTGTGCCGCTGCTCTTCTGGCAGTGCGCCAACGACGTGACGCCCATCGACCAGGCCAAGCGCTTCTATCCTCTCTTCGCCGTGCTCGGGAACATGGCCCCCATCGTCTCCGGGCAGACCACCGCCTTTGTCAGCAAGTGGATCAAACGCTTGCATCCTCACGACGAGCACTTGGCGTTCGAAAACACGTTGAAGGTGCTGACAACCTTCATGATGGCCGCGGGAGGGATCGTGATGTCTTTATATTGGTACGTGATGGACGTCTCTACCACTCAGGCTACTCAGAGGCAGGCCCTCCTGTCAAAAGCCGCGTTGAGAAAACAAGCGGCCGCTGCAAAGATGGCCAAAAAGAGCAAGCCCGGACTGCTGGAAAGCATGCGCATTCTCTCCAAGTCTCGATGGCTGGAGTGCATCGCTGTCATGGTGGTTTCTTATGGCCTGACCATGGAATTTACGGAGATAATCTGGAAGGCTACCGTGAAGATGGCGTACCCGCACAAGCAGGATTACATGGAATTTATGGGGAATTACTCGACGGTGGTGGGTGTCATGACCGTGCTCATGCTTTTGCTTGGCAGCAACACGATCAAAATCCTGGGCTGGCGCGTGGGGGCGATGGCGACGCCTGTCCTGATGGCCACCCTGGCAGCACCTTTCTTCGCCTACATATCATTCGGAGATATGCGGGGCTCCCGGCAAGCATTGATGACGGCTCTGGCGATCGGGACAGTGCAAAACATTCTGAGCAAGGCCACAAAATACGCCTTCTTCGACCCGACGAAGGAGATGGCCTACATTCCGTTGGACGAGGAAGCGAAAGTCAAGGGCAAAGCGGCCATCGATGTCTTGGGGGCGCGACTGGGCAAGTCGGGGGGGGCACTGGGGCAGCAAGCTTTGGTGCTGGCCTTCGGGGGTATCATGCAAGGCGCGCCTGTGCTAGCGGGCCTCTTTTACCTGGTCATCATTGGATGGTTGTCGTCCGTGAACAAGCTCGCGCATTTGTTTCACGAGAATGAGAAGAAGACCGCGGCATCTTCCACGCAAACGGCAGCAAATGGACATCATTGAAAGAGAAGGAAAATGTCATTTACTTGCGAATGCGAGGAGAAAGTGTTGCAGTTGGAAACCACTGATCTAAAAGCACGAGTGGTCGGATAGGATTTGTACATGGATTGAGGGCCGGGATGGGGAAAGAAATGTGGACACAAGACAACGGATTTTGAGAGACTAGATAGGTTTTTTTGATGCATACTGCTGCAGTTTTTTTATTAAGTATGCCGAAGAAGCAGTCTGCTAACATCCACGGCAGCCATGGCAGCGACAGCGTTTTGCAACAGCACTTCGCGAAAGCGATGTTGACACTTTTGCTTCCTTTCAGGAACAATCCATAGTCGTCTCCTTTTTGGAAACTTCCTGTACTACTAATGATCTGACACACAGCTATTCTTGACATATCAAAGGCGCCGAAAGAAGAGAGCAAGTGTGCAGCATCTGCATGCACGCCCATTCCATGCTTTCGTTAGAGAAGAACGAGCATCTCCAAGCAAGTTACATTTCAAAGCATTGGAATTTTTGTCTGTTAGCATTTTTCATCTTTCAGATTTGTATGACTATTTTGTTTCGAAGATCAACAAAGTCGTTCCTGGTAGTCCCTCATTCCCTCAGGTGACAGCTTTTCTATGTATTGATATGTCCTTCTTCTCAACTGACAATGTTCTTGCAAATGCAGCTAGCTATTGTGATCTGCCGCAAAAACGTTTTTGATTTTACATGCTTTCTTTTCCGCGGCGTTTCCGGTTGCCGCGACACGGGGAGTTGGCTCGAGCCAGCTGACGGCCCAAGTTGCAGCCAACGGCTTGGCAGTAGCGCGGGTGAGTGGCATAAGGACGCCCATTAATTCCTTGGGCAAGTGGCACGACTGCCCTTCTGTGTATCGTCGATGCATCGGTGTGTTATTGACACCGAGGACGTGAGGCATTGCTCGCGAGACTTTGAAAGTACGCTACGACATGTGTCGTAGCTATCAAGCGATGTTACTGGCTGGCTCAGAAAGCCGGAGTCGGAAATTGCCCTTACATACGCCCTATTACAGGACACGAACAAGAAACGTTCCCCGGCTTTTCAACAGCTTCTCTTATGTCACTGAAGACAACATTGTATATTAGCACGTTCTGCGGCGCTGGCAGTGGCGGCAAGACCGTTGTTGTGGTACGTTCTTGTAAGGGGAGTCTCCGAATATTGACTGATTCCGCACCACTCACGGTCATTTCTACCGACAAACATTTTTGTCTCTGCCTTACCAGGCGCTTGATCGCCCATTTGGGGGATACAACTGGAAGAACAAGGGTCTGGCGTGACTGTCAGTAGAACGTGCAGACAACGCGGGCAACGAAAGGGGAGTTGGGATTCTTTCAGCAGTTCGGAAAGGACTAGTGAAAACGCGGCGCCGACGTACAGAACGGAGAATCATATAAGTAAGAGAGCGATTCATACTGCATAAATGATTAGTTCTCCAGTACATTCGAGTCCCACACACTGTGCAGACAGCGAGGCCGAACCTGCCCATGATCCAACGTGTACCGGAACGGCAGCCGCCCTGACCATAACAGACTTGCTGACTCCGCTTCTGGAAACAGAGGAGCCTGGCACGGATGGCCACAAGAGTACTGCGTCTGGGGAAGGAGATGCGGAGGACCTGGCTGCGGGCAGTCTGAGCTCGCCAGAATTGCTCGGGCCGGGGACTCTTCCTGCCGGCGCGGACCTCCTCAAAGCGGCAGAAGGCCATCCAGGAGGTTGGAAGGTGGGGCCCGAGGATTTCACTCCCCTCTGCGTCATTGGACAGGGCGCCTTCGGCCGCGTGTTGCAGGTGCGAAGCAAACTGGACGAGGGAGTCTACGCCATGAAGGTTATCTCCAAGCGCATGCTTCGCAAGAAAAACCACCTGTCTTACATGCGTGCGGAGCGGGATATCATGACCAAGGTAGATTTCCCCTTTGTGGTTGGCCTCAAATTCTCCTTCCAGACGGATGAAAAGTTGTTTTTGGTCATGGACTACCTCTCTGGCGGGGAGCTCTTCTTCCACCTGCGCAAACAGGGCCTTATCTTGGAGGACACGGCCCGCTTTTACGTGGCGGAGATGGTGCTGGCTCTGGAGCACCTGCATTCCCAAGGAATCATCCACCGGGATCTCAAACCCGAGAATGTGCTGGTGGGCAAGGACGGGCACCTGTGCTTGACCGACTTCGGTCTGGCGAAAGAGCTCACGGCCCTGTCCGTCGGGGGGGAGGACGGCGGGGACGAGGACGGGGCACGGGCGCAGACGGTGTGTGGAACGAACGAGTACATGTGTCCAGAGATGATTTTGAAGAAGGGCTACGGGAAGGCGGCCGACTGGTGGAGTTTGGGTGCGCTGATGTATGAGATGATGGCGGGCCATCCTCCCTTCCGTGCGAAGACGGTCAAGGACTTGAATCGAAAGATTTTGCACGAGAAGCTTTCCCTGCCGCCATTTCTCACGTCAGACGCGCACGCTGTTTTGAAAGGATTATTGGAGCGGAATGTCCAGAAACGACTGGGAGCCACTCGCGCGACCATGTTCGAAGTTGGTGGGGTGGCGGCCCTAAAAGCGACCCGCTTCTTCAAGAAGATCGATTGGCAGCTCCTCCTCAAGAAGCAGCTCCCGGCCCCTGTCATCCCGCCGGTGGCCCACGAATGCGACACGAGCAACTTCGACGATGAATTCACGAACATGGACCTGTCCTTGTCCCTCGTGGAGATCGAAGGGGCGGAGGCGACACACAGCGACACTTTTTGCGGCTTCTCTTTCATTGAGTCCTCCATCACGGTTCCCGACCACGTCCCTGCCTATCGCCTCACACCCGCCGCCAAAGCGACTGCTCGGCTGGACGCTGCAGAGAAACCAGAGGCATTGAACCGCACGGGGGGCGTGTGTGGGAAGAAAAAGAAGAAGAAAAAGCCGCAGCAGCCGGCAGGCGCGGGCATCCTTGTTGGAGTGCCCGCGACGACATCGGTTGCCAAACCTGTAGAGGAGCCGACAGTTCCACGACTGATGCTGCAGGTTGTTGATGTGCCGCGAACTGATCCAATTGCCTTTCTTGAATGCGAAAGCGGAAGCACCAGCAGCAGCGCCACGACCACTATAGCCGAGTTGGGGGACGGAATTGAGGAGGAGGATGGGGGCGTCAGGGATGCAACATCAGCAAGTAGAGGCACCAGGACGGGTGCTCCATGGGGCAATGCGCAGCCATATGTACGGAAGGAAGAGGCAATGGACGTGCATGCTACAGTTCGAAGAAATCAGGACGAGACGCACTTTCCGTCTTTAGGTGCGACGAGCGCCCACAGGTGCCTTTCTCAGCCTAACACACAAGAACTGATTGGGCCCCCTGCGACCCGGGGTCATGGTATGGTAATGTCATTCACACACTCCATTGGAGCTGGGGCACCTTCTTCACCCATTGAAGGCGGGGCGGAGATAGCGGTTGAGTCCGAACGCACAGTGCCTTCGCCGAGGGTGCCTACCGCGCCTTTTTCCTGGAGCGCAGTCGTGGCAACCAAGAAAGGCCAGGCATCATCCCCCTCCTGTGCCCAGACCGTGCGCGACATTGGTAATTCCTCCTTGCCTGGCAAGCTCTTCCAAGCGTCAGACTCCTCCTCTGCTGGCTTGAAGGCGCCTTGCCCCTCCTCCGTCGCGGAGGAAGGCACGACAGCCCTTTCGGAGATGGCCTCAAAGGACGTGGATCTTCACAACTTATCATATACGGGCACCTTTGGTAACTGTGAGCGAAGTAAGAAAATGGATGACGACGGATTCGTGCTCGTCTCGAAAACAAAGCAGACAAAGCGTGGTGAAAAGGGACGCATGGGCCATCAAATCGTCGGAAAGACTGGCTCGATGGCTGATGCTGGCCCATCATTACGTGCAACAGCCAGTGCATTTATACCTGCAGGTGGCAGAGATTTGAAAGCTAACCAGAGAGGGGGCAGATGAGGCTCGGTACTACATAAACCATGAACACATGAGCAATGCGATGCATCCGTGTTCTGTCGGGTTGCACTGTGACTCCGGCCGTCGTAAACTCAGAAAGTAATAGGAGGACCATCGAACGAATATCAATAACGTGGACATCATCAGCAATCAAGGGCTTTTTATGTTTGATCGGGCAGGAGAATCATGCTATTCATATCTCTTCCACATGTACATGCAAAATTTTTCTCTTACTATTTTTCTGCGGGATAGCAAGAAATAAGCACTCACATGACGCCAAAAAACAGCTAATCTAGTCGCCTTCCTTTGAATATGAACCACTGTAGCACTTTATCTTCCCAATAATGTCCACTTCGAGGCGCTTTGATCTAAATTACTAGCGCTACAACCCCAAACCTCCTGCCCTGTCGTCAGGAGACCTCGGAGAGGACGGAGATGCAGTGCTTGCGTGGACTGGCCCTCTCTGCTGGTTATCTCGAAACGGTACGGGTGCAATTCAGCAAAGGCTTCCACGCATACGAAGTACAAGCTAACAATGCTTTTTTCCACGGGTGAGGACCTTGTGTGTGCCTGGAAACCGCCCTTAAAGCCAATGGCTGGGGGCGCTTGAAGGGGGATATCTTCAGGCAGGCCAAGATCGGGCTTCGACCGTCGCCGCTTCGGTCGCAGGTTGTTCTCGTTACCACAGGCTTGGGCCCTTGTGTTTTTTTCCTTGTTAGACGGGACTCGCTATAATTTCACTCGTAACTATCTGTTCTCACTTAAACCCTTAAAGGACGATGAACTCCTTCAAGATCCTGCTGACGCTTGGCATTTTGGGCGTGGCGGTGGCCTTCATGGGCCAGGTGCCCCCCAGCCCCGTGAGGTGCAGCAGAAGCCGAGGCCGTATTATGGCTAGTCTGGCCGATCTGCAGGCGAAAGCTCTAAGCAAACCTGCGGATGCCACAAAACCTGCTCCGACCATATCCACGCCCGTTGAGCAATCCGGGTTTTCCTTGTTCGGCAAGCCTACGTCTCCCGCCCCTCCCGCTCTCAAAAACACAGTGGTGGCCAAGCCTGCAGTCGCGAAGGCCACCACTTCTCCCGCACCTGCCGCGACCAAGGGCACAGTAGCTGCTAAGCCAGCCAAAACCGCTGCTGTCAAAGTGACGAAAGATATGGCCAAAGTTTTGACCCCTGCTGCTGTCACCACAAAAGTCAAATCTGGTAAGTACATTCCGTCTCCTCTGAGGATGGCGTTAATTCAAACAAAGCGTCTTAGCTTGACAGTGGTTGTTGAGGTGTCCCCTTTGATGAATTGCGAAAACCTAGCGCAGGGGATTCGATGGAGGGCCTTCGTTCACTTTGCAGGCTTCGTGTTATACTCTCGGGCTTGCCGTCGCCCCTTTCACCTTTTCGGAGGAAGGGAGGAAGCGGATTCGCGTGCCCGAGCGTGAGACTTGGGACCGGCAAAAAGGAGGAAGGCCTTCATGAAACTATCATTAAGCATGCTATTTATTCTGTCTGATGGGGACTGACTTTCACCCGTGGCACCGCATCGTGCCCAACGCGTGTCTGAGCTACCCTTTCCCAGATCCGTTTCGTGAAGACGCCTCATCTTACCCTCCAAACATCATGTCCACACCCACAGCCACTGCTGTTGAACCCGCCACGCCTCCTGCGGTTGCCCCTTCAGGTGGCGATCTTGGGACTGCCGGTGTCGTGGGGGGCGCCCTGCTGGCCACGATCGCGGGGGCGGGCGCTGTGACCAACGCACTGACTGGTAAGGCGAGGGCGATCGCGGCTGCGGAGAAAAAGAAAGCCATCGAAGAAGCAGCGCGAGCGGAGTTCCTTCGACAACAGCGCGCCCGCAAACCCTTGGCACCCGGCCCGTCGGACGCGGTGCGTCTGGCCTTAGCGGGCGGTCTGATCTTGGCCTCGACGGGCGCCCTGGGCGCCTTCGTGCTCCTGCCCAAGCCTGAGGAACCGGTCCCGATCGTCAAGGAGCTGAAAAAGACACCCCCTGTCCCCCCAAAGGATGCTGCCCCGGCTCCCAAGGTGGAGGCACCCAAACCTTCCCCCCCGGCCCCGGCACCTGAGCCTATCAAGGCGGAAGTTCCGAAGCCTGCCCCGCCCTCACCAGCGCCAGAGGTCTCCAAGCCTGCCCCTTCGGCTCCAGAAGCACCGCCTGCCCCTGTCGCCGAGGCGCCCAAGCCTGCTCCTGCCCCCACGCCCGCGCCTGCCCCTGTCGCCGAGGCGCCCAAGCCCGCTCCTGCCCCCACGCCTGCGCCTGCCCCTGTCCCGGAACCCAAGGCGGAGGCCCCCAAGCCTGTGGAGACTCCGAAGCCCAAAGCGGCCGATCCCAAACCGGCTCCTGCCGCCTCTCCCGCCTACTCCTCTGTGGCCGGGGACGCCCCTTCTGCAAGGACCTTGCCAGCTGACAACGCCGTGGACCCTGAGTTCTTGAAATCGCTCAAGGGCTCCAAGAAGGGCAAGAAGTAGAAATCCTGGAGAAAAGTAGCGTTTGAACGCGGGAGGATGAAGTCGATTTCGGGGGTGCAAGGCGAGAGGATCGGTGCGAATTAAAGTAGGTACGTGTGTCGGGACCGCTCCGGGGTATGTTGAGAGAAAAGGCGCCCAGGTCTTCTCGATAGAGAAATCTGTGTGACTGGGTGGGGCGTGGCGGGAGGACGACTGTCTCTGCAAACAGGCTCCTCTGCAACCTATCGCGCGTACCGAACATCCATTTTCGGGGTCAGGCGGGCAGGAGAGAAGAACGGGGGAATTTCCTGTTTGTTTTGCAAGTGCAAGCATTTCAATGTTGCATTTGTGTGGTGATTTGTATTGCGGCCCTCCTGTGCGGCTTGGGACAGCGCCTTTGCGCTGGATATGTCATCACATCCGCGTGTATTTCCACGAACTCTCCAGAAATGATGGAGATTGCGTAGGAGAAATTGAAGAATAACCCCCAAAAATACCCTGGACCTGAGTAATTCTCCATCTGAACGGTCACGTTGACAGACGTATTTTAAAAAAATTGGGTTACCAGCACAAACTTGCGTTCCTCCTCCCCTTCCCATCCCGTATCTTCGCTCTGCACCATTCCTGTCCTTACAACGCCAAGCTTCACGACCTTATTTCAACTTTTCTGACCCACACCGCTGTCAAGAAGAACCTGCCATTATCCACTTGCCGCCAATGCCCCTCCGCCTCGAACAAGCCCTCCGCGGCCCCTCCCTTCAGGAACAGGACGATCGTAGACGTGCCGTCCACGTGTGGGGTCACTTCCGCCTCTTGAAAAGCTACGTACCGGCGCAGGAACGGGTAAATGGCCTTGTAGACGCTCTCTTTCAGAGAAAACCGAAGCAAGAGCTCGCTCTCTCCACTGATCCCCAGTGAAGCCAGACCGCCCAACTCATCCTGCTCCCTTCTAGTGAGCACACGTGTTGCAATGCTATTTGTGCTGGGTCGAGGCTGGCAAATCTCTATGTCCACGCCAATGTTGGACAATGCACGATTCGGGTCCTCCTCGACCGAACGCAGCAGACAAATTGCCAGATCTTGTTTGTGGCTTATTGACGCTTGCACGTGGGAGGGCAATGCCGGCGCCCCTTTCTCGTCCCGAAGCACAGCCTGTTCTATCCTGATGGGCTGTGGAAGTTTGCGCAAACTCCGCCGCAGTGCCAGACGCCCTCCCAGAAATGCAAGGCGCGAATCCAGGTTGCTCATGTTCATGGCAAGATCGAGCTCTTTTGGATGCAGTAGGGTCGGAAACTTCGCTGCAGATCGGGATACCGTGTCCATCGTCGAACTATCTAGGAGAATGGAAAGGTCCCACTCGCGATCGGGGTCTTGTGATACGGAGGATACAGGCAGACGCAAGGCCAGTACGTGGCCCATGGGCGGCATATCGAGCTCAAAGGACGTCGGGAAGAGCTGCTCTGCTGTCAGTCTCCCATCAAAGCATATGTCAGATGCTCGAGAGGTTGATACGACGGTATTGAGACATATGCTGCAAGGCGGAACGGTCGAGGGGTACATGGACTTGGACGTGACGGAGGTAAAGTAATATGACGATGCACCTGGCTGTCGCGTAGGCCTCGAAAGTCTGACTCTGGAGTGGCAATCGACGAATGCGGCTAGAGGATACGAGAACATATGATATGTTGTCTTAGGCATCGTCACTTTAGGATGGCAGCGGGTATAATGCACGGATCCTTACCATTCTGATCCCGAAAAGCTTCCTTGACTTCAACTCGGGCAGTCAATGAACGTGACCAGCTCCCTCTGGCTTTCACCATAGAGATGAGGCCCTATCGGTTTTGTAAAGTGAAAGATATGAGCGCATATATGCAAGCGTCCAAATGTGCGCGGTTTTACTCACCATATGAAGGAGAAGGACGATGACGGAGAGAGTGGGAGGAGGTCGCCGTAAGGCTGGGGTCATTGGCCGGGACGGCTGTACGTTCCTATAGCGCCCCACACGCTCTTTGGGTCTTTACTGCTCGCCCCTCGGAGCCTGATTTGTTTTTTGGAAAGGTTTCGCTTTGGAATGCGTGATTCGTGGGAGGGAATCCAGAAAATATTCAGGTGCTGTGATATAAGAGGAGCGGCGGCCCGCGGGAATGCTACCATCGCCAAGGCCAGGCTTGGAAGGGTGACCGCTTTGTTCACTTAATACAAGCCTGATTCTGATCATGTCCTTGCCCTTATCATCAAGTAAAGGTTCTGAAGCAACCACGCACAGGTAAAATTTTGTGGGTGCGACGGGTTTCAAGATGGGAGGAAAGCTGAATTTGTGGGGCCATTGTAAACGAGTGGACTTTGGTGATCCCAATTAAGCTCCTTCGTCTACTTATTAGCTCCGACGGGCCATGACTCAGAGTTTCAGGGCATTGTTAAACTTACTAGAACGGGTGGACTCTGAGGAGGAGGCGGTGGCGGCATTAGAAGAATTCTTGATTCTGGCACAGGACAGGCCCTTCACATGCCAAGAACGCGATAAAGCCTTTTGCGCGAGCTCCCATCTAGTGCAACGCGGTATTCTCTCCGAGGCCCACCCGCTTATGAAATTTTTAGATTACCGTCTTCAGCCTGCTTATCTTCCCGGAGTCTCCGAGCTCCGATTGCCATCGGCTAATTCGCTTGAATCATCAATATCTCTTCGACACTCTCCACACCTGAGCAGCCACAAATTTGTCAGAAACGGCAACAGCTGCAACACCAAGAAGTCCTACCAAGCTGAGCCCACCCATGCCTCGGACGATTTCCCACCCCCATTGGTCACCAATCCACCGAAGCAGGGCTACGTTCCGCACGACTTTCTCTTCCGACGAGTCCCCCCGGAGACCAAGATGCTGTGCACAATCAGACGGCTGCCGTCGAATAGCAAGGTATGTCACGTACGGGCGATTTCAATGTTTAGAGAAACATGACTGTTATGATATTATGTTCCTTTTTGCGGATTGAGGTATGTCATAACGGGAGACTCATGGGCCCCACCCTGCACGAGCACAGGCCGTAAGCCCCACGTACCGCCTGTTCCTCGAGAGGGTGCTGGTCTCCAACGATGCCGTGCGAATGGTCCGTCAGGAAGACCTTGCAAAAGATGCGATCACGATGCATCCGCGCGCCGTGATGTCGGAGGAATGTGAAGGTGCCAGGTTCCCCGGCGCCCCGTCCTTGGAGGCCGACCGCCCCCACTGTCTGTGCACTGTCCGGGCTCAAAAGGCCGGCGACGGAAGCAACAGCGCTGGGAAAGCACCTTGCTCCCCGTTGCCGCGCGTGACGACCGAGACCAGAAGCTTCTGCGTCCTGGCCGTCTTGGCCCCCCCTGCCGCCGCCTCCACGCTCCCCCTAGCCTCCGATCCCAGGGGGGACACGGGCGAGGAGGAGGGGGCCCTTCCGCTCGGTTGGCTGCACAGGCCTTGTCGAGGCGTTTGGACCGCCGTTTCGACCTCATCGGCGGACGCGAATATCCTCACACCCCACCTTGCCGTCCACATCTCCGAAGCCCGCTCCCGGCTACTCTTTCTCTCGGTGGTGCTGCGCACCGACGGCCAAGACACGCCGAACCCATTTCGGCAGCATCACGTTTTCCAAGTGCCGTTGGCTCACCTACAATCTCCATGTGCCTCTTCCCTTGCGAACGAGAATTCGATGCCTACGGGCTGGAATGCCTGGGGAATGCGCCACATCAAAAGCAAAGTCGGGTCCAACCCTTCTGCCTTGCCCTCCCGCGCTCCCAACGTCGATCCACCCACGCCTGCCTCCTCATCGTCAGAGACTCCCATCAGCCTCCCCTCCTCCTCATCTTCCTCCCCCCTGGCCGGTCCCCCGGTCGCCCCTTCTTCCCCTCGTGTCCTCACGCTGCACAGCCAACTGCCCGCATGGGATCCGGCCAGGGGCCTCCATGCGCTCGACTTCGAGATGGGCGAGCAACGGGTGCCGCTTCCTTCGCGGAAGAATCTGGTGGTGGTGGAGGCGACTGCATCTTCGCTTCAAGACTACGCTGCGGGACTGACGGAGGTCAGGGCCTCCGGGCACAGGGCGGAAGGCGGGAGCGGCGCCAGGAGGCGAGGAAGGACCGCTGTCAGGACGCGGGTTGGCTTGAGTCATCTGGGCGGGGGGCTAGGGCTTCGAAGAGGAGAGAGGAGCGGCGTGGACGATGCCGCGGCCTCGGAGTGGGGCACCCTGGAGCGACCGCGCTTCGCCTGCCAGTTGGGCAAGCTGAGCGAGGATGCCTACAGCCTGGATTTTCGCGCGCCGTTCTCACCCTTTCAGGCCCTGGCTGTGGCAGTGGCGGCTTTGGAGGAATATTGAAAGGGCGGGGTGGTGGTGGTGGTCGTGGGGGTGATCCCAGACATGCGCGCTCCCCGACAGATGGGTTCCTAGTTAGGGTAGAGACTGTGGCATCCGAGTTCAACAGAAAGCACATCCAAAATAAGAAAAAAAGTTGATTTGAAACGCCGCAGGTTTCTCCATCCATTGCACTGATTTCTGACTACACTGTCCCGCAGAGGACTAGTGAATGCTATCCCCGTTTACGTTCGCTGCTCCGTCACTCCGCACCGTCCAAACCGATCAAACGCACGACTTTCTAAAACCACATTTCACGATGCGATCTCCCTAATCAATCTTTCTTCTCGAGTCCCATGTTTTCCCAGACAGCTTCTCGTTCGCCCTCTTCAGTCACATTAAGCTGGTCGGTGTCCTCGCACCTCCCAAATTACGTCAGGAGCACTGCGAACGTCGGCCCCTCCGCCTTGTCCAGCCCGAGAAAGCTCCACGCTCAGGACACATCGATCATTCGTCCTCTCCTGGCGCACTTCCCTCTTGCTCTCTACTTCACTAAATCTCGCCACTCATCTACCGACAATGACATGAAGGGGGAAGGGCTTCCCTTTTCTCTTGGAACCCTGTTTTAGGAGAGCTGCCCGCAGTCGGCAATGACTATCTTCTCGCGCGTGGCCCCCGTGCGAGAGCCGTAGGATTCGACGGCCTTGACCACATCCATGCCCTTCGTCACACTCCCAAACACCACGTGCTTGCCGTCCAACCAGGCAGTCTCGGCCGTGCAAAGGAAGAACTGGGAGCCGTTCGTGTTGGGGCCGGCGTTGGCCATGGAGAGAATGCCTGGGCCCGTGTGCTTGAGCGTGAAGTTTTCGTCGGGGAATTTGTTCCTGCAAGAGAAGCAAGGACCGAGGGTGTGTATGGCACGTCATGAGCAAGACGGGCTCAGATGGCAACAGCTACGCAGGCCCGACAGACAAGAGAGACCACTTATCACTGAGAATCTTACCCGTAGATAGACTCGCCGCCAGTACCGTTGCCGGCAGTGAAGTCACCGCCTTGGCACATGAAGTCCGGAATCACGCGGTGGAAGGTGGAGCCCTTAAAGTGAAGCGGCTTACCGGAGCGACCCGCTCCCTTCTCGCCCGTGCACAGAGCCCTGAAATTCTCAGCCGTCTTGGGCACGACATCAGCACGCAGCGTCATCTCAATGCGACCAAGGTTATTGCCAGAGCCAGTCTGGACGTCGAAGAAGACAACCGGATTGGGCATGATTTCGAGGTTGATGGATGCTTGTACAACGCTGTGCAGAGGGTCACCCAACGAAGAGTGAGGAAGAATTCGATGAGTCATACGTGGGAAAATTCCTAGTATACTTTTTCACAGTGTGCATGCAAAAGGCCTAGAAGAGGTCTTAAAAATGAAGCGTCATGCTGCCTCCTCATAGCGGTGAATATCCCTTCATGCCAGACTGCAGGGTTCCCAAAGGAGACCTCCAACCCGTGTCGTCTCGGTGATGATCTATACTAGTAGATGTCCTGGTAGACTTCCGACGAAACAAGCTGATAACATTGCAAGCCCATATGATTCGCCTCCCTACTATGCTTTAGTCGCTCCTATACAACAAACAATTTCAATTGAGTGGCATGGAAGATTCTGCGGCCGTGCTGACAAGAAATGTCGCTTCTTCTCTTTCCTCCTTTCTTGGTGATATTCTGTCTCGGGGAGGAGACATAACGTGCAGCGGGAACAAGAGAAAACGACCGTCTGACTTCCAGACGCTCATCGCCTTGAGGTTTTACAAAAGCACTTAGTGGATATTTCAATTCTTGGGCACCAGTATGCTTCGTTGGAGAAAACGGTTTCCCGCGAAGAAGAAAAAAGAGAAGATACTCCTGAAGTCTTTTCATGTGACGGGTTTCTTATTCCGCGGCAGTTGGTGTCCGCGAGAGGGAAGGCTTTACCTCGCCCAAGCACTTCATTCCCGCTCGACCGGCCACCGCACAGGCAAAATGTCACAACCTTTTCCAGAAAAGAGCGAGAAGGTGTATCGCATGTTCAGCTTCGTAAACACCTTTGTATTCCCTGTGGGTGACGACCATGCTGGTCCATGTCTTGCGCCAACAAACAGCGAGGTGGTGGAATGCCTCCTGCGACCTGCATATAAAAGGTATCTCTTAGCACCCATCTGTCCTGTACTTCCAGTAGTGTCGAGAGTGGGACTCTTAAGCTTGCTGGAATTCATGTGGGAAAGCTGCTGGTCTATTGTCATGAAAAGGATGGGCTGATGCACAAAAATAATGGCTTTTCAGCAGGGTGCTTGATAGAAGGAGCGTCCTAGATAGTATCCGAACCCGTGGCCCATTCTGGGTGCGTCACATCCACGCCTTAAAAGTGTATAAGACAGAAGATGTGATCTCTTTTACATTTGGCACGTAGAGGATAATTTCACCTCGAAGACACGCCATACTATAAACGAGGAGTCATCAAGTTTCTCCATTGCAGCACTAGGAGCATCTTTCAAGTGTAGCAGTCGCTCTCTTTTTCGATAAAAAACCAAACGCTTGGAATCCGGCGTTTGCGCTTTATTTTATAACAACCTTACAATGTACATAGCTGGCCTAAAATATTAACTAAGTACTCGACGCAGTCCAGCAGGTGCCTTTTAATTCCAGTGTAAGTTGTTGACACAAAGAAATTATAGGGCATCCGATATGCTGCGACTCCCTCTTTCTTTGAATGAAAATTGTACGACATCATTAAATTGAATATCGATCTATCATGAAAAATTTTTCAATATTGTACATAAAAGTCCGGGAGATACAGTTATATGGAGGAAAATTGTAGGCCTGGATGCTGAGTTAATTGCGAGCTCATGAGCCAAGGTTACGATATTCACTCCGTGCTCGACCTATGCAGACATTTCCACGAGCGTCGGATTGATTCTACTTTCAGAAAATGCTTTACATGTATCCCAAGAAGTCCTCTGCGGAAAAGCTGCAAGCCTCTACGATGTTCGTCCACCATCACCAAATGAGCGATGTCGGCTCGTCCTTGTTCTTGGTCGTTTTGATGCAACTCCTGTATCCACGTTGTACTGCAATCCCTCTCACATTTACGGATCTCTCTTTATAAAAGCCAAAAAATGATAAACATACATAGTCGCAGCTGCGTCGAATCTTTGTTCCGCGTCACTCTTGCCTTTCTTCGTCTTCATGCTCCTCATTTTCCCCTCTTCCTTCCTCTGTCTCCTCAGCAAGGCACAGAAAGTCTATAAAGGTGCTTTGTCCACTCGCTGTGTTCTCTACCTGATGCTGCACGCACATTATCCCCTCTTCGTTTATCCGTACGTACGTTTCTTTCGCCACAGTAAGGGCGCGCATTCCTTGATTTAAGGCACCTAAACCATAGCTCCAAGAGCGGGCCTCCGAGCAGTCAAAGTGCACAAAAGCCTGCGACGATCGAGCATTCAAGAATTGACGAGAAGGACGCACAATCATTTTGTCGGAAGAATGAGACAAGGAGAATATAAAGAGACTGGCACATGCGTCAATTCAATTTACGTCACTGTCGGTGGACCGAGAGAAGAGTGAAAATAGCTTAACTTCACATGACCGCACTTGATATTATACTGGTGAGACTGGCATATAAAAATCATTGGACTCTGAGACAAAAAATGTCGGCCTATTGTATGCTCTGATAAAAAGGTACGACCTACCTCGCTGCTCTTAGGCAAGAATATCTCCAGGCCTCCACAGATCCCATTGGTCGCCAGATGGAAAGTCGGCTCATGCGGTGCGACGGAAACACGGACAGAGCCCGCTCCGGGCAGATCGGAAAGCTCGGAGATGGCTTCTTTCAGGACGTCGCTCTTTAGGATGGCGCGAAGGACCTCTGGGCGACTGCGAAAGGCGGAGGCCAGGGCCGCCAAGTCAAAGGCATCTTCGCCTGCTTCGAGAGCCCGGACCTCGCAAGTGGTCAGGACTCCTTGTTCTTCTAAGGTGAGGCGAAGAGCAGCCTTTCGCGGCTATTTAAATGAGGACAATACTAGGCATGAGGAGGTCTCAGCATCTACTGGTCTGGCCATCATTTTTACTGAACGCCGCCAAATATACATACATTTACCGCCCTCTTACCTCGTACGACATGGTAAGCATGGTGTTGGTAAGGGAGGCGGCGCCAAAAACCTGAAGGCATTCGAGGAGGAGGTGCAGGTCGATCGTGAAGCTGCCTCCCTCAGGCTGGCACTGGAAAGCCTGGAAAAGTGCTCGATTGAAGGTCCCCTGACTCTGCAAATGGACGGGAAAGCAAGAGGATAGAGTACGACCGGA
>Ga0209925_1000462_pt1 | contig 20916 bp, 13 predicted proteins | sample SalPonR2_A_D1_MG_FD_185702 | JGI IMG/M metagenome (GOLD analysis project Ga0209925, IMG submission 185702) | Salt pond soil microbial communities from South San Francisco under conditions of wetland restoration - Salt Pond MetaG R2_A_D1_MG... ... | reverse complement strand
CTTTCTCTCCAATGATCTGAGTCCAAAAGATATCATCCATAATCTTTGCTGCATCAAAAAGATAAGTCAACATTTCTTTTTGATTTTCAGACAAATGACTAAGGTCTGTTTTTAATTCTACCTTGGCAAAAGATTCTACCTTTTTCTCAATTTCACGTAAAGGAATTTTATACTTATCCTCTTTTTCTTTCTCATCTCCTGAAGGCTTGCATCCTCCAAGAATAGCGAGTGCTAAAAACACGCTTAAAATTGTTAACAATTTGTTGTTCATAGGGTTAGATTTTAGTTAATAATATTATTAAAAAATAACTTTTTTGATGAATGAATTAAACAATTCAATTACCTAACAAATATACAAGATTGAGATTACACTATTGAAAAAAAATTAAATAAATTTATAACCTATTTTCATATATTACGTTTAGAGAAAATAAATGGCAAGATTCCAATGGATAAGCAAAAAGAAGAACAACTACTATATCGGATATCAGAATTAATCAAAGAAAACAAAGAACTTACCCAGCAAATAAAAGACCTTAGTTCTGAAAAACAAAAGCTTACAAAAGAAAGAGATAAATTAGAAGGAATAATTGCCAAAGTACCCTCCGAACATCTTCCAAAAGGTGTTAAGTATCCTGGCAAAACACGTTCACTCCGGTTTGAAATGGCAACAGTACTTTATGCTGACGTACAAGGACTTAAAAAAATTGCCGCGTTAGATGCCACCACCGAGATTATGGATGAGCTGGATAATATTTTCTTGCAGTTCAACAAAATAGTTAAAAAATACAAGATTGAAAAAATTAAGACTATTGGAGATGCCTATATGTGCGCAGGGGGTGTTCCAAAAAAGAATATCACAAACCCGATTGATGTAGTTCTTGCAGCGCTTGAAATGCAGGACTATATGAACTCACTGAAGAAAGAATATGAAGAGCAGGAAAGAGAATTCTGGGATTTCAGAATAGGAATCCACACAGGGCCGGTTACTGCTACATTTCACGGGAGAAAAAAGCTCAGCTATGATCTGAAAGGAGATACTGTTCATATTGCCACAAGAATAGCTTCGGCAAGTGATTTTGGTGAAGTAAACCTTTCAATCATGACTTATGAAATGATAAAACAGTATTTTACATGTGATTACAGCGGTAAGATACCTGTAAAATATAAAGGGAACATGGAGATGCTGAGACTGAAAAAAATAAAACCTGCCTATGCTGAAAATCGGAAAGAAGGCAGAAACCCGAACCAGATTTTCATGACCAAATACCTGCTCCGTCAGTTTACCGATCTTCAGGAACTCATACTCGACAGACTTGAAAAAGAATTACCCGAATACTTATACTATCATAATGTAAAACATACAATTGATGTGATTAACCAGGCAGAATTGATTGGTTATGGTGAAGGAGTAGATGATGAGGCAATCCTGCTTCTTAAAACTGCTGCCTTGTTTCATGACGCAGGCCACATAATTGGGTACAATAACCATGAATATTATGGTGCAGAAATGGCTAAGGAATATTTGCCAAAATTCAGTTATAACCAGGATCAGATTGATAAAATAACTGACCTGATTATGGCTACTCAAATACCGCCATCACCAGAAGACTTGCTGGAAAAAATAATGTGTGATGCTGATTTGGATTACCTGGGAAGAAGTGATTTCATTCCGGTTTCAAATACCCTCTACAAAGAAATGAAAGAACAAAATAAAATAGGTTCTTTAAATGACTGGAATAATTTACAACTAAAATTTATATCAGGGCATCAATACTTTACAGAAACAGCGCTTAATCTTCGGGAAGTTAATAAACAAAAACAGATCGAGAGAATCAAAGAGCTTATAGAAAATCACGAGGAAGAAAAATCAGATAATTGATTCCGAAAATAAATCCTCCTAAATTTATTGATTCCCAAGTACCTTAATCTCTGTCCTTCTGTTGCGGGCTCTACCTTCTGCAGTACTATTTGGCGCAATGGGCTGACTTTCACCATATCCCTTATATTCGAGCCGCTGCTTTGAAATGCCTTTCTTTGTTAAATAATAATAAACAGACCGAGCCCGCTTATCTGACAATTCTTCATTGTAATGATCTGTGCCTACACTATCCGTATGCCCCGAAATTTCAATTCTCAATCCTGGGTTCTCCTGTAAAAACTGATAAAGCTTATTCAGTTCAACTCTAGATTGTGTTTTTAACCGGAATGAATCTGTTTCGAAAAAAATATTTCTGAGAACAATTCGCTCTCCTTCTTTAATCGGTTTTAAAGGAATATCTTTTTGAAAAGGCTGAGTTATTTCATGAGTCCCCTTAAAACTAAAATTGTCTGAATAAAACAAGTAGCCTTTTCTTGATACATTAAGGACATAATCATTATTCACCGGTAAACAAACCAGAAAATTTCCTGTTTTTTGATCGGAATATGCATTCATGATCATTTTTCCCGAATCAAGTGTTAGCAATTCAAATTCAGCTTTCAAAGGCTTTTTTGTTTCTGCATCATAAACCAAACCCTCCATATATGAACTTGGAGTAGGCCTGGATTCTTCGGGAAGTACAAAAGTATAAATATCTCTCTTCCTATCACTCCTTCGGTTGCTAACATAATAAGCATTTTTCCCCTGCGCCTCAACAATAAGTCCAAATTCATCTTTATGGGTATTTATTGGGTAACCTAGATTCTCCGGAACAGTCCACGAATTTTCATCTTTTTTGGAAGTTTTGTACAAATCCATTCCCCCCATTCCCAGATGCCCGTCCGATGAAAAATAGAGCGTCTGATTATCCATATGAATAAAAGGAGCCATTTCTGTTTCGGGCGTATTTACAGAGTCCCCAAGGTTTTTGGGTTCCGACCAGGAACCATCCTCCTTCTTCCGGCTCATCCATATATCTTTTTTACCCTCTCCTCCTTTCCTGTTACTGGCAAAATAAAGAACCTGTCCATCAGGAGATATAGAGGGTTGCGATTCCCATGAAGGAGTATTTACCGGAGCCCCGATATTCTCAGGTTTACTCCATTGTCCGTTTTGTTTTTTTGAGTAATAAATATCACAACTGCCTTTCCCATCATCTTTGTTGCAGGCGCTAAAATACATCTCATTCCCATCGGAGGAAAGGCTCTGAGCTCCCTCATTATGTTCCGTATTGATAGGACTCCCAATACTAACAGCCTGTTTCCAGAGACTGTCTTTTTTATTACTTACAAAAAAATCTTCCTGTTTTTTTGAAATTACAGACTCCATAAAAGCTCGCTGTCTTTCATTCAACTCATCCAATCTTTGCTCTATTTCAGACAGATCATTCCGTGGTATCAGCCGGGTGAAAACCAATGTTTTACCATCTGCAGAAATAGAGGGCCAGTATTCACTAAACTGGCTATTAATGCTATCTCCTAAATTTTCAGGGTGAAAAGAAACGGGATTATCTTTCCGGCGTATTGCAAAAAGACAGGAACGTTTTATCTCCCTGGCTTTTTTCTTTAATTTTAAGGTTATATCCTCTCTAGCAATAAACCTGTCAAGATACTCTTTTGATTTCTTATAACTACCTTGCTGAAAATAAATTAACCCCATGCTTAAAAATACATTGGGAAAAAAATCAGGATTAATTTCCAAAACCTTTTCGTAATTTTCGAGGGCTTGCTGGCCTTTCCCTGTATGTTCATACACCTGGGCTTTAATTATATATGCCTCAACAAACTGATCATCCTTTTCCAATGCCTCACTCATCTTTTCCAAAGCAACTTTAAAATCACCGCGCTGATAACTGGCAAGCCCTTCCTTAAAATATTTCACAGCCCTCTTGTTATCGGTCGTAAATTCTTGCTGAGCCTGTAAAGATGGTAATAAAGAAAAAATAAAAAAGATCAAAAACAAATATTTCATCATAAAAACAATTTCAGGTTTAAGGAATATGCATAAATTTATGTGCCTGAAGAGAAACATTCCATTGAGGATTCCTTTTTACAAACTCAACAACCGCGGGTATGATTATTTCATAACGACTCCATTCCGGCTGCAGATATAGTCTGCACTCTGAATTTACAAGTTTAGCTGCTTCTTCGGCCCAAAGAATATCTTCTTCATCAAATATAATAACTTTCAATTCGTCTGCTTTATTATAAAATACGTTTTCCGGCGGACTTTGTTTTTTTGGTGACAAACAAATCCAGTCCCATCGACCTGATAGAAAGCCTGTTCCAGATGTTTCCAGGAAAGTTTTCACACCTAAAGGCTTTAAAGCTGTGCATAAAGGATCAAGATTATATAAAGAGGGCTCTCCTCCGGTAACAACAATGGACTTGGCAGGAGTATCAGCTACTGATCTCTTAATATCCTCAATATCTACCAAAGGATGTACGGCAGGATCCCAGGTCAGTTTTGAATCACACCAATGACATCCTATATCGCACCCTCCAATTCTTATAAAATAGGCAGGTTTACCCATATGATATCCTTCCCCCTGGATTGTGTAAAACTGCTCTACCAGAGGCAGTTTATGCCCTCCGTAATCATCAAATTTTTTCTCTTCCTTCTTTGTCATAAATTAAGAATTATTAACAAAACAATCTATTTAAAATTGTTCAAAATAACTAAAGATTTTTTATCTTCGGGCAATATAATTTTATAAATTAAAAAAATCTGTTTTATGGAAGACATAAAAAAGTATATTGAAGACAATAAGCAACGGTTTTTAGACGAATTATTTGAAGTTATCAGAATTCCTTCAATCAGTTCTGAAAAGGAACACAAAGATGACATGAAGAAAGCTGCAGACCACCTGAAGCAAAAACTGTTAGATGCTGGTGCAGAAAAAGCTGAAGTAATGCCAAGCGATGGCAACCCAGTAGTATATGCAGAAAAAATACTTGACACCAATAAACCTACAGTATTGGTTTACGGACACTACGATGTGATGCCTGTGGACCCAATTGAAAAATGGGATTCAAAACCTTTTGAACCGGAAATAAGAGATGGAAAAATATATGCCAGGGGCGCCGACGATGATAAAGGTCAGTCATTCATGCATATTAAAGCATTTGAATATCTTGTAAAAAGCAACAAACTAGATTGTAACGTAAAATTCATGCTTGAGGGAGAAGAAGAAATAGGTTCTCCTAGTCTCGGAAAATTCTGTGAACAGAATAAAGAAATGCTCCAGGCTGATACAATCCTTGTTTCAGACACAAGCATGCTTGGTGAAGACCTTCCTTCTATTACAACTGGTCTGCGAGGACTGGCCTACATGGAAGTTGAAGTTACAGGTCCGAACAAAGACCTCCACTCAGGAATATTCGGAGGCGCTGTAGCTAACCCGGCTAATGTGCTGGCTGAAATGATCGCCAAACTTAAAGACGAAAACAACAAAGTAACGATCCCCGGATTTTATGACGATGTGCTGGAAGCCAGTGACGAAGAAAGAAAAGAGATGGCAAAAGCGCCATTCAACCTGGAAGAATACAAAAAAGCCCTTGACATAGAAGAAGTTGATGGAGAAAAAGGATATACAACTATGGAAAGAACAGGAATAAGACCTTCCTGTGACGTAAACGGAATGTGGAGTGGTTATACAGGTGAAGGAGCTAAAACTGTTCTCCCGGCAACTGCAGGGGCAAAGATATCAATGCGGCTGGTGCCTAACCAGGACCACAAAAAAATTGCAAGACTTTTTAAAGAATATTTTGAGTCAATCGCTCCTAAATCAGTAAAAGTTAATGTAAAAGAATTGCATGGCGGACAGGGTTATGTTTGCCCGATTGATTTACCTGCTTACAAGGCAGCAAGCCAGGCTATGGAAGAAGTACTGGGTAAAAAACCTGTCCCTGTAAGAAGTGGAGGTAGTATACCAATTATTGCTTCTTTTGATCAGATCCTGGGAATTAAATCTGTATTGGTAGGTTTCGGACTCGAATCTGATGCGATCCACTCACCTAATGAAAATTATCCTTTAAACCAATTTTATAATGGTATAGAAACCATAGCCAAATTCTATGAAAAATTCGCTGAACTAAGCAAATAAGTATCGAATAATTCCGTAAAAAATCCGGTGATCGCTCACCGGATTTTTTTATTGCCATTCCCCTAATAAAACACACCTTTAAATTTTATTTGAGTGTTTATTTAAAAAATACCCCTTAAAATATTAGGGGTTATATTAAAAATATACGTAAATTTGTCAATTTAACCATCAAATTTTAGGGGTATGTCAACAATTCGATTCAAATCCATTGAGAAAGTCCTGGAAAGAACCTCCGTTCCGGTAGAACTTCCTTCAGTAAAAACATCCAAATATTTTGGAGAGAATGTCTTCAATCCACAAAAAATGCAGGAATATTTATCCCGGGAGGCTTATGAAAATGTATTAAAAGCCATTGAAAAAGGAGCAAAAATAGACAGAAAATATGCAGATCAGGTGGCCTCAGGAATGAAAGCATGGGCCATTGACCGTGGAGCTACTCACTATACACATTGGTTCCATCCGCTTAATGGTACGACTGCGGAAAAACATGATGCTTTTTTCGAGCCCGCTGACAATGGTGGAATTGTTGAAAATTTCCAGGGAGAAATGCTTGTTCAGCAGGAATCTGATGCTTCCAGTTTTCCAAGCGGAGGACTAAGAAATACATTTGAAGCAAGGGGGTATACAGCCTGGGATCCCTCCTCTCCTGCCTTTGTATATGAAAGAACACTTTGCATTCCCACAATTTTTGTCTCATATACAGGCGAAGCCCTGGATTATAAAACTCCCCTGTTAAAATCACTCAACCGCATCGATGATGCAGCAAAAGAGGTATGTAAGTATTTTGATAAGAACGTTGAAAAAGTAAATGTCATGCTGGGTTGGGAACAAGAATATTTCCTGGTAGATGATGCTTTTTACAATGCCAGACCAGACCTATACCTTACAGGAAGAACCCTTATAGGACATGCTTCTGCTAAAGATCAGCAACTTAATGATCACTATTTTGGCTCAATAACGGAAAGGGTTAAAAATTTTATGCGTGAGTTCGAAAAAGAAGCCTATATACTGGGAATTCCAATAAAAACCAGACACAATGAAGTAGCCCCTAATCAGTTTGAATGTGCTCCCCGTTACGAAGAAGCAAATCTTGCGGTAGATCATAACCAGCTTTTAATGATCTTAATGGAAAAAATTGCAAAAAAACACAAATTCAGGGTTCTCTTTCATGAAAAACCTTTCAAAGGAATTAATGGTTCTGGGAAACACTGCAATTGGTCAATGCTAACCGATACAGGGGTAAATTTACTTGCTCCCGGGAAAAACCCAAAAAGCAACATGCAATTTCTTACTTTTCTGATAATCATAATGAAAGCAGTTAGAAACAATCCGGATCTCCTGAGGGCAAGTGTGGCTTTTACAGGAAATGAATACAGACTGGGAGCCAATGAAGCTCCTCCGGCAATTATGTCTGTTTTTATTGGTTCAAAACTGAACGAAATGCTCCGGGAACTGGAACAACGGGTAGATAATACTAAAATGACCCCCGAACAAAAAGGTGAACTAAAACTGGATATTGGTAAAATACCGGAAATACTCCTGGATAATACTGACAGAAACAGAACTTCTCCTTTTGCTTTTACAGGAAATCGTTTTGAGTTCAGAGCAGTTGGCTCATCAGCAAACATTGCTTCACCAATGATTGCCTTAAATACCCTTGTGGCTGACCAGTTAACTGCATTTAAAGAAGAAGTGGATAAGGTAATTGACAAAGATGACATTAAGAAAGATGAAGCCATATTCAGAATTTTAAAAAAATACATCATTGAATCGAAAAAGATTCAGTATGAAGGAGATGGGTACAGTGATGAATGGGTTAAAGAAGCCCAAAAAAGAAAACTAACCAATATAAGTTCTATTCCTGAATCGATTAAAGCTTTTATAAGCGAAGAAACAATACAAACTTTTGAAAAAAACAACGTACTAACAAAAAGAGAACTGGAAGCACGAAAAGATATCAGGCTGGAACGATATGCCAGGAAAACGCAAATTGAAGCAAGAGTGCTGGGAGACCTGGTAATGAATCATATCATCCCTACTGCCATTAAATATCAAAATACGCTCCTGGAAAATATAAAGGGTCTGAAGGAAATATATCCGGATGAAACTTTCAGAAAAATGGCACTTCACCAAATTGATACCATTGAAAAAATAGCTGCCCATATCAACAGCATAAAGAAAGAGGTTGTTACAATGATTAATGAAAGAAAAAAGGCGAATCAAATAGAGGATATCGACAAAAAAGCCTCAGCTTATGAAAAGAAAGTGGTTTCTGCCTTTGAAAATATTCGTTATCATTCCGACAAACTGGAGATTATAGTCGATGATGAAATCTGGCCCTTCCCAAAATACAGAGAAATGTTATTTACTCGTTAATTAGTTTTGATTATCAGTCTTTTTATTTTCGGTAAAAATATATACATTTACGAAATTCTATTGACAGGTAAAACAATAAAACATAACACAATAAACAAACAATTACAAAGTTTAATATTCAAAAAATAAGATAATGAAAGTGAGAAGGCTCATATTAATTTTTTTCTGCATTGCGTTTTCATTTCCACTTTACAGCCAAATGAAATTCTTTAACGAGGCTGAAGCAACCTATGAAGCTGGTCAATTCTTTAGAGCAGTTGATCAGTACCGGGAAGCATATGACAAAATACAGGGAACAGAGATCAAACATGAAATTATTTTTAAAATTGCAGAATGTTATCGCAAAACAGGACAACCAAGGAAAGCAAAATTATGGTATAACAAAGCCATTTCGCAGGAATATCCCAATCCAATAATTTATCTCTATTACGCGAATGCTTTAAAAACACTTGAGGATTTTGACAAAGCCATCGAAAACTACGAACTCTATAAAGAAAAAGCTCCGGACGATCCACAGGGTGAAATGGGAGTAAAATCCTGCAAACTCGCTAAAAAATGGAAAGAAAACCCCAACGGATACAAGATAGCAGAACTTAAATTCATTAACTCTACAAAAAGTGATTATGGTCCGGCTTATTCCAAAGCAGAATACAACGAAATTTTCTTTACCTCCTCAAGGGAAGAAACTCTGGGAGAAGAGGAGCATGGAGGAACCGGCCAGTATTTTTCAGATATATTTTACAGCCAGAAAGACATGTCGGGTAGATGGAGCAAACCGGAACAGGTTGGTGGTGAAATTAACACCGAAGTTGAGGAAGGGGCACCCGCATTCACCCAGGACTATATGACCCTCTATTTTACCCGCTGCGAAGTGGATAAAAAAGAAAAACTTGGATGTAAAATATTTAAATCGAAAAGAGATGGTGAAGGTTGGGAAAAACCAGAACCTCTTGCCCTGGCAAGCGATAGTTTTGTCGTGGCACATCCGGCTGTAGCCGAAAATGGCTCTACTTTATATTTTGTTTCTGATATACCCGGTGGTTACGGAAAAATGGATATCTGGAAAACTACTTTTAATGGAGAAGAATGGAGCGAACCCGAAAACCTTGGTGAAAAAATCAATACACCAGGTGATGAGATGTTTCCTTTTATGCACCCCGACGGTACTCTCTATTTTTCCTCTGATTACCACCTGGGAATGGGTGGACTGGATATTTTCAGAGCCAAGCCTACTGCCAGTGGCTCGTGGAAAATTGAAAATATGAGATACCCCATAAACAGCACATATGATGATTTTGGAATTGTCTTTCAAAAAGAAAAAGAAAAAGGTTTTTTCAGTTCCTCAAGAGACAGAAACGATCAGATTTTCTCATTTGTCCTTCCTCCTTTAAAGTTTAGTGTTGAAGGAACAGTTATCAACAAAAAAACAGATGAGCCAATATCCAATGCCTCAGTAAAACTTGTAGGGAGTGACGGAATGACTATGAGTTCGGAAACGGACAAAACCGGGGAGTTTAAGTTTATGCTCAGGGCAGAAACAGATTATGTGTTTGTAGCTTCTAAAAAGAACTTCCTTACGAATAAAGGAAAAGCCTCAACCAAAGGCCTTGACGAAAGCAAAGTGTTTGAACCGGAAATTACTTTGGCTTCGATCAAAGAACCTATTAAAATTTCCAATATCTTCTATGACTTTGCTAAATGGAACCTCAGACCTGAATCAAAAAAATCACTTGATAATTTAGTTGAAACTCTGAACGACAACCCAAGAGTGGTTATTGAACTTCGTTCACATACTGACTACCGCGGTGAGCACTGGGCCAATGTTGAATTATCAACCAAGCGTGCAGAATCTGTTGTGAATTACCTTATCGATAATGGCATTGATCCTGAAAGACTCAGAGCAAAAGGATATGCAGCTACCAAACCTAAGGAAATAGGCCCCAAACTTGCTGCCCAACATGGTTTCTTAAACGAAGGTGATGTCCTTACTGAAGAGTTTATTAAAAATCTTGAGACTGAAGAACAACAAGAAATTGCAAACCAAATTAACCGTAGAACAGAATTTAAAGTAATTGCTACGGACTACGAACCTTAAATAAATATAAATTATATAAAATACCCCGGACTGTCTGTATTTAAAACAAACCAGCAGTTTGGGGTATTCTATGTAAATTTGATGGCAAAATCATGTATTTAATGTTTTCTTATTCGTACTTTTGTAGCCAAAAACTAAAATATGCCAAAAAACTCAAGGTATAATAAAAGAGGAGTATCAGCCTCTAAAGAAGACGTTCATCAATCCATTAAGAATATCGACAAAGGGTTATTTCCGAATGCTTTTTGTAAAATTGTTCCCGATGTCTTATGTGGTAATGAAGAGTACTGCAATGTAATGCATGCTGACGGAGCAGGTACCAAATCTTCTCTGGCATATTTATACTGGAAAGAAACAGGAGACTTAAATGTCTGGAAAGGAATTGCCCAGGATGCTATAGTGATGAACCTTGATGACCTTTTGTGTGTGGGTGCCTATGACAATATTTTACTCTCATCAACTATAGGAAGAAATAAAAACCTGGTCTCCGGTGAAGTAATTTCTGCAATTATCAATGGAACAGAAGAAATTTTACAAGATTTGAGAGACCTGGGAATTAACATTTTCTCTACAGGAGGCGAAACGGCAGACGTGGGCGACCTGGTAAGAACCATTATTGTTGACTCTACAGTAACCACAAGGATGAAAAGAACCCAGGTGATTGACAATAAAAACATACAATCAGGCGATGTAATAATCGGATTGTCTGCATCGGGAAGAGCAAGTTATGAAAATAGTTATAACAGCGGAATGGGGAGCAACGGACTCACTTCCGCCAGACATGATGTGTTTGCCCATTACCTGGCTGAAAAATATCCCGAAAGCTTTGATCCTGGTGTCGACGAAAACCTTATTTATACAGGCAATTACAAATTAACAGACGAAATAGAAAAACTGGGTATCGATGCGGGAAAAATGGTCTTGTCCCCTACACGAACTTATGCACCGGTTATTAAAGAAGTTATAAAACATTATCATCCGGTTGTTCATGGAATGATACACTGTTCAGGTGGTGCACAGACTAAAGTGCTTAATTTTATTGATAACCTTCATGTAATAAAAGACAATATGTTTGAGGTTCCTGAAATATTCAAAATTATACAAAAAGAATCTCATACTGAATGGAAAGAAATGTACCAGGTATTTAACATGGGGCACAGATTTGAAATATATGTTTTTGAGGAATTTGCAGAAGACATTATACAAATTGCAAAAGATTTTGGGATAGATGCAAAAATCATTGGGCAGTGCTATTCCTCAAAGAATAAAAAACTTACAATAAACAGCCCTTACGGGAATTTTGAATATTAATAAACAATCAAAAAAAGATTTCAATAATACTGAGCTATGAGCGAGAATAACATGATATTACAGAAGCTGGAAGGTGTCAAAATGAGGTTCGATGAAGTGAGCGAACTCATAACCGATCCGGATGTCATTGCAGATATGAAAAGGTATGTAAAGCTGAACAAAGAATATAAGGAGCTGGAGCCAATTATTGAGGCTTACAACGAATATAAAAAACTGTTGAACGATATCCAGTCTGCAAAAGAACTTCTCGAAACAGAAGATGACGATGATGTCAAAGAAATGGCTAAAAACGAACTGGAAGAGCTCAACAACAGGAAAGGACCCCTGGAAGAAAAAATAAAATTCCTGCTCATTCCGAAAGATCCGGAGGATGAAAAAAATGCAATTCTCGAGATAAGAGCAGGCACCGGTGGTGATGAAGCAAGTATCTTTGCTGGTGACCTGTATCGCATGTACATGAAATATTGTGAAAATAAAAAATGGAAAGTCGAGCTTACTCATGCTTCCGAAGGAACCGTTGGGGGATTTAAGGAAGTAGTTATGAAAGTAAGTGGCAACAGTGTTTATGGAACACTTAAGTATGAATCAGGCGTGCACCGGGTTCAAAGAGTACCGCAAACTGAAACACAGGGAAGGGTTCACACCTCGGCTGCTACTGTTGCAGTTTTGCCGGAAGCGGAAGAGTTCGATGTGGAACTAAAAGATGAAGAGATCAGGAAAGATACTTTTATGTCTTCAGGACCCGGAGGACAATCTGTTAATACAACCTATTCTGCTATACGCCTGACGCACATTCCAACCGGTATTGTTGTTACCTGCCAGGATGAAAAATCGCAGCTTAAAAACCTGAACAAGGCAAAAACTGAACTTAGAACCAGGCTGTATAACATGGAGCTTGAAAAGCACAACCAGGAAATTGCATCACAAAGAAAAACCATGGTTTCAACCGGAGATCGTTCAGCAAAAATAAGAACTTACAATTTCCCGCAGGGAAGAGTAACCGACCACAGAATTAATCTCACTTTATACAATCTCGATTCAATTATGGATGGAGAAATACAGGAGATTATTGACAAACTGAGGATGGAAGAAAACGCCCAGAGGCTCAAAGAAACTGGTATAGAAGAATAAAAAAATATGAAAAGAGAAGACTTATTTCAACAAATCCTGTCTAAAGAGAGTTTTCTCTGTATCGGACTGGATTCTGATTATCAAAAAATCCCTGAACACCTAAAAATTACAGAAGAACCGCTGTTTCAGTTTAACAAAGAAATTATTGACCAAACACATAACACCTGCGTGGCTTTTAAGCTAAACACTGCATTCTATGAGGCTTTCGGAAGAGAAGGATGGGAAGCCCTGGAAAAAACAGCTGAATATATAAAAAAAAACCATCCCGAGATTTTCCTTATTGCTGATGCAAAAAGAGGCGACATAGGAAATACTTCTAAAATGTACGCCCGGTGTTTTTTTGAAAACATGAATTTTGATGCTGTTACTGTAGCACCTTACATGGGTAGTGACTCAATCAAACCATTTTTAGGCTATGAGAACAAATGGGTGATTATCCTCGGCCTGACTTCTAACAAAGGGGCAAGTGACTTTCAATTTTTCTACTCCGAGAAAGAAAAACAAAAACTATATGAAAAAGTAATTAATACCGCAAAAAACTGGGGCACAACCGACAATACCATGTTTGTTACCGGAGCAACAAAAGCAGAAGAAATAAAAAAAATCAGGAAATTGATTCCCGATCATTTTCTATTGGTCCCCGGTGTTGGGGCACAGGGAGGGAGTCTTGAAGAAGTAGCCAAAAATGGAATAAACAATAAATGCGGCTTACTGGTAAACTCTTCGCGTGGCATTATCTTCAGTGATGATTCAAAAAATTTTGGTGCTTCGGCAAGAAAGAAAGCACTGGAAATTAATAACAGCATGAAAAAAATGCTCAGTAAACTATCATAATAATAGTCATAAAACATTTATTCAAGCCGTAGGGTTCTTTCAGAATATTTTTTATCTTTGAAATAACTTCAAAGCAAGGATTATTTTATTTATGAAAAGAATACCAGAAGCATTTCTCCATTATTTATGGAAATATAAATTATTTTATACAAATGACCTCTCCACATGTAATGAGGAGCCTGTGGAAATACTTATTCATGGAGATCACAACCAGGACGCCGGACCTGATTTCCTTAACGCCAAAATAAAAATTGGTGATACACTGTGGGCAGGCAATGTGGAAATTCATATCAATTCTTCAGATTGGTATAAACACGGACATCATAAAGACAAAGCCTATGACAATGTGATACTGCAGGTTGTGTTAAATCATGACAAGGAAATTTTCAGAACTAACGGGACGCAAATTGCCACAATGGAATTAAAATTCAGTAAAAAACTATATGAAAATTATGAAACCCTGCTGTTAAATGAAAGCTGGATCCCATGCGAAGATAAAATCAAGGAAACAGAAGAATTCATTATTAATTTTTGGTTGAGCAAACTCACAATAGAAAGGTTGGAAGATAAAGCCAATCAAATAGAACAACAATTAACGAAAAATAAAAACGACTGGGAAAACACTTTTTACCAGATGCTTGCAAAGAATTTTGGCTTTAAAACTAATGGTCAGCCTTTTGAAATGCTTGCCAAGACTTTACCTTTAACCCTTCTTGCCAAACATAAAAACAACCTATTACAAGTGGAAGCGCTTTTGTTTGGTCAGGCAGGTTTTCTGGAGCAAGATCAATCCGATTCTTATACATTTTCACTAAACAAAGAATACAAACACCTGAAGAATAAATTCCGGTTAAAACCTATAGATAAACACATGTGGAAATTTTCCCGGTTAAGGCCTGCAAATTTCCCAACCATAAGAATTGCACAGTTTGCCCAGTTGATTCATAAATCGCAGAGTTTGTTTTCAAAAATAATGGAAACCTCAGAAATAAAAAGTTTACAGGAATACTTCGAGGTTACTCCATCAGAATATTGGCACAAACATTACAGGCCAGGAAAATTATCGGCGGGCAAAAAAAAGACATTGGGTGTAAATGCTTTTCATAACATTGTAATAAATACGATTGTACCCTTTCTTTTTGTGTATGGAACTTACAAAGAAAATGAAATCTACAGGGAGCGGGCGTTATCGTACTTACAAAAAATTCCTCCAGAAAAAAATAAGATTATCAAACAATGGAAAAAAATTGGAATTACAGCAGAAAATGCTTATTATTCGCAAGCATTATTGCAATTAAAAAATAATTATTGCAGGCATAAAAAATGCCTGAGTTGTGAAATAGGAAATAAAATTATTAAACAAACCAATCATGCCTAATAACAGCAATATACAACGAGCAAATTTTCGTTCGGTTTATTATGCTTTAACACTTTTGGCAGGAGTTGTTGTTGTTGGAACAATAGGATTTATTTTCATTGAGGGTTATTCATTTATTGATGCCTTTTTTATGACAATCATCACAATGTCTACAGTTGGTTTTAACGAAGTTCAACCCTTATCCCAGGCCGGTCAGATTTTTACTTCCTTTCTCATTATTTTTAGTTTTGGTATATTTGCTTATGCAGTTTCTACATTAACAAGATATGTAGTTGATGGAATATTTAGACATTACTTTATGGACACAAAAATTAAAAAACAGATTGAAAAGCTAAGAAACCACGTAATTGTCTGTGGTTATGGCAGAAATGGACGACAGGCAATGACAGAACTCACAAGGCACGGTCAAAGTGCTATCATAATCGATGATAAAGATGATATTATTGATGAAATAAGGAATCAACGTGATGTGCTCTATATTCATGGCAATGCTACAAGTGATGATATTCTGCAAAGTGCAAATATTGAAAATGCAAGAGCCCTTATAGCAGCACTACCAAACGATGCCGACAACCTTTTCTTAGTTCTGACAGCCAAAGAATTAAACCCTAACCTGAAAATAATCAGCCGCGCATCGGAGGCACATTCCGACAAAAAATTAAAAATGGCTGGCGCAACCAATGTCATTATGCCTGACAGAATTGGCGGGCAACGTATGGCTAAATTAGTTACACAACCAGATGTTATCGATTTCCTGGATCATATCATGCTTCAGTCTACAGAAGAAAACCATATCGAAGAAATTTCCTGCAACAGATTAAAAAGCTGCTTCGTGGAAAAAAGTATCGGAGAATGGGCCATCAGGCAAAATACCGGAGCCAATATTATAGGAATAAAAACACGCGGCAAAAAATATATAGTAAATCCTTCACCCGATGTGAAAATTTCTTCCTATGATCAGCTTTTTGTTTTAGGCAGCATGGATCAGATTCAGAAATTGACAGATATTTTAACCGGAAAAATTTCTCTCTAATGATCCTAAATCACATTTAATTAAAACTTTTTATAACAATTCATTGATTAGTAAAAAAAAATAAATAATTTTGCATTCTTGTTTTATTCAAGAAAATTGTATACAAATAGAAAATACTATGAGCATTACAGCAGAGAAAAAGAAAGAAATTTTTAAGGAATTTGGTGGTTCCCAGGAGAACACAGGAACACCTGAGAGTCAGGTTGCTTTATTCACACAAAGAATCACAGATTTAACAAATCATCTGAAGAACCACAAAAAAGACCACAGTACAAGAAGAGCTTTACTTAAACTGGTAGGTAAAAGAAGAAAATTATTAAACTACCTACAGAAGAAGGATATTGAGAGATACAGAGCTCTTATTAAAAAACTGAAATTACGTAAATAATAAAAAGAGGCAATCCTTGAATTGCCTTTTTTTATTCAATTTCCACATTTTATATCTTACCAGAAAACAAAAATTATGAAAAAACCTATAGAAAGATCAATAGATTTAGGAGAAGGACGAAAAATAACAATTGAAACAGGAAAATTAGCAAAACAGGCAGATGGGTCTGTCGTTGTAAAAATGGGCAGAACAATGCTTCTTGCAACAGTTGTGTCCGCCAAAGAGGCAAAAGAAGATGTTGATTTCATGCCTCTTACTGTAGAATATAGAGAAAAATATGCCTCCTTCGGAAGATTCCCTGGCGGTTTTCTGAAGAGAGAAACAAGACCCTCCAATTACGAAATTCTTACTGCCAGACTGGTAGACAGAGTATTAAGACCACTCTTCCCGGATGATTATCATGCGGATACTTTTGTTACAGTAAATCTTATTTCAGCAGATAAAGATGTAACTCCAGATGCGCTGGCCGGATTGGCTGCCTCAGCTGCTCTGACCGTTTCAGATATTCCTTTTGAAGGACCCATTTCTGAAGTACGTGTTGCAAGAATAAACGGACATTTTAAAGTTAACCCAACTTTTTCAGAACTGGAAGAAGCTGATATGGATATTGTTGTTGGAGCCAGCCTCGAACATGTTATTATGGTAGAAGGTGAAATGGATGAGGTTTCTGAAGAAGAAATGCTGGAAGCCATTAAATTCGCCCATGAAGCAATTAAAATGCACTGTATTGCGCAAAAAGAACTGGCTGAAGAATTAAAAGTTGAAACACGCGAATATGATCATGAAGAAAAAGACGAAGAGCTGGAAAAAAAGATAAAAGAAACAGCTTATTCAAAAATTTATGAAGCTGCCAAATCAAATAAAGGGAAACATGAACGCTCAGAGGCTCTTGACACTATAAAAGAAGAGATCATTGAAAAGGAAATTGAAGAAAAAGGCGAAGAAGAAATAAATGAGGCCCTTATCAATCGATATTTTCATGATGCTGAAAAAGAAGCTGTAAGAGATCTTGTACTTAAAGAAGAAATAAGAGTAGACGGAAGAAAATATGATGAAATCAGACCCATTTGGTGTGAAGTAGATTATTTGCCAGCTGCTCACGGCTCAGCTATATTTACACGTGGTGAAACACAATCATTAACTACTGTCACATTAGGCACAAAGCTTGACGAGCAGGTTATAGACGAGGTGCTGGTACAGGGAACTGAAAAATTTGTTCTGCATTATAACTTTCCGCCATTCTCTACCGGCGATGCAAGGCCAGTAAGAGGCGTTAGCAGAAGGGAAGTAGGACATGGTAACCTGGCCCACAGAGCACTAAAGAAAATGATTCCAGGGGAACCTGAAAATCCATATGCTGTCCGCGTTGTTTCTGATATCCTTGAATCAAACGGATCATCATCAATGGCTACTGTATGTGCAGGTACGCTGGCTTTGATGGATTCAGGTGTTCAGATTAAAAAACCAGTATCCGGTATTGCCATGGGACTTATCACAGACGAATCAGGAAAATACGCGGTGCTTAGTGATATTCTCGGTGACGAAGATCACCTTGGCGATATGGACTTTAAAGTAACCGGAACAAAAGACGGTATTACAGCCTGCCAAATGGATATTAAGATTGCCGGACTTTCCTACGAAATTATGGGAAAAGCATTGGAACAATCTAAAACAGGCAGACTCCATATTATGGACAAAATGCTGGAGACATTACCGGAACCAAGACCCGAATTTAAGCCTCATACTCCGAGAATGGAACAAATTCAAATTCCTAAAGATATGATAGGTGCTTTGATTGGGCCGGGTGGTAAAATCGTACAGGAAATACAGGCTGAAACTGAAACCACAATCAATATTGAAACAGCCGATGATTACGGTATTGTCGACGTTTTTGCTGAAAGTAAAGAACAAATAGAAAAAGCAATGGACAGAATTAATGCCATTGTTGAAGTTCCGGAAGTAGGAAAAGTATACAACGGAACTGTAAAATCTATCGTAAATTTCGGCGCTTTTATTGAAATTCTCCCAGGAAAAGAAGGGCTGCTTCATATTTCCGAAATTGACTGGAAACGAATTAACAGAGTGGAAGACGTACTTAAAGAAGGACAGGAAATTGAAGTAAAATTAATTGGAGTAGATAAACAAAGTGGAAAATTAAAACTTTCCAGAAAAGTACTTCTCCCAAAACCCGAAAATAAAGACAATCAAAAAAAATAAAAGCTGAATAGTTATTAAAAAAAGCTGTCTCGGAAATATTTTTTCAGGCAGCTTTTTTTTATTTCACTCTCTATCGATGTTCCTTTGATATTTTTTATTTTCTTTATTATATTTACTACTCATTATTAACCACGAAAATTCAATTAAAATACAGACTATGAAAAAAATAATAGCATTCTCATTAGTTGCAACAGCACTGGTATTCTTTGCCTGCAAACAAAGCAAATTCGATTACCCCAAAACCAAAAAGGTGGATACTGTTGATGAATACTTTGGTGTTAAAGTAGAAGATCCCTACAGATGGTTAGAAAATGACACCGCAAAAAAAGTTGAGCAATGGGTGAAAGCTCAGAATGAAGTTACTTTTAACTATCTGGAACAGATACCTTACAGAAATAAAATAAAAGAACGGCTCACAGAAATATGGAATTATGAGAAGAAATCGGCTCCAATGGAAAAAAGCGGAAAGTATTTCTTCTTTAAAAATGATGGATTACAAGATCAAAGTGTTCTATACATGACTGAAGACCTGGATAAAGAAGCAAAAGTAGTCCTGGACCCAAATAAATTCTCTGAGGATGGTTCTGTCTCTTTAGCCGGATTTTCCGTATCCAACGATGGCAAATATATGGCTTATTCAATTTCCAGAGGTGGTTCAGACTGGAGAGAGGTACTTATCAAAGATCTTGAAAAAGATAAAAAACTGGATGATCACCTGAAATGGATCAAATTTTCAGGAACAGCCTGGTATAATGATGGCTTCTTCTATAGCCGGTATGATGAGCCTAAAGAGGGAGGTAAACTATCAGAGGCAGTAAAAAACCATAAAGTTTACTATCATAAATTAGGAACAAGCCAGGAAAATGACAAACTCATCTTCCAGAAACCCAAACATCCAAAAAGAAATTACTCTCCGGATGTTTCTAAAGATGAAAAGTATCTTTATATCTACGAAACAAAATCGACGCACGGGAATAATATTTATATTAAAAACCTGGAAAAAGATGCACAGTTCGTAAAATTAACAACCGGGTTTAAATACGAATACAACATTATCGGGCACAGAGGAGACAAATTAATTGTCCGAACCAATTACAATGCCCCAAAGTACAAAGTAGTAAAAATTGACGTACATAAAAGAGACGTTGGTAACTGGCTTGAAATGATCCCCGAGAAGAAAGATGTTCTCAGATCTTGTAAATTAATTGGCGATAAGTTAGTAACAACTTATTTAAAGGATGCTCACAGCCAGCTAAAAGTATTTAATATGGATGGGGATTTTGAATACGAAATTGAATTACCAACCCTTGGAAGTGTAAATTCTATAAGTGGCAACCAGGAAAGCAGCAGGATGTTTTATTCTTTTACTTCTTTTACAAAGCCCACGCAAATATGGAAATACAACCTGAAGACTAAAAAATCTGAATTATACTTTAAGCCAGATATAAACATTGATGCAGAAAATTATGTAACCAAACAAGTCTTTTACAAAAGTAAAGATGAAACTCCAATTCCCATGTATATAGTCCATAAAAAAGGACTGAAAAAAGATGGGAACAACCCGGTATTCCTTTATGGATATGGAGGATTTAATATAAGCCTCACTCCTTCTTTCAGTTCCAGCAGAATGGTCTGGCTTGAAAACGGAGGAATTTTTGCTATGGCAAATCTCAGAGGAGGTGGCGAATATGGAGAAAAATGGCACAGACAAGGGATGAAATTAAACAAACAAAATGTTTTCAATGATTTTATTAGTGCTGCTGAATTCATGGTTGACAGTAATTACACCAATAAAAACAAAATTGCTATACATGGAGGATCAAACGGAGGATTGCTTGTGGGAGCAGTAACGAATCAACGACCTGATCTTTTTGAAGTAGCAATTCCTGCTGTAGGTGTTATGGATATGCTGAGATATCACAAATTCACAATTGGCTGGGCATGGGTTGATGAATATGGCTCCAGTAAAGATTCAATTCATTTTGAAAATCTTTACAATTATTCGCCTCTTCATAATATCAAAAAGGATTCTGAATACCCGGCTGTGCTTGCTTTAACTGCAGATCACGACGACAGAGTGGTTCCCGCTCATTCCTTTAAATATATTGCTACCCTGCAGGATAAATA
>Ga0209925_1000458_pt1 | contig 20977 bp, 13 predicted proteins | sample SalPonR2_A_D1_MG_FD_185702 | JGI IMG/M metagenome (GOLD analysis project Ga0209925, IMG submission 185702) | Salt pond soil microbial communities from South San Francisco under conditions of wetland restoration - Salt Pond MetaG R2_A_D1_MG... ... | reverse complement strand
AGGAGGAGGAGGAGGAGGAGGAGGAGGAGGAGGAGGAGGAGGATGTCGAAGATGACATGAACGTTGCAATGCATTCCGAAACCTCGGACCCAGAAGTCTTGGGTGACAGTAGACCGAAGAACGGACGAGAAGCTAAAAATCGTAGTGGCAGCAGGGTAGTGTCGGGACAAATTGCAGCGGAGGCTGAAAGTCTGTCCGTCGAGGCATTCGGAGGGGATGTCCGAGCGATGCGACGTGCCCGACTAGAGTTGAAAAAAACAGAGATTGCCACCTTGTGCGAGGCCATCTTGGAAAACCCCGAGGGAGGGCTCTTAGGCCGGTCCGCCGGGGGCGGATGGAGGGGCAGGGGCAGCCGAATGGGGGCTTTGCTCGGCGCTCTGGAGGATCAGGACAAGCAAGTCCAAGTCTGGGCGATGGCCTCACTGGTGGCGGTCTTCAGAGACCTGGCCCCCGCCTACCGGATCCGCCTGCCCACGGAGAAAGAGTTGCAGGTGAAGGCGTCGAAGGAAGTCAAGCGCACGCAGGAGTACGAGCGGGTCTTGCTTGCCAGCTACCAAGCCTACCTCAAGTATTTGGAGCGGACGAGTCACGCAGGCCGCGCGTCGCCCTCTGGAAAGCCCCAGGTGTCCCCAGCGGGGAGGGAGGTCCGTCGGAGCGTGGCAGCCAAGTGTCTGTGCGAGCTTTTGACGGCGCTGTCTCACTTCAACTTCACGACGAGCGTGCTGACCGCCGTCATCCGCCTCGGCATGGGGCCCGATCCTCTTACCCGGACGGTGGCAGGGGCGGCGGTGCGGCGCCTTTTGGAACGCGACCAGCAGGGAGACGTGTCTCTGTCCGCGACTAAGTTGATATGTAAGGAGATGCAACATCGACGGTTGCAGGCGCCGGAAGACATGCTGCGGGCCCTGCATGCGCTTAAACTGGTGGTGAAGGAAGACGAGGCCGTGGAAGTGCTACGAAAGGCGCGCGTGCATGCAACGAAGCGGAAGAGCCAGCAGCTGGAGGAGAAGGAGGAGGACGGAGAGAGTGAAGTGCGAACGGGGTTGAGGGAGGCGGAGGCGCGCGCAGACCCGGAATTGCGGGCACGGTGCCAGTCCGAGTCCTTGCAGGAGGTTACAATTTTGTACTTTCGCGTGCTGAAACAGGCCAGGAAGCCGACCTTGCTGCCCGCAGCGCTGGAGGGGTTGAGTCGCGTAGCTCATCTCATAAATTTGGACACCGTGGTGGACGTCTTGGAGGTGTTGAAAGACATGCTGGATCCGACCCGAAATTTGCCCCTGGGAGCGAGCCTGCACGCGGTACTCACGGCCCTACGCACGTTGCAAGGTCCGGGTCGAGAGCTCAGGGTCGACGATAAAGCCTTCTTGACTTTTTTGTACCAGCTGTTGGGCCGCGTCGGGATGGGCCTTGCCGCCGACAGCCACCAGGACGAGAAGAGGACTGATGCCCGTTCGGGCGTCACCATCTTCCCGCTGCTTGTTACGTGCCTACGGAAAGCCCTCTTGGAACGGCGAGAATTTTCTCTGGCGCGTGTTGCTGCCTTTTACAAGCGCCTTCTGGGCCTCGCTTTGCAACTCACCTCCCCGCAGGAGTCACAGGTCGTGCTGGGGATCGTCAAGGAGCTACCGACTCGCTACCCGGGCCTGGAACAAATGCTCGACGGAGAGACGGACCGGGTTGCGATGGGCGTGTATCGGCCTGATGCCGTAGAGCCGGAAATGAGCAATCCGCTGGCTTCGGGTGCCTGGGAATTGTCGCTTCTCAAAGTTCATCATTTTCACGCGGGAGTGCGGAGGGCAGCAACAGAAGCGATCACGGCAGCAACGGCCGCGGCAGCCTCGACGCAGACTGCCACGCCATGGTCGTCCTCGTCATTTAGAGTTCGCGATTATTTTAACAAAGCTGGCAAAGGTTCGGAGAAAGAGGTGGCGATGGATGATCACTGGGACTTCTTGAAGCTCGGCTTCGGGGGAATGTTTACTCAACTGCCGCGGCTTAACCCGTTGCATGCCATGATACGTCGAGCTGCGAGAGAAAAGCGAGGGCAGCGCACCAGGCTTTACTTCATTGAGCGATACGGCAATGTAGGGGCAAGTGAGGGAGAAGGGAGGGATTACAAGTCGCAATTTTGGGGAGAAAGTACGCATTCGAGACAATCTCTGAACGAAGATTTGAAACGCACTGAAAACGTCTCTTTTCAAAAGTACTTCCGCGACACTCGGGCGCACAAACGTAAGCTATCGTTGTGTCGGGAGTTACAACGCTCACGGGCAATTTTGAAGATGTATGCGTCTCGCCATTCCCAAGGGAAGCAAGCTGCCTTAAATTGAGGCAAAAGTAAACAACGAAAAATCAAACATTTTTTACAAAAAAGCGGATTGCGTCTTTTTTTAAAACTATCATACATTTTTTTCCTTAATCAAAAACCACACCTTGACATCATTGCCTTGTGTGGCTGTATGTTGGTTCCTGTCTGAGGCGCCCCTGTGATCAATAACCAATCTTACATCGTCACGTTGATGGCCCTTTTACTGATTTCATCCGCCAACGTCTGTGCACATGTTCGCATCTTCTTCACACCATTATATCCCCCTCGTGTATGGTACTGTATCGGTGTGTCCGCCGACGTGCGAGCTCTTGCTCGTTTCGCCTTCCTCTCATGATGATTATCACTCCGATCAACGCTAATAAGACTGCAAACAAAGGACCCGCCACCTGTACAGTTTTTGCGGCGCTTGTGCTCCCAAGAACTTGCTTTTTGAAATCCTTGACGAAAGATGCAGGCATTTCGAAGCCTTCATCGTACCTGACCATCGGCAAGAAGAGCATGTGTTCATCCCCCTCCGCGGGCAGGCCAAAGTCCCATGTCACTTCCTCACGCACACATCGTGTTTCTGCCTCATTCAAGTCCCTCTGCAGGATGGTCGCCAACGACGAAGCTTCGATGCGAGACAAGGACGGGAATCGGAGTCGCTTCAAGCCCGCATTCAACTGGACACGCTTGTGGGTCCGAAACGTGACCCCGCTGCGCTCTTCCGCATCGATAAAGGTCAAGTGCGACTCTGGGTCTGGATCCAATCCTTCCACTGCCTGCTGCACGCTCGGGTCCGCCTCCAGGAAATGGGGCTTGCTCAAGAACAATGGAAAACCGCCCATGAGCGTCAAGTTTGACAACCCCGTCGGCAGATTGTCTTGGTACCAGTCTGCCGACATGACCGAGTCATTCCGAAAATCCTTCTGGCTGAAGACATAACGACGCAGCGAAACCCCGTGGAAATCATGCACCTCTCCCACGTACACCATCTCGATCCACCGGCGATAATCCTCCTGAAAAGTGACGACCGTCTCCTGGCCCGTTAAGGGGTGCGCGAACAAGCTCCCGTCCGTACCTCGAACCTCGTTGGCAGCCGCGCTTCCCCACTGCGGGAGGTACCCATGCCGAACGGCCGACCTGTTGGTCCAGTCCGCCTGATAGATGTCGCAGGCGGGCATCTCCCCCGGGGCCGGGGCGTCCCCCGTGGTCGGGTCCGGACATGCGTGGACCTGCGTCATGTTTTGGAACATCGTGTACCCCTGCAGACGTGCCTTGGTTTTCCCTTGCCCCGTGTAAACCACATTGGGGCCGATCCGACGGGCAGTCTCCGCCTCGGAAGTCAGGTTGGGCTGGAGTCCCGGGAAGGCTTCGGGGATGACCGGCAGAGACACCCTCTTGCCTACACGCTTGGCCAGCTCATCTATGGCCCCCACCAATGCCTGCATAGTCAACAGGACGCTGTCATTATGGTAGCCCCAATACAAATCTCGGGCGCTCTGGACCGTAAAGGGAGAGACGCCCATGGGGTTGCCTTGGCAGAGCACTAGCTTGTACACCGCCTTCCAGAGACCCGAGGCATCGATTTCGCGCTCAATCGCGCGCCGCAAAGGCGCCAGCCAACCGATAGCGGGGTGAATGATCTCTTTGAGCTGCGCGTTAAGGGTGTTCTGGAGTTGCCCTTGGAGGACCTGGATCACTGGATGCACCGTGGTCACGCGCACGTCGGTGTCGACCAAGCCAGTCGCCGCGTTGGCGTCTTCGTCGAAAACGTATGTCTTTTGCAAGACAAAGCTCACGGTCTCTCCGTCAGAAGCGAACGTCAAGTTCAATTTGTGCCGGTGTTGTCGATACACGAAAGGGCCTACTTCCTCCAGGCGCGCAAGCGCTGTGCCCTCCAACAGCTCGGTCGGGTTCGTGAGGTTGAGGTAGTGCAAGCTGTAGTAGATTTCAACACCCAAGTTTTCTCCACTGTCCACGAAGGTCTTGTAGGCTTTTCCCGAAGCACCTTTCAGAACCGTCTGCGCATCAATCCCCTGGGCGACTAGACGATCCACTATCAATGGGCCACAGGCTGTGAGCACCCCGAGGACTACAGCGACGCTTATCAAAAGCACTCCCCAGCGATCGCTGGCCCGACGAATGCACCAAACGCGAGGTCCACCCCAGACACCACACATTGGACGACGGACGCAAAAGGAGGCACGCTCCGGGCTGCCAAAAAATGAGTCACCGTCATCTAAAGCATCCTTGAAGGAAGAATACTCAACCCTTTTTGCTTCCGCGTGGGCATTATCTTCGTCGTACCGGCCCATCACCTGACTTGCCTCCCTTTGGGTTTCGCTCTCTTCCTCAAGTGACGGTGTGACCACGGCAACGGCGGCCAAGGAGGAGGAAGGGGGATACACAAGGAGAGGAAGATTTAAGGTTGAAGCAAAAGACCAGATTTGCGCGCCACTTCCGTCGCCGGCACCGTCTATAGGCAGAGGAGATGGTGACTGTGGCCGACGGCGCTGTCGATGTTCACTGTCTTCTGCCACAATGAAGCTTCCTGCTGCCTTGCAGTGCTCCGGTTTTCTTGTTTGGAGGGGAGAGTTGATGATTGATTATCACGGTAAAGAAAATGCAGATGACGTTCAAGCTACAGCAGTCTCCGTTAACAAAACCTCCAAATTTTGCGGACCTCATCATCAAAACTTTGGCCTCCCTAAGAGCTGATGGTACGCTTCAGAACAGGAGCCATGTTTAAATCGGGCACTCGAATATGGCGAAGGTGGAAGCTTCGTTCCTCCGGGTAGCCTGCTGTCGTGGGTGACCGACGCCTGCAGCCAATTGTCTTGTCCGTGTTGATGCAAATGCGCCTTCCATAAGACGATGAAAAGATTCAGTCATACAACAGATATTTTACCGGTCGATTGTTTAAAGGGACTCGGTGGGGATGATTTGCGCATTGTGAGTCATAGCTACATTACCAGAGGCCTCGAGAGAGACGGGAGGCCTTCCATATTTAGAGCCAGTGCGCCACGGCTTTGTGCTGGTAGAATTGAAATTATTGTTGGACTGTTAGTATTCACTACTTGCGACATTGATATGCAAGAAAAAATAATTTTAAAGTAAATAAACATGCCTGAAAAAGCACTTACCAAAGGATACTGAGTATGCTTTCGTTGAAGCAGTTTGATTGTGTGCCTTACCGATTTTATAAAAAAAACTTTCAATCACTATTTCAATACTCAGACTTTGGTTACTTAGAAATTGCCTTGAGCACTCCTCCCCACCAGCGGTGTGCCAACGGCCTTCTGCCCTTGCTCTTGCGTTTTTTCACGTGAGGGAAAAAATATCGAAGCGGTGGACTTTCAACTTCATCGCCCGCGTCATCCACACATTCAATCTCGAAATCTACAAAATGCCGCCGTAGCGGCATCCCTTGTATATTTGTACCTTCAACTCCTTTTCTTACTATTGCCCTATTCTCGCTCTTCATGGCGGCTTCAACGAGCTCTGTCATGGATTTACCTAGTATTGGATTGTCGTCGCCGGGGTGCATGAAATCCGCATACAAAATGTGCGAGCCATGCAAAGTCACGGATGTTATTTGCAGGCCAAAATTCTCTGAGGCGTGTGCTAGTAGAGATTTGAGAGTCATATCTTTTTTCGGCGTTACTTCCAGACGATCCCACATATTGTACACCTCTCCTTGCTCGCCTAAAGCAATCGGATGAGCTTCCATTGGCTGCGTCAGCGCAAAAAATGGCCCTGCCAGATTAATGAAGGCGTTCCGATATGCACTAAGAGGGGGATAATGTCGTCGATGTCGCCGTCGCTGCTTTAACAATCCCTCTTCTTTGTTTTGAGATTCCAAGTCCGAATACTCCTCCTCTTCTTCTAGCAAGCTTCGCTGAGCGAGCTTACACAGTTCCAGGCTCGCCAATCCGGCAACTACCGCCGTCGTCGTCGCAATCGCAGGAATGATACGCCCAGCTATTTTCTTCGTCTGCAAGCGATCCGCACGTGCCAAGCCATAATTTGCAGCGCGAAGATTGCTCGCACTCGTAATGAAGGCGATGTGTCCGTTCCAGTCCTGATCCTTTTCAAACATTTGCGGCCTGGTCCGCGCCGCTGTGCATTCCGTCCCTTTGCCGTTGTCTCCCCCCCGTTTGGCGATGCGTTTGATGGTCAGCCGCACTTCCTCAAACTCGCGCTGCACCTTGGCCTCCAGGTCCCCTTCTTCCTCTTCCTCCGCCCGTACCACCTCGGTGGGGGCCTGGTACCCCGAGGCAAGAATCTCATCTAGCGTGGCTTGCACAGTTTCACTCATGCCCTCCACAGTCGTGGTCGGATCCACCACGTTAAAGACGCGCGCCTTGAGCAAGGCGGCGGACAGGAGGAAGTCCATGTGCAAGGGATCACTCCGGTCGAAAACGATCGGGGTTGGGATCCGCCGGTCGCCCGACCAGAAAGGCTCTCCGTCCTCCGTGACACTGTCGCGGGGATGTTCGCGCAACAGGGCTTCGATGTTGCTCTGATACAATTCGTGGAACCGGTCCAAGGCCCACTTCACGCAGCGGCGAGCAGAAGGCACGGGGTCCCATATCTCCAGATCGACAAGATAGCCCTCTAGCTCCCGCAGCAAGGTTTCATCGCTGGTTTGCGCCCGCAAGCTCGCCAACACAGCTGCAGCGGCGGCATCGTCCTCCTCTCCTCTGTGGCTGCTTTCGCTCAGACGCGCCGTCAGGTCGTTCAAGCGCTCGGGTTGAATGCGAAAGTAGCCGTCGAAGAAATCACGCGCCCATTGAATGCAGTGCTCGATCATGTAAGGGAAGCTCTTCAGGGTGCAGACCGGGATACTGGCCTCGGGCGGGTCCACGCTGGAGCCGTAGGATTCTGTGACAAAGGGCACCACGACCTGCACATTCCCGCTGGTACCCTCCGTCCCACTCTCCAGCAACGGCCGTCGGTAGTAGACGCAGCGACCATCCACATACTTGCGGGCGGCGACATTGTCCAGCGCGTTTGCCACCACGTCATGCCCGAACCAGAAATTGTCGTCGAAGAATTCCTCCGTCTCTTTTCCCACCTTCCTCACCAACGCTCGGACTTCCACGTCTGGGTTCAGGCGTTGCACGGCTTGTGCTGCTGCCTCAGATTTCGGTGCCCCCAGGTCTCTCTCACGGAACAGAAATTGTCGATTCAGGTTCGACTTCTCGATCGAGTCGTTGTCGGTCACCGTCAGAGGCCCCACGCCCATGAGAGCCAGGTTTTTGAGCAGTTCGCAGCCAATCGCCCCCGCGCCCACCACGAAGATAGCCTGGTCTTGGAGCAATTTCATCAAGCGAGATCCGAGCACAGCTCGCATGCCATCATACTTGTCCCCGCGACTGGCGCACTCCTTTTCCGAGGGGAGACTCGCCGAGAAAGCCTCGGGCGATTCATCTTCCCCGCTCTCCGGGGTCAAAACCTCCACCGCGTCGAAAAAGAGGTATTGCTGGAGGGGTACGAAAGTGCCCGTGCAGGCCTTCAGCACTTCCTGGGCTGCCGTGCCCCCGACAAAGGAGCAAATCGGCGCCAGCGAACCTTGACAGGTGCGGGCAAAGATCTCCATAATCTGCTCGTCCAAGACGGGTGGGCTTGGTGCCCTGGTCTTGGAGGTGGGCCGTTTCGCGGCAGATCTGGCGGCAATTGCGGCAGAGTGGCTGCTGATGACGTCGCTCAGAACATCGCAGCTTTTGACCAGTTTTTTGAAGGCCGCAGCATCCGTGGCGCTCCCGGGGATGGGTAGTCTTCCCCCTGCATGTGTCTTGAACCTTTTTAAGCTCTCGAAGCAGGCATGGAGGGTTAATTGTCGCCCTAGGCTGGCTTTGCCGAAATCGGTGGGCACCGACCGCATCGCCTGCCGTGCCAAGGTCAAAGGCTGGAATCCGAGCTGCAGTGGCTGCTTGAGCTGCCGGAAACGGCCGTTGGAGTACTGGTGGACTTGTTTGACAAGGTTGGCACTAGCAGGGACGGTGAAACATGAGGGCGAGACGATGCGTTTAACGGTAAAGGTGTCCGTCTCCAGGTCGGGGTCCGCGCTGCCGGCTCGGACTGCGTCCTTTGTCTGACCGTCTTCCTCGGTAGCCGTGCGCTCGAAATAGACGAGGTCCCCTTTGCTTAGATCGTGCCGCTCTCCTTCCCGCAATGTCACCAGGGTCTCGCCTGTCATAGGCAGGGGATCGAAGGATTTGAGCAGGCCCGTCTTAGCCTCCTTTCCGTCCGTGTCGTTGACGGTGAAGTCGTCGCCCATGTCGCAGAAGATGGACCCAAAGAGACCAGGTGCCTGCGCGGCCACAAATTTGGCCTTTAAACGCCGGGCTAGCGTATTCAGAGCTTCCTCGCTTGCCTTGTCCTGGTCCGCTGCTACTATCACATCGAAGTTGCGTCCGCTTGCCGCTATTGCCTCCGCAACGGCTTCTATGTCCATACTCGAAGGCTCTAGCAGGTCGAGCTGTACCAATGGATTCAGCTCTTTCAATTTGGCATAGCTACACATGGCTCGCGACTGGCCCAAGCTCGTCTCGTCGAGATAGTATTGGGTAGCAAGGTCCACCATCCTTGCCGGTGTTGGGTCTATGAGGGTCACAGACTGAGGCCCAGCCAGGATCACATTTTTGGTGATTTCAACCCCTACACCACCTAATCCTACCACCAAAATGTTTGAGGCGGCCAGTCTTTGCTGCGCGGGCAGTCCCAAGACGTAAAGCTGCCGCGAATAAAGGGCTTCATCGACGACGATGGAGGCTTGAATACGCTGCTGTTCGAGGAGGACCAGCACATGGATGAGGAAAAGGTAAAGCACCAAATACGGTCGAAGCTTGTCCCTTTGTCTTGATCTCAACATTTTCGCCTTGACAAATAATGTGTCCAGTTGGGGAAAGAAGTAAATAAGTGAAAAGAGCATTCTTCGCACTGAGGTCTTTCCCAGCCTGTTCTGGCAAGTCCTTACTGCTTCAAGCTGAAGTTCCTGGGATGAGGACGGCACGGGCTTAGATGGCAAAATGCCAACGCCCACTATCCAAATGTCCTGCATTATTTAATCAGTCAGTCAAACAACTGTGGTAATTTGTAAGAAAAAGCGCTACACGGACGCGCAACGACTTATTCCGGACGGCATGGCTATCATTGTGGGGCCGGGACTGGAGCAACGCAACGGGCTCCGACACGCCCTACTCGCTGTCCCTTATCCCTCGAGGACATTGGTAAGGAAAAGGGCAACTTCCCCCCCCCCACGTTTTATCGTTGTCAAACAATGAAATGCTTTGTGCGCACGATTGAAAAGCTTTGACACTTTCTGGATGGTCGTTTGGATCTCTCCTTTTTTACATACAAAGAGCAGGGAGTACCTACTCATTTGTGGCGCTGGCAGGACTATTGTTGTCTATCGCGATGCCGACAGATGTGGAAAAAAAACACTCTATCATTCAAACCTCCGGCCTGGGAACAAGATTGACCCATTTATCCCGACCAGTTGGCCACTGCTTTGTAAATCCGCCTGTACAACGTGGAAGTACAGTGCTCTTTCCAACGGTAGAAGAGCGGAATGCCTCGTGGTCAGGTCGAAAGCGTTTTGAGCAAGAGCTGACCTACGGTATAAATGGAAGTCAGGTGCGTAGAAAGAGTAAAAAAGTCTATAACAGTGAGCTCATCAGCGAGCGGGTTGCGGATTTATTTTACCTTTTATCCATTTTTGCACCAATTTTAGACGCATCATATGCTTGAAGATATGATAGCCAACATTGAGGGTGGCATCCGGGCCCAAATTACAAGTTCCGGGCTATCCGCTTGCACGATAGCCCTTTTTGCCTACACAAAAGCGGGCGATCACGTCTTACTCCCCGACTCTGTCTATGGGCCCGTCCGAGGCTTCGCGGAAGGCATGCTACGGCGCTTCGACGTTGACGTTAGCTACTATCATGCAAGCGCTACCGGTACAGATATCGGGATTCTTATCAAACCCAACACTAGTGTGGTATACATTGAAAGTCCGGGTTCGCATACCTTTGAGGTGGTAGACGTGCGTGCGATAGCTCACGTTGCGAGAGAGCACGGTGCGACAAGCGTCTTGGACAATACCTACGGCGTACATTTCTTTCGACCCTTCGAAAAGGGAGAGGTAGATGTGAGCGTTCAGGTAAATTTATTCGCTGGCATGAGGACTCATATAGTGCGTTATCGAGGCGATGATCCTTGTTTCCTGGCGTAACGTCGTCGCGTTCACTGGCAATTTGTTCCCCTCACCCGATTCTTTCCGCTCGATCTTCTATCAGGCCTTGACAAAGTACGTCGTCGGCCATTCCGATACCTTGCTGGGAGCCATCATAGTCAACACGCGAAGGGACTGGGAGCGAGTCCGACAATGCGCTCAGGAGCTGGGAGAGGTTGCCTCTCCTGATGACGTGTGGCTCGCTCTTCGAGGGGCGCGGACGTTAGGCGTCCGGCTTGAGCATCAAATGCGAGCGGGCCTTGAGATTGCATGCTTTCTTTCCGAGACATTTCCCGAGGACGTCCAGCGTATCCTCCATCCCGCCTTGCCCTCGTGTCCGGGGCACGAATATTACGTGCGCGATTACACGGGATGCTGCTCGCTTTTTTCCGTTGTCTTTTCACCCAAATATACCGAGGCAGCCATGCACGCCATGCTAAATAGCTATCATCTGTTCGCCATTGGTGCCTCCTGGGGCGGTTATGAAAGCTTGGTACTCCCAACGACGCGGACAATTACTCGCTCTGTTGAGCCAATCTCACCATTTTTGACAGGCCCCACGGCAAGATATCATATTGGATTGGAAGAAATCGAAGATTTGAAAGCAGACTTGGTGAGAGGATTCGCGGTCTTGCGAAATGTCAATGGAAAGCAATAATCTCAATGATTAAATGCTTAAAGAGCTGAATGCAGGGAGCACATATCAACCTCCCGCCTTCCTTGTCCTCTTGCTTGCTTATCATCAGTACCTTTACCTGCCCCTGCCTGCTAATGAGAACCCATCTTTAAAAACGAAGGGAAGAAACTAGGAGATTATCAAGCTCTATCATGGTCAAGCTCCCCCCTTTCCCACTGTTGTTGACTCTCGGTTTCGCCTACGCCGGCCCATGCAGCGCTCCCTCGCATTCCCGGGGCCCGTGAGTTCAACGGGTCGGCCCAAGCCTCAAGTCAGCCGACCATCATTACTTTGCCATCACCGGCTCAACTTTCCCAGGAATTCTTATTTGTAATGTTCACCTTCATAGGCTACCTTCCTCCTCGGTGGCGGCGCTATGGCGACCGAGGAGGAGCTAAAAAGTGTGCTACAACAGTATTGGGGCTTTCAAGCTTTCCGCGCTCATCAACGGGAGGTGATAGAGACAGTCATCTATGGACGAGATTGTCTGCTCCTCATGGCCACGGGCCGAGGAAAATCTCTCTGCTATCAATTTCCTTCCCTTCTTTTGCGAGATAAAAAGGGTTACCGCTGTGTGACTGTCGTAGTGTCGCCTTTGCTCGCTCTGATCGAAGATCAAGTGGCAGGTCTGAGGGCAAATGGCATCAGCGCGCTTGCGGTTGGGTCAGCAGCCACGAATGATGAAGTTGAAGGGGCACTGCGAGGAGACTACGCATTGCTTTACGTAACACCTGAGCGTTTGGAAGGATGGCTGGATTCCTTGGTCACCTTGCATAACAACGTAGGCCTGGCCGCCCTGGCGATAGACGAGGCCCACTGTGTCAGTCAATGGGGACATGATTTCCGCCCTGCATACTTGTTGCTCTACAAATTGCGGGTAAGTTGTAGTACCTGTGTAGAATCGTTCGCCCAGAAAAATGCTTTTCAACGTCGGCCTTGTGACGTCTCCCACATGCCTGCAGGAACAGCTTCCTGACGTACCAATCATCGCCGTGTCCGCAACCGCAACGTACCACGTCCAAGAGGATATCATTCAACGGCTGCGTCTCGACGATCCTCTCGTCATTCGCTCCGGTATTAATCGCCCAAATCTCCATTACACCGTGAAAAGCAAGTCACCCGGAGGGCCCATGGAGGATCTCGGCGGAATTTTGAGAGGCAGCGCTGGCTCGGCTATAGTTTACGTTTTGACCAAAGCGGAGGCCGAAGAGCTCGCCACAGCCCTAACGAACAAATTAAGTATCTCTGCATCAGCCTATCACGGGGGTTTGTCGGCAACGGTGCGGCAGCAGGTGTACAATCAGTGGTCGCGGGACGAGGTGCGGGTTGTGTGTGCGACGGTGGCGTTTGGGATGGGGGTAGACAAGCCGGACGTGCGCACGGTTTTTTGTTTTGGCTTGACCAAGTCGCTGGAAGGTAAGCAGAGAAGAAATATGCGGCAGGGTCCTCGGATGAAGTTAGAGAGGAAGTGGGCATTGGGGCAGCTGGGAATCATCGATAGTGTATGTCACGCGGGCTCTAGACCCAACAGGAAGGAACGGCTTTGAATGCACGCTCCCACTTGTGCTCACAAAGATTGAGGCACTCACCACTATTTCTGTTTGGACAGATTTTCTGCAAATGACAGGTCGCGCGGGCCGCGACGGTCTCCCCTCAAGATGCGTAATGTATTGGGGGACAAAGGACGTCGGCATCCTGAACTTCCTTGCCACGCATACGAACGGAAGCGAGCAACCAGAAGGAAGGAGCTCAGAAGAGCAGACTGCGAGCAATATGGCCAAGGTCCAAGAAGTCCAGAAATTCGCCCGTCATGCTGGCTGTCGGCGGGAGAGTCTCCTGCGACACTTCGGGGAAATGACCTCTGCCGCCGCGCTGCAGGCGGCCGCGGGGACCGACCGTTGTTGTGACTATTGCGACTTGAACGTGGAAATGGACGCCGCAACGGTCATGGAGCCAGGTCGGGTCGTGCGGGGAAGCCTGCCTAAGGAGGAGTACCAAAATGCTGCCAGGCATGTGTTGGGTGCTGTGGAGAAGATGCGCGCCGGCTCCAAAAAGGTGCTTCTCATGCTCGCGGCAAGCGAACAGAAAGATATCCGCACCCGCCCGGACATTGATCGGATCAAAGTCCACCCAGCCTGGGGGGCGGCGAAGAAAAGCAAGCAAGGGGAGGCGTGGTGGAAAGCGTGGCTGAACCAGTTGATGGACGAGGGATACGTGGAGTACCGGCAGCTGCAAGGCGCCCACGGGGTGATCCAGATCCTGGAATTGACCGCGAAGGGCCGCTTGTTCTTGGGAGACCCGTCGGCGACGTTGGCACCTATGGTGGCCTCTCAAGGGCTCGTCGAGGCCGAGGGCCAGCTTCGGGTGCAGCAACAGCGCTTGGAAGCGAGGGAGGAAGCTCGGCGGCAGCGGGAAGAGGAACGAATGGCGGCACGGGTAAAGGAAGAAAATGTGCTTCAAGCTTTGATGCAAGTGCGAGCTCAGCAAGCCCGAAATGCGCCGGATGGGACCAAGGCGTATCAGATTTCCGACGAATCCTTTCTCCGACAGTTGGCCTTGGTTCGTCCCACCACCGTGGAAAAATTGCGCGAAGTAGGGGGGTGGCCGGAAACAAAGATACAACGCTACGGACAGGCGTTCTTGGACGTGATTCAAAAGAAGAGCAAGGAACTGGGTTTGACGACCGATTGTCTTCTTCTAACGTCGGCCCTTTCTGGTGCGGCAGATGTTCGGGTAGGAGAGGCCGTCCCTGCCGACAAGACAGCAGCGACAGGCGTCTTGCGACCTAGTTATTTGGAGGCACACCATTTGTACATGGAACAAGGCAAGAGTATACGTGAAATTGCGAACAACAGACGGAAACCCATTCAAGAGGGAACTGTGCGGAATTACTTGGCTCAATGCTTCTTGCACGGTTTGCCTTTAGACTGGAGCCGCATAGCCTTCCCACCGGGACTCCTAGACGCGGTGGTTCAGGCAATGGCCACATTACAGAGCACAAAGACAAAAACACACGACGCGATGAAAAGTCCCCCTGCTGCAATCGAGACTCCAACTGCAGCACGATTAGTTTCACTTCCGAATGATACTCCTCCCTGTGGAGGCCGCGGAGGAAGCAGCAGACCTTTTGATATATACATGACCAGGGACATCAAGATAGCCGTCCCAGAATTTTGGCAAGGAAAAGAAGCGTCCTGGGGTGATGTGGAAACGTGTCGCATATTCCTCACCTGTCAACAGAACACGACGCATGCGCGTCAGGCGCATACTCGACCTCCTTCTCGGGCGCCGGATTCGTCTCAATCTTTAGTAGGCTCGGCAGGAGATGGCGAGTGGATGACTACACGGAAGCGTCCAGCCTCTCTTGCCATGGACAATGCATTGCAGGGACGCTGTACGAATAGCAAGGGTAGTCAAGACAGCAAGACGGACAGCGCCTTACCCTACGGAAGCGATACCAAGAAGCCTTACCAACCCAGTTACCTGCAGAATGATAGCGCCAGGGACATTTGTCGATCACTTATGGATATTGGGGGAGGTTCTTGCGAAGACGGCGTGTCTGCTGATAGTAATGCTGCACAAGGAAAAAGACTTAATGACACATCACGTCTTTATAGTGCGGTTGATTCATGGACACAGCGACAGACGCCAATCTCAGTCAACTCCACACCAGGTGCTCTGAAGCCTTCCATCTCACCCTCTCCTGCGCGAGGCCACGTTCAAACAAAGGCTGAGACTGCAAAAATGACGCCAAAAAAGCAAGACGCATCCGTGCAAGTTACTGCTACGAGTATTCGTGTCCCAGAGCAGAAATTACTACCAAGCACTGCAGAAGTGATCAAGTTGTTGACTGCCCGGCCGAATGGATTGACTGTTAGTGAAATGTTGGCGCACCTTGACCTCGCCCACAATACTGCACAAGAAAATACGCTCCGTGGATGCGTGAGACAATTGCAAAATGAATGTGTAGTGTACATGGTGGGCGAAAGATTTCGCCTTTTGTAAAATGTCACATTAAGGATGAAAGCGTGCAAAATGATCCTTGACGCCGTGTTCTCCGTTGGCTCTGGGAATTCACGATAGAAAGAAAGCTTGTTGAATGAAGGCACTATTGTGGCTTATCGTTGATCCTGCCTTCGGCTTCTTGGAGCACACAAACAGTTTTTTGCCGCATAAATCAAGTTTTTACTAAAAGCCATATTTATTTGACAACTCAGCGAGTCTACATCTATCATTTTCAGTCTCGTGAGTCTACCTCTATCATTCAAATAACAATCCAACGGCTCTACAGAAGTATCACATTCCCAACGCAATCACTTGCCCGCTTGTGTTGGCTGTATTGCAATCATGTTCTAGTTGATTAAAAATAGTAGAGCACTATTCTAGCTATGAGCTAGCACTCTTTACTAGCAACAGTCATACGCTTGAGACACATTGCAAGGCAAGGTATCAGTAGTTTCATGCAGGCCTCTAGCTCTCCCCTCTAGATAAGTAGAATGCTCTCTAGTACCTATACATAGAGCACTCATGGTCAGCAAAAAGTGATAGGACTGAGACACATTGCAAGACACAAAGTTTAGATATATCTAGTCAGAGTACCTATATTAGCTATAGAATAGTAGAACAATACTCTAGCTACTGGATAGTAGTCTTTGACTGTAAGAGCACTATACTCAAGACCATTGAAGGGCAAAGCATCAGTACCTAGCAACCAGCAGGTTTCTAGTAGCTCTTATTAGATCAGTAGAATGCCCTAGCACTTATCATCTAGAGCACCCGTTGCCAGCATTAGCGATTGGATTGAGACACTTTGCAAGGCGCAAAGCATAGATAGCTACAAGTACGCAGGGCTCTAGATTCAGAGTGTCAGAACACTTCTCCAGCTACTAGCTAGCTCTCTTTGCCAGCAACAGCCATACGCTTCAGGCACATTGCAAGTCAAAGCTACCTTGGTATCTGCCAACGCATCAAAAAGAGACAGAAGACAATCAATAGGAACTTCACACAAAACATTCAGCCTCGGATGACACGTGATAACCAGACATTCCAGCCCAGTTCATCATCGGAAATAGCTCAAAGTCAATTTGAAAAGCTTGTTGTACCAAGCACCAAGGCTTTGGTAGGTACCAATAATGAAAATCCCTTTCCTCGTTGAACATGGCCGTCATTCTCGGCGAGAGACTTCTCTTGAGATCGCCACTATCATTCTCGTGAGTCAATATTGCATCCGTGAAACCCAATCCACACTGAACGACCCGCTCCCAATCTTCTTCCAGCTGATCAAACCGAATCACCCACCGTGGCAAGAAACGCCCCTCGTCATTCAGAAGATATCGAGCGTAGGTTCCAATTAACCAAAGATCTCTGCCCTCCTTGTTTGTAGTGACATACTCCACAAATGAGGCAAAGGCCATTTTGAGATCTTCCTTTGTACGAACACCGTTCGTCAAATTGTGAGCTTTGGTGCAGGTTTGCGTTTTGCGTTCTTTTGTGGATGGCATGCGGCGTTTCTCGAAGGTATTCGGCGGGGCATACCCGGCTAAACAGAATTTAAACCAGCTCAACATGCGATCGTGCGGGTCGCGAATTGTCGTGAATACGCTTAGGGCATCTAACTGATCTCGGTCGAGATATCCAAGTCTATCCTGGCCCAAGGAATGATTCTTGTGGTTCCCTAACCCCAAATTTATCTCCACGGACTCTCCCCCAGTCTTTGGGACATGAAGAAAGGACAATCGTAGTGTCGCACTTTTGTTCGTAGTACTCTGGCGAGCAGCGCAGCGTTTGGGAGGCGCCAATGCTTGTGCAATGTCTGCTCGCAGCAAGGTCAAGTCGCTTGCCGTAAAGTTTTTTGGGGACCTGTAGTGGTACCAGTCTCCTGTCGTGTTCACTGTGTCCTCCAATCCAAGCATGCTGAATGTCGAACAACAGTCAATCGTTGCTGCTGCATCAATAATGCCACTTGCGGCAGTGTAGGTGCGAAAAGCGGTGGCGTTGCTGCTGCTGTTGCGAAACAACAAGGATTGCTCGAGGATGTCATGCTTGACGGTTGCAAAAGAATAGCAGACAGTCACAACCGCGAGAGCTACCACAGGCGCCACTTTACGCATCGACAAGAACCCGTTCATGATCTGGTCTAATAGCTGACGAGCAAAGAGTGAACGGCGGTGAAATCTCATCTTGTTGGAATCGACTGGGCACTAGATCTAATAGATATGGATATAGATGTGGGTTATTCCCATACAGTATACCTACAGTGCATTTTTCATAAAGGGTAGACCATCATTCCTGATTCCTTGTTGAAACAGAATCTGAGAGATGTCATGCCGAATTCTGATTGGCTTCGGATGCGTAGCATCTCATCCTGCATTGCCTATCAGTCAGTAGACACATCCATCGTCGCCGATGAATTCGGCGCGTTCCTGAACGGCTACTGATGCCCCGGGACAAGAGGTATAAGTGTCACCGTCCAACAGGACCATCATGAAGTTTATTACTGAGCTCTTCCGGCTTTTCTCAGAAAGATGCAGCTTTTATAAGAAAGCTGCGGTTTTCCTCAGAAAGCTGCTGCCTTCCTCAGGTACCTGGATTAGCAGCTTTTCGATCATGGGCCAGAACGTTTCGTTACAAAACAAACAACAACGTTTGCAGCCGTTTCTTCAGCCGTTCGTCACAGTTTTAAAAATGGGTTGTCAGCGATAAGAGATAGACAGATGTTTCGCGATGTCAGGATAGATCAAAAGTTGCCATAAGTGGGACGAAAATGGGGAGGGTTGTCTTGTCAGTGGTTTTTCTACCGTAGTATTAGGCCACTAATGTGTAGAGTATCGTATATTTACGATAATGTTGCCAGTAAGCATCATATACTAATTGATTTTGTGACAGTAGGGCGCTTGAAATGTCCTTTTCCACCGAGCGTACCGATTAATCACGGTCAACCATGGGGATTTTTGACGTCGTTAATCCCATCACTTCTATCATTGATCATAACCGTACTGTTGTAGTATAAAATGGAAAGGGACCTTTGCCCAAATTAGAAATCTGGAATTTATGTATTTTGGGTCCCTCCTTGGAACGTAGATCAAAGAAGGAAGCGACGGTTGCGATATGAGAGATGAAGTCCAAGCACGGGTGCCTTTCCCTTGACAACTGTCTCCCATGCCAGAGCAATAACCGCAGGCACCTTCGCAGCTAAGTACAAACTCCGGAAAAACTCAACTTCTTACTTATTGCCATATTTATTTGGCACCTCAGCAAGTATACAATCTTACAATTTCAGTCTTCGTGAGTCTGCCTCTATCATTCAGTTAACATTCAGTTAACAATCCAACGGCTCTAAAGTAGTATCACATTCCCAACGCAATTTTTCGAAAAACTTGCCCGCCTGTGTAGGCTGTATTGCATTCACGTGCTTTGTAAAATGCCTCCACGACAAGCGCATCCCTGTTCACTGCCCGCGCACGGAGTCCTCGCGCTTCCTGCTTCGTGATGATGTCTTCATCTTTAAGCTCATCCAGCATATCCAAGACATCCATAACCAAAGCGTCCTCATCTTCCATGTCCCCCGCTCGGGAACTTCCCGTCTCTATACTTAAATCAATCGGGTTTCGGATCTTCACAAAACCTTCGCCATTGCGACAAGCCTCACAGCTTGCACTGTTGCGGGCAGCAGTATTGCTGTCATGTTCATACCCACCTCTCTTTCTTCCCAGTCCTTTGTCGTCCAAAGCATCGACATCGATCACGGTCTTATGATCATGCACGTTCGAGTACACGCGCGATTTCTCACTTTCGCCCACGGAGTCCTCCTTTCCATCCTCCAGTACGCAGCCTTGTGACAAATCGACGATTCCTTTGAAAGCATTCTCACTGCCTTTACGCGCGTATACATCATCATTTGATGCTTCCGAGATTGAAGACACCTGGGCACAAATACAAGGACTCTCGGTGCTCAATAAATCCATTTTGTCGTCGTCCTCATGAGCAATATCCAATGTACTCGCACCTGCAGAGTCCACAGGGTCCTCCCGACTCCACTTCTCTTTTGATCCATGAAGCATCCTTCTTCCATGATGCTCCCCCAAGCCACAATTTTCGGTGAGAACTTCCGAATCCAAATCGCTATCCAAATATATGACATTTTGCTCTTCATGCTCTAGGTCATGCCCCTCTGCGGTCCTTCCATCCATGGTGTTTGATTCAGTCCTTACGACCTCCATTTCATCATATTTACACTGCTCTTCCACACTTTCCTTTCCGTTCCCGCCATCAAGCATGCCACTCATTGCCCTTTCTTTAACTCCTCTCTCCCATTCTTCAAAAAACGTTACTACATCCAATTGCTTGTCTTCAAAACCTTCCTCCACGGCCGCTGCCTCTCCCTCTTCATCTACCACAGGCAGACCTTGCCCCTCCAACCTTCTTAATGCTTTTTCCGAGAGCATAACCCCCATGAAATGCTTCTTCGGTTTTGATGTGATTGCCGCTCTTACAACACGCAGCCGCTTCCTACGTGCCAATTTTTGAACTAGCTGCCAGTGTCTGATAACGTCGAACGTCAACATGAAAGCTTTGTGAATCCGTAGGCCTACGCTATCGGAGGGTGCTTGTCGACCATGAGGGAAGCAGCGAACGAGAGCGGCATTGTAGCAGCGTGTCCAGGCTATTTCCGCCTCGTGGGGTCGAAGGTATTGCGCCCGGAGCAAGTATTCAGGCCTCTTGTCCACGAATGCTTGACGGCCCACGTCAGGGAAAATGATCTTAAACGAACAACCCCCTCCACGATCGAGGGCCAAAAAAGGCCTGATCGAGTCCGGGTAAAGATAAAAGCCGTTTCCACCGAGATGACCCTCACCGCCCGCGTCTGCCCCCTTCAGCATCTCAAGGGCCCGGTCGAAACGCAGACCTCGGTCCAGAGTGAGGGTGACTAGAGACATGGTCGTCTCTTCATGCAAACTTTTTGCCCTCTTCATGTCCTGGTGGCAAACTCCGTTTGTGAGACCCTTGTTGGCGAGCACAGCTTTGCTTTCATGATTGTCGTCACCATCAACAATGCAAGGAGCGACGTGAGACGCTCCAGCTGCGACTGTCTCAGTCAAAGAAGGTCGTGGAAGAGACAGCTGTAGGACATCGTCTGAAGTTTTATACTTCTTGATGGGCCCATGCACTTCAACAGCCTCCCCTCGGATGTTTATTATGCCTTGTGACTCATATGTGCCATCCATTTTGGCAGCATGTACTACCTGACGCATTTGACCCCGTTGACAAATGATCGGGTCAGGAATCTGAGGGAAAAAACGCTCATCCCGTCTCATCTCCCTTCCCAAGAAGATATCTGAACCTTTGGGCATCCAGAGCACTTTACTACTGCACTCGTCAATCCGTTCCTCGTCATTCAATGTCTTATTTTCTCCCGACTCAACAACCTCTTACTCCCTTACCTTGTTGAACAATTCGAAAAATTTGTCCATCAGAACATGCTGAATTTCCAATTCAAAGCTTAAACAACGATTAAGAAATTTTCTGGTATCATCATCCCTATTCAGGGCCACAGCCTCCAAGATTCGCAGGGCCTTGCGATAGCGCGGGCTGGGATCCTCGACGGACCAAAGTCTTGTGTAGGCCTCGTTCCCATGCTTTGACTCCACGTTGTACTCGCGCAGATCCATCGTCTTGGTCGTGGCTCCCTCATGACCGTGGCATATGGCACCCAGCGACTGCAGGCGACGAGCGACCGTGCTGATAAACCGTG
>Ga0209925_1000457_pt1 | contig 21052 bp, 25 predicted proteins | sample SalPonR2_A_D1_MG_FD_185702 | JGI IMG/M metagenome (GOLD analysis project Ga0209925, IMG submission 185702) | Salt pond soil microbial communities from South San Francisco under conditions of wetland restoration - Salt Pond MetaG R2_A_D1_MG... ... | reverse complement strand
AAACAAATGGTGGAGTTGAATAAAAAACTTCATACGCAAGGAATTGCTATTAGAAAGTTTATTGATAACGACAACTCAAACACTAAGCACGTAACGCTTAAAGAGGCATTTGCTCAGAATCTTAAAGCCAACATGGACAAGCTGCAAAAGCTAAAAAATGGGGCAAAAGGTGAAGCGCAACAAAATGAGTTTGAATTTGAAGTTAAGGCCGCAGGCACAATCACAAGTGCAAATATTTCAGGGGGTAATGTTCCGGTTGAAGATAGATTAGAGGGATTAAACACAGTTCCTTCTCGTAGGGTTAGATTGTTAGACGTAATGTCTCAAAGAGGTACTTCTTCAACTGTTGTTAGTTGGGTTTACCAAGCCAATAAAGATGGGTCCGCAGGGCAAACCGCTGAAGGTGCAGCTAAGAACCAAGTTGATTTTGATTTAGTTGTTGCTTCTCAGTCTATCAAAAAGACTACTGCTTATATCAAAGTATCAACTGAAATGTTAGACGATATCGAGTGGATGGCTTCTGAAATCAATAATGAGTTGATGCGAGAGCTTTTAAAAGCCGTTGAGAGTCAAGTATATTCAGGCGATGACGCAGGTCAAAACTTAAATGGTGTTAGAACTACTGCAACACCTTTCGCAGCAGGAACATTTGCAGGAGCCGTTGATAACGCTAACATTGTAAATGTGCTAGATGTCGCATTGAATCAGATTAAAATTGCAGAGCATCCTATGGATATGCCTGTTGTATTCATGCACCCTTCTGATGTTACTGCTTTAAAACTTGCAAAAGTTTCAGCAACCGACAACAGGACGTTACAGAGATTATATCAAGTAGGCTCAACGCTTTTACTTGACGGTAATATTCCAATTGTGGAAACTACTCTTGTAACTGTTGATGAATACCTTGTTGGGGATTTCAGCAAGGCTATTTTGGTTCAGAAAGAAGGAATTAGAATCGACATTGGCCTAGATGCTGATGACTTCACTAAGAACCTTAGAACTGTTTTGGCAGAGTGGAGAGGCTTAGTTATTGTGAAAAACAATGATAGAACTGCTTTCGTAAAAGGAGACTTTACAACTGATAAAGCAGCCTTAGAAACTGCATAAATTTAAAGGGGAGTTTCGGCTCCCCTATTTTTAAATCAAAATTAAGATCATGAAAAAGTTTATTTTACTTTTATTTTTAGGCGTATTTGGATTAGGTGTTAATGCGCAAGTTGTAACGTCTGACCCTGACACGATTACCAATGCAGGAACAGCAGATGCAATTGTTAAGCCCGGAGGTGGTTCAGTTGTTGTTGGTGTTCAAGTTGTTGTTACCAAAATTAGTGGAACTGTTGCAGGTGATTGTAAGTTATTCGGTTCTATTGATGGCTTAAACTATGTTCAAATTGAAACAACTGATAGTTTAGCGTTGACTGATGTAGCGACTCAAACTTATATTTGGCAAGTCGCACCTTCACCTTACGATAAGTTGAAATGCACTTGCACAGGATCCGGAACGATGAGCGCAGGTATTTTGGCAAAGGCTATTAGGCGTGATTGACGTTATTTAGCAATAGACGAGAAAGCCCTTGCAATTTGTAGGGGCTTTTTTTATATTTGACTTTTAAACGTTTAATTAAATATTTGTTATGGCAAAAGAAAAAGAACCTACTCTTGTAAAGGTAAAGGGAAAAAAAGTAAAAAGCGGTAAACCTCAACACCTTGAAGTTGGGAAAACTTATGAAGTTACAGAAGAAAAGGCAGCCGCTTTAATAAAAAATGGTCAAGCTGAAAAAATTAAATAAAATTTAAAAACAGCTATCAACACAAGTTAAGCCTCATTTTTTAATGGGGCTTTTTTTTTACCTTTGAATCATGGGAATATTAGTAATTTCATCTGACTTTGAAAATGGCAGGATTAGAATTAGCCAAACAAGCGAATCAAAAGAGGACTTAGATAATTTTATAGCAGCTTATGAGGCTATGTATATTAATCACTTGTTAGGAATTACAATGGCAACTGACTTTATTAATGATTTAGTTGATCGAGTTCCACAATCCGAAAAGTATTTAGAAATTTACAATCCTTTTACGAAGGAAATAGGCGACCACATGTTTACTAGCTTAGGCATGAAAGAAATGATTAAAGGTTTTATTTACGTGGATTTTATCGCAATGCAGCCCATCCAAAACACACCATTAGGAAACGTTAAGAATATAGCGGAAGTATCAGAAGGGATTGATAATAGAATACCTAGTGCAGTTGTTTACAATCAATCTGTTAAGACCTCAGACGCTATTCAGTATTACATTGAAGATAATTCAGATACATATCCCGACTTTGACGGCATTCACAAAGAAATGACAGGCATCTTATGATATTAGTTACTGATTTACTAGATGAGCTAATTTCAAGCCTTGAATTAAATGTTCAGGTTAAAAATGTAGTTGATAATGGGGATGGTAGTTTTACGTTAACAGTTGACAGGACATGGTATCTAACCGATAATCTTTATTTCTTATTAGGCTCAGACCTATACAAAGTCAAATCATTTACGCTAGATAGTGAGTTGGTAGTAACTCAATCAGACCATGAAAATACACCAATAGCAGGAACCTATCAACTTGAAAACCCTACATTCTATCATGGCAAAGTAAAGCCAACAAATGATGAGCTTACAAAAATTAAAGATTGGTATAGAAAACCTCCATTAATTTGGTTGTTTGAAATATTTGCTAGAACCGAGCCATCTGAACCGGATAGCATAATTGATTCAGAGGGTGAATTAAGGTTGTTATTCTTGCTCTATTGTGATTTTGCTAATTGGGAAACAAGCGATCATTATGAGAAGGTAATTAAACCGATGAATACTGTTGTAGATGAATTTTTAAGAGTATTAAGGGACTATCCCTTAGTAGGGTTATTAGGAAGCGTAACCTACATTAACCATGCTAATTTTGGACAATACAGCATCACAAATCCTGCTGATACCGAAAGAAATATGTTTAATATTACACTTTCAGGAATTGAAATACAACCTAATTTGCCGTTAACAAAAACCTGTTGAATCTAATTTGAAATGAATTTTATAACTTTGACTAAAATTATTTAACAAATGAAAAATTGCAACTGCACGTTAGGACTTACTAACTCAGGAATCCCAAATTGCCAACCTGTTATGAAGGTTGCAAGAAAGTTAATTGTTGTTCCTATGTTTCAGGATGATGGAACGGCAAATGAAATTGACTTAACAAGCGACACATTAGATTCTGCTTTCTTTTTAGGAAAAAGGGATAATGTTGATTCGAGCCAACGTTGGTATCCACTACCAAAAATGGAAAATGTCGAGACAAGTCGAGATAATCCAATTAAAGAGGACTTCAATTCAGGCCGTTCTATTACTATTCAAGATGGTGTGAGAACATTTACTGGGTTGTTGGTTCAGCAATACGGAACTTTTTTGAATAAGATTGAGGACTATGGATGTGATAGGGTAGGTGTATTTATTGTTGACAAAGATGGAAACCTTATCGGAATTTCAGACACGGCCAACAAGTTAAGACCAATTGAGATTGATGGCGATTCTTGGAAGCCTATTTTACAATGGGGTGATGATACGACTTCTACTAAGATTCAATTGAATTTTAATTGGGACATGGATGAGCAAGATCGAAACATCCGAATGATTAAAAAATCAGACTTAGATAACTACAATTTACTTTCTTTAAATGGATTATTGGATGTTTACGGTAGAGATTTAGCTCTTCCAACGTCAACAACTCAATTAAAAGTTGCTTTGTTTTATGAGTTTGGAGGATTAAAAGATCAAGGCGACTATACAGCAGGAGTTGAAGGGTTAGGAGTTGATGATATTGTAGTTTACAATGTGACTACTGACACCGATGTAACACCTTCAGCGGTTACAGAAACGCCCGAAGGAACTTATGAATTAACATTTGCTGCTCAAACTTCTGCCGATGTATTGAAAGTCAAAGTAGATAAATCAGGCTTTAGTGCTGAATACGTTGAAGACACGGCAGGAGCAGATATTGAATTTACCGTACCGTAATGAGTAAAGTTGTAAAGATTCAAAATACTGAAATTCGCAAAGATGGTTTTACATCATTGAAGGCTTTTAAAAAAGCGTTTGAGGGAAAATTAAAAGGCGATTTAAAGAAACACTATAACACCGTAACAGGTAAAAAAGTTAAATAATTTTCTTGCCGGTTGTATTTATGGGAAGCCTCTTATTCAATTAAGGGGCTTTTTTTGTATATTTTTGTAAGGTGCAAAGACTAATGCAAATAGCTAGAAATGCAGCGAATTTAGACGTTGGAGATATGTTTATGAGAGTATTTGCACAACCTGACAAACAACAGCTAGTGATAACGCTAAACCAACAAAAGCAGCTATTCGAGGAAGGTGTTAACTCAATGAATGTAATAATTGGAACCTACTCACCTGCAACAGAACAAATGACAGGAGGTGAAAAAAGAGCAGGTCAGCATTATACGCTACTTGATACAGGCGCATTTTACGAATCTTTCAAAATAGTATCAGTTACAAAAGAATCGTTTACCATTGATGCAAATGGAAACAAGGGAGATGAAAACCTCTTTGAAAAATACGGAGAGGAAATACTAGGATTAACCGATGAATCGAAAGAACGATTAGCAAAGCTCATCACTTCCGAAATATCATTTTTAACTTTACAACAAATTTTGAAAGGATGAAGTTTTACAAATCAATTGATGAACTACCGATATACTATTGGAATCAAATAAAGGAAACAGGCGACCTTTCAAATTTGATAGTTAATTATAATGGTGAGCAAGTTACCAAATATCAACAGCATCAATTGAAACAGATTTATGAGGATTTAAACAAACAATTTTTTGATAAATTTGGAAAGCAAGACAGCTACCAAGAACAAATTCAGGAACTTTCACAGCTATACATTTGGAAAATTGAGGGTGTTTTAGATAATAACCCTGCGGCCAAGATTTACGCACGTGCAGAGGAGAAAAAAATGCAATCAAGGGAAACTCTTAACTTTGATACCACAATGGCTATAATTCAGCGCAAATTAGGATTTTACGTTACTGCAAAGCAAATGACAACTACCGATTATTTTACTCATATTTATTTGATTTCAAAGGAGGGTAGTAATGGCTAAAAAAGTAACAAGGAAAGACGTATTTGAAAACGATATTTTCACGCAAGTAATAAAAGATGCAAAGGAATTTGACAAGGTTTTAAAAGGGATTGTAAAAACTGAAAAACAATCGTTAGCAGAAACAAAAAAGTTCCTTCAATCATTTAGTGGTAATTCTTTTTCTGATTTACAGAAATTTAACAAAGGCATTAAAGAGGCTGATTTATCAATTAAAACACTAAATAAAGCCGAAAAAGAGCAGATAAGAATTAAGCAAAGAATTAAACAATTACAAAGCGATCAAGGAAAGCAAAATGAATTATTAAAACTTCAACTATCTGAGCAGCGAAAAGCGATAAAACAAACAGCAAAAGAGCGACTAGGATTAGTTTCAGTTTATCAGAAAGAAAGTGCTAGGCTTAATGATTTAAGAAAAAAATATAAAGATATAGCACTAACGCAAGGTGAAAATTCTAAACAAGCCAAAAGATTAAGAGGTGAGGTAACTAAGTTAGATGCAAAACTAAAAAAAGTCGATGCGTCAGTAGGTCAATTTCAGCGAAATGTAGGAAATTACAAAAGCGCATTTAAAGGGTTGGGGGGTGTTGTTCGTTCTACTCTTTCAGCATTTGGTTTTGTTGGTGGTATTTATGTTTTTGCAAATGCGATTCGAGAAGCATTTACTACTATTCGTAATTTTCAAAAAGAAAATGCAGTATTAGCAGGAGTATTAGGCAAAACAAGAGCCGAAATAAAAGGATTGACTTCTGATGCACGTCGTTTGGGTTCTATTACAGCCAAGACATCAAGCGAGGTTACACAATTACAAATTGCTTATGCTAGATTAGGTTTTTCACAAAGCGAGATTTTAGATTTAACAGAAGGAACTATTAACGGTTCCATTGCCTTAAATGCTGAGTTAGATCAAACAGCAAATTTAGTTGGTGCAGTTATAAGAACTTTTGATGATTTAGAAACTTCAGACGCAACCAATGTAGTGGATTTACTTTCAGCTGCTACACAAAAAAGTGCTTTAAACTTCACAAAGTTAGAAACTGCTTTGCCGATTGTGGCAGGCGCAGCAAATGCGGCAGGAATACCTTTGAGTTCTTTAACTGCATTGTTGGGTAAATTATCAGATAGTGGAATTGATGCAAGTAGTTCTGCAACGGCGTTGAGAAATATATTTATTGAAAGTGCAAAGCAAGGATTAAGCTATGAAGAAATTCTTGATAAAATTTCAAATAGTACAGATCAACTTACCGCTGCAAATGATGAGTTTGGAAAAAGAGCAGCCGTTTCAGCTTCTATTTTAGCAAAAAACATTAAAGAAACCAAAGAATTAGACCTTGCTTTGCAAGACGTTGCAGGAACTTCTCAAAGGTTGGCAGATGAGCAATTAGATACCTTAGATGGGTCAATATTAAAATTAAGTTCAGCTTATGAGGGATTTATACTTTCAGTTGAAAGTGGAGAAGGGCCTATATCAAATGCCATAAATTCAGCAATTAAAGGGGTAACTACTTTACTCGGGTACATCACTCAATTAAATAAAACATCTGATGAATTTGGACAACAATATGAAGGCTCAATTAGTAAAGAAGTTACATCTATAATCGGAGGGGCTAAAAATTCTGAGGAAGCTATAAAATCACTAAATGATGCTTTGTTTGAAACACAAATAAAACTAATCAAAACCCAAGAAAGACTTAATCAAGAGTCAGGTTTTTTTGATTTTTTAAACCCTGCAAAATTGACTAAAAACAAAGCACTTGAGCAAAGCGTTGGAGTATTTGAAAAAAAGATTGAAATATTAAAAACTGCAATTAGTGATCCTGATGCATTTCTTAATAATTTGGAACAAGCAACAACAAAAAATGATCCAACCACACCAACAGGTGAACCAAATCCTAATATTCAAAGAACAGATGTTCAAATTGAAAACCTTAAAACAAGGCAAGAAATAGCAGAAAAGTATCGTGAAGAATTAAATATCACTATTGATGCCTTGAAACAAATTGGAGCAATAAGCGACGAAGCTGCAAAAGAAGAAGAAAAATATCAAGAAAAGCTGAAAAAAGCAATTGAAACTAATAAAGCAGCAGAAGAGGAATTAATTAGAAAAGATAAGGAAAGATTTGAAGAAAATAAAAAGAGGCAGCAAGAGCAAATTCAAGGAATAAAAAACATTACCACCACAACAATAGATGCTTTAAACCGACGATCAGAAGCTCAAAAAACAGCTTTAGACCAAGAAATTGCAGACCGTGAACAAAATATAACTAGACAACAGGAGTTAGCAGCGCAAGGGTTAGATAACTCCTTAGCCTTTGAGCAACAAAAAAAGGCGCAAGCAGAAGTTGAAAGAGAAAGATTAGCTGAAAAACAGCAACGCCGTGAAAAGATATTAGCCTATTTCAATCTATTGGCAAGCTATGCTGAACAAGGGAATCCGGATGGAGCTGCAAGTAAAGCATTAGCCCAAGTGGCAATCGCTGAAACCGTTGCAGGATTCTTTGCAGAAGGAACAGAAAGTGTAGGTGATAACAACACTACTAAATGGAGAAACACCGGAACAGATGACTACATTGTAGCAGTTGATAAAGGCGAAAGGATTATTGCAGCAGATCAAAATAAGTTGATTGGCGACCTGACAAATAAAGAGCTTTCAAAACTAGCTTATCAATACAATCAAGGATTATTGCAGCCTAAAGTTCAAATGATTAATAGTAATGGGGAGGTCGTAAGCCAACTAAAACAAGTTAATCAAAGCCTAAGTATTACACCAAGCTATCAAGTTAATTGGGATAGGCAAGGCAATCTAATTGAAACCGAAATTAGAAAAGGAATTAAGCGAGTAAAAAGAACGCTAAAAGGGAGGACTAGGATTTGAAAATAGAAGTCATTTTAAATGGTCAACAGGCTAAGATTCCACCGATAAATGTAGAGCAGTTAGAAATTGAATTGAACTACGATACTGACGATGCGAATGAGCAGACAGTTACGCTTACTAATTTTGAGTTTATTAATGAGTCTGCAACTCGATTGAATAATTACCTAAATGCAGGAACAAATGGAGGGGTAGGGATTTTTGAAGGCTTACCGATGCAAGTAAGAATTACAGACGGGAATATTACTCAAACCTTGCTAGATGGTTATTTAGATTTAACAGGCGCAACGTGGGATTGTGATAAGGTAATAGCCGATGCCGTTCCAAAAAAACAAATCGATTGGTTAAATGAGGTTGCAGATAGCAAGTCATTTGAATATATTTCACAAAATGAAGGGTTAATAGTTCCCTCAGATTACATTTTCGTTCCTTATGTAATTAACACTATTCCTAATTATAAAGACATTGTCATCGCTCAAATTAGCGTTTTTCTTGTTGTAAAAGAGCTAGTATTCATAGGCGTTCAATTAAGTGCGGATGCAGCAAAATCAGGAACTATAATTGATTCATTGGGTGGTATTATCGGAGCAGTTGCATTGGCTATTTACACTGCAACTATTCTAGCTTCATTGATTGCCTTAATAATTCAGTTGGTCCAATTGCTTATTCAACCTGTTAAGTATAAGCCTGCGATGTATGCGAAGGATTTAATGGAAAAGGGTTGTCAATCGTTTGGTCTAAAATTTCAGAGTAGCATTTTACAAAGCCCTCCATTTGACAAAATGGTAATAATTCCTGAAAGCTACAACAATCCTGCAACCCTAGAAGACGAAAATATTTTAGGCTTTACTAGCCCAAGTATAACAGATCAGACGGGTTATTATCGAGGCACATTCGGTGAATTTATTCGACAAATGAAAATCTTATTTAATGGGAAGGTTATAATTGATGGCGATACATTAAAATTTGAAAGACGGGATTTTGTAAATGGGAATCCAAAATATCAATTACCTAATTATGATTTTGATGCGTTCACTACAAATGCAGCGGATGTAAAGAGTCAATTTAACTTTGCGTTCAGTTACGATATAAACGACAAAAACACCATTGATGAATGGGAAGGAACGAATATTGATGTAACGCTAAAACCTAAGTTAGTCAATAACCAAGATTATTTTCTCGTAAAAGGATTACAACAAGAGTCTAGTCAATTTGCCTTAGCCAAAAGAAAGACAGAATTAACAGCAGTTGAAAAGATTGTTAGAGGCTTTTTAGATGTATTTGGAGGGGTTTTTAATACAATCCTTACTCTAGTTAATATCATTGCAAACATTATTAACGCTATCACAAGTGTAATTGAGAAACTAGCATCTTTACTTTCTTTGGTAGGAATTGATTTTGCACCAAACATTCCTGACGTTCCAACAATTGACAAAGTTGATTTTGGGGAGTTAATTGATGATAGAATCGGAATGATTAAGCTAGAAAATGATATTATTAGCGTTCCTAAAATTGCTTTAATTGATAAAGGTGTGATTGACAGGAAGACTAAATTAAACAGCCTTAATGAGCAAGTTTTAAATGCTCAATACATTTATCAAAACTTTTACAAACAGACTGATTTTAGCGCAACCAGTGAGCATGGCCAATATTACATTTACGATTTAGAGAATATTGATTTTAGCTTTCAGAATTACTTAGACGTTAAAAACAACCCATTGTTGCTAACTGCAGATGGTAAAATAGGCGAAATTGTATCTTTGAAATGGAATCCAAGAGAAGGTTCAGCTAATTTGCGATACAAGGTAAATCAGCTATACAATAATAATTTAGAATCAATTGAATTTTTACCCAAAGGACGATGATAGATAAGCAAGTAGCAGCCCAATTACAAGAGACATTGAAAAGTGCCACTGAAACTTATAAGGTGTTGGATAAAAATATTCAAGATTATCTAAATAATAGCGAGCTATCTAAAGAAGAAAAGGAAAAGCTAGTAAAATTGTATGCTGAGGCTGAATTGCCTGACAAAGTAAAGGAAGCAAAAGAGCAATTAGAAAAAATTAAAAATGCTTTATGAGTGTAGAAATTACCAATATAGACATAAGACGTGAGGACTTCCGACCAAGTACGGCAGGAACAGATTATCTATTGGGTAATTTATTCACAAAACATAAGGCAATTATTGATATTGAGGTTGCAACATTTGTAACAGCTAATAATTTTAACTTTACCTTAGACGATACTTCAGTTCTTAATATTGGTTCAAATTGGGCTATAACAGATGACAATAACTCAGGTAGATTTCGAGAGTTTTTCGCAGGGAATGAGGTTAAGATTTTCGCAGGTGCAAGCAGTCCATTTAATGGAACTTATACTATTGTTAAGGTTCAGGATAATGACAACACATTAGTTATTAGTGGAGCATCACCTAGCACATCTAATACAACAATGTCAGTTGGATACATTACTGTAACCGACCAACCCACAGGATTTAGATATTTCTTTGGATTGCCCGAAAATAACGAAGTAGCTTCTTTCGATAGCAAAATAGATGGAATAGAGCAACAATATAAGTATGGAGACTCAACAGGCATAGGGACGTCATTTGTTGCAATGACTCAACTATTTAAAAAGTCAGCTCATTTAGGTTCAGCTCAAGTAAAAGAAGTTAGCAGCAATACAACTTCAATTTATGTTTATACATTTCAGATAGAACATACTTTTTTTGTTAATCCTTTTTATCTCGACACACAGTTAAATAACTTATTATTAGGCGATGCACCGACCTATTTTGATAAGCAAAAGTGTTTAAGATATGTTTTTCGGGTTCAATCTCATTACGACGTTGATAATCCTAACGAATTTCTCGCAGTTGAAATAGATCAAAAACTAGGAAATACAGGTTGGTTAGATGAAAATTTTAATGGCGGTCAAACAAATTACAGTATTTCAGATTTATCGTATACAAGGGTAAGCGATAGCCTAGCATTAACAGGTATTGAAAATGTATTAGGAACTAGCGATACCACAACAGTAGCATTTCGTGTATTAAATACCACGGATACACCATTTCGTGAAGCAGGAAATGCCACAAAATTAGTATGCAATATCATTGTATTGCCTGAAAATCCTGCAGCTTATCAAAACATTAATCAATTAATGAAAGAAAACTATTGCTTTGATCGAGCAGTAGCAACGGCAAACAGTGTTCCTACTCCTGTTGATGGAGATGAATTTGGCACCAATTTTCAGATAATTGAAAATTTAAAAGCGACTTTTGTTAATAGTGGAAGAATTGATGTTGAATTCACTGCCAATTTAGGCAGCGAAGTAATTAGTAAGGTTGCTAATTTAACCGACAAATATTTTCTTATTGCTATTTCAACAGAGGATTTAGATTTAGGAAATGAGGCAAGCGATGCGATTACACTAAAGGTAGCAGTAGATCAATTCACAACCACCGTTGGAGACTTAATCACATTCAGCAACGAAGGATTTATTGAACATCCCGAAAATGATTTAGCTGAAATAAGTACAGGATTTACAGCAATTTCAAACGATGAGATAGTAGGAAGGTGTGATTTTACGTTAGATATTTCAGAATATAATCCATCAATAACCGATGTAGATGTTCAGATAGTAGCAAAAAAAACCGACGGAACAGAAGCAGTATTGCAGAAAAACAACATAAGTGTTTCGGGAGTTCAAACTGTTGGAGGTGTTCAGAATATTCAGATTACCAACCCAACAGGCTTCAAAGTTAATCCAAATGAAATACGTTCAAATTTACTTTTTCAGCGTGAAACAGATTTAGATTCAGGCGACAATAAAGGTTTTTCAATTGCTTACCCATTTTTATTTCGATGGGAATATTGGGAACAATTAATACTTGCAGGCAATTTACCAAATGATTTTTTTGCGAAAGGTCAGAGCTTTTTAGGGTACAATCAAGATTGGAATAGGTTAGGAGATTTTGCAGATTGGAATATTTATTTTCGTGTGAAAGTTAATCTATTAACAGATGAAGGTGCTACAAGTGCAACAAGCGAAACAGAAATACCACATAGAACATTTGATGAGAATAGCGATTGGAGTTGTTCAATTGCAAGTTACGACCAAAGTGGAAATGCCTTAACAACCGGTTCAAGCCCATACATTGATGGAACAATAGATACTGAAATAAGAGCGGTATTTGAAAAAGTTAGTGGTAGTGTGCCTGCATTAGCCAATGTGTCAATGGTGCTTAGAATATTAGTTTTTGAGCAAGGTAATTACATTGATAATTTTAGCTTTTCAAGCGATTACGATAGGTCGGTAGTAATAGATCAATGGTGGAAATCAATAAATGCAGATGGCCTTGTTGAAATAACAAAGTCAGGAGCTGTATTTACAGGAAAAGTAGATTTAAGTCAGGTTAACTTACCAAGCGTAAATGGTAAGTACACAATTTATGCAAGGATTTATGAATCAGGGACTGTTGCAGTTTGTTCATTTGGAACGACCACATCTGTAATGAATGATAGTGCGAATTTCAATTTAGGCGGTTTAAATGGCCTAACGCTTAGTCAATTTATAATTTGGGTAGATGGAATTGAACAGACCACAATAACAGGAGCAAGTTTATCCGGTACATTATTCACATTTGGCGGAAAAGTAACGGGTGATTTATTTGCGGTTTGTTCAAACGATGCCGTTATCGGTAGCGTCTCAAATAGCGAAGAAATTACAAACGCATATCTTGTTGGTAAAAGTGCAGAAAACATACTTATTTGGGTTTCAGGTGTTGAATTGTCTACAAAACCAACCTTTTCAATGAATAACGTAACAGGCACTGCAAGTTGGGCTTATAAAGTAAATGGAAACTATAAGTTATTCCAAGCCGATACTGTTCACGTTTCAGATACCATTGTTAATAATGACACTTATACTAGCGCATCATTAATAGGGTTAAATTTAACAGATCAAATATTCATAATTGATGGAATATTTATGAATCAAAAATTCAATTCTTTTGACACCGTTACAGGAACCATTGACATAGGGTTTAAGGTAACAGGAAATATTAAAGTAGTAACTTTGTAAAATGATAAAATTAAATCTTATGTTCAAAATAGTAGCTAAAATATTGTTAGCGACATTGCTTAGTTTGTTTGCGTTTTCAGCAAGCGCACAAATTCCAATGAGTTCAAAATACGACTTTCAAAATAATGTTCAAATTTCGAGCGATACATTCACGCTTTACACAAACTCAACGGTTCCAAGTGATTCAGCATTTGTTATCATTGATTCGGCAAATAACCGAGTTAGATTTTTAGACTTTTCAGCGGTTGGAGGTAGCTCATTTGTCGATAGCACTCGATTGGCACGAGATAGCGTTTTAATATTTTGGCAAAATGGCGTTAAAGTAGATAGTGCAACAATTAAATCAACCGATAAGTATTTGACATTGGTAAGAGATAGTGTTTTAATTAGTTGGCGAAATGGGGTTAAGGTAGATAGTAGCACAATATCAGGTTTAGGCGTAACTGATACAGATTGGTTAAATAATGGTTCCGTAATTTATAATAATGTAAATCCCGTAATTGTGAATAATGATACAGTAAGTAATACGGCAAAGTTTGAAGTTTGGGGATATAATTCAGATTCAATAGAGTACACAAATAATCAATTGACTGATACAAGTCAAATTTTAGAAAAAAATACAGGATCAATTAACAATACTTTTAAAACAGTTTGGAGTTTTGATAATCCCTCAGATACTTTATTTTACAAAGCAAGTGCATCAACACCTGCAGGCGTTACAATACCTTCAACAAATGGAGCAAATGCGAGGGTGACAATTTTAAACGTAAACAGACCAATTAGCAGCTATTTAATTCAAGTGTCTGATGGTTTGCCTTACCAATGGAGGTTTAAAGGTTCTAATGATACGTTGGCTGGTTGGGATATATTAGACACCCAAACAGGAAGGGATACCACATATTGGAAAGCAAACGCTAGTACACTAGATAGTGTAAAGGTGTATAAATTTAACAATGCCAAAACATATCAATATTATCGATTAGAGTTTGACTCTACTGTTGGCGTTTCGGATAATGTAGTGTATGTAGCGGATGGTAGTTTTGCGTCAAATACAGTTGACTTGGTTAACTTAAGGTTGTTTCCTGCAAAAAAAATACCTGCCTTTCAAGTTTTTCAAGACTACAGGGTACAAGTCAAAAGTGATTTGTATGTAGAAGGAAATACAAAAATACGTGAAAGTGTACGTGCAGGAATCTTATTTGATACGTTAAGCAATACGGCAAATGACACATCAATCACGTTAAACTTTACCAACAACCAAGGAACACACCTATATTTAATCGACACTTTAGTAACAGGTGTTTTAATTGACGTAAACACAAGCTCTTTAGAAGTTGGCTACATTCAAGACTTTAGCCTGACTATTGAAGTTGATACAAGCGTAATTGCACCAACGCTATTTTTTACAAGTGGTAAATTTCAATTTTCAGGCGGTACAACTCCAACGCTATCAACAGGCAATACAGATGCAACACGAAAGGATATTTTAACCTTTAGGTATGATGGAACCGCCGAAAAACGCTTAAAAGTAATTCCTGTAAAAGATTTTCAAAATAATTAGTTATGAGGTTAATTAAGTATTTTTTCCTTTTCTTAATTATTGGGTTTACTTCTATAAGCTCTAATGCACAACCATTGTTAAGTGGTGGTTTTGTTCAAGTAAAAATACAGTTTGACCCAAGCGCACAAGCTATCATAGACCAAATGACTACAAATGGTAGCACTCCAAGTGAAGCAAGACAAATACTTATTAATCAACTTGTTTTAGATTTGAAGGGATTAGGAAATACAGGCAGTGCAGATATATGGAGTAAGTTGGATTTACTTCAAATTTATGCAGCAGAAGATAGAATACAAGCGCTTACAGAGTGGGTAAATGCAGATGGTAGTTTAGATGCTACCGAGTTTAACTCGCCATCATTCACTGCTAATTCTGGCTATATAGTAACTCAAACTGCATCAATTATTTCAAATTATATTCCATCTGTAAATGGTGTTAATTACACACAAAACTCGGCATCATTTGGTATGAGGGCAACTTCGCTAAATGCAAGATATTGGGTTGGAATAGACGAAAATCCATTAAGGTCATGGATTAGAGTTGATACAGATGGAAGTATTGACTTGTCAATTAATGGAAACATATCTTCAGATATTTCTCATTCATCATTTTCAGATGCTTTTTTGACCTTAAATAGACCAAATTCTACAAGTTTTGAAGCATATACAAATGGAGTGTTAAATGGAACTGCTACTGAAAATTCAATTGGTTTAAATTCAACTTATCCATTTTTAATAGGAGGAATTAATCGTTCAACTCCTTTAAGAAATGTAATTAATAATGTTAAGTTATTTTTCACAGCAAGTTATTTGAACGCATCCGAAACATTGCAATTGCATAACTCACTTGATAATTATATTAATAGCTTATGATTGGATTGATAGTAAATGAAAAGATGACAATTAAGTCATCATTTTTTAATCGTGTATGGGGTACTTTACTTAGTACCAATAATGAGCATTTTTTTATTGTGGATGCACAACAAGACTTAGATAATTTAGGAATTGAATACACTATTGGAGAAGTAGAAATTAAACAAGATGAAACACCTAACTAGCATACTTTTAATTTTAGTCCTAACAAGCTGCAACCTTAGCCAAAAAATTAAGGAAGCAAAATGCAATCGAGCGTTAAAAAAAATATCAAAACTTGAATTAAAAAAAGTAAAGTTTGAAAACAGACTTGCGGATATAGGCTGCAAAAGTTTAGTCATACCTAAAGAAATTGAAACGTCAAGCGATACCTTTTACGTTTTCGATACCATTCCCGAAATAATTATAGATGAGGGATATTCTTTTTGGTGTAATCAATTAGGCCAATTAGTTACAAATTACAAGGGTGAAAATGATAGTCTTTGGAGGGTTATTGCAAATGGTAAAAGAATTATTTACAAAGATAAACTTGTATTCACAAGCGATAGTTCAGCCATTTTAAGCGTTCAATCAGGTTGTAAAGCTCAATTAGATAGTTTGCAGCTTATTCTTACCAATAAGACTAAGCAAATCAATGAAATACAATATAAACTAGATGAAAGCCAAAATAAACTAACTACCTATGACAAATGGTTTAATATCCTAAGATGGATTTTTTACATAATTTTGGCAATAGGTGGATTAATTCTGATAACTTATCTAATAAGAATTTTTAAAAAGTAGATTATGGAATGGATTATTGAAAATTGGGATGGAATTGTTTATGCGCTAGGAGCTATTTTAGCGGCTGCAAAGGCAATAGCTAATCTTACACCAACAGAAGAGGATAACAACTTTCTAGGAAAAGTAGGCAAGGCCATTGACAAAGTGGTTCCTAACAAGAAAAAAGGAGGAGGGCGACACTAGATGCCAACTTATACGGGTGAAGCCTGCAAACAAGATTTTATTTATGTTGATCGCAACCCTGCTCAGGATGCGCCCGAACTTGATTTGCTTAATAATCCGTTCTCAAAGTGTTGTTTCAAATTAACTGTATTTGCATCAACAACCGATTCAGATCCATTTAAAAACGACAAAACAAGGTTTTTATACCGTTTTCCCCTTTCAGTTTCTTCATGCGTTTTAACCCTTCAAAAAAAGGTGAACGGAACATGGACAGATCAAGCAACATTAAATGATAATACTTATGGTACATTTTCAGCGTTTGGATTTGCTAGAAAAGGAACGCCGGAACAAGATTTAATTTCTTACTACTTAGATTGGCGAACAGTATTAAGTGCTTTTGACTATGGAAATTATCGAGTTAAAAGGACATTTAGTGGGGTTGATAGATTTTCAGAGCAATACTGCTTAAAATCTTACAGCGCAAAATTAGCAGATAGGTCAGTGCGAATCACTTATACATTGGATAGTATTTTAGGCGATAAAAACGATTCTAAATTAACTGTTGATTATAGTGGGTTGGAATTGGAAAACATGATTAGAATACCAAATGCTATTTTTGGATTTACAGATTCAGATTATGAGATTGAGCAAGTAAGATTTGATGATGGCCGAGAATACGACTTTAGAAATGAACAGACGCAAAAATGGGTGTTGGAATTACGGAAATTAGATTCTAATACTCACGATATTATTAGAGATATTGTCCTTCAATCTGATAATCTATTAATAAGCGACTACAATAGGTCAAATCCTATTCCTACAATAATTAATCAACCTGTTGTAATTGATGGAGGTTATTCGCCTAGCTATGGAAATAATCCTTTATACCCTGTAAGAGTTAATTTTAAAAATTTGTATAATAACAAAAGAAAAAGATATTGTTGATGGATGATGTAAGTTCAGTTTATTTAATTGTTAGTGGTTTTGTTGCTGTTGTGGTATGGGCTATTCGGTTGGAGGGGAAAGTGAAAAACACTGATAATCGAATGAAGGAAAATGAAGTCAGAGACAAGGAAACTAGGGATGACGTTAAGGACACAATTAAGGAGCTTGGGCAATTGACAACTGTTGTAGAATCCAATAAAAAGGATGTTGAAGGGTTAGAAAAGGAAATAAAAGCAGAATTAAGCGGTATTAGATCAGAAATAAGCAATTTAAACGAGAATTTTACAAACTTTATGAATAAATGGTCATCCTGAAAGTAACTCATATAGATTATGGTACTATTTACTTTGACTGTAAAAATGGATATGATCGACAAGGATTAAACAAGAAATACACCAATTTAGGATTTAAGACCACCAAATTAACCGACATAAAAAAGCCAAAAAAGAAACATAGATGGATGAACCGATAGCAAGGATTGAGCGCATTTACAAAGAAGAGCAAACGGAAGGTTCTATTTATGTTTTTAATGAAAGAAATGGTATTGATTTCTCATGTTGGACATTAGAATTGCCATATAGAGATAATCAAAGAAATATAAGCTGCATTAAAGAGGGTGTTTACCCATGCATAAAGCATCATTCACCTAGATTCGGAAATACCATTTGGATTCAAGAGGTTGAAAATAGATCAGAAATATTAATTCATCCTTCAAATTATGTGGGTTCCCTTAACCCTAAAACAAATATGCCTGATTTATTGGGATGTATTGCGCCAGGTTTAAGATTTGGAGACATTACAGGCGATGGAGTTCCTGAAATTTTAGACAGTAAAAAAGCATTAAAAGAGTTGCTTAGGCATTTACCCGGCAAGTTTTACATTGAGATTACCGAAAAATAAATTACATTTGCTTTGATTCATAACTATCACCCGATAGTCTTGTTTTTGTTTAATTGTTGGGAAAAGCCTGTTATTAATTTAGCAGGCTTTTTTTGTTAAGAAAGTTGCTTTTTTTTATTGTTATGTTAATAAAGTTATTAACTTTGTCAACAACAAAAACAAAAACACTATGAATACTTACGATTTAAACCCATTATCAGATATAATGGAATCCGCAATGGATAGGATTTTGAACATTAAGCAAGAATTAAAAGATCAACGAGCAGCTAAAGATGAGCAGCATATTGTTAGTATGTTAGAAACTAACAACTATCATTTAGACAGTCAAGATAATTATGAATGCACATTTATAATTGACATGAATGATGATTGCTGCAATGTGATTAACGTTGATTTATCTGTAATGCACTTGGGTTATAGTGAAAATAGCCCTGCGGATTATGGAACTGAAAAAATTAACAAAGGCAATAGCGTTACAATCAATCAAATAATAATTGAAGATTGTTATGGGAACCAACCTTATGGCTATCCAATTACTAACGATGCTATTGTAGAAGCAATCGAAAAAGAAGTATATAGAATCTACGAATCTTACGAATTAATATAACCCTTAAACAATAACAAAATGTATTACTTAACAGACTTTTACGAATTACCTGAAACTGATATTAGTCCAATTTCTTACAGCATTGGAATAGCCAATAAGTTAGATAAACAATTTCAGTTAGATATTTGGGACAAAGACAAAGACCAACTTCTAAAAAAAGCAAATGCAATCTTAGAAACATTAAACAATTTATAAAATGAGCAATCAATTAACAAAACAACAGTTAGTTAGCAACTTACTTCCAAGAATAAAAGAAATTGGAGTAAGCGAAACACAATTCAAAAAGGAGGTATCATTTGCCCTTCAGCATGTCCAAAAAAATAAAATGCTATCAAAAGCAGATGGAAATTCAGTAATGCAGTCAATCCTTAATACAGTGCAAGTTGGATTATCACTTAATCCAGTACTTAAGTTAGGTTATTTGGTTCCACGTTACGACAGACAAAGGAACAAATCAGTAGCCGCTTTTGAACCATCTTATCAAGGATTAGTAAAATTAGCCACAGATTCAGGTAGCGTTGTTAGTGTTTCATCACATTTAGTTTATGAAAATGATCATTTTGAAGTAAGCTATGGTACAAATGAATCAGTCGAGCATAAGCCTACATTTAAAGATAAAGGAGAAGTAATTGCAGTTTATGCGGTTGCAACCTTGCCTGATGGTAGTAAAATGGTTGATGTAATGGATTTGCAAGAGGTGCATGATATTCGTGAGCGTAGCGATTCTTACACAGCTTATACAGCAAAGAAAATTGAATCTTGTGTATGGGTATCAGATTTTGGAGAAATGGCACGTAAGACTGTTATAAGACGTTTATTTAAATACATACCAAAAACAGAAAAGTTTGAAAAAGTTGCGACTGCTATTAGATATGATGAGGATGATTACACTGCAACCGACAAACAAAAGGATTATATTGAGCAGTTGTTATTAACCTCCACATTAGCTGAACATCGTAAAGAACAAGTTTACTTAGAGCTTGAAGGTTACTCACAACAGCAAGCCCAAAAGTGCATCGAGCATTTAAAAGATAATCAAGTTGATCCGTTACAACGTGGTAACATGTCAGCTAAAGAAATTAGCGAAGCAGTTCAAAGAAAATTAGATGACCCAAAAGCATAACAAAATGAATCAAGACAAAAACGACTTTCCAACAGAAAAAGAACTAAGAAGAATAGGATGGTTACTTACCCTATTCCTATTTTCAGTAATCATTTCAGGAATCATATTACTTATTAAGGCATGGAGTTAGCAGACATTAATAGATACTTAGCACAAGCTGAAGAACAGCTAGCTTATTGGAAACTCCAAAAGCTCAAATTTGAAAGAGAATTTGAAAAAAGTCAAGAAAAAAAAGACAATGAATATTATTTACTTGACATAAAAGATTTATGCGATAGAATTTACTCCTGCGATCTTTCATCTAAAAGAAGAGACCGTGAACCTTATGCATGGGGTCGTCATGTTTATTGCTATGTTGCTCGTGAATTTACAAGTCATTCATTAGCATCTATCGGTAAATTGATAGACAGGAATCACGCAACTGTAATTAATTCACACAGAGAATTTGAAAACTTGTATGATAGCGATTATGGTTTCACAAAATTTGCAGACCAAGTTCTGAATGAATTAGAAACAATTAAACCAAAAAAATGAATAATCAATTTAAAGACCTTACAGAGCATCAATTAATTATTGCTATTGCAGTGTATGTAAATAAAAACATAAGGCAACAGGAGCTTTCTATGGTACTAAAAAGGTATAATATTTACGGAGGTACTCGAAAAGTACGTGAGTTAGTAAATCAAATTAGAAAAAAAGGCTATCAATCATGGCAGAATAAGCAATGGTTTTTGATTGCAGATAACGATGGTTATTCTTGGGAGCAATGTGATAGTTCAAGAGCTAAAAATTGGATTAATAGAATCACATCACAAAAGGCAGAATTAACTAAATTACAGGAATCATACTTAAACATAAATTATAATGAAAAGCAAATTTTACTCGGAAACTTAGGAACAGATGTTGAGATGAAAGAACTCGACAATGGAACCAAAATAGCAACCTTTAGCCTAGCGACCAACGAAAAAACAAAAGGTGGTCAG
>Ga0209925_1000456_pt1 | contig 21071 bp, 15 predicted proteins | sample SalPonR2_A_D1_MG_FD_185702 | JGI IMG/M metagenome (GOLD analysis project Ga0209925, IMG submission 185702) | Salt pond soil microbial communities from South San Francisco under conditions of wetland restoration - Salt Pond MetaG R2_A_D1_MG... ... | reverse complement strand
GTGACCACCCGAGACATGTGGGAAGGAAGGTAGCTCCGTGCCATGAAGGCCGCTTCTGGGATCCGGTCCGTTTTAATGAGCAGTTCAATGCATTCCTCTACCTTACCCAAAAGAAAGAAGGCCAAGAACCCCACATTCCCCTTGCCCTGCGCCGTGGCTTCTTGCGCAAGCTTCAGAAGTCCTTCGGCATTCCCCAACGACGTGTACAAGAGGAGTAACCCGCTCCAGTCCTGCGCTTCCCAGGCGCATTTCTCTGCCAGGGCAAAGTCTGACTTCACCATTGCCAAATCCCCAAGTTTGCGCCACTTATTCTGCGTATCCATGCTGTCCTTGTCCTCCTTCCGAATTGCTGCCAGGAGTTCCCTAGCCGTTTCAAGCTTCTTCAAATCCAAAGCCAACTCAAATTTATGGTCTGGGTCTCGGGAAACGACCAGCGCTTCTTCCTTGTACCCCTGGCTCTCCAAAAACCTGGCCACATTGCTCAATTCCGCCTCGGGGATGGAAGAGAGTAGGGTGTTTGCCACCGCAAAGTCTTCGCGCACAACGGCGGTCTGATATTGGAGCACGGCTAGCAGCACCTTGTAGGAGACGACATTGAGCTGCTTGTCCATCAAGTAAACTCGGTTCTCCTTCGCCAAATACCCCAGCATGTATTTGGGCGAGTCGAGATGACAAAGGGTCATGATCTGCCCGCCGACATAGTACTGCAGGCGCTGCGTATTGTTGGTGTAGAGGAAGCAGTCCCCGACCCACATCCCGGTGCGGACCTTGTCGGACAGCTCGTGCAGAAGTTCGAACGACTCTTCGACCCCTTCCTCGCCCACTTGGCCCGCGGCCAAGGCCACTGCCACCGCTTCCTTGTTGTACCGGAGCACAAAGTAAGAATCTTCGCAAGCGAGAAGAACAATTTCCCCAGTCTCGTTCCAGTAGATGGCCCGTGGGAGCACGTCGATGCGCCGAATCAGTGCCCCTTCCTCCCAATCGAGGAATACCACGCAATCGCTCCCTTTGACAGCAAGACAGTGCCCACCGAAGATTCCTTCGGCACTGGGAAGAGGAGGCTTAATCGCTTTCTTCTCCGCAAAATTCCTGTGCCATATCAAATTGATATAAAGATATTAAGCCGACAGCGCTTTCTGCAAGAAGTAGAACATGGATAAGAGGTGCCACCCATGACCTGACTAATTTTTGCACGTGCCACGGAGAAAGTCTTTACGCCTTTTCCCGAACATTTCTGGCATACCAAACTTTTCGCAACCACCTACCGGAATATCTTGACCCGAGAAATGCTCTCACGAATGGCGTAGTCCCCGGTACCTACAGCAGACCAAACAAAGTCCAGTGCACTCCCAAAACTTTTGTTTCGCAAGGCCTGAGACGTGTAGATAATGTACTCTCCATCCCCACACACCACGACAAACCGACCATTACAATTGTGCGCAAGGGTCTGCGGGAAAATTTCTGTGGAGCCCAGGTCCCGAGGAATGATTGACAGTCGCTCCCCGTCACCCACTGCCGCCACGACAGCCCCGGCACCCTCCCCTTCTTCTTCCCCTATGGCCCCTGCGCCCGTCAGGCCCTTCACAGAGGAGGTGAACATGTCGTTGTTCACCGCCCAGACCAGCTTGCCCGTGTTCGTGTCCATGGAGGCCACAGGCACCTCCTGCCCCAGCTTGACCACGATGGTCCCCTCGTCGTACCCGATCGCGACCTTGTTGGAGTCGCGGGAGGCCGCCAATGACCACACCCGCTCCAGGCCGTAGTTGAGCGTCGTCTCCGCCCGGTAGGTGGTGGAATGCCAAATGCGCACGGTCCCGTCCTCGCTCCCGGAGATGAGGATGGGCAGCCGCGGGTGGAAGAGCACGGCGGTCACGTTGTGCGAGTGTCCTTCCAGTGTCTGCACGCAGGCCTTAGTCTGGTAATCCCAGATCCGTACTTGGTTGTCGTCGGCCCCGGAGAGGAGATAGGGCTTGTCGCCCCCCGGGTAGTAGTCAATGGCGTTCACCCCCTTCTCGTGACCTGTTGGGAGCAGAGAAACCACGCAGGCGCATTGGAATGTGAGGGATGCATCGGCTCTTTTGATGTCTATCTCCTCTCTATGCATGCACCCGCTGCCTACAGGGTTTCGCCACTAACCTTCCAGAGAGAAGTGCGGCATGTGACTTCCCAGGCCCCACACTTTAATGGTGCGGTCCAGAGAGGCAGAGGCGAAAACATTCGTGTCCTTGAGGTTGAACTTGACCATCATCACGTAGTGGGCGTGGCCCTCGAAGACCTGGGTACAGTCCCAATTTTGATCCCAGTCGAAAAGCTTGATCGTCATGTCGTCCGAGGCAGACAAGACGTAGGGCAACGTCGGGTGGACTTCCACGTAGCTGGAGAGAGAAAAAAGCGTTGCCGCCAAGGAATGAGGTTAGTGCGACGATGGACAGGGTTACAAAGCGAGCACGCGCTGGACCGACAACGCTCACTCAGAGGAGACCCCTCCCACGGTGCGTGTTAGAACTCCCTTTTCGGGACGTACCGGATGTAGTCCATGTGAGCCTCCCACGCCTTCACTTTCTCCATCGTGTTGTAATTGTACACGCGCAGGAACATGTCGTCGGAAGCGGCAATAAACCAGGATTTTCGTACGATGAACTTTGCGCTGCGCACTGGCAAGTCGCACACTTCAAACGATTTCACCATGGCCTGACGGAGTGAGTCATAGAGGAACGGCCGAATGTGACACGCGTGCATGTCAGTAAATAATGAAAGCAGGAAGAGACAATTGAAGGGAAGGCGAGGGAGGGACGCAGGGACTCAATACCTACCCCTGACGAATAGTCCCATATGAAGACGTTGCCCGTGTAAAGTCCTGAAAGCACCCATGGCTGCAAGTGGTCGAGTCGTAAGGAGGTTGTTGGAAGACGGGAGGGACGTGAGTATACGTGGGCAGCCATCGACAAGAATTTTGTGGCATACATCTGCTTTTTATCCTCTCCATATTCGCTCCCTTCGCTCTCTGTGCCCGGTCTTACCTCAGTGGGATGCAGCTCTACAGACTTGATGCGATCGGATCGTGCCGTCAGCTTCTTCTTGATCTCCAAACGAAGCGGCTGCGGAAATGACACCAGTTGTGCGGGAATTTCACATGTCAAAATCAGACCACCCATGCATCCGTTCAGCAGTACAACAAAGGTGATGCACCATGTCCCATCATAACAAGTGAACGCAGGACCCGCGGGGATGCACGTACCATTTTGCAAGCAGGCAAGCACAACGTGTTCTCCTCTAATTGCTGTTGGTTGCCTTTTGTCGATTGTAGTGCAAGAAAGCTGGATGCGTGAGTTATGTGCGCTGAGAATTCGCCCTTGACGAGCGCTCTCGCCTGTGCCGTAGCAAGCGACACCCATCGAAACGAATGCCCCGTAGAAAATAAATTTAAACTAAGGGCCAGCAAGTAGGGAACATAACACACTTCGCGCAGGATGCAAGAGCAGATTACACGCCACTGGAGAGCAAAGGACCTGCGTGGACGCGTAAGCCGGGGCTAGACCCATGAGGCTTCGATTTGAATTCTTTTCCTTAGCGAGCACCCCCTCGAACGTGCCAGTCCTGAACATAAAACCTTTGCCGGTGCCGCCTTAATCTTTGGGGTCATTCTGGTTGTAGACATACCACGAACGCCTGTGTGGCTTTGGTCTCACCGTGTTTCTTCTTATCGCGGCAGATCGAGATTCATTGAGGACCAAGACACGCTGAGCGCGCTCTCGGACACACAAGGCGCCTTACCCCTCTTGAACCAGTTCACGTCCGAGTCTCTTTACCTGCCCTCACGCCTCGCTTCTACGAAATTAATTGACCAAGACGCTGCACAAAAGAGAAGACCCAACAATGCCCCAAGAGTATGGCACTTTTTTTGCCCCGCCTTCGAAATTGACGTCATGGTTGCGGGCAAACAAAAGCGAGGATGCCTTGGAAGCTGGGACAGCGCCTGAGGACAAGTCTAGCGCTCCATCCCCCTGCGGAGCGTTTCCTGGGTCCCCGCTCATGACACCAAATGCTCTAGCGCAAACGGGCCCTGCTCCAGCGTCGGTATTACTTTTTGGATTGTCTGCCAATCCTCCCACGGGCCAAGCAGGACACGCGGGCATTGTCAGGTTCCTGCGCGAGCAAGATCAGTGGGACGAAATTTGGGTGATGCCTGTGTACAAGCACATGCACGCCAAAAATCATCAACTGGTAGACTTTGAAGACCGGTATCAAATGTGTCGGTTGAACTTCACATGTCCGTCCTCGTACGGAGCTTCTTCCTACAGCGCGTCCCCCCCGTCTGCGAAAGGGCCTCCGACGACCCGAACACGAGTGAAGGTGGTGCGGCTGGAGAAGGAAGTGGCAAAGAATTTTATTGCTGAAGCCGCGGCAAGAGGACAAGGGCCTGAGACAGTTAAAGTGGGTACCATCGACGTTGTCCTATATGCAAAGGAACGAATGCCGAACACGGATTTCAGCCTCGTACTTGGTGAGTGAAAGGGCGTCAACTTGCAAATTGCTGCTTTTTGCTTTATAATGAATCGATGCTCACATTTCACGCATGTCCTAGCTTCACACTCACGTCGACCTCTTCCTCCTGAACGATCCGACACCCACAGGCACCGACACCTTCAACGACATGAAGAGAGGGAAATGGAAACGCGGTCGGGAACTTTTGGATCTTGTCTCGGTGGTGGTAATTTCGCGGCCTGGAGTCCCCTACGCGCCACAAGAGGATGAATTTTTGAACCATAACTTGCATTTTTACAATGTGCCATCTTTGGGGGAGGTTTCTTCGACAGCAGTCAGGAAAACAACCGATTTGCGACTGTTGCGTGAGGTGCTGGAGCCACGGGTCCTAGAATACATTCGGGAGAGAGGACTGTACACGATTGGGCGAATAGAAGGGGGTGGTGGACTTGGGGGAGCCGGACGATCCTCAGTCTCTTCTTTCTACAGCTACACAAGTGGGAAAAAAGGAAAGGTTTTGGATGATAGGACTCGTGCGGAGACTGATGAAGGACAAGTACTCCATCGAACAAAAGTCGAGGAACCAAGAAGAAGAAGGGTTTGGTGGGCTGTCAGGATAGTGTGGACTGTTCTAGCTTTGTTGCTGTTCGGTGGCATAATCTTGGGTACTCAACATTTGGGGTGGCGAAAAACTTGGCATGGGTTTCTGAAAGTCTTGCGTGGAATGCATAGGATAGAGAAGGAATGAAGAAAAGAAAAGTTGTTCGCGTATGTCGATGGCGAATTTTTATTCGACCGCTATTGAAGAAGTACAAAGAAATATTGAACAGAAAGTGCACCACGCATGGCGTTGATTGACTGCGCCCTCCATATAGTCATTACTGTCGTACTCGATCGCGAAGTAGATTATGAATGATGGGAAAGAGCTGTGAAGATTATCGCCGCAGCAACCTGATGCCCATGTTGTTATGGTCCCCTGAACAAAAATGCACGTTCCAACGTCAAGAATAAGTAAAATGTGGTCTAAATTTGATTCTATCTTTACCCAAAAAGTACGTGGAACAAAGTGATTACACCTGTACAGAAGGCTTAATGCCTTTCACTTAAATGAGATCATTATGACAGCAAAATAGAGTTGATTTTTTGAATATTTGAATTCAAACCTGAGGTTAAAACTTCAAAGAAGCATCGCGTGCTTCCCAATCCCTAGGCGCTCCTGCAGCCTGCTCTTCATAAATTCTGTCAAATGTTCATTTTTTCCAAGTAATTGGTGAGATTAAGATATGCTTTACACCTGTGTAAGCCACATTTTCGACATAGGTGATGCTATATTTGCTTGTACGGCTGCAGACTGCTTTCTCGGATGCCGCGGAAATCTCTCACGTGGAAGATACTCCCAGGTCCATGAAAAGGAAAAGGACTTCATACGCGAACAACAAGTCTATTCAAGCGTTGTCCACGCTTTTCTTCCTTTCGAGTACTGCGCTTGCTTCGCCATCTCTGGAAGATCCAATTGAGGTTGAGCACTACACGTCACGTCAACTTAATGAAATTCTGGACCTTCCTAATTCATATAGTCGATATATGCCTCCTTGGGTAATTGAAAACTACGATCAAGCCTTTGCTCAGGCACCTGCTGAACCCTCATGGACAAGTGAGGCGAAACAAGGCCTTAATAAGCCGGGCTGGACAAAGTATTTACCCGAATACTCCGAAGCACGATTGGGTGAGCTTAGCCCTCCAGCACTCCATTACACGGCTGACGACATCTATGCTGTCAGCGCATGGTAAGAAACTCAGGAAACAGAGATAGCCAGCATTTTGGGGGTCTGGACTTACACGACAAATCCAAATGAGAGCACAATGTGTCCTGCACGTAGGTGACACAAAGAAAATGTTTCGAGTCTAAACACCCCCTTCAATTCTTTCATTGTCGCACAGGATTGAGCAAGCGTGCCCATCCAGTATCTGCCGCAATGCAGACCGGTCCGCAGCAGACTCTGACGACATAGATAAGGCCTCAGAGGACAAAAAGATGGTGGCTCTCGCCAGAGCAGCGACCATGGCCTCCTACCCAAATACTGCACAAAATCTTCAGCAGTTCGGCCGCGATCATTTCTCATGGTACTACGTACTCGCGAGAGCAGCGACACAAAATGGCTCCGGGCAATTATTAAAGATCAATGCGGATCTCAATGCCGCTCAAAACAACCTCCTACGAAATGGGGGAGGGACTTGGTCTCGTGATCCGTTGAAGGGGCAAATGGATACCCTTAATCAACCCGTCTTTGCTGGAATGCGCGCCGCCACGAATGTACACATGCGTGACGAGTTGAATTCCAGGTCCCACGCGATCAATGATGGAATGGGTACCGTGGCAGCTTTAAACCCAATCTTCGGAAAAGACTTCCGGTACAGGAGTTATGGTGTTCGACACCTCCGCGCTCACGAGGCAGCCGACCCAAGACGCGCTCAAGTAGCCCCTGACTCGTCCAAAGGGCGAATTATTCCGGTTATGACGTCGGCTCTGGACCAGGAAGGAGGGAAAGAATTGTTTTCCACGTCCTCAGCCCGTGAAACGGCCGAAGCGAGACGAGCAGATCGCCTTGCTACACGGGAGAAGAAAAAATCTCAGGCCGCCGCTAAGAAGGGTTTAAAAAAAGGCTTGCGCAAGTTCAAGCATGTTGGCAAACAGCCAGGTCGACAAGGGAAGCACGGTAACGAAAAAGTCCTTAAAAAGCCAGGCATTCCTTTACTCGCCAGGGCAGCCGCTGCAGCGCTAGCTGCCGGTGCAGCCTTCGCAGCGACTGGGTCGAGCGGGATGGCGACAGATTACAAGAATATTGACCGGACTGCACAGTCTGCGCGAGAGTCGTCGACGTTGTATGGCTCTTGGAATTCCGAGACGGGCAATACCGATAAAGGTGTCTTCACCCATGTGAAGCAAATCCCTCATTTGAATATACCTGAGATCTGGGAGCGCCTGTCAAAGGCGAAGGGAGAAAGACTTGCGCCAGTCATGCCACCTGGTCCCATAGTTCATGCACCGCCGGCTCGACAACCGCCAAAATTCAGAACCGTCGTTCCCGCCACCTACCACGGGCAAAGCTTTCATCCATCTCCCCGCCCCATGCCCCTGGTAGTAGGCGAGCATGCCTTCCTCCATCCCAAGATGGCAGCACATTTCAATCATGCGCCTATGGACTACGAGCATGCGTTGTGTGACCAAGGACATTGCCCTGGCCGACGAAGAATATTGCGAGGGCTGGAAGGTGAAGACATAGATGCAACGCTGGTCTCGGAGACACACAGGGACGGCCAACTAACGGCCATGCACGAACCCGCCGGACACGAGGCTTCGAAAGCCGACATCGAAAATGGGAATCCTTCCTACTTCGAAGGGGATAAAGGTATCTTGTTCCACCACGACGAGTCTCACGTAACGAAGCTCATTCCAATCGAGCGTCCTGATATTTATGAAGGCGAACACAAGCCTACGATTTATAAGCCCTTGCGTCGCGTATACAGGCAACCCAGTCAGAATACCTTTGTAATATGGGCTCCGCAGAAAAAACATAATCATCCATGGTTTCAAGGACATTGAGCACGGGCCTCAATTTGTAAATTAAGGCAAAAAGCATGAAAGGATGAAGTGTGAGGTTCTCATACCCCCAAAAAATTCTTCGTTTGTCCTTTTTAAGTCGACCGTGCTTCTTCACGGTAAAGCCCTTCCACGCTAGTTTATTTAATCTTGTTGGGTGCTGCATTATGGCGTCCAGAGTGGAACCGCGAATCACCGACAGATAGAACGGTGCCTGTGAGCGATGATAGAGTATTGTTTTGACATGAAGTCTATTGTGTATCAATATATTTAGTAAGCCTGTGAATGTGGTGAAAGGGATGGTTCTTAGATTGTCATGAATTACATATGTGGTCAAGCATTATTCATATGTGCGTGTGATAAAATATGCACATGGCATTTGAGCTTCTACTAGGTATCCATAATGGATTTGAGTTACCATACCCGTTTGAGATCAATGTGGACGCCAAAATGTCCCGCACACGGGTGAAAAGGCCAATATAAAAATACCTGTCCCAGGGTCGTAAGGTGTCGCAGGAAAGAAAAAATATCGGCGAGAGCGCGTGCAATTTTGCCGCCAGCAGGGTGACCCTCGTGACACGTCAATGCCATTGGGTCATTCACGTTCCTTGAACTCACCTTCTCATGCCCCAACGCCTCCATTCATGGCACAGGAATGCTCGGCAATGCCACGAAGCGGTCTTTGAGCCGCGTGGTCCCTACATGCTGGCTGCTCGCGCGGCCATGGCAGGTACGCGCTGACAGAACACACCCTTTCATTTCAGCGAGGAGGGCTTACCTCATGCCATCTGCCCTTTTTCCACGCCTAATTGTCCAGCCCGGTCATCGCGCCGCCTGGAGCCGGGCTGTACAGGATGGGGAGGGATACCAACTTGCTGACCGATCGCGAGTTGCTAAGGCGGATTTGCTCAGGCAGACTTTTGGGCGGCAGCATGCTGAGGTACGTGCACGCACGTAGCACGGGCGGTATGGTAGCACTTTGAGAAACTGATGGACGTGCCACACACAACACGCAGTGTCACGTGCAAAGACGAAGGTTATCTATGAGTGCATTACAGGAGCCACCCTACGATGAGGTCTCGTCCGGGCCACCTTCCTCCCCTGCCGGTGCCTCCGCCGGAGGGGGTAAGCTTGTTCCTTTCTTATTGGCCGACATTGGGGAGGGGATCGCGGAGGTAGAGCTGATGCAGTGGTTCGTTCAAGAAGGGGAGAACGTGAAACAATTTGACCGAGTCTGCGAAGTGCAATCGGACAAAGCTACCGTAGAAATTTCTTCTCGCTATGACGGTGTGGTCCGACGCGTGCTGCACCCGGTCGGCTCCGTTGTCAAGGTGGGCAGCGCCTTGATCGACATCGAGGTGGGAGGACAAGAGAACTCTTCCAGCACCGCCACGCTAGCCACAGCGCCCACCATGAATAACGCGGACGTGCCCTCGCCCGCGGAGGCGGCCGAAGCAGCCCTTGTCTCCTCTCCTCCCTTAGGTGGGTCCGAGCCATTGCCGGTGCAAGCGCAGGCCTCGCACTCGAGTACAGCAGACCTCAAGAAGGGCCCCGAGACCACCTACAATAGCAGGGACATGACAGGGGAGATCGTACCCACCACCCCGGCGGTGCGGCGCCTGGCCAAGGAGCACGGCGTGGATTTGTCCCTGGTCCGTCCCACGGGACCCGAGGGACGCGTGCTCAAAGGGGACGTGCTCGACTTTATCGCCGCCCACCAAGGACACGTCGGGCTCCCTCCATCATTCTTCCCCGCCTCCCCCCTCCCCCCCGGGGTGCCGGCGTCCGCGACAGGGACGCGGCCTGTTCCCGGGGAAGCTGCCTCTCCAGCTGCCTCGCCCCCCTCCCCCGTTCCCCCGCATCCCTTGGGCAGTTCTTCCTTTCTAAAACCGGCCGTCCTTCCCCCATTTTCTGCGGCGGCGCTCACGGAACCGAAGCGAGTTCCTGTCCGCGGGATTATGCGCCAGATGGTCAAATCCATGAATGCCAGTCTGAAGATCCCGCATTTCGGCTATCAGGACGAGGTGTGCATGGATAAGGCCGCCGGCCTCCGCGCCTCCCTCCGCCCATTCGCCGAGGCTCAAGGCTTCAAACTGACTTACTTGCCGATCATGCTCAAAGCGGCGAGCTTGGCACTCCTGCGTTATCCCCTCCTAAACGCATCCCTCTCCGCGGACGAGCGCGAGATAATCTACCACCCCGACCATCACATCGGCGTGGCCATGGCGACGAGCAAAGGCCTAGTGGTGCCGGTCTTGCGCAAGGTGCAAGAAAGAAGCCTGCTGGAAATTGCGGGAGAATTGGCAGACTTTCAGAGAAAGGCGGAGGGGGGAGACCAGGGCGGCGGAGGGTTCAAAGAGGAGGATTTTCAGGGGGCCACATTTTCTATGAGCAACATCGGGAGCATGGGGGGCACGTATATGGACGCAAAGATTGTTCCGCCGCAGGTTGCCATTGGAGCCATCGGGCGTATCCAGACGCTGCCCCGATTCGGGCCGGCAAGGACCGTGGAAGGAAGCCAAGTGAGCTCAGAGAAAGGCCTGGTGGTGCTTCCTACGAAAGTCATGGCGATATCCTGGGCGGGAGATCACCGCGTGGTGGACGGGGCAACCATGGCCAAATTCTCGAACCTGTGGAAATCATATTTGGAGGAGCCCGCCACCATGTTGGCGGAGACGCGGTAGATGGGCGTAAAATCGGACTGTGCAGAAGACGGGGCTGTGAAGGGGACTTACATAGGAAAAACATGTCGAAAAGGTGTACAGGATGACACATGCAGCATTTTAGGGAAAAGGGGAGGCACGTGCAGGTCAGAAATTGCGAAAAGTGATCATTCATTGTGACGATCAAGTCAGGATTTAGGTCCGATGTGTAGATGACTGTATCATGGCGATGTAGATTGAGAAATTCATGCTGGTATCAGCACGGCAAGGAAGAGAGGACGATGTGTCTATAAAAGCTCCTTCCTTATACTACTAGCGCGCTTAGAGGAACGAGGAGTGGAAGTACGGCTAGAGGTCACGGCACGAAAGTCTGGCCGTTATAATCCCGTTGTATCGTTGTTAAAGAAACTATAGAAGTAATTTGAGGTGGCAATGGTTACGTGATTGCTTTCATGTGAGCGCTAAGGCTCATCGTGGTTGTCGGTCTTCTGCCTCAGGTGGTGCAGGAGACGATGGCTGGATACTGGGCTCGAAGAGGCCTATCATGTGTCCATCAGGACTACGAATCATACCTATCTATATATTCCATGTTCGATTGTACGGTGAGTGTGTACAGAGTTCATTTACTTGTCTTGGAATGACGAATGCACAATACCCCCTCCCCATTACCACCCTTGTCGCACCTTGCCGTAAAGTGGGTATTTGATTGGACCATCCAAAGACGCGCCTAATTGTAACAAGCGCACTATTGTGGTATCCATGTCTACCACATCGAAGCACAGCAAAGGGGAGTAACCCGTGCTGCACATGGCTTCCCCGTCCGCGACCTTCAACACTAGGGGGGTGCCTCCCGTGTCAAATTCAGCCGTCATATCACTTCGACGCGTTAATGCAAGACCTAGACCCTCTTTCCCATAGAATGTCACGGCTGAAGGAAGATCTCTTAGCATCAGGACGACATTCCTGTCGGATGGTGTACCACGCGTGAATACGGTACATGTCTGCCAGGGGGTGGGGAGGTCGGCTACGACTCATATTAAGAGAAACGCAACTTACCTGAAGTTGGCTAGACGACTGGCCATTGATTACAAAGCGTTCTTCTCGCTCGTCTGCTTCAGTGTGTTTTCCCTGTCTATGCCCATGTATGGGAGGCTTTCTTAGTGTGCTGCCTCTCTCGCGTGCGTGTCGCTGAGGAAGCGGAAAAAGCAGAGAGCGAGGAGGTAACTTGGTCACAGCTCCACGCTTTTCAATGGTTGACGGACCTGAGAAATACGAAAATACACACATTTTCACGTCATAATGACACATTATTCCCGCCAGGTAGCATGAGTTGTATACTACCGACGGCAGCTTAGATTGGAAAGCTCTTTAACATGGAAGGCGGTGGACACCAGGACAGCAAGCCTGAGAGCTTAAGCTCTACCTCCTCTCGAAAAGATGAAGTAGAGCTGAAAGAAGCTGCGGTCATCATTGACTTGCTGGAAGAGTCGGAAGAAGAAGAATTTGATTACGGGGAGAGCGAGGATGATGAAGAATCGGGGTCATCCGTTGTGTTGGAATCGCACGAAAGGGATAGGAGCATGATCAATGCCTGCGCGAGGCCACAGAGGGGATTGACGGAGCATGTAGAAACGGATGTAGGTAAGAAACGCATCATTAGAGGTGCGGGAAGAACGACATCGTCAGGGAAAGAGGACATCGGTGAGAGTGTGTCCGATGGATCGTCATGGCGCTTGACGGATCGGGAGGACGACGATGATTTCGTGGGCCAGGGAATGGACGAAAACGGGCGTGATTTGCTACACAATGTACCGTCAGAAGAAGAAGAAGACTACGCAATCAAAATTTTACAAAAGATTGGAACGTGCCGATGGTGCCGATACCCAGTCGCGAGCGAAATGTGGCTTCGCGCCTTCCTCTACGGAGACGGGGCGCAAGACGAGGCTTTCTGGACAGCCATGAGGGGAGACACGTACGAATGCTTGGCGTGTCTCGACGCCTACACGACGGCCCGAGACGTGCTACTGGAGTATATCCGGAATCAGCACGGCTTGGAGTGGAGGGACACCTGTAGGGAGATGGAGGGACGACTGCAACGACTGGAAAGCAATTTCATGCGCATGCACCTGGAGGCGACTCAGAAGAGGCTGATCTCACCTTCAGTCCCCGACTCTTTGGAGGACGCGTTAGTTTTCCGAAGGTTTGGGTTTGCCCTACTGGACATCCTGACAGGGGCGCGGGCGTGCTTGGCTGATAAGGGTGTGGAGGCCAGCTTTGTGGCCGTGATGGACAAAGTCGCGACCAAGGTGGAGATGACGGAGGTCTTGACGGGTCGACGACTCCCAGGACTCTATCGTTTGTTGAACCACCCGAACGAGAACATGCGAGAGTGGGCGAGGACGACGGCGAAGGCCATGGGCCGCCTCGGCTTGGCGGACTTGAGGGGGGATCAGGGCTTGCACACGGTCCTGGGAGAGTGGGTGCGGGATTTGGAGGAGGCCTGCTTTGCTGCAGAGTGCCAAGTGCCCCAGGTTTTGGGAGGAAAGGGTGGAAGCGGTTGGGCCGGCGAGGGTAGGGGCAGTGTCAACCAACACGTGTGGAAAGCCCTCCGAACAGTCCTTGAGCTGTTGGAGGAGGACGAGGCCATTGCCGAGTGGCTGCTTTCCGAGTATCCCATCCTTCCTGACATGGTCTTTGCGCACGCACGGACTTGCTGTGCGTCCTTTGAAGGCAAAATGGAGGCAGAGAAAGACCGAGGAGGCTCAGCGACCGATCCATGCAACCCCCCGACCCCCACCCCAGCCAACATCATTGTGGTCTTGAACTGCTTTCGGGTACTTTTGGAAAAGATGAAGCAGCAAACATGGTCGCATGACGAGGCTTCCGCCCTTCCTGTCTTTGACTGGCTGTGTCACAACATATCTATTGGCGCCAAACGCACCCAGGATACATTCAAAGGGATCTTCAAGTCCTTTCTTGACCTGGTTCCCCCCTTCCTTCGCTCCCTTCGCCATGCACTTGACGAAAACACTTCCAATAGCAGCATCGATAGGGACGGTCAAGGTCGGACGCGTCTAATAAACAAGGCCCTGCAACACCTCGTGCGGATCATCAAATCTTTCCCTCCGAACGGGCGAGTCTCCACCCGCCACTTTCTAGAACGCTCCTTATGTCAGATTCTGCGCGATGCCTATGACCCCTCTCTTGCTTGCGCTCGCACGTGGCCACTGCGTTCAATCCATGATTGGGCCCCGGTCCTTGCGACCGCGCTGAAGTCCTCGGGGACTTTGGAAAGCGCCAGCATGGAGAAAATTGCAACGGACACCGTGCACCTTATCCTGGAGCAGCACCGTTTAGAGGCGGAGGATCGGATCGAGGACGCTTTGCAAAGTCTTTTGGGTGTAATGGAAAGCAGTGGTAGCGTATCGAAGCTTTGTCAAGGCGGGGACGATGACTTTAGTGGCAAACGTCTCTCCCCGGAGGATAACTCCTGCTTGCAAAGAGGCCAATTGTCAGAAAGCTCGTCATCCCCCTCGTGGGGTTCTACTCTCCTGTGTGGCAGGCTCATGCATGAATTGACTCGCCGACTCCCTCTCACCTCTCTCCCGCCCCTAATCCGGGACGATTTGTTCAAGCTTCAAGCAGCCGTATATTTAAGGCCGGTCCCGTCCACGGGCGTCGGCTGTCAGCAGCTTGACCAAGCGTGCAATGATCAGACCGCAGCATTTGAGTCGCTTTTGGAGCGCATCGTTGGCGCACACTGTCCCTCTTCCTCCTCATCCCTTTCTTTTGGTGGAACTTGTTCGTCGATGGCTGTGGCTTCCGCGGCCAGAATACCTCCAAGGCAAAGTAGCGGCAGCTCAGACGGTACAGTGGGCCGCTCCAATGTCGGCAGTAATGTCAATCCATATGCCGTAACACAAGGAGGAATGCCAGCAGGGACCAGCCTTTCCGCGGTGGTCCCCCTTCTTTTAGTGAGGGAGCGCAAGCTGACCGCATCGATATTCTCGTTACTTGTCATGGGTGCCTCCTCCTCATCATCTACCGTGCCCCTATCCTCTACTCCACTGAAGTGGGAGTATGTTTTGTCTCAGCTTCCTTCCTCATGGCTACGCGGAATTTGGCGCGGCGTGAATCACGTGCTAAAAGACTTGTTGCGTGTCAATTTCCTGGATATCGTCCGCCCACCCAGCAACCTCGTTTCACTCCTCCCTGCTTTCTTCGCCCTGGTACTTGAGCTTCTCGAGCGACATAAACGGCCTGACAAGTTTGGGCATGTGGGAGCTGCGCCACCAACGGGCATTTGGTGGCGGTTTGTGGCGAAAATCTTGAAGAAGGGCTACGAAGGGTGCCCAAGCAATTTGAAGGACGACAGGGTTACGCGCCGCTGCAGCTTGCCGAATACTGCGATGGAGGAGGAACAACGTGATTCTATACTTTCTCCGTCACTACTTCTATCCTTTTTCAAAGCGGCCTCCGCCTTTCTCTCTCTCTCCTCCACCATGCAGCTTCAAGAGACGCATTCTCTATGGTTAGAGCTAACTTTGGATTGGGGTGAGGACGAGACTCTTTCTCGGCGCATGCCTCGAGTGCATTGCGCTGTGCTCGATTTTTTGCGTGCGACACTGGAGGCCTTTATTTTGCGTCACATCCCCCTGAAGCAGCCTCTGGGAAGCAGGATAGATGCGACCATAATATCGGCAAGTACGGGTGACCCAAGTGAAAATGAGCTGGTAAACTGCCTGGGGAGATTGAAGCCTTTTCTTATTACAGACGACGGGATCCACGCTCGATGCGAGAGAAGTGATGTAGCGCCTTCACGCCCACTTTGGCTGGAGAAGGAAGATGAGAGGGATGAGGAGGAAGTGCGAATCATTGGAGAATGGAAGAACGAAGAGTTATGTGAGGAGCAGCAATCGGCGATTGAGGCACATTTTGACGGCACAAGTCCGCCGCGGCGCAAATCGAGAGATCCCGCAGTGCCTCCGCCAACTGCCTCGTCCTTTTCGGAGGAGTCCAGCCACGTTGTCTCAAGAGCAAATACAGACTCAGCCAGATCATGTATGCAACCCTTCACAATGATGTCGAAGCATTTGAAGGCACCCGTGAGCCTACGTCGGTCTCAGAAATCGGGAAGACCGCGTCGCCCGCCCAAGACAGGGCACGCGTCGGCAGAAAATCATTCATCCGATGCACGCTCTGATGTTGCTTTGTCTTCCTCATCATCATCTTTGATGGCGATAGCGGGAGCCTTGAAAACGGTCGGGAGAGAAGAAGATCCTTGTCTGGACAAAGATTTAGTTCCACAAAAGGAAGCTCAACAGGCGCATCGACATGAAAAGCGTGATCCTCGATATATCACGCAAGGATTTAGTCGATTCAGTCATAGAAAGTATTCCTCGCTGACGAATGCCCTTAACTCCTCAGATGCTGTCGCTACTTCTACCCCTGGTGAAAAGGATGCAGCTCCCCTGCAAGCAAGAGAAGGGTCATCGCATTACCCTCTGTCGCAACGATGCAACGTTCCTACTGGCATCGGGCCCCGACGTACGGACGACGACTTCGAAATTTTCCGACAACTAAAACATTTGACTACGAACGCCCCGCTGGTTGCAAGGGAGTTTCATCGACACGTCCTTAAGTGGAATGTGGCGGACCTGATGAACGATTCATTCTCTTCGGAGGCTTATCAGCAGCAGAAGCAAATGCTGCGACTGGACGAAGTTCCCTTAAGATACCGGGACTCTCATCACTACTTGGAGACATGGCAGCCGCTGCTGCTTGAGGAGACTCGCAGCGGACTAGGCAGGGACATGGAGGAAAGCCTGGCAGAGGCGAAGAGAGCTGCTAGGTCACAGAGTCACGATGAAAGGAAAGATCTCAGGAAAGAAAAATCGAACAGAGGGTGGAATGTTGCCCATCTTTTAGGTAACAAGAGTCACGGCAAGAAGAGGACTAAAGATGGTCAGTTTGCCGGAGAGATTATTCGCCTAAGTCTCCAGCATGCAGTAGAGGATTTGGAGGGAGATGGCCTCAGCACTTTGACATTCAGCATCCATGAAAATCGTCCCCTGGAGCGATTGCTTCGGTCAAGTGGTAGTGGGCAAGCAGTTTTTGTATTGTTTCCGACGAGAAGCAATTTGAAGGGTACCAGCAGTCTAGATGTGTGTATGGACAGTCACAAGGTGTTGGAGGAAGGAGAGGTGGTAGAAGACATTGTGAAAAAAGGGAGGGAGAATCGAAACACGTACGCCCAAGCGTACGACGGACACCAGAAAGTATCTGGGGCGCATGAGCAACACCTCTACAGTCCCTCTCACGAAGTCGCTATGAAATGTCATGCAATGGCCGTTCTGCTGTCCGCATCTGAGAATGGAGACGCTCTCGGTCGGAATGAGGACAAATATGTCTTTAAATTCCGCGTGGCTATTTCGCAAAAAGTGCCAGGAACAGGAGGGTTACATTTTAAACAGTTAAAAGTAGGCTCAGATTGGAGTGCTCTGGGCATCGGGGGACTGACGACAGCAGCGCGCGAGTTTGCTGCGCTTCGAGAGGTACTTGGCTTTCGGCTCGCTCCTCGTTTGCTCCAAGGGGGAAAAGAGTGTGAAAAAGGGACCAAGGAAGCTAGCGGTGCTGCCAAACGGAAGAATTTAATGAGACTGACTGTAGTAAGCGAGGTGGGCCTCAGGCAAATCTGGAGGGATATCGAAAAACGGTACGAAGCTGCGTCGAACCCAAGCGCATCACCCTTGGAAGTTGAGGAATTATCGGAGAGGATTCGTTCCCTGCGAAAAATTCGTGTCTCGCGAAGACTCTTGAGCGCTACAGATATAGGGCGGAAAGTGAAGTTTTTGAAGAAAAATCATAAAGGGTCTGACCTGGTCCGAGCTGCGTGCGGGCAAGTCTTGAAAGAATGGCGGGCACAAGTGAGGTTGGAATGTGCGTGCTACGACGGAGAAGTCACTCAATCAGTAAATGCGGTAGGCTTATCACAACAAGAAAGTAGCTCTCAAACTTATGAGGCAGGTACCGGCGACAGGGATCAGCAGAAAGAGAACGTTGGTGCTGGTAGCCCTAGAGATGTTGAGAGAGATGTTAGTCAAATTGGACCTTCCAAACCGCCACACGTCTCTCGAACTTCGCTAGCTACTGAGACAATTCACTGCCCCAGTCATGTGCCGCTAAAACTATGGAAGTCCCTTCAACAACAATTTAATGCACCACAACTTAAGGTACGTCATGTGTTTCTATCTGAACCTATTTTGTACGATGTGCATTTGCATATTCACGTCATGAATGGTTCGCATGAGATGGCCACTTTCTTACATGTTTTTCGTTTGCTCTCTTCTCCATCGTGCACTGCTTGACACGCCCTTTCCTGAAGGCCATTTCAGCTTCCTGCTTCATCAATGCCCAAGCTGTTCACCAAGGATGCGAAGTCACTTTGTTACAAGGGCCCCCAGGGACGGGAAAAACACGCTGCATTATGGGTCTGCTCTCGGCAATCATGCATTCTCGACCCACCAGCACCTATTATCCCTCCCATTCTGCCACTAATGTAAGGCCTGCCCTCCGTGTGGGCTACCGTCATCACCAACGTGAAGCGCGAATCTTGGTTTGTGCACCCAGTAATGGCGCGATCGATGAAATTACTATGCGACTACAACGAACGGGCTTGCTTAACGCTGAGGGACAGGTATTCAAGCCTACCTTGGTACGGCTGGGAGTTGTGGATCCGGATGCAGAAGAGGAAGTCAAAACAGTCTCGCTGGAGTCACAATTGGAGAGGGCATTGCTGACAAATTTTCAGAAGAAGGAGTATGATAAGGCTGATGCTGAGGTTTTGAGGCTGCAACGCGACGAAAGAGATGCCCGAGAGATTGCTTTAGATGCCAGAAAATGTAGGCTAGACCATGGCCTACATGGGCGAAATGAAGGGGAGGTCGAGGAAAGCGAATGGCTGCGCAAAGCTGAACAGCGACAAAGGATAAGTCGCAGCGAGCTGTATAGGGCCAAAAGACGGCGATGGGAGTGTTTGAAGGCTCTGGAGGCAGAGAAAAGCCGTATTCGCAACAATCTGATTCGGGATGCAAAAATTATTCTTTCCACTCTTTCTACGGCCGCCTCAAGCCAACTTGCTGAGGCCGTGACATCAACATCGCGAGGGTTTGGCACCGTCGTTATCGATGAGGCAGGACAGGCTGTCGAGCCCTCAACTCTCATTCCCTTGCGGTACGGCTGCCGTAACCTGATTCTTGTAGGTGACCCACGCCAGCTCCCTGCCACAGTCATGTCACCAGTGCTGCAGAAATACAAGTATGACCGCAGCTTATTCGAGCGCCTGGAAAAAGGTGGCCATCCTGTTCACCTTTTGCGTGTCCAATATCGCATGCGACCACCCATTTGTCGGTTTCCCTCCCAAGCATTTTATCATAATAAGCTTTCAAACGCACCCGCGTTGGAGGCGGCTGAAGAGGATGCGGATGGTGATCTTAAAAGGTACGATCGGGTACCTTATTTTGGAGCTTATCGAGTTTTTAATGTTTCCTCGGCCCGTGAGATAAAGCGAGGAAATGCAATCAGTAACATAGAAGAGGCAATATTTGCGGTTCAGCTCATTGCTAGGTTGCGCGTGGAATTTCCAGACCTGGTGGCGTTTAAGCACATGGCAGTCATAACACCCTATCGGGCCCAAGTTCGTTTAGTGGAAGAGCATCTGCGTGTAAGATTCGGAGAAGAAGGGTCGTCCTTAGCGGAAGTTAGCACGATCGACGGCTTTCAAGGGCGAGAGAAGGAGGTTATCATTTTTTCTTGTGTACGGGCCAATCCGCAGGGAGGAACGATTGGGTTCCTAGCTGACGAACGACGAATGAATGTGGGCTTGACGAGGGCACGGCGCTCTCTTTTCGTACTGTGCCATCGAGCTTCTCTGTGGACGGATCGAAGCTGGCGAGCTTTCATCGAAGATGCAGAGGAGCGACAGTCTTTAGTAGATACCGGTGGCCGGGACTTTGATCAGTTGGCATTGATGATGCTTCAGAGAATTAGCGGACATACAGTCGATTGCGCGCTACCCCAGGGACCACGGATACAAGGAAGTCATTCGAACAAAATGCTGAGACAAGGAGATAAAACAAGTGAGATCGGTACGACAACCATTGCATTGTCACCAAGTATAGACCCGCCGAGTCGCACCGCATGCGTCACTGGATCGGTCAACACCGTCTCAGGTGATGATCGTGCGGATGCGATTTTGAAAGGCTTGCTCACGCGCTGCGAAAGCATCCCACCATTATCGGAATCACAAGGCGGAGGGCTAAATACTATGCATGCATCTAGAAATGGAAGGAGAGAGAGTAAATATGACCCGGATACATTATCAACCAAAAATGATGATAGTGGTCACTCTCATTTTCGACCTGGCCAGTTGCAGCAGCAAATTTCTGCGCAAGATCTAGCGATGATTGAGGAACAGCAACGCAATCAGGAAGAGCGGAAATATGAAAAATGGAAGCAAGAAGGCGTAAGTAAAGAGACAGGTGCCGCTAGGTCGGCATCGGCGTCTGTCAATCCACAGCAGCTGGATACCATCTCAGATCCACGGAAGACAAAGCTTTCATCGCTGTCGTTACCGTCAAGGACAGTGTCAGCTGTTAGAGGAGCATATTCTCGCGCTGGTAGTGTGCATGGCGACATTAAATACAGCAAGTTTGAAGGCAAGGAAGGACTGGAAGGAGGAGGAGCAGCCGCCCTTTATGTGCCCCGTTCGATCGAGAAGCATAAGAGCTTTGCAAGAAGAGATCCCCATCTAAATCAGCGACTAGCCAGTAGCTCCCCAAAGCGTTCAAAGCCTACAGAGGAGCTAGTTCCGCTGGGTAAGAGCAAAAGGGGTAAAGCAGATACAGACACGACTAATGCACTTACTTCCTCGTCTACCGCCACATCTCATGGCCTCGGCGAACTCAACATCCGAAAGCAATCCGCGGATACCACATTTACTATTCCTCGGCGCCCAGACTATGTGCATTCTTCTGCTCGGACTGCTGCCATGTCATCATACGTCGCGGCTGAGGCAGTTGCACGGGGAAGACCTGCAGTGAACATATCAGGGGACAAAGCTAAGGGCGTTCCCCTGAAGAAATCACTTGAAGGAGTACATGGACCTGACACGGTATCCAAAAAGAAACGTCCTAGCGTCTCGATCTCTTCTCTTTTGAAGAATATGCCAGACGTCGTCTGATAGGGACGAAACTTTTGCATAGTACATTTAGCAGTGTAAAAATCAATATAGAGAGGGCCTGCCAGTAATATCTTTTGAAAAT